>Ga0316205_10000271_pt1 | contig 109178 bp, 89 predicted proteins | sample 3monthpyrite_MG_FD_204941 | JGI IMG/M metagenome (GOLD analysis project Ga0316205, IMG submission 204941) | Microbial mat bacterial communities from mineral coupon in-situ incubated in ocean water Damariscotta River, Maine, United States -... | ecosystem: Environmental > Aquatic > Marine >... | reverse complement strand
GCTCTTGATCTACTTGCTCTTGATCTACTTGCTCTTGATCTACTTGCTCTTGATCTACTTGCTCTTGATCTACTTGCTCTTGATCTACTTGCTCTTGATCTACTTGCTCTTGATCTACTTGCTCTTGATCTACTTGCTCTTGGGCATATAAATATCAGTACAGGTTCCCTCCGCAACTTCCGTCGCGAAGTTTAATGTTTCTGATAAGGTCGGATGCGGATGTATTGTCATTGCGACATCATCCATTTCTGCGCCCATTTCAATAGCCAGTGCCGCTTCGGCAATCAACTCACCGGCATTTTTTCCTAAAATACCTGCACCTAACATGCGATGTGTTTTTGCATCGTAAAGTACTTTGGTTACACCATTCGTTGCACCAACCGATAATGCACGACCACTGGCTGCCCAGGGGAATGCACCTTTAATATATTCAACATCTTCGGCTTTTAATTCATCTTCGGTCTGACCACACCAGGCTACTTCTGGTGCAGTGTAGGCTACCGATGGTATGGTGCGCACATCGAAGAAACGTTTTTGGCCGTCAATCACTTCCGCTGCAATTTTTGCTTCGTGGGTGGCTTTATGTGCAAGCATTGGCTGGCCCACAACATCACCTATTGCAAAAATATTATTTACATTAGTGCGCATCTGATTATCTACTGGAATAAATCCCTGCTCATTGACAATTACACCAGCTTTATCCGCATCAATTAATTTACCATTGGGTGAGCGACCGATGGCCACCAGAACATTATCAAAGGTATCTTCCGCCGGAGCTTTCGCACCTTCGAACTTGCAGGTAATACCTTTTTTACCCGGTATTAATTCAGTAACTTTGGTGCTGGTAAAAATATTTTCATATTTTTTCTTTAATGATTTTTCAAACGGGCGAATTAAATCACGATCAGCACCGGGAATTAAACCGGGACTTAATTCAACCACGGTCACCTTTGCACCCAGCGCGGAATAAACCGTGGCCATTTCTAAACCAATAATGCCACCACCAACAACCAGTAAACGTTTTGGAATAGTGTGTAGTTCCAGTGCATCGGTTGAATCCCATACCCGCTCATCTTCCCAAGGAATGAATGATAATTTAGTTACCGATGAACCCGCCGCAATAATACAGTTTTCAAAACCCACAGTCTGTTTTGTGCCATCAGCCGCTTCAACTTCAATAGTATTTGAAGATGTAAACTTACCAAAGCCATGCACGGTGGTTACCTTGCGTTGCTTGGCCATAGATTTTAACCCGCCGGTTAATTTACGGATAACGCCATCTTTATAGGCGCGCAGTTTTTCATTATCAACTTTAGGTTTTGTAAATTTTATACCAACATCTTCTTCTGAGAATTCAGCCGCTTCGCTAACCACTTCGGCAACATGTAATAAGGCTTTAGAGGGAATACAGCCGACATTTAAACATACGCCACCAAGCACCGGTTCTTTTTCAATTAGCACAACCTGTTTGCCTAAATCTGCTGCACGAAATGCGGCGGTGTAGCCACCTGGGCCGGAACCTAAAACCACTATTTCCGCCTGCACATCAACATCACCGGCAAAACTTTTTGCGGCGGGGGCTGTTAGCGGCGCTTCTACAGATTTCGTTTCTTCCGGTTTTATATCGTCTTGGGCCGGTGTATCTTCTGTTGCAGACGTTTCTGGCGCTGCTTCGGAAGTGGTATCCATCATTAGTATCAAACTGCCCTGGGCTATACTATCACCAACCGCCACTTTAATTGAGGTAACCGTACCGGCTGCAGGGGATGGAATTTCCATTGATGCTTTATCAGATTCAACCGTAATCAGTGAATCTTCTTCTGCAATGGTGTCGCCCACGGCGACTAATACTTCAATGATTTCTACCGATTCGAAATCGCCGATGTCGGGAACTTTAACTTCTATTGTGCTCATATCTTTAACCTTGTTTTTTAAACTTCCCCCTTATTAAAACGGGAGTATAAATAATGTAGTGAAAATTCAAAGTTACTATATTATTAAATCATGCTATTGAGGGGAATTTTCTTCGAAAGCCAAATCTCCCCCAGCCCCTCTTTTTCTAAGAGGGGAGCTTACAGACTAATTTATCTTTTTTTCAAAGGAGGCTACAACAACAAACGTCGCGCATCCGCCAGCAAGTGACTCACATAGGTAATAAACCGTGCACCATCCGCTCCATCAATGACCCGATGGTCATACGACAAACATAGTGGACACATTAACCTGGGTTCAAATTCAGAACCATTCCACACCGGTTTCATGTCTGCTTTTGATACACCTAAAATCGCCACTTCCGGTGCATTTACAATGGGTGTAAATTTGGTGCCACCGATGCCTCCTAAGCTGGAGATAGACATACTGCCACCCTGCATATCGGCAGGCTTTAATTTTTTATCACGGGCCTTGCCAGAAATTTCACGTAGCTCTAAAGAAATTTCAACCAGTGATTTTTTATCCACATCACGCACCACCGGCACAACTAAACCATCCGGTGTATCAACGGCGATGCCGATATTTATATATTTTTTCAGAATTAAATTTTCACCACTGGGTTCTAATGAAGAATTAAATCGCGGGTACTTTTTAAGGCCCGCCGCCACCGCTTTCATAATGAAAGACAGCATAGTGAACTTTACACCTTCTTTTTCATATTCTTTATTTGACTGTTTACGAAAGGCTTCCAGAGAGGTGATATCAGCTTCATCAAACTGTGTAACATGGGGAATATTCACCCAGTTGCGATGTAAAAACTTTCCAGTGAGCTTATTAATTTTACTTAATTTCTGAATTTCTATTTCACCAAATTTACTGAAATCTATTTCAGGCATGGGCTCAATACCTAATGCAGCACCCCCGTTAGCCGAGCCGCCGCCGGTTGTCATGACCTGTTTTACAAATGCCTGCACATCATCTTTAACAATGCGTGCGCTTCTGCCGCTACCTGAAACTTTACCCAGGTCGACACCCAGTTCACGCGCAAACTTTCGAACAGCGGGAGAGGCGTGGGCATTTTTAAAACTCACCGGGTCTATATTTGCCGTGGGTGATGGTTTTGCCGCAACCTGAACTGGTGACTTTTGCTTTGCCGGCTTTTCTGCCGGAGTGTCTACTTTTGACGGCACTTCTTGCGGTGCTTCTTCTACGGGTGCAGCAGCAGTTTCAGCACCGGCTTCCAGTACAAGTACGACCCCACCTTCAGCAATCTGATCACCCACATTAACTTTAATTTCTTTTACAGTTCCCGCATGGCTGCTGGGAATTTCCATTGAGGCTTTATCGGATTCAACCGTAATTAAAGAATCTTCTGTAGCGACCTGATCACCTACGGAAACTAAAACTTCAATAATTTCAACTTCATCAAAATCACCGATGTTAGGTACTTTTACTTCGACCATTTCACTCATGGTTTACTCCAGTTGTTTAACTGTTTTATTAATTTTGTCATCTCCGAATGACTGTGTCGAAGATCCAGCGACCTAACTACTGCAAAGTCACTGGATTCCCGGAACAAGCATTCGGGAATGACGAAGTTATTTATTACGAATAAATAACCTGCTTTTTAATTTTACAAACATCCGCTTTTATTTGCGTCTATTCGCGTTCATTGGCGGAAAATGCTTTTAACGTTTTTAAACCTAAGCAGTAGCAGGATTTGGCTTCTCAGGATTTATCCCGTACTTCTCAATCGCTTCCTGCACTTTACCCGCCGGGAACTGACCATCATTCGCCAGTGCCATTAACGCCGCAACCGCGACATATTTTGCATTCACTTCAAAGTGTTTACGCAGCTGGGCACGAGTGTCCGAACGACCAAACCCATCTGTACCCAGTACATCATACTGTCCCGGAATCCACTTACGAATCTGTTCCGCATAGGTTCTAACATAATCCGTTGCCGCTACTACTGGGCCGCGTTTGTCTTTCATGCATTTTTCAACATAGCTTATGCGCTTGTCTTCTAAGGGGTGCAACATGTTCCAGCGATCCACCGCTTCACCTTCGCGCTTTAATTCATTAAAGCTGGTGACGCTCCAGATATCCGCATCGATTGACCAGTCCTTATCCAGCAGTTCTGCTGCCGCAATCACTTCACGTAAAATAGTGCCTGAGCCCATTAGCTGTACTTTCTTGCGGCGTTTACCGCCACCCTGTAAAAGATACATACCTTTAATGATGCCCTCTTCTACACCTTTTGGCATGGCCGGTTGCACGTAGTTTTCATTCATTACAGCGATGTAGTAAAAAACATTTTCCTGTTCTTTATACATGCGATGCATACCGTTCTGAATAATAACCGCTAATTCATAGGCAAAGGTCGGGTCATAGGATATGCAGTTAGGAATGGTGCCTGACGCCAAAAAGCTGTGGCCATCCTGATGCTGCAGACCTTCACCCGCCAGCGTTGTTCTGCCCGCGGTGCCACCTAACATGAAACCCCGGGCCTGCATATCACCCGCCATCCAGGCCAGGTCACCGATACGCTGGAAACCAAACATGGAATAGTAAATATAAAATGGCACCATATTCACATGGTGTGTACTGTAAGAAGTTGCCGCGGCAATCCACGATGACATCGCACCGGCTTCATTAATGCCTTCTTCCAGGATCTGCCCGGTTTTGTCTTCCTTGTAGAACATCACCTGCTCCTGGTCCTGCGGGGTATATAACTGCCCCACGGACGAGTAAATACCCAGCTGACGGAACATGCCTTCCATTCCAAAAGTACGAGCTTCGTCCGGCACAATAGGCACTACATACTTACCCATCTTTTTATCACGGGTAATAAGTGTCAATAAACGCACAAAGGCCATGGTGGTCGACATTTCACGGTCGCCGGAGCCTTTGGTAATTGGCTCAAATACGGAAAGTGGCGGCACGATCAGGGGAGCAGCCAGATGTTGACGCGCTGGCATGGGGCCACCAAGCTTTTCACGCTGAGCTTTCATGTATTTAATTTCAGCTGAATCCGCAGCGGGTCGGTAGTATTCTGCCTTCGCTGCCTGTTCATCAGTGATGGGAATATTGAAACGATTTTTATAGGCAATCATTTCTTCTTCATCTAATTTCTTTTGCGAGTGGGTACGCATCTGCCCTTCACCCGCAGAGCCCATTCCGTAACCTTTAACCGAGTGGGCTAAAATAACCGTTGGCTCACCGTCATGTTTAGCGGCTTCCGTGTAGGCTGCAAACACTTTATGGGGATCGTGTCCGCCACGGTTCAGTCGCCAGATATCATCATCTGACATATCTGCCACCATAGCTTTTAATTCGGGATATTTACCAAAGAAATGCTCACGCACATAGGCGCCGTCTTTGGATTTGTAATTCATGAAGTCGCCATCGACCGCTTCCAGCATACGCTTTTGTAACAGACCATCGTGATCTTTAGCCAGCAATGGGTCCCAGTAACCGCCCCATAAAACTTTAATCACTTTCCAGCCAGCACCGCGGAACACCGCCTCAAGCTCCTGAATTATTTTGCCATTACCCCGTACCGGGCCATCCAGACGTTGCAGGTTACAGTTAATAACAAACGTTAAGTTATCCAGTTTTTCACGGGAGGCGAGAGAGATTGCACCTAATGATTCCGGCTCATCGGTTTCACCATCCCCCATAAAGCACCATACCTGACGATCATGGGTATCTGCGAGACCGCGATCCTGCAGGTACTTCATAAAACGTGCCTGATAAATTGCACTGATCGGGCCAAGTCCCATCGATACGGTCGGGAACTGCCAGAAGTCTGGCATTAACCAGGGATGAGGGTATGAGGACAGGCCATTACCATCTACTTCCTGGCGAAAATTATCTAACTGCTCATTTTCAAGGCGCCCCTCAAGATAAGCTCGAGAGTACATGCCCGGTGCCGAATGTCCCTGGAAAAATACCAGATCACCACCGTGTTGGGGGGTGGGGGCACGCCAGAAATGGTTGAAACCTATGTCATATAACGTTGCAGCGGATGCGAAGCTGGCAATATGTCCACCCAGTTCTGAAGATTTCCTGTTTGCCTTAACCACCATTGCCGCTGCATTCCAGCGAATCAACGCGCGAATTCGACGCTCCAGGCTCAAGTCACCCGGCTGATTTGGCTGCAGGTGTGTTGGAATGGTGTTTACATAGGCGGTTGTCGCTTTATGGGGCAGATTAGCACCGGAGCGACGTAACTTGTCGATCATTTGGTCTAACAGGAAATGCGCGCGGTCGGCGCCATCAGATTTTAAAACCCCTTCAATCGCATCAAGCCATTCATGGGTTTCCAGTTGATCGATATCCTCAGAAAGATTGGGATGATCATTATTCGGTGTAGACATGCTTCTCTCCAGCTATCACGGCATCTATTTATAGAGGCTTTAGGACAGTGATTAATAAACTATGGGAGACACTTTAGTTCGAGAAAGGATAAAAGCAAGTGTTTTTTACACGCGAAAAAATATAAACATAAATATCAATAAGTTACAGTCATGAAATAATTTTATAACCTGAATACCAACCCAATATAGTGTAATTAAGCGTGGTTTTTAAAGCGATTATTTGGTACCAGAATTCCATTATAAAGCGATATCAGGAAAGTGGGGACACACACTGCTAGACCTGACGGTTATTATACTCTTCAAGTATTTTGTCACCCCAGTCATAATAGGCCATTACGGAATTCCCCTTCCCTAAAATTTCCATATCGGTGCATAATGAAGAAATCAGCTGGATGCCACGCCCAGAATACGCATTCTTATTCGTCAGATCTACTGCTTTATGGTTAAAGCCTTCACCACTATCAACCATAAACAGGCTTAAGCGCCCACCTTCACCGCTGCCAGTTAATTCGTGTCGTAGGGTAATCTGTATATTACCGTCCTGAAATGACTCTAGTCGGTTCTGTTTCTCCTTATAAAAATCCATATATCCCTGGGGGCTGTTTTTTAAAGATGAGTCGAGCTTTAGTATTCCATGATCAAGTGCATTCGCAAACAGTTCGGTTAACACCGTATGCACTGTGGTACGACCACTTTCCAGTGGCTGTAAATTATTGATAACCTGCATAAGATAAGGCAAGACATCAAACTGACGCAGGCTTTTTATATCCATTGATAACTCTACTGACCAGTTATTAGCCTCCCTGTGCTCATTTATAAATTTGTTTTCATTTTCATACTCAACATTTTCCAGATGGCAAAGCTCCAGTAAGGTTATGTCATCCCCTTGCTCAGCACCCTCTGAAAAATCAGAAATTTCAGTTAATATAGTGTTGAAAAGCTTTTCACTCTGGGTATTTTCCTTCATGATGCGTAACAGCCGATCTAAACCAAACATTTCTCCACTAACACTATGCGCTTCCATAATTCCGTCTGTAGCAACAAACAGGCGATCACCAAATTCAAGTGTTTCCATTTCAACTTCCAGTTGAGTAGAAGACAGATCAATAATGCCAAGTGGTATGTTTTTTGATTTAAAAGTACGGAATATTTTATTATTTCTGTACAGATAGACATCGGGTAAGCCTGCGTTAATGATACTTATAATGCTATTGGTTCTGTCGACACTTAGAAATACACAGGCCATAAACATCTGGGTTGGTAATAAATCCATTAACTTTGAATTTGCTTCCTTCAGTAAGTCGTTATACGAAAAGCATTTTCGCGTCATACTATGGAAAATATCAGATACGGGTATGGCTCCAATTGCTGCAGATAAACCATGGCCGGTAAAGTCACCGACAATAATATCCAGGCCTGATGTCTGATTTTTTTCAGTTAAAATCAAATCGCCGTTAAACATAGACATGGGTGACATGGAGTATTTCAAGCCTGTTTTATCACCGCGCATATCATTCTTAGAAAGCTTTTCGAACAACTTACTGGTGATATTCATTTCCTGCTGCATCTGGAAATTTTTTTCACTGATTTGTTTATTTTTTTCCTCTATATTCTGATAAAGCTCAGAAATTCTCAGCATAGAGTTTATTTTTGAATTGAGTAGTGCGTGATTATAAGGTTTGGTTAAAAAATCATCGCCTCCGGAATCAATACATTTAACCAGTGATTTTTCATCCGTCATTGCGGTGAGAAAGATAACGGGTATAAATCGAGTTTGTCGATTCTTTATGATTTTGGTTGCATCATAACCATCCATTACCGGCATCATGACATCCATCAGTATAATATCTATATAGTTATCTTCCACTGCCTGAACGGCATCTTCACCATTAACCGCTTCAATAGTATTAAAGCCGGAATCATTAAGCAATGCGCATAAGACCAGGCGATTAGTCAAATCATCATCGACTACCAGAACATTTTTAACTGCGTCTGAAATAGAGTTCACTATTTATTCCAGAGTAAAGATCTTATCAAAACTGGCAATGGTTAAAATCTCTTTTATTTCATCAGAATAACCGGACAGCCTAACTGAACTGGATTGCGAATCCGCATGTTCTTTTAATAATAAAAGCATACCTAGCGCGGAGCTGTCCAGATACTCTGTACCCGCAAGATCGACGACATATTGGCCTGACTGCAATACGACATCTTTATAAGATTTTCTGAAGTCATTATGTAGGCTAAAATCGAATCGTCCGTTAATTTTTATAGTAGCTGTTTTATTATCACCTGAAACATTAATTGAAATACCCATATCGTTTTCCCGTTAGTCTTAAAATAATTCAACATCACCTTCGTTCATATCATTCTGACTAATTGTAGTAGAATGAATTTCATTCGCTTTAGATGTAACACTTTCTATACTTTTATTTAATTTTGAAATAGCCTCACTAACAGCAGCTACTGTCGATAAATCAGATTCAACCAAAGCTACTTCTGAGCGCATATCAACAAACAACTGATCAACGAGTGCGATGTGTGAGTTAAGTTGATCACATTGCTGTCTGGCAATATCCTCGAACTGTAATGAACGCACAGCTACATTCACACCATTTTCTACATTTAAGGCAATTTTTTTAACTTCCTGTAATTTGTTATTTACAAACTGATTTTTTTCCTCCATTAAAACAAGCACTTCATCAACTCGAGATTTATGCTTCATTGCGACGCTCATATCCTTACCTGCAATTTCTCCCACAATTTCTTTTGCTTTAGCAATATTAGACTTGGATTTATCAACCACTGCACGAATTTTATCATTCAAATTATTAGAATTCGTTGATAACGCCCTGACCTCATCTGCAACAACTGCAAACCCTCTACCCGCTTCACCTGCTCGTGCAGCTTCTATTGCTGCATTTAATGCCAATAAATTTGTCTGGTCTGCCACCGCACTAATTTCTCCCAACAGTTGATTAACATCATCCATTTGCACTTCAATATCATCAACAGTGTAAACCATAGTCATACCACCACGACTCACCTCTGTTATGTTGTTAACAAAATACTCCAGCACTTCTTTTGTTTCTTCTATAAAACCTTTATGATCTTCATCTCCTTCACTTGAATGTAAACCATCAATAATTTCATGCATTAGATTTTCCTGAGCCGATACCTGCGTAGATAAAGTTGTGAAACTTTCAGACAAACTCATAACCGCATCTGAAACAACAGCTTTCATCACGTCGACTTTTGATGCAATCATATTCATCTCATTCGATAAATTTACATACTGCTTCTTTGTACTCTCCAGTAATTCATCTGATGATTTCTTCTGGTCAACATTTAGCTCTAATGTTTTATCCTTCAAAGTGCGGCTGGACATTATCAACAAACCGTAACTGGCAATCGCCCAGATAACAACAACTAAAATCAGTTCCGGCAATCCATATATTCGATTACCAACAAGCTGTCCATATATAATTATCATTATGGATAATACAACAGCTGGAACAATATATTTCATCTTGTTTCTCTCACAGGTACAATTTTAATCATCCAGGCAATACTTCATTATTTCACTGCCAATTTTACTAAGGGTGAATTGCTTATCCACCGCCCCGATTTTCACAGCAGCGCCAGGCATTCCCCAGACCACACAACTATCTTCATCCTGTGAAATATTGTAAGCCCCCTGTTGTTTCATTTCTAACATACCCTGGGCGCCATCTGAACCCATTCCTGTTAGCATTACCCCCATTGCATTAGGCCCAACATTTTGCGCAACTGAACGAAACATAACATCCACGCTGGGTTTATGTCGACTCACTGGAGGGCCATCATTTAAGCGGCAAATATATTCTGCACCACTACGCTCAACTATCAGGTGTTTGTCGCCCGGGGCAATATAAACATGTCCCTGTACAATTTTTTGTTTATCAATTGGTTCACATACTGTAACCAGACTGGTTCTATTAACTCGTTCTGTAAACGATTTACTAAACGCTACCGGTATGTGTTGAGAAATAACAATTCCCGGTGCATTTGCAGGTAAATTTTCTAACACTTCTTTTATCGCTTCTGTACCCCCAGTTGATGCACCCAATGCCACGATTTTATCGGTGGTTTTATAATGAATTTTTTCTGTTCGCTTCTCAAGCACCGCATCCGCGTTGAGTTTTTTATCAACCACAGATTGACCTGCCGGTTTTTTATATTCTCTGACGTTTGCCTTACCAGCAATTTCAAGTTTTTCAATTATCTCTTTTGTGTACTCCTGGAGCGCACCCTGCACATCTAATTTCGGTTTGGCAATAAAATCTACTGCTCCTATTTCCAACGCTTCCAATGTAATGTCTGCACCCACCTCCGTTAATGTTGAAATCATGACCACAGGCATGGGCCGTAAACGCATTAAATTCTTAAGAAATGTCACGCCGTCCATTTTAGGCATTTCAACATCCAGCGTTAAAACATCCGGATTGAGCCGCTTGATCTTCTCACGCGCATCCATGGGATCACGGGCTACCCCAATCACCTGCAGAGTTTTAGATGAATTAATTATTTCTGTTAACACCTGCCGAACAAGGGCTGAATCATCAACAACTAACACTGATATTTTTTTCGACATCTCTACTCCATCAAAACAGTTCAATATCGCCTTGCACTGGCTTCTTATCAATACTATTGCGATATTTTTCCTCACGCTTTTTGATTGTATCATTGTGTATATTTTGTAATTTCTTCACTCTCACTTTTCCGCTATCCGCAAAGAACAAAACTTTTCTTGGATAAATATCACCTGTATCTTCAGCTGCCACTCGCAAACCTTCCTCGTGGAGATATTCATGCACAAAATTTATATTCTTATTACCTATGTCAATTGTACTCATGCTTGCCAAAACACGTCCACCACCAAATAGTTTAACCTCAAGGCTTTTTCTTCTACCACCTGCTTTTAGAATTTCATTTATGAGCATTTCCATAGCAAAATTTCCATATCGTGTAGCACTTGTTAAATGTATTTTCCCTGCATGCTCATCCTCATCTCCCATCGGCAACATAAAATGATTCATACCGCCTATTCCCAATTTTACATCCCGAATACAGGCGGAGATACAAGATCCTAGAACCGTACTGATTAATTCTCCATGCATACTCACATAATACTCGCCGGGCAAAATTTTCGCGGCAAATATGTTATGCCTTTTGTCCCAGAACCGACTAATATGTTCAAGCCCGGAGAGACACGGCGGCATAGATTTTTCTATCTCTGCCTTTGTATACAACTTTGAAACTTCCACTTTATTTTTCCTTTCTATAAATCGTCTGCCCCATAGATTTAAATCTATCTGTAACTTTGAACAGTGACTCAGAATGGCCAATAAAAAGGGGGGAATTTTCTGATAACATATCTGCATATCTGTCAAATAGTTCACGCTGGGTATCTTTATTAAAATATATAACGACATTACGACAAAACATAAAATCAAACGGCCCATTAAAAGGCCAGTCATGTAACAAATTTAGTTGCTTGAAGGTAATCATGTCAATCAAACTTTGATCCATTTTTACCATACCGCTGAGTTTGCCTTTACCTTTTCTTACATAATCTCGTAAATGTTTTTTATCCAGACCAGTAACTCTGTCTTCTTTGTAAACACCTTTAGATGCTTTTTCGACCATGTCAAAATCTAAATCTGAAGCAAGTATTTTTATATCCCAATCGGGCTTATTTTTGAAGTAATCAAGAATTGTCATAGCAATAGAATATGGCTCTTCACCGGATGAGCATCCCGCTGACCAAATTCTAATACGTTTATTTGTTTTGTTTTTTTCTAGCTCGGGTAAAACTGTTTTAGCTAAATATTCGAAATGATGTGGCTCACGAAAAAATGAAGTCAAATTAGTGGTGATAGCATTGGTAAATGAAACTAGCTCTGATTCATCACCGGCTTTAAGCAAATCGCAGTATTCAGCAAAATCACTCACCCCGCACTGGCGTATACGCCGAGCAATACGACTGTAAACCATCGTACGCTTAATATCGGTTAATACAATACCTGTGCGATCTGCCACCAAATTTTGTATAAAGCGAAAATCCGAATCGGTAAAGGGAAATTCCTTTTCTTCGAAGTTTACTCCGTTAGGGCTGGTATTCACACTCAATGGATTGCCTTTTATTATCTTTAAACATAATAGAATAAAGCATCAAAATTTCATTTTTATTAGCCTCAAATAAAATCATTTAAAACTCTTCCCATTCGTCATCATCATCCGCTACTGGTGTCGCTACACGTTTAGCTCTTTTAGGTGCTTTCTTTCTTTTGGGTGCTGGCGCCTCTTCAACACGTATTTTTCTGCGCTTACGTTTTGGTACTACTTTCACCGGCTCTGGTTCCTCTTCACCAGGTTCAAAGAATTCCATCAAATCGTTCATCTCTTTGGCTTCATCATTCATCGATTCACTGGCGGCGGTAGCTTCTTCCACTAGCGCAGCATTTTGCTGTGTCATTTCGTCCATCTGGGTAATTGCTTTATTTACCTCTTCAATTCCTGCGGACTGCTCCTGAGCTGCGGCAGCAATTTCAGCGATAATATCACTAACTTTTTTCACACCGTTAACAATTTCTTCGAGAGTTTTTCCTGATTCATCCACCAGTTTGGAACCTTCATCTACCCGCTCAACACTGTCATTAATTAAGCCTTTAATTTCTTTCGCTGCTCCGGCTGAACGTTGTGCCAGATTTCTAACTTCGGCTGCCACCACCGCAAAACCTTTGCCCTGTTCACCGGCACGGGCAGCTTCCACCGCCGCATTTAGTGCAAGTAAATTTGTCTGGAATGCAATCTCATCTATTACTCCAATAATGTCGGCAATTTTCTTACTACTGGTGTTAATTTCACCCATGGCATTGACGGCTTTCTGTACTACATCTCCGCCTTTTTCTGCCTGATCTCTGGCAGCGGATGCAAGCTGATTAGCTTCCCGTGCATTATCCGCATTCTGTTTAACTGTAGAAGTCATCTGCTCCATACTGGATGCGGTTTCTTCCAGACTTGATGCCTGCTCTTCAGTTCGCTGACTTAAGTCTGCATTGCCCCGTGAAATTTCATCTGATGAGGTTAAGATACTTTCCGAGCTATCCATAATCTGGTCAACCATTTCTGAAAGCACTTTATTGGTTTCATTCATGGCATCTTGCAACTGGGCAAACTCACCGGAGTACTCACCTTCCATCGCTTCGGTAAGGTCACCTTCGGACAATGCTTTGACCACGCGCTGCGCCTCCTGCAATGGTTCAACTACCGCATCCATTAATTGATTAATGCCGTCTCCCAGGCCCTTCATAAATCCGGTGTAGCTTGATGCGTCAATACGTGAATCTAATTGTCCCTGCACTGCATTATCGATGAGCGTCTGAATCTGATTTTCCGCATCTTTTTGCTCGGTAATATCCCCCCACTCAACCATGTTCCCCATGAGGTTTCCCTGATGATCAATAATAGCCGTTGCATTTACTGAAAAATCCAGACCCGCAACTTTAATTTCCGCTTTGGCTGGTAGGTTAGCAGCATTACCTAATAACCGACGCTGATGTGCGGGATTTTTATGAAACTGGTCGATGTTCTGACCAACCAGATTATTCGCATCAAAACCGGGAAATACTGCGCGTAGAGCTTCTGCACGGCCCGCCATCATATTCACAACGGAGGGGTTAGCGTAGGTGATATTTAAATCCGTATCACAAATCATCAAATTCGCCTGCGCACCATCTATGGCAGATTGCAGTCTCGCAACATCCAACTCTTTCTTTCTGACATCAGTTACGTCGCGCCACTCAAGTGAATTACCCACATAGTTTCCCTGATTGTCCAGGGTTGCACTAACATTAAGTTCAAATTTTAAATCACCTACCGAAATATCTGTTTGATAGGGAAGATTTCCGGGGTCAGCAAGTAACTGCCTCTGATGCGCCGGATTTTTATGGAAAATATCGATACAGGTACCGATAATAGCCGCTGCATTAAAACCCGGGAATACTGCGGAAAACTGCATCTGGTTTTTCGCTAATAAATCTTTTGTTGCCTGATTCACATAGGTAACAATAAAATCACGGTCAACCATCATCGTCGCCTGCGCCGATGAATCAATTGCACCCTGCAAACGTGCCACATGATTTTCCTTGGCGACCTCTTCGGTAATGTCAGCCCACTCTAGCGCATTACCAATATAGTCACCTTTGGTATCCATCATTGCGGTGACATTTAGTTTCATGGTTAAGTGCGCAATTTGAATATGGGTGCTATAGGGAAGATTTGCAGGATTCGCTAACATGGTTCGTTGATGCGCCGGATTTTTATGAAAGGTATCAATATTTGCCCCCATAATACCAGCTGCATGAAAGCCGGGGAAAACAGACTGTAACACCGCTTCATGTTTAGTTAATAAATCAATGGAAGCTTGATTAACATAGGTAACATTAAAATCACGATCTATCATCATCATGGCCTGCATTGCACCACCAACGGCGGAGCGAAATCGCGCCAGTTCGGTTACATCATTATCGTTCATCGTATTAGCTCCTCGAGTTGTAGACTGGGGGGTGTTAACTGGATCAATTATTGAAGTATTGTTTGTTGGTGTGTCGGTATAAGCATCGAGCATGACTTTTGCAATAACATTTAAGGCTTGTGCCCAGGCAGACTCAATGGTATCCGTCCAGACATTGCCGGCCATTTCCTTCATCACCTTTATCAATGATTCAGCAACAACAGGATAATGCTCGGGCAAAGCCCCGTAGCCCTGGTGACGCTCACCCAGTGTAGTTAGTACCGGCGCAAGAGCTTCGGGGTTACGTACATTTTCGACCACCAGTTTTAACGCCGCGAGTAATTTTTTTTGTTGTTCCGCAGGCGTTATATTTGCAAACATGGGTTTTACCTGCGGCGCCCGATGAAATAATTCTTCGTAAAAACGCCGCACCAGTTCCTCACCCCGGGGGGCCAATAAATTAAAACTGGTTTCCAGTGTTGTCACATCAAGACCTAAAGGTGACACGTAATTATCAAAACTCATTTTATATCCTTATTATTGCCTGGTGAAATTTTATTTTTCTTTAGTAATACTTTTAAAATTTCAAATAAATATAGTATTAACTCAATTCAAGTATTTTCAGCATCCCTAATGTCTCTGCCGACTGGGTTAATACCTCTGACGGGTTAAGCCAGTTAATCGTTAAATTGTTCTGATGCGCATAGTTGAATAAGGCACATAAGAGTTGCAACGCTGAGCCATCTATACGTTCAACCTCGGAGGCATCAATATCTATCTCGTCATTATCATTTACAAGCGTTAACATATCGTTTTTAAGTGCCTGTGATTTACTAATATCCTGTATGCTATTTAAGATCAAAACCGGATTTGAAGATTCGCTAATAATTTCTTCAGCTGGCGTTATTACTTCTATATTATTTTCCTGTAGCTCAGCCTCATCTGCTAAATCTTCCTCAATAAAATCTGCCATTGGTTCCACCTCAAGGCTCATATCATCTGTTTGTTCCTGATAAGCAGCACACATAACTTCAGCTGATGCAACTAACAATTCCATCCATGCGCCACTAATTGCCTTAGTCCAGGCCCGGCCAATTTTATTTTTGAAACTTGCTACCAGTAACTCAGCAACTATCGGATAATGATCCGGTAAAGCGCCATACGCCTGATGCCGCTTACCCATTGCCAACAAGGTGGTTCTCAGTACATCTTCATCATGTAAATTATTGATCAGCAACTTGAGCGCCGCACTGAGTTTAATTGCCTGCTCTTTGTCACTGGTATTTTCAAACAGGGGTTTAACTGCCGGATACTGCTTAAACAACTCAGCATAAAAGTCAAAAACCACCTCATCCAGAACGTCTGATATCAGTTCATAGCCTTTTAATAAAGCTGTTTCATCCAAACTATGGTCAAATATTTCTATTATTACTTTTACAGGTTTTTTAGTTTTTTTCTCCAGAATCTCTTTCGCTGCCTTATTTTTCACCGGCTTTTTTTTCGTATTCTTAATGGCTTTATTTTCAGCTTCATCATCTAGCCATGACAGAGGGTCAAAACCGATCATTGATTTTTTATCACGCGCCATTAGCAGGTCCTTCCAATACTAAAATCTTTCGCCAGATCACGATAATCATTTGATCCGTTGCAGTTTTTTTGATATTCATCCACGGTTAATCCAAAGCTAGGGCTTTCTGCAATAGCAGTAGTCTCACGTATTGATGTTTTTAATACCTGACCTGGAAAATATGCAATCAATTTTTCTTTTACATCCTGCGCCAGGCGTCTACGTGGGTGAAAACGGGTAACTACAAACCATTTTTTAATATCATGTTGTAGTCGTTTTTCAAAACCTTTTAATGTACCTAATAAATGCGACAAGCCATGTAATGTTAAGTAATCACCGGAGATAGGGATTAATACTTCATCTACTGCATACAAGGCACATATAATTAAAAAACCCGAAGATGGCGGACAGTCAATTAATATGTAATCTTCTTCAGATAACTGATCAAGTATCTTTTTTAAACCCTTTGCAATTGATGATGATGAATCCTTATCAATATGCTCTGCCTGCCCTAAGTTATTACCGCAGGGAATCAGGCGTATATTTTTGCGGGTTTCTAGGATGACATTTTCCAGTTTGTCATCGTGTAATAACAAATCTTCTATACCTAACTTTTCCTGCCAGTTCACACCCAGACTAATTGTTAAACTACCCTGCGGGTCTAAATCTATTAATGTAACTTTGTTACCTTTTTTTGCCAGCATGTATCCGAGGTTAGCGGTGGTAGTGGTTTTTCCTACTCCACCTTTCTGGTTAATGACTGCAACCTTTCTGGTCATAGGTTTATATCTTTATTAATTTTAAAGTTCATCTTCTGTTTGTGTATCGCGATATTGAAATCACGTCTACAGACTATTCTGCTATTTGATCAATTACAGCCAGCTCTGCGGCATTCAGCATGTGATCTATATCTAGTACAATAATCATTTTTTCTTCTATTGTGGCAAGGCCAGTTACAAACTCGGTATCTACTGCGGTACCAAAATCTGGTGATGCCTTTACATCATCAATGGGTACGTTATACACATCGGACACCGCATCAACCACAACCCCCATGGTTCTATCTTCTTTGCCTTCATTTACCACATTTAAAACAATGACTACTGTAGTCGCATCGTAATCTTTCTTATCCAGATTAAAGCGTAACCGCATATCAATAATTGGAACGATACTGCCACGAATGTTTATTACTCCGCGAATATACTCGGGAGTGTTGGGAATATTAGTAACCGAATCCCAGCCTTTTATTTCCTGCACCCTTAAAATATCTACGCCGTATTCTTCACCTGCTAAAAAGAAAGTTAACAGTTCTTTAAATTCCTTATTAGCATCCTGCTGAGATATTTCTTCTGCAGTTTCGGACATTACTTTCTCCTCAAGCGGCAATGCCGCCACCTTTAATTGGAACGACATTGGCCATATCTTTTTGATATAATTCGATGAGCCCGGCTATATCTATTATGAGTGCAACGGTGCCATCACCCAGAATGGTCGCTCCAGATAAACCTTCAATCTTTTTAAAATTCGTTTCTAAACTTTTTATAACCACTTGTTGCTGCCCGAGCAAGTCATCTACGTATATGGCAATTTTTTTACCTTCGGCTTCCACCACGACTAACAGTCCATTTTCTAATTGTGTAGAAACTGGCTTAATCCCAAAAATTTGATATAAACGTACTATAGGTATGTATTCGTCACGCAGGCGATAAACTTCAGCATTTCCTGCAACCTCATTAATATTTTCCTGTTTCACCTGTAAAGATTCGATAATGGATATTACCGGCAGGATGTAAGTTTCATCTCCTATGCCAACCAACTGACCGTCAAGTATGGCGAGAGTTAGTGGCAGACGAATCGTAAATACCGAACCTTCACCCGGTGCTGATTTCACTTCCACCGCACCACCAAGTTCTCGAATATTTCTTCGCACTACATCCATGCCGACACCTCGGCCGGAAACATCGCTTACCACATCGGCAGTGGAAAATCCCGGGCGGAATATCAGATCATAAATTTGATCATCGCTGAGCCGCTCTTCATTGCTTAGCAGACCGTTCTCTTTGGCCTTGTTAATAATTTTATCTTTATTAAGTCCCGCACCGTCATCCTTAATCTGAATAACTATATTTCCGCCCTGATGAAATGCGCTGAGTTCAATGACACCGGTTTCTGATTTTCCAGCTTCAATTCTTTTCTGTGGAGACTCGATACCATGATCCAGTGAATTACGCACAAGATGTACCAGCGGATCGCCAATTTTTTCAAGCACGGTTTTATCCAGCTCAGTGGATTCACCCGTCATAACCAGTTCAATTTTTTTATCGAAAACGGTGCATAAATCATGAACCAGCCTGGGAAAACGCTGAAAGGCAAAACTAATTGGCATCATGCGAATACGCATAACGCTTTCCTGTAATTCTCGTGTATGCCCTTCAAGTTGCGCCAGACCATCTTTTAGTCGCTCGATGGTGGTAGAATTAAAAACTTCAGCTTCACCAAAACGGCTTAACATAGACTGGGTAATAACCAGTTCACCCACCATATTTATCAACTCATCAACCTTGCTAATATTAACTCGAATGGAAGATGACTCTGCTGACTTAGTGGTGCGACGTTCGGGCTTACGCCCCTCCGATTCTGGTTTTTGACAATTTCTATCACTCTGTTCTGGGGCTGCATAACTTTCTTCTTGCGCCAACGACTCAATTTTTAAATCACATTCATCGTCAACCCAGGCAAAAACTTCCCTAATATCACCTTCACTAATTTCACCCCCCATTAAATTTATGCGCCATGACTGTAGGCATTCTTCCGGATCTAATTCACTTAACGGGGGTAGTGCATCATTATTAATAATCACCTCTGCATTTTCCGCCAGTGAATTTAACTCGCGCAACAGCCGCACTGTGTCATTGCCTGTTTTCATTATATCTATGTGGGGATTAAAATGTACCAGCCAACCTTTCTGAGAAACCGCTGAACTTTGAACTTCATCTGTAGTTACATCGGTATTTTCTTCACCAAGAATGCCTTTTATAGACACTGTTATTTGAGCAACACTGTCTGCGTCTATTTCTGAACCATCGCGAATAGCATTAAGCATATTTCGCAACACATCAACACTGCCCAGCAAGGTTTCTACTACGGGTTCACTCACCTGTCGCTCACCATTGCGCATCTGATCCAGCAAGGTTTCCATATCGTGGGTAAACTCAGCAACAGCGGTAAACCCAAAGGTACCACTGCCACCCTTAATGGAATGTGCAGAACGAAAAATAGTATTGATATTTTCTAAATCGACATCACCCTGCTCTAGCTCTAACAGCCCAGATTCCATAATATCCAGGCCTTCAAAGCTTTCCTCAAAAAAAGTTTCGTGAAACTGCTCCAGATCGATTGACATTTTGAACTCCGCAGGCCTTTTTAACCCAATACCTTCTTAACCGTATTTAATAACTGATCTGGATTAAAAGGTTTCACAATCCAGCCGGTAGCCCCTGCAGCTTTACCCTGAGCTTTTTTATCACCCGACGATTCGGTGGTAAGCATTAACATGGGTGTAAATTTATAGTTAGCTTCACCACGTAAATTTTTAATAAAAGTAATTCCATCCATTACAGGCATATTCACATCCGTAATAATCAAATCAAACTGTTGTGTCTTAGCCTTATTCAACGCTTCCTGACCATCTGCTGCTTCAGTCACTTGATAACCTGCACCTTTAAGTGTAAATGTCACCATTTGCCTCATGGATGCTGAATCATCAACTGCTAATATTGCTGCCATATCTCCCCCCCCCAAAAAAAACGATAACGGAAAATCTATTTTGTATGTTTGAATAAACAGATTCCGTGTCCTGTAGATAATGTATAGACCATGTATTTTTAATTACCAAACTTATACTCAATAATTTCATTATTTTTCTGTGGTTATTTTTGGTAACAACTCACGGTGATCCACAAACCCCTTAATAGTCTTACCTATAAATCCAAATATTAAGTTATCGACAGTTAATAACGGGGGCAGAACTACTCAAATATTTGATTTTTATATTAATACATGGCAATGAAAGATTATTTGAATGCATTTATTATTAGATTAATGAATTATTCTAATAGTGGGTAATTTACTTGCAAATACCTTTTCAGGGTCTATGCTCTAGACGAGAAGATTACAACATCGCTGGCAATCACGTAGATCATCACTAGTGATTTTAGTAAGAGTATGGACTAAACCACATGTACGGAAGCAACAATAACGATCTAAAACATTCAAAATTTCGAACGTCGCCTATGCGTTCTGATATAAAAATCGTTAATGTATACACAAATTTCCTGTGTATATTTATTTGCCTTCAAATAAGCCAGCATTTCCGATATTCAGAAAATTAACACTAAGCAGAGTTTCGTACTAACTATGGGATACATTAAGCAGCAAATTTCTATTGTTATAATAGTTATTCTAAGTGCCATTGCTTACAGCATCTTTCCTGAAAAATGGCTGGTTTATAGCAGCTTTGCTTTTATCGTAATAACCAGTTCTGTTTTCATAACGCTTTCTGCCAGTGATCAAATTACTGCCGACTCACCCATAGCTGATCCAGAACTACTCGAACAGATGGACCTGCTTAATGCTCTGTTTAACAAGATGCACCAAACCACTCAGGAAGAAATTAGCCTGCTGCTTGAAGAGAATATGCAGATACAAAATATTCTGCATAATGCCATTAGCGGTCTGGTAGCCAGTTTTCGTGGCCTGGAAGAAGAGTCAACACAACAAAAAGTTATGGTATTTAATCTGGTAGACGACACTTCAAATGAGTCAGAAGATCATCACACCATAAAAGGTATTGCAGGAGATGCAGCCAATTCTTTAAAAGAAATGGTCGATAATATTACACAAATGAGCTCACAAAGTATGGCTCTGGTTAAGTCACTTACATTGATTAAGGATGATTACGAAAAAGTAATAAAATTACTTGATGAAATGGATGCTATAAGTTCTCAAACCAATTTATTAGCACTTAATGCGGCCATTGAAGCTGCTCGTGCTGGTGAACAGGGTCGAGGATTCGCCGTAGTCGCTGATGAAGTCCGATCATTATCACAACGCAGCAAAAGTTTTAGTGACCAGATAAGAGAACAGTTTGGAAACACCGTTAATACCATTGAGACTGCTAATAACCAGGTTGGAAAAATGGCCTCGACAGATATGAACATGACCATGTCTAATAAAAACCACCTTGATGATATGATGCACGAAATAGAATCTAAAAATGAAGAGACATCGAACCAGCTCGCTGATATTTCAAATATCTCTCAACTATTACATAAACATGTCGGAAATGCAGTACAGTCTTTACAGTTTGAGGATATGATAACCCAGTTAACTGACCATATAGATAAAAGACTTAAACGGGTTAATACACTTGGCAGTGCAAATGAAGTTATTGCTAGTGCACTTGTCAATGGAACAGATTACCGAACTGTTAGCCAACAAATGATAAGTGCACTACAAGATACACTGTCTAAAGCTGAAACTGAATTTCAACAGACTTCAAACAACCCTATTCACCAACAGAGCATGGATGATGGCGGTGATATTGAACTGTTTTAACATAATAAATGGAGGCTATTATGAGCAATATACTTGTAGTAGATGATGACACTTCAATTCTGGTTTTTATAAAAGAAGCACTGGGGGAAAACCACCAGGTCTACACAGTTGAAACGGTTGCAGAAGCAGAAAACATTGCAGGTACGCACACCATTGACCTGTTGATTGCTGATTTAGTCATCCCCGAAAAAAATGGAATTGATATGATTATGGAGTTCAAACAAAATCAGCCCGACATAAAAATACTTGCCATCTCCGGTGGTGGCGGCATTACAGGGCGCTTTGACTACCTGCCAATTGCTCAGCTTATCGGTGCCGAGGAAACCTTGAAAAAGCCGTTTACAGTCGCCGAACTCAGAGACTTAGTTAATAAAACTCTTGAAACTTGCCATTAATAATCAGGCAATGCCACTTAACAACAACACAGAGTTAACACTACTAAAGCAGGCACTCGATTCTTCTATCACCTGTATATTAGATGAAAATTTTTCTGTTTATTATGCCAGCGAAAACTTCTGCACTCTATCTGAATACTCAGATAAAGATATTAATGGAAAAAGCCTTCTGAAATTAATTTATAAAACACAGGCTGAAACAATATACGACTTCATTACAAATACACTTTTGAACAAAGAAGTATGGAAAGGAGAGTTTCATCTTAATAATAAAAACAACGATGTCGTATATTTAGATGCAACAATAAGACCCGTTAAAAACGGCAATAGCCCCAGGCATTTTATTGCCTCCTTTACTGACACACACAACCGAAAAAAGCTAATCGACAGCCTGAAGCAAAGAGCACATCAGCAGGGACTGATAGCAATACTTGGCCAATTATCGCTTAACAACATTCCGATAAACGAACTTTTAGATCAGACCTTAGCTGTTATATGTGGATCTTTTGAAATGAATTCTGGAGTCGCGTTTGAATTATCAGTTGATGGAAAAAGCGCACTCATTCGAACCGCATATAATATACCTTCTGTAAAACCTGGATCAACTCTATTAAAAGTTGAACCGAATAGCTTATTCAGTTACGCCTTACTAAATGGTAATCCAGTAGTTTGCGAAACACTGGAAAGCGAAAAAAGATTTTCTCTACCAAATTTACTTCTAAAAGAAGATGCAAAATCAGCCGTGTGCACTCTAATAGGCGACAGAAAATATCCATTTGGAATGATTACTTTTTTTTCGAATAAACTCCGTAAATTTGATATTGAAGAAATTCACTTTTTACAATCCGTAAGCAACATACTCGCAGAAGCCATCAACCGAAAAAACATGGAAAAAGCGCTTCGACATGAGCAACAATTATCGAGAAAATATCTTGATGTTGCTGAAGTTATGTTTATTGTTCTTGATAGAAAACAAAAAATTTTACTCGCTAACCGTCATGCTGCGTCTGTTTTAGGGTGCTCCCAGGAGGATCTTAATGGTATCAGTTTTTTTGATGTATTCACTTCAGCAGACGACAAAAACAAGACAAAAAGCGATTTCTATAAACTTCTCAATGACCAGGAAACCGACAATACAAGTTTAAATATTTATGAAAATGCATCACCTATAATAAACAAAAATCATCAGATACGGTATATAAACTGGAAGAACTCCAAGATATATGATGATAACAACGAAGTAAATTCAGTGTTATTTTCAGGCGAGGATATTACAGATTTATTAGCTTATGAACGTGAACAAAAACATCTTGAAAAGCAACTAAATCAGGCACAAAAAATGGAAGCTGTCGGCATGCTCGCAGGCGGTATTGCACACGATTTCAATAATATTCTCGCCAGCATTCTCGGTTTCTCAGATCTTGCTCTGGAAGCTTCAAAAAGCAATAATAAACTAACTGAGTATTTAAATCACATCAAAAACTCTGGTTTAAAAGCCAAAGACATTATTGCACAAATGCAAAGCATCAACCTTCAGGACGATATTGCAAATAAAGCAATTTTGCTGCCCTCTTTATTAAAAGGCACGCTTCAAATGCTACGCTCTGCATTACCTTCATCCATTAAAATGGATCTTAATATTAATAATAATATACCAGCCGTACATATAAATGCATCAAAGTTCAACCAGATTGTAATGCACCTGCTTACAAACACCCGAAATACACTAAAAGGAAAAGGCCATATATTTATTGATCTTTCTGTGATTAGTTTTCCGAATAAAACCTGCACCATCTGCAACCATAAAATCAATAAAGAATTTGTTGTATTTGGTATTCATGATAATGGACCGGGGTTTAGTGATGCTGAACTGGCCAGTTTAGTAGATAACGTAAACTCAAACAGTACCTCAGCCTTAACTTTAGTTAACAAACTGGTACATGAAAGCAATGGCCACATACTAATTTCTAATAATATTATAGACAATTATTTTACAGAAGACGATAATTCACCCGGCACAAGTGTTCAGCTATTGTTTGAAATACCAGAATTACCTGCTGTAAAAAAACCATTTGAGACTCAACAAAGCATTAATCTGGAGAATATTAAAAACAGACACATTATGATCGTTGATGATGAGAACAGTGTTGCCACTTATATAGGTGAGCTCTTCAAGGGTGCCGGTTTTAAAACCAGCGTATTATGTGATTCATCTGAAGCATTAGAAAAATTTTCAAATGCTCCGAATGATTACGATTTAATTGTTACCGATCAGACAATGCCAGTATTTACCGGCGATGTATTAGCCGAAAAAATGCTACAAATTAAGCCAGATCTGCCGATAATTATTTGCTCCGGGCACAATGATATTTTCAATAAGAAAAATGCCGAAGACATAAAAGTGCGTGCCTTTTTACAAAAACCAATTGATTCGGCAGAATTACTGCACACAGTTATGAGCTTACTTGCTTAACATGTTAATCACGCAAAATGATATCAGGCAAAAATACTTACACCTGATTTAAGCTCCATATTATGCCTCAGTATTTCATTAGCACTTTCCTCAGCTGACGCATCTGTTAAAGAACCTGCTTGCGGTTCAGTATCTGGTTGATGTCGTTCAGCCTGCTTCTGCTCAGATTGGGTAGACACATCCGCCCCCGCTAAATTTAATCCCTGCTGTTCAAGCATCTCTTTTAATCTAGGCAACGCTGCATCTACAGCATCACGCACCGGTGCGTGCTGGGTAACAAAATTAACGGTTGCCTGATCATCATTTATCGATAGTTTAATTTCCATCGGTCCAAGGTGGGCCGGATTTAACCTAACCTCGGCTTGCTGAACTCCCCCTCTCACCATATACGAAACCTGTTGAGTTAATTGTTGAGACCAGTTTGAATTTTGTATATTTTCACCCATAGATAAACTTAATGAACTTGCTGGAGAACTGCTCAGGGGTGTTAAATTTTGCGGCGCTGAACTCAACGGCGTTAAATTATTCAGGATAGCTGTTACATCCGTTGAAGTACCAGCAGATATTTTTTGTGTTGGTAACATATTCAATGACACAGATGTTGCTACAGGAACCTGCTGCATCCGTGACGCCTGCGAAATAATGTCAGCGGTAGGAATTTCACTTTGTATTTTCGCAAATTTTGCATCTACAGGATTTGATCTTTCAGAAAGGTTTGCTGCTACATTTAGCGGCTTTACGGTTACCCCAACTTCAGGTGCTTTTAACTGAACGCTCTGGCTCGCTAAAACCTGTGCATCCCTGTTTGCCAATACACGCTTATTCTGCAATGAAGCTTCAGCATCCGAGACTAACTGCTGATTAGTTGCCGGTGCAGAAGAAATTACCATTGATAGCGGAATTAATTTTTCCTGCGCTAAATTTTGTATATCTAACACATCTGAAGTGGGCTCTAAAACCGGCAATTCACTGCCCGTGACTGGCAAATCGGCGGCAATAGTGTGTTCTGGAACAGCATCGAGTTGAGCAGAATTCACATCACCTTGCATAGTGATATTAACTGAACCTGAAGCGGTTTCTACAACCCCCTTATCCAGCTCTGCATCAGTGGTGACAGAATTTTCAGTCTCTTTACTTTCATTCCCTGCCTGTTTTAGCGGCGACTTACTATCTGACTGATTTTCTTTGCTTTTTTCATTATTTGATTCAGCATTAAGCTGATCAACCTGGTCGTTAAGCTGCTCTTTAAATGGCTTATTATCCGCAGATTGTTCACTGGCAGAGGCGCCCTGATGAGCCTGATTTTCTACTTTATTCTGCCCGCTATTTGCCGTTTTAATATCTATTTTTTGAAGTAAATCCATTGGCCACCTGTCTCAGTGTTTAATCTGTTATTTATGTATTACTAAGACAAATGCAATTGATGGGCCAGATTGATGTCCTGAATGAAACCCCCTAACTTTTTCTGCCAATACGGCTAGCAAACTCATCCTGCTCTTTTTGCTCGATGCGCGCTTCAATTTGCGCTTCCTGTATTTGATATTTAACAATCACCGCATCCAGTGCTTTACTACGCGAACGGGTTTTAAGCCATTTGAGTTTTTGTTGCTCGCAGATTTGTTTTTGATGCAGAATATTCATTCGAGCCTGTTCAATACTTTGATTTAATTTGTTTAAAAAAGTCTGGTAATCTTTTAACTGGCTCGCACTCAAATTTTGACTAATACGCCCACAATTATATTCACTGCGATACTCTATCAACTGCTCTAACTGCAATTGTGCATCTACAACTGTTTTCTGTGCTGCCACAAAAATTTGTACTGCCTGCTGTTGTAGTTGATCCGCATGTTTTGCTATTGGTTGAATTTTTTTGGAGCGCACGTCTTACTTCTTCTCTGTGTGTTCTAATGAACATTTACCGGCTAATAAACTAAATATCATTCATCTCAGCCTTTGCCAGTAACTCTGCAAGCATCTGCTGACTCTGTTGAAATGACACCGCCTCACTCATACCCTGTTGTATAAACTGCTGAATAAGCGGCTGCATTGCAATGGCTCTGTCAATTTGCGGATTCGTGCCCTGTTGATACGCGCCTACATTAATCAGATCTTTATTCTGCTCGTACACAGAGTATAGCTGCTTTATTTGCTGACTGGACTGCTGCTGTGCATCTCTGGTGACCATCGGCATGACGCGACTCACGGACGATTCAAGATCAATGGCAGGATAGCGTCCCATATCAGCGAGCTGTCGTGACAACACGATATGCCCATCTAAAATTCCCCGTGCCGCATCTGCTATCGGGTCGTTATTATCATCGCCCTCGGTTAACACGGTATAAAATGCGGTAATCGAACCCTGCCCCGCCTGACCATTTCCCGCGCGCTCCACCAGCTGTGGAATGCGTGCAAATACCGATGGTGGATAACCTTTGGTTGCCGGGGGTTCAGAAATAGATAAACCAATTTCACGTTGTGCCTGAGCAAAACGTGATAATGAATCCATTAACAGTAAAACTTTTTTTCCCTGATCACGAAAATACTCGGCCACACTGGTGGCTAACATTGCCCCGTGTATTCTCACTAGCGGAGATGAATCAGCAGGGGCAGCGACGACACAGGCACGCTTAATACCATCCGCTCCTAAAATATCCTGTACAAACTCTTTGACTTCTCGTCCCCGCTCGCCGATCAGTCCCACCACCACTACATCGGCTTCCGTATATTTGGTCATCATGCCGAGTAAAATACTCTTTCCCACACCGGTGCCCGCGAACAATCCCATGCGTTGCCCTCGCCCAACCGTGAGTAATGAATTAATTGCACGCACCCCGACATCCAGAGGTTGCTTGATAGGATCGCGCATTAACGGGTTGATTGGTTTTCCAGCAAGTGGCATGTCAGCAGACATATCATGATTAATTTTAATCGGCCCCTTACCATCTAACGGCCGGCCCCTGCCGTCGATCACCCGGCCCAGAAAACCATCTGAAATTTCAATTGAACTTGAATGCCCCACCGGAATCACTTTGGCATTAGGAATTAAACCACGGCTTTCACCCATCGCCATTAAATAGGTTTTATCGCCTGAAAAACCGACCACTTCCGCTTCGATACAGTGATTACCCGGCGCAATAATATTACAACTGGTTCCCACCGCAGCTTCGCAACCCACGGCTTCCAGTGTTAACCCCACCATGCGAATCAAGCGACCTTCAACCACCGGCTCCGGTGCTGTAATACGGTTTTGTTTTTTTGCCAGGTCATCTATCCAGCGTTGAAAATAGACACTATTCTGCATCGTTATTTTCCTCACTTTCATCATGATGCAAACTGAGCTGGTCTACTAACTGCTGTACACGGGTTTCAACCGTTGCATCAATATGCGATGCCGCAGATTCAATAATGCAACCCCCGGGCGTGACATTATTATCAGCGATACAATTCCAGCTTTGTTCATTGGTATCAATTTCTGCCTGGTTTAATAATGCAACATCATCGGCATTTAAACGTACCTGAATATCACGGGATTTAACCGGTAAATATTCCAGAGAATCATGTACTAAATTTTGAATATGCTGCGCATCAAGTTTGCTTTCTTTTTGCAGCAACTGTTCAGCTAATAATATAGCCAACTCGGTTAACTGTTGTTCAACCTGTTTATCTAATTCGTTTAATGGTTGTTGTAAAAAATTAAACGCTTTCTGTAACTGTTTGGCTTTATTAGCCATTTCCTGCATGCCCTGCTTAATACCTTCAGCACGACCGGCCTTAACCGCTTCGTCATAGGCTTGCTTTTGCAGTGCTTCTATTTCTTCTACGGTTTGCGGGCGAATAGCTTCGTCCTGCATGCCAACGATATTGCCTTTTAATTCAGGTGGCACATAATGCTGGATATCACTTTCGGAAACTTTAAATCGGTTCGACATAAATTATCATTACAATTTTTAAAATATTGAGCCCCGATATTTGCCATACCTGCAGAGACAGGTATCCAGTGCTTGTCGGTGACATAAAGCCACTAGTTTCCTGGCGACCCAGGAATGACGAAAACATAACTTGATAAACTACAACCCAAACTAAACCATCTCCTCACCACCGCTGCCACCCAGCACAATATCACCTTCTTCAGCCAGACGACGTGCGGTTGCAATAATTTCCTTCTGAGCAACTTCAACATCACTTAAGCGAACAGGACCACGGGCTTCCATATCTTCACGTAACATTTCCGAGGCACGTTTGGACATGTTTTTAAGGATTTTTTCTTTCAAGCCTTCATCTGCGCCTTTAAGTGCCAGGGTTAAACTATCTGTAGAAACTTCTCTGAGTAAAGCCTGTATGCCGCGATCATCTACATCATTTAAATTATCAAACACAAACATAAGCTCTGAAATACCTTCCTGCATTTCCTGATCATGCTCACCAATGGAGTCCATAATGGCGCTTTCAATTGAGCCTTCCATAAAGTTAAGAATATTAGCGGCAGTTTTATAACCACCCATGCTGTTCTGGCTTACATTCTGTTCACCGGAAAACTGTTTTTCCATGATTTTATCCAGCTCCTGCAAAGCTTTTGGTGGAATACCTTCAAGTGCTGCAACGCGCATTAAAATATCTGGGCGGGCCCGCTCAGGTAACATTTTTAAAACTTCAGCTGACTGGTCTGGTTCCAGATAGGATAAAACAATGGAAATAATTTGCGGGTGCTCTAATCGAATAACTTCAGCAACTGAACGTGCATCCATCCACTTTAAAGACTCTAAACCTTTATTACCGCTACCCAGTAATATGCGGTCGATCATATTATTGGCTTTATCCTGACCTAAAGCATTAACCATCATCTCGCGAATATAATCTTCCTGACCTATACCCACCGAAGTCTGGTTACTTACCTCGGCTATAAACGCATCCATAACACCGGACATGGTTATCTTATTAACATTTTCCATGCTTGCCATGGCAGCACCCAAACTTTGCACTTCTTTCGGGTTTAAATGTTTTAATACTTCCGCAGCATTTTCCGAACCCATTGCCATTAGCAATACGGCGGCTCTCTGTACTCCGGTTAATGCTGCTATATTTTCGTCTGACATTTAACTCACGCTTTTAAGATTCATTACCAACCCAGTCTTTAACAACATTGGCGACTTTTTTAGGGTCCTGCTGAGCCATGGATTTAGCAAATTCTACTTTCTGATCCGAATCAGTGGGCAAAGGTATCGCGCTTTCCTGATGTTCCAGTTGCGCCACACCATCCGCACCAATTGCATTACCTTCTGCATCAACTCCGCCACCCTCTGCACCTTCACCACCTTCAGTAGAGGCCAGCATCGGGGCCGGCGGAACATAAGAGCTTAGACCTTTTATAGAGGGTTTTAAAATTGTAAAGATAACAACCAGTATTAGTATAAACGGCCAGATCCACTTTAGTGCAAACTGCACCCATTTATTATCCATAATAGACGGTTCAGGTAAATCTTCAATAGCCTCAAGTGGGGTAAATGAAGCGTTTATAACATTCACTAAATCGCCGCGTTGCTGATCAAAACCAATGGTTTGTTGAACCAGGGTTGTTAAGCGCTTAATTTCATCTTCAGTTAGGGGGGTGCGTGTGGTTTCTCCGTCTTCAATCTCCACCCGGTCATCCACTAATACCGCTACAGTTAACCTCTGAATTACATTATTATTCTGACGAGAGTGACGAATGGTACGATCAACTTCATAATTTCTGACACTATTCTGGCTGGTATTAGCTGGCCTGTTGTTAACACCGCCCTGACCAACACCCCCTGCACCTTCAACTAGCTGCCCACCCTCTGGTGGCTGATTGGCCAATGCACCTGGCACACCACCATTCACATTATTAAACCTTTCAGAGCGGGAAGACTGCTGGCTACGCAGTGTTTGATTCGCATTATTAAATAACTCTTCTGTGCTCTCCTGCGTTGTGAAATCAATTTTTGCATTAACCCTGGCACGCACCTTACCCACACCCATTATGGGCTCTAACAAATGCTCAATGCGACGCTCAAAGTCTTCTTCAACACGGCGCGAATATCCATACTGACGGGCTGTCATCGCCACATTACTATCCAGATTACCGGAAGATAAAAGATGCCCATTCTGATCTACAACCGTTACATTTTCTGCAGATAAATTTGAAATACCAGAAGCAACCAAATGGATAATTGCATTTACCTGCCCCTGTTCAATAGCACGTCCTCCGTAAAGATTAAGTGCCACTGACGCACTGGGGTTTTGTTTCTTACGCACAAACACCGAATGCTGCGGAATGGCCAGATGTACCCGCGCAGATTTTACATTTCGCATGGTACCAATGGTTCTTGCAAGTTCGGTTTCCATTGCATGATGATAACGTGCACTTTCAACAAATTGTGAGGTGCCAAAACTCTGTTCCTGTTGCAACATTTCAACACCGATTGCAGTACCTTTGGGTAGACCCTGCGCTGCCAAATTTAAGCGCGCTTCATGTACCCGTCCGGATTCAACCATAACCGAACCGGATGCCGCATTGAGCTCATAGGGAATTGCCGCTGCCTGTAAAGCCGCCACTACTTCTGCTGCATCCCCAGGTTCAAGTCCCGTGTATAAAGATGATAAACTCGGATTAGTTCCCCAGGTATATATACCGATACTGACCAGCACTGTCACCACAATACCTAAAATTGCACCGATAAATCGGGGCACAGGTATCATCATTGTCGTTGGGGGGGTTGCAACTTGTTCAGCCATTTTTTAAACCTTAATAAAGTCAAAAGTCTTAGAACTATCTTTTAAACCGACATATTCATTATTTCCTGATACGCAGTTAATAATTTATTTCTTACACTTGTCATCGCCTGAAATGAAACACTGGCTTTTTCCATATTAATCATCAGTTCAGCCATCGTGATATTTGAATCGCCCTTTTCAAATGCTTTTGCCATATCACCGGATATCATTAAGTTATCATTCACTTTATTAATTGAATTTGATAACACTTCAGAAAAATCGGTTTTCTGCGCACTGTTCGTTTCATTAACAGACAAGCCTGGCTCACCAATTTTTGCCACATTCATTTGTGATTGAGCCTGGGCTTCCAGCACCCGCATCTGCGCTAATACCTGGTTTATACTCATATTACTCATAACAGTTCTCTATAAATTTTATATAACAGAAAAGCAACGCTTAAACCGCAATGCCTGAATCGCGCATTCTCGCCAATTTATACCTCAGTGTTCGCGGGCTGATACCTAGCCTTTCAGCCGCGTATTTACGACTGCCATTACCGGCTTTTAATGCCTCGAGTATCAACTGCTGCTCGCGATCCTTAAGTCCGTTAACCAGTTCTGAATCTGCTAATACATCAGATTTTTGTTGTTCGTCACCGAACTCATAATCATCTATTTCAAGATGAATATCCGCTGCACAAACCTCGTTAGCATCCTTAAAAATGAGCGCCCGTTGCATCACATTATCCAGCTCGCGCACATTGCCCTTCCAGGAATAATTCAATAATTTTTGTTGCGCATCAGCACTAAGCGTTAGAATCTCAGATTCTTTTCGAATATTTTTATTAAGCAGTTTATTCGCAATGGGAATAATATCTGCAAGCCGCTCACGCAGGGGTGGAATTTGAATAGGAAACACGCTTAATCGATAAAATAAATCTTCTCTGAAACGGCCATTTTTAACTTCTTCTTTTAAATTTCGATTTGTCGTCGCCAGCACCCGCACATCGAGCTTAATCGTTTTACGACTGCCCAGGCGTTCAACTTCTTTTTCCTGAAGCACACGTAATAATTTTGCCTGTAAGGCCGCATCCATTTCAGAAATTTCATCTAATAACAGGGTACCATTTTGTGCCTGTTCAAATTTACCTGGGGTTGCCTGAACCGCACCGGTAAATGCGCCTTTTTCATAACCAAACAAAACAGCCTCTAACATATTTTCTGGAATCGCGGCACAGTTTATGGCGACAAATTCCTGCTCTGCTCGCTTTGACTGATTATGTATGAATTGTGCAAAAACTTCTTTACCCACACCACTTTCACCACACAACAAAACCGTTGCATCGCTTTGTGCGACTTTACTTGCAAGCAATTTTAATGACTGCATTTTTTCATCTTCAGCCAGCAATTCCATTTCGTGTTTTACAATAATTTCATGGTTTATAAATTTATCAATAACCTGTTGCAACGCATCAACTTCAAAGGGCTTAACCAGATAATCAGCTGCCCCTAAACGCATAAAATCTACGGCTTTTTCGATGCTTGCATAGGCGGTCATTACTACTACTGGCAAGTCAACATATTTACTTCTTATCCGTTTTAATAATTCTGCACCATCCATCGGCTGCATTTGCACATCACTAATCACCAGTTTAAATTTGTATTCATTTAAACGAAGCAAAGCCGCCTGGCCATGCTCAGCACACACAACTGAATAGCCTGACATTTCGCAGGTGTCACATATTGCTTCTCGCAACTGCTCATCATCTTCAACAATTAATATATCAACGCATTGTTGTTTAGCTTGACTCATGTATTTCTCCAGTTTATTTCCCATTTGTATATTTTCTAATTTGATTATTTAAAATTTATATTTTCGGGATTAAATTTTTCTTGCTGGCCACTTGCCAGAAATTGCTCACTACGGTTTAAGGGCAGGCAAATATAAAAGCTTGCACCTTTACCCACATGTGAACGCACTAACAAATCACCATGATGTGCCTGCACGATAGACTGCGCCACCGCCAGCCCTAGCCCGGTACCACCTTCACGCTGGGTAAAAAATGGTTCAAATATTTTTTCCTGTTCATCTGCACTTAATCCGGGACCATTATCACTTACTGCAATAATTAAATAATCAGACTGCTGATAGGCTTCAATCTCTATTTTACAACTTTCATTATCACCACTATTAGCATTGAATTTTTTGCAAGCCTGACTGGCATTTTCAACCAGGTTGACTATCACACTCACCAACGCATCCAGACTGCCGGTTAATTGAATATTATCCATTTGACTCACAATCGTTAACTTCGTATTGTTTTCTTTTATATTATTTTCAATTCGTGCATTAAAAGTCACCAGTAATTCGTTGAGTTGAAATTTTTGCTCTGCAAACTCACCACCCTTTGCATACATCAACATATCATTAATTAATTTTTCCAGATATCTCATGCAGGTACGAATTTTATCAACCGCTTTATTTTCACGTGGGTTATCTGCCCTAAACTGATTAAGTTGTGAAGCATATAAAACGGCTGAGGCCAAAGGCGTACGTAGCTGATGAGCAAGCCCTGCAGCCATCTGCCCCATCGCCGCCAGACGATTTTGACGATCTGCCAAACCTTCCAGCATTCTTTGCTCGGTAATATCATCCAGTAAAATAATTTCACCCTGTTTTTTTTCATCGGATGAATCCAGAGTAAGTGCATTCAAAGGTTGTTTTTTTAAACTGAGTATTCGTCCAGAATTTAAATATAAATCCTGCTCGGTATGACGCAAAACCTGATGCGCGTAAATCCGTTGCCAGGGTTTACCGATTAACTTCTGTTCAAGAAATAATTCAGCTGCCGGATTAGCGGTATTAATCACCCCCTGTTCATCAACCAGTAACACGCCCGCGGGTAATGCATTTAATAAAGATTGCAGGCGATGCGCTAACTGCTCTTTTTCCGCCAGCTGTTTTAATCGTTCGTTTTGTGCTGAAGCAAGTTGTTCAGTTAATTGCGCAGCCCGGTTATCGAGTTCCTGATAAGATTGTTGCAACTGATCAGAAAGCCGACCGAACTGTTCAAACGCCGCCACTAATTGTGCCGGGTCCTGAGACGCCATATCCTGTGAAGGGCTGATGGTATTTACCGCTGTTGATATATTCGCTGTTTGCTGCATGTCGTGTTTATGTCACTTTTGTTCGACTTAGCAGTAGTGGAGCATTTAGCGTGCCAGAATTATTTATTAAGGAAATACAGTGACTTAGAATTCAGGTGGCATTAAGGAGTCAATTATCCGGCTTGCTGGCAAAGAATTGCCGTGGTTATTAACTATAAAGCCTCCCCCTTAGAAAACGGGGATTAAGTGGGATTTAAAAAACACTCTCAGGATTGAATGATTTTAAAAAATGGGGCTAAATTCCAGGTTATGCAAAATCTCCCCCAGCCCCTCTTTTTCCAAGAGGGGCGCTAAGGTATTAGCTGCAAAGTCTCTCTCTTAGAAAAAGGCTGATTAAAGGAAATTAAACCGCTCACGCTTTAATATTATATTTTTTAAGCTTTTCCACCAGTGTAGTTCTACGCATTTTTAACAGTTTCGCCGCATGTGCAACCACCCCCTCGGTTTTTTCCAGGGCCTGTTTAATCAATTGCACTTCTAAATTAGCCAGATGCTCCTTCAGGTCCATGCCGTCTTCGTTTATCATTAAGTTTTTCGGGGTTATGGCAATTTCAGAAAAACCATCGGATATTTTTTTCGGCAAATCAGAGGGTAATTTTTTTAACAAACTTTTTTCTATATCATCATTTTCATCAAGATCGGCAAACATTAATGCGGGGTTAAATGGTGGCCTTGATTTAAAGGTTTCTGCTTCGGGTTTAAAGGCAGATGCCGGCTGATACTTTGGTGGCAGGTGTTGCGCATCAACAACACTGTCCGGGTACAAAATAGATAATCGTTCAACCAGATTAGATAACTCACGCACATTGCCTGGCCAGGAATACTGGCTCAGTAACTCAGTTGCTTCTGCGGTTAAACGTACCGTACCCCGATTGTCAGCTTCTAACTTATCAATCTGATCCTGTAATAAAAACGGTACATCTTCTAATCGTTCACGCAAAGATGGTAACTCTATAGGAAATACATTTAAACGATAAAACAAATCTTCACGAAAGGTTCCGTCTTTTATATTGGCTTCTAAATTACGGTGAGTGGCAGCTAAAATACGCACATTCGACTGAATACTTTTATTGCTACCCACCCGTTCGAAGGTACGCTCCTGTAATACCCGCAATAATTTCACCTGCATCGGCAAACTCATATCGCCTATTTCATCGAGAAAGAGCGTGCCCTTTTCTGCCAGCTCAAAGCGCCCCTGTCGAGCACTAATGGCTCCGGTAAAGGCACCTTTTTCATGACCGAACAGTTCACTTTCTAAAAGATCTGCGGGGATAGCGCCACAGTTAACAGGTACAAAACCGGCTTTACAGCGCTTAGACAATGCGTGAATATTGCGGGCAACGACTTCTTTACCTGTGCCTGATTCACCTAAAATTAATACACTGGCATCGGTTTTTGCCACCTGTTCAATCATGGTGCGCACATACTGAATGGCGGCACTACTGCCACCAAGTTTTGGCGTTTGACTGATTAGCTGCTTTACCGAATCACCTGCATCCACCAATATATTTACACTGGCCTTTTCCAGTGCCTGTGCCATGGCTTCGTATTTAAGCGGCATTTCCAGATGGGTTATGACGGAGGTAAACTGTGACTGATATTTTTCCAGATGGGTTTTATGCTGATTAAATAAAACCACGGATAAACCGGCTGACTGTATTTTTTGCAGCGCTTCAAGCCGTGATGCCTCCCCCTGAAATTCACCCAGCATCACGCATTTAAATTCACTGCTCTTGAGCGCACCAGTTAATGCGTCCATGTCATTGACATAAAAGGTGTCGAAGCCAACGAAGCCCATCAATGTCTTAATCTCATTAAATATCTGAGTGTTATCCTCAACGAGAAGAATACTAGATTGAACCGAGGGGGCTGACATACAAGACCTGCTTTAACTAATTATAAACTGAGTAAAGCAGAGATATTTAAAATGTCAAAAAATTGTCGCATAAAACAACAGAAAATTCAGACGCTTATGTTAAATCATTCTCTTTCAAATGGGCCTGTAAGAAATTACACCTCACCATAAGCTTTAATAGCCTGCTTTGCGGTGATCATTTTTCTTACATTATCAGAGATATCCTGCTTCTGACGTGTTCCGTGTTCCACTAACAGAGCATCACTTTCCAGCATCTTTCGAATACCTGCCGCCACTTCTTCAGCTTCTTCAGGTTTAACCTCTGTTGAAAAAAAATCCTGTAAACAGCTAAACCTTTTTGACTCCAGCTCGGTCACTGCCAGCCAGTTTTGCTCAGCCGATAACTGCTGTAATTGCTCGGTCATCTGCAAAATAGATTGCCATTGTTGCTGCCTGGAATGTTTACTGGGTTGTTGCATGAGATTATTAACACTGTGGCCTAATTTTTATGCGGTGTCTTGTTTCTAATTTCCTGCGGAATAGTTTCCCAGCCAGAACGTATTTCATTCATTAATGAAATCACTTCTTCAATGTTTTCCAGTTTATTATCCACGTTCGCCACCAGTAACTGGCGTTGCATATACTCATAAAGCGACTCGAGGTTTTTTGCTATTTCACCACCTTTTTTCATATCCAGTGAGCTTCGCAAACCATCAATGATAGAAATTGCCTTGCTGATATTTTCACCTTTTAATGCAACATTATTTTGCTGCATATGCATTTTCGCGGTATTCAAACGCTGGATAGTGCCATCAATAAGCATTTGAATTAAGGTGTGTGGATCTGCATTACCCACCGCTGCCTGTACACCCACCTGCTTATATTGATTCATTGCTGCTGAATTTTGCATGCTTTTTTTCCTGTCTGTTGGCTTGTTTTTATCCATCTGTTGCTTATAGCAGAATAACCTGTAAATTTCCGGGTTAACGGCCCACAACAAATAACTGTTTTTTAGGTATTTTATCTATTGCTTATTAAACGTTACACCCGGTAACGCATCGAGCTGTTGCTGTAAAAAAGTACTGGTTGCATTGATCTGGCTGATTAATACATCCAGCGTTGAAAACTGTCGTCTAAAACGATCTTCAATTTTTGCAACCCGCTCGAAAAGATCAAGTCTTTCCTGTGTAATGCTGTTTATCTGGTCATCAATGCTGTCTGTTTTTGCGGTCAGTGTTCCGTCTTCAGTCTGAAAATTAGTTAATAAGGTATTCAGTTTAGAAGCTAACCCGCGGGAAAAAGTAACCGCTCCCCGGTTACCCTCACCTGTACCGGTTATTTCGAGAACCAGTCCACTTGCTTTAGATGTACCGGTTAAAAACTGTCCCGATCCAGAAGCTGCAAAACCACCAATCGTACCTTCAACATCTGTTCCATTCGCAGAAACTCCGCTACTAACAAACCCAAGGGTATTATTTTGTGTAGAAAAACTTACGCTTGAATCAGAACCATAAGCACTGGAGGTAATTTGAAAAGAACCTGATTCATAGGAAACCGAAACCCCCTTTGAATTACTTTGTAGACTACTTGAGTTATTAATTCGATTTTCAATTTCCTGGGCCAGACTATTTAAATCTGTATAAGTTGCCTGGTTAATTGAAATGGTGCCCGTTGATACGCCATCAACAGCAAAAGAAAAAGAATCATTGCTCGAGTTAATAGTTATCGGCCCACTAACTGATGCCGCAGTAAATTGCCCCTGGGTTGCAAGCGCACTAATCGATACACCAAAACGCCCTTCCTGTGTTGCCAGGCTACTACTACTTACCAGTACTTCACTGTCGGATGAATTTCCATTGGCATAAAACAATTGCGCCACGGAATCAAAGTCTTCACTTAATGCAGTTTTAAGCTCATTACTATCCAGCTTAAGGGAGCCATCACGGTTTGTGGTTATACCAATTGAGCTCAGGTTATTAAAGCTACCCGCATTATCAACAAAACCACCCAGTTCACGACGAATTTGCTGTAACACATTTCGTGTAGTCGTATCCCCCAGTAAAACTCCATTTTGCCCATCGACACCACCGTAAGCGGTAAGACTATTAAAAACAGCTGTCATCTCGTTAAAAGAACTCACAAAACTACCGATGTTTTTTTCGGCTTCACTGGCATTGCTACTGGTTATATTCAACTGCACCGGGTTTCCCAGGTCAGCGGTTTTTAAATTAAGTGTAACCCCAGCTATAGCTCCATTGATGGTATTTTCTTCGCGAAAAACCGTTAACCCATTGATAGTTAACTCCGCATCAGATGCCGCCTGTGTTTGCTCCGCATTTGTCGCGCTGCTGTTAAACGCCAACAACGATAAACCACTGGTATCAATATCATCTGCACCAGCTCCACCTTCATCAACGCTGATATTTAAACTGTTTGCCAACCCCTGTTGCTCAGATGAAATTAACAAACGATAACCAGCGCCATCATCTACGATAGATGCATTAACACCAATATCCGCATTATTAATTGCATCACGAATACCGCTCACCGTGTTATTGGTATTATCAATTTCAACTGTTTCACTGGAGCGTTCAGGGTTGGCTGAAAAACTACTATAGGTATCATCCCCGGTGGCAAAGTCTGTTCCCGGATCATAAACCGTTGTGCCAAAGTTAAACGTTAATGAACCACTGCCAATCACATCTGTTAAATCATCAAATGCAATAGATGCAAGGGTCTGAGATTGCGCCAGCGTTTTTACTTCAACTGAATAACTTCCGGGTTTTGCAATACTTGAAGTTGATGCACTTAATACATCCTGATTACTCACTGACACCTTGCTGCTATTAAATAATGCCGCTGAGGTTAATTTCCCAAGGGAGGATTGAAAGGTGCCGACTGCGCTTTTGATCGTGCCAAACGCACTAAGCTCAGCCTGCAGTGTTGCTTCTTTTAAATTCAAACGGTTTTCAGTTGGCACCCGTTCAGCTTCAACAATCTGCTCAAGAATGTTACTGACATCCAGGCCGGAACCTATACCTGCTGCTGAAATTGTTGCCATGAAAACCTCGATAATTTATGAACCATCAGGTCTGCCTGACGATTCATAATTACTTAAAAACAAATTGCAATGTAGGTGTGAAAATTCATTCGACACCTGCCTCATACTTAATAAAGAGGCACTGCAATTAAAAGGCCAATTATGCGGATGTTTTGAAAATCATACCGGACACATCACCCACCTGATCTTTTATATTACGCGAGATACGTAATACTTCTTCAGTGGGCATCTGTCGGACAACTTCTTCAGTCTCTGTATTCACCACACGAACGACTGTGCGGCCACTGCTATCATCAACACTAAACAGCAGATCACGCTGAATCTGTTGGACACTTTCATTTAACTGAGCCACAGCCTGTTGTAATTCTTCACTGCTGATTTCTGTTTTTTTAGTGTCGGGCGGTAAAACTTTGCCTTCCACAGCGGCAGCCTGAGCAGCCACATTTTGCCGGTTTTCTGCCGGCACAGCATTTGCAGTTTTTACAACGGACGATGAACTCAAAACATCTTTTGAAATCTGATTTGTCACGATATCACTAGACATGTTCACACCTATTCACAGGTTTAAAAATTTTTTTTAATAACCGCCAAAACACGGTGGGGAGAAACTCCCCAACCGCTTTAGTTAAAAATGTTATGGCTGTTATCACCTCACTAACCTATTCACTGGGCCGGCTTACTGAAGCAGACTCAATACTAACTGAGGGAGTGAGTTCGCCTGGGCCAACATCGCTACACCTGCCTGTTGCAGTACCTGAGCTCGAGTAAGATTAGCGGTTTCAGCCGCGAAGTCCGTATCCTGAATTCGGCTACGGGCTGCACTGAAGTTTTCAACCGCCGTATCCAGACTACTAATGGTTGAGGTAAAGCGGTTTTGAATCGCACCCAGATCCGCCCGGATACTATCAATTTGCGCCAGACCACCATCGGTCACCGAAATCGCTGCATTGGCACCTGCCTGAGTACTGATATCAATATTGTTAACCGTTGATAATGTACTAGCGTTCACATCATTGGCATTACCTGCAAATAAACCACCACTGGCTGCATCCACATTGGATGTCACGGTAAATGAACTACTTGAAGCAAATTCAATATTACCGCCCACTACAGTTGAATCCAGGTCAATCGCCGTACCATCCTGCAGGGTTACCGAAGAACCTTCGCTACCTGTAATTCGCAGACTTGATGTTGTGTTAGTCGCAACATTGGCAGCTGAACTACTGAAGTTAAGGAAGTCCAGGTCATCGCCATTGGCCTGCACCAGGTCAATTGAAGCTCCGTCAACACTCACGGTTGCACTGACCCCGGTTGCACCTGATTTGGTATTAATCGCGGTTGCCAAAGAACTCAGATCGGTTGTAGTTACATCAGCTGATACGGTTTCACCATTTAATGTTAATGAAACCACACCGTCTTTGTCTAAATTACTGATCGTTGCCGTCGTACGTGCATTGGCTCTAATACCGGTTGTATCAGCAACCTTGTTAATTTGCGCAACAATTTCAGCAGCCGTGCTATCAGCGTTAATATCAACATTCGCTACACCTTCCCCGGTAATCGTTAAGGTTTGTGCTGCAGCAAAGTTACCGCTACTAACATCACTTAACGCTGAACCCGAGGTTAGGGTTGCATTCGTATCTGCAATCGCATTTAAGATACTACCAGCGGCGGCAGCTACATCGGACTGAATATTTATGCCCGCCTCTTCCATCAACACGGTCAGGTTACCGAGCTGAACAGCAGCTTCATTACCCGCACCGCCTATTTCTGTTACGGTTTCACCTGCAAAACTAATGGTATCGGTTTCAACCACATTCGCTGTAATTGCGGTACCGGTTGTCCCTGCTTCAGCAAGTGGACTTGCCGCTACAGCCGTACCCGCATTTAATGCGGTAACCGAGAAACCACCACCGGCGGCACCAGTACCGTCGGTATTAACCGCGGCGATCGTTAAGACACCTTCAAAATCTACGGCGTTACCGCTATCTACACCACTTCGAGTTACAACTACACCCGTGCCCGCACCATCAAGTGAAGCAGAGACACCGATTGCCTGTAGCGTCAGTGAATTATTAATTGCGGTATTTAGCGCTGTTGCGGTAACACCCTGATCTGCTGATAAACCGGCAGGGATAACCGCGGTAGAAACCGCAACACCAGCAATAGTGAAGTCTAATGTGGTTTCATCGGCGTTTGCATCAGATGTGAATGCATTGATAGTGACTGAAGAGTTATCATAGACATCGAAGTTTTCAATGCCGATATTAGCGCCTTTAGCGCTGGTAATGGTTTGCGTTGTTGTATTGAAACTCAGATCACCATCATTACCATTTGACACATTAATCGCATCAACGGCGTTTTGTACCGCATTATTAAAATCGGTGGTATAAGTGGCACTATCAACCACTATTTCTACCGATTCACTTTGTGCCCCGTCACCAGTAACAATATCAAAGGCGACAACATCATTATCTTGTGCTGCTGTTGGTGGTGTTGTTGCATTGAAAGAAGCTGAGTTAGCTTCTGCCGTTGCCCGTACACCATTAATATTATTTAGAGCGGCCGCTATATCCGAAGCATCACGGTTATTGCTGGCTGCATCAATATTAAGGACGGTTGTGCCACCTGAGCCCGTGACTGAAATAACCTGATCGGCAACTAACGTTCCAATCGCGGCCGTTGCAGTTGCTTCCGGAGCAGATGTATTAAAGGCTGTAGTAGAAGTATCGACTGAAAAACCAGAAGTAGCCACTTCGATACCCACGTTTGCATTATCTGTTTCAACACTGTTAATACCAATGGTATTGGCGGTTGCACCGGATATATTGACATTAATGGTTTGATTGGCTTCTGAACCAATCTGGAAACTCTGTGCTGTGAAGGAGCCGTCGAGTAATTTCAGACCGTTAAATGTTGTTGTATTGGCAATACGATCTAATTCTGAAACCAGCTGATTTACCTCAGACTGCAGACTTAATCTATCTTGTGCCGAGTTAGTTGAGTTGGCCGACTGAATCGCCAGTTCTCGAACACGCTGTAATATATTGGTTGATTCGCCGAGTGCACCCTCTGCCGTTTGTGAAAGTGAGATACCATCATTTGCATTTCGTGATGCCTGGGTTAAGCCCCGAATCTGAGACGTGAAACGGTTAGCAATCGCCAGACCCGCCGCGTCATCTTTTGCACTGTTAATACGCAGACCAGATGATAGACGCTGCAATGATGTAGTCAGCTCACTCTGAGATTTATTCAGATTACGCTGAGAGTTGATTGATGGAATATTCGTATTAATGACTTGAGGCATGGTTATCTCCTAAGCTTCAGTCGCCTTACCAGGCGACAAAAGGTCTATTACTGGTTGCAGCGTATTTTATGTTTAATTCGTTCTCAGGAATGGTATCGGCCGCTTTTGAGATAGCTTTAGGATTTATTTGGCAGAACTCAAGAAGATGACTTAAGTCATTGATTTTCTGTAGGTAAAAAACACGTATGATTGATAAAGTCGGGGACAGACCGGTGCTTTTCCGCTCTGTCCCCTGTGCCAAATACCACGGTGACTGGTAATGAATTACCACAGTGACCAGCAATGTGACGAAGCGACTTGGATTCACGCTTGATGGCATCAATAAGGGGATAGAGCGCCAAAAGACGGCGGTCTATCCCCGAGGGAAAAGTGCCAGAGGGAGATACGTCCGAAGAAGTGCCTGAGTTAATCGCATTAAATCAAATCAAACAAACTCAAACCCTGAATTCGCACAAAGGTTTGCTGTGATACCTGTAGCGCAGTGGTTTGAAAAGTGATATTCGTAATCGCTTCAGCAATATCTAAATCTTCAATTTCAGACCGTACCGTTTGTAATGAAACGGTTTTAGATTCATTGTCATCGGTCTGGCTTTCAATTGTATTAATGCGCCCACCAATGCTGGTTTGTACATTAATAATATTATCCATTGCGCGATCAATATTATTTAAAGCGTTATCGATTTGCTGGGACAAAAAAGAATTGGATGGGCCACCCGCTGCAAAAAAACCGGCGTCGCCGACAATGGCAGAGGTAATAGATGCCACCGATGCCACCGTGTTGCCGTTGTTATTTAATAGCATAACCCCGTCATTACCGGTGTCGGTTAAATTGCTGAGCGTTAAATTACTAAACACCTCGCCGTTGCCCCCGTCGGTTCTAAACTCAATGGCATTACTAGTGGGGTTAATTTCAAAGGTCACACTTAAATTCGGCGTTACGCCATTTAAAGTAAACGTGCCATCGCCATTATCGGTGACACCGGCAACAACCAGGGCAGCGGCAATATTAGTAGCCGTTGCCGCATCACTTGCACCGGCAACCGCTGCAACATTCAGGGTAACGCCATCAAAATCTAAATCAAAACCAATGGCATCACCGGCAGCAAAACCATTCGCTAGATACCCACCGCCAAAATTACCGGTAATATCACCGACGCCGGGGGTTTCAAGCTCCCTTACTAAATCGCTTAAGGTGGTAAAAACATCCTGATAACGACTGGCCTGAACCGTGAATTCATCACCGGCGACCGGCTCACCCTTGACATCTACTTCTATGCCATCAAAGCTAATCGCGGCGCCGTCGCTATAGGGCCGTGGTGTTGCACCGACGACAACACCCTGAGTATTATCAAACACTTCGTAATTGTCCGCATCAATAAAACGAACCGTATAATCATTGTTTAAAAAAGCCGTTCTATCGACAACTGAACCGGTGCTAATACGCCCAGTACCCGCATTTGTGCGATTTGCATCAACCGAAAAATCCTCGTTTCCCTGGCGTATTTTCTGAAATACCTCCGCACCTGAATTCGTAGATGTCACCTGCCGGTTGGGGCCAATTTGAATCGCCAGCTGACCTTCATCACCATTGTATGTGTAGTTACCCACGCCATCGGTTGAAAATGCCTGTGTTTTAGATTGAAAGCCGGAAAATACATAATCACCATTGGCATCACGGGTATTAGCATAATCAAAAAGCTCATTCAGCCTTTCTTTAATTTCACTGGCAATCGCCTGCTCACTCTGTAAATCATTTACCCCGGTGTTTGCCGCCTGTATTGCGAGCTCACGTACGCGCTGTAAAATATTGACTGATGAAGTCAGGGTGGCCTCTTCCAGATTTAATCTTTGCCTGGCGTAATTTGCATTTTCATCAAACTGGGTAATTTGACTCAGCGCTTCATTTAAATCTAAAACTCGAGAGCTGCCGCTGGGGTCATCAGACGGCACATTTATTTTTTTACCACTGGACAACTGACTTTGCGATTCAAGTAACTGCGCCTGTTTTTCCAGGATGCTGCGTACACCCTGTTGATGAATTAAGTTTGTTGATACTCGCATGATTAAACCGCGCTCAATAAGGAATTAAATAATTCCTGTGATGTTTGTATAACTCGTGCCGCTGCCTGATAGGCCTGTTGAAAACGAATTAAATCCGCCGCTTCTTCATCTAAATTAACACCGGAAACATTTTCACGTCGTTCCATCGCCTGTTGTAAAATACTTTCCTCAACCTGCAAATTTATTTTCACCTGCTGGCTTACGACACCGACGCCGGAAACCAGCGCATTGTAGGATTGCTGCAACGAGGTATTTCCATTATCCATCACGGCCTGTTTCTGAATATCCGCCAGCAATAACATATTGCGATTATCCGCGGCCGCATTGGTGTTGTTTTGCACACTCACAATATCACCGGACAGGGGCTCGCCATTTAACTGTAATTGCCAGCCATTCTGGTTAATCGTGATGCCATTAAAGTACACCACATCATTCTGTAAAACAGTACCGCTGGCCTGATCAACCACATCAAATGTACCCGCGGGGTTTGCCGGATCAAAAAACACATCCACCGCACGGCTTAAATCGCCATCCAGTGAATCGGTAATGCTTAGCTGATTCACTTCAACCTGACCGATATTGCCAACATTAACACCCGCCCTAATCGGTGCTGCTGCGGCAAATTCATCCGGGTTACTGATTTGAGTTTGAAAATTTACGGCGCCCAGACGAGTGGCACGGATATAAAATGAATCCCCCGCCAGGGGAATATCAACCGCAATATCAGCGGGTGTAATTTCCAGGCCATCCACCACAAACGGACCCGTTCCGGTGGCTAAAGTCACATTGTCGGTTAAGCGCACAACATTAAAATCTGCGCCATCAAAACGTACTTCATAGTCTGATGTGGTGAGTGCATTTGCATCGCTAATGGCGTAATTAATAATGCCCGCGCCGGTATTATCTAAATTGGGTATGGCAACCGTACTTGGGCCGATAAATGTGGCCGCACTGGCATTGCTCACCACACCGGCGGTGGTCTGTGTGCTACCTGAGCCCAATGGGGATAATGTCATAAAGGCATCATTTGCCACTCCGTCAACCAGGTTCGTAATGGTTAAATTATTACCCGTGGAGCTAGGGCCACCAGCGCTGACAAATTTAATATTGCTGCCAAACAGCTCGAAGGTCAGGCTCACACCCGGGGTGTCGCCGCCCGCCAGCGTGTAAGTACCATCGCCATTATCGGTGACATTGGCATCTGCGTTTATGCCGGTGGCACCAAATAATAATCCGTCGGCAATATCCTGGTTGGTATCTCCAGCGAGCACGGTGTATGCGGTGGTGACGGTTTGCCCGTCAAACTGTAAATCGAAACTCACCGTGTCTCCGACATCAAAACCATTATTTAAATAATCGCCACCAAACTGTGCCTCTAAGCTACCACTACTCACACTGCTGAAAATATTGGTGCCCAGCTCACCGTTTAAATCATAGCCCTGTATATTTTGCGCGTTAATTGAATCGGATACTGCAATGGCAGTGCGTCCCAACTGATTTTGTGCGGAGCGTAGCAGGTTAACCCTGAGGTCGAGCAAACCACCCAACTCACCCCCAACGACCGAATCGGTAATCACCACGGAACCACCATTACTCTGTATGGCAATGGCGGTTAAATCCGGTTGTGCCGCATCCTGCTGGTTTGTCATATTAAATGAAATTTCATTCGACACCAGCAACTGCCCGGTGCCAACCAACACATTTATATTGCCGTTTGCCTGCTCGACGACATTCACTGCAATTTTTTCTGACAGCTGTTTTAACAGGGCATCACGTTGGTCAAGCAAATCCGCGGGGCGATTATTAACATCGCTGATACTGGAAATTCGGCCATTTAAACTGGCTATTTGCTCGGTAATGGAATTAACTTCATTCACTTTTACCCGCAAACTACTATCCACTTCCGATTCAATCGTTTGTAACTCCGAGCCCAGCGCAACAAACCGTTGCTGAAGGTTTTCCGCAGCCCCCAGTAATGCAACCCTTGGTGCGCTGGCGGCGGGATCATTGGCCACATCATTCAGCGCATTAAAAAAACCATCCAGTGCCGGCATTAAACCGCCCTGCTGATCCGCCAGTAAACCTTCTACCCGTCCCGCGAAGGCTTCGAAGGTGTTTAACCGGGATGTACTGGATGTGGAATCACGCAAACTAATGGTATTAAATTCATCGATAATGCGCTGAACGTCGGTTAACTGCACCCCCTGCCCAAAAAAGGCAGGCCCCTGGCGAATCGGCTGACGCGCATTTAACTCAACCCGCTGACGCGTGTAATCTTCATTGCCCACATTGGCAATGTTTTGCGATGTTGTGGCCAGTGCGCCCTGATAGGCGATTAAACCACTTAATGATGTGTTGAGTATGCTGGGCATAATGCCTCACTTTCCTGTATTTAACGTGGCCACAATGATGCTAGCCTGAACAACCGTCTTCCTGAAAGGCTTCTCAGGTTAGCGGCACTTTATTTAAATTCTTTAGCTCGGATACCCGGCTCTGTATCGCCTCATCATTACGTATACGATTGATTTTGCGAGCATAATCCGGATCGGTCGCATAACCGGCTTTGTGCAACTCACGGGTATAGGCCTCGCCATCATAAGCATGCTCCAGGGCCTGCTGGTAGCGGGGGCTATCAAGTATAAATTGGGTATAATCTTCAAATGCCTGAGAGGTGGACTCATAGGCACGAAACTTTGCCTGCTCCTGCTGCATCACCCCGTGACGATATTCCCGGGTGGTGATCTCGAGTTTGTCTCCCTGCCAGCGCTGATCAGCTTTAATACCAAACAGATTGAAGCTACTGCTACCATCCGCATGCTTTGGAGTGTGCTTCCCCCAGCCAGTTTCCAGTGCGGATTGTGCAACTAACACATCCGCATCCACCCCCAGCACTTCTGCCGCACGTAATGCATGGGGCCAGACATCATCGATAAATGCTTTTGCCGAGTTCCACAGACCGGCTGTTGTTGGTGGCACCACCGATGCGTTGGAAGCCAGGCTTTCATCTTTTGCAATTTCCGGCTTTGGAACTTTAAAGAGCGTAACATTACTTTTCATCGCCCTGTCTATCGCCTTATCTACTGGTCGCGGACGTGATAAATAATGATTAATGTTTTTATCACTTAATTCATTTTCAGGTGTGCCACCCAACTGCCTTTCTATACTGTCGGCTAACCCGATACCTTTACCATTTGAAATATGCATACTTAACTGTTTGTCATACATATCCTGATACATCTTTTCGGCTTTGCTGCCAAACAGCTTATTTTCCGGCACTGTGTCGCGCATGCTTTTTAACATCATCTGTACAAATAAAGATTCGAACTGCTTTGCCACCTGCTTAATCGCTTCAGGACTTTTCTCACGGGCGCCTTTTTTAAGACTCGAAAGGGGCTGAAAATCGTTAACCATGGTGGCTGTGCTTTGCATCGTTAAATCACGATCAATTCAGCAGATAAAGAGCCGGACGACTTTAACGCTTCAAGCATGGCAACCAGATCACCAGGTGCGGCTCCCACCCGATTAACCGCATCCACCAGCTCCCGCAAACTGATGCCGGGACGGAATAAAAACATCCGCACATCCTGCTGCTCAATATCAATACGATCACGCCCAACCACCGCGGTAGTGCCACTATTAAATGCACCACCGGGCTGGCTAACAATGGGATCGGCGGTAACACTCACCACCAGATTACCGTGGGCCACCGCCGCACGTTTCACCCGCACTTCATCGGTAATAACGATGGTGCCAGTGCGTGAATTAATAATAATGCGTGCCTGGGCTTTACCTGGAGAAACCGCAATGTTTTCCAGAAACGAAACAAACTCAACTTTTTGTGAAACCGTGGGTGGCGTTAACACCTGAATAGACACCGCATCCAGCGCATGTGCGCTGTCCGGGCCGAGTACATTATTAATTGCTTGCACCACCCGCTTGGCGGTAGTGAAATCGCTACGGTTTAAATTAAACACGACCTTTTCCATATTTGCGAACGGGTTTAACACCTCACGCTCAATAATTGCACCGTTGGGTATACGTCCAACACTGGGCACATTAACCGTTACCTTTGAACCGTCACTACCGGAAACTCCAAAACCACCCACCACTAAATTACCCTGGGCCACCGCATATATTTTTCCATCTGCCGCTTTTAACGGTGCCATTAACAAACTGCCTCCGCGTAAACTTTTTGAATTACCTAACGAAGATACGGTGATATCTATTTTCTGACCGGGTTTGGCAAATGCTGGCAAATCTGCATGAATGGCAACAGCGGCAACATTTTTCAATTGTGGCTGGGTGCCAGGCGGCACAACTATGCCGTATTGCTGCAACATGTTGTTAAAACTTTGAATTGTGAAGGGCGTCTGGGTGGTCTGGTCACCGGTACCATCGAGGCCAACTACCAGACCATATCCGACCAGATGGTTGTCCCGAACCCCCGCTATAGAGGCGATATCCTTTAAACGCTCGGCCTGAGCGGTAGCGGATAATGTTGTTATGCTTATCGCCAGTAGTAGTATTTGTCGCCAGTGCATTGGCTTGCTCCAGATAAATTGTTGCTTTGTTAGGTGTTGCTGCAAGTGTGGGGCCAACTTGGTTTTTTGGCGGGGATTTTAGCTATGTTGTTTCTGTGGGTTTTGGGGTTTTTCGCAAGGCAATTACTTTTTGGGAGCTTGAATTTTTGGTTTTGGACTGTTAGCTTATCTGCAAGCCAATAACTTCATGGGAATTAGAACTCTGTGGTTTCGGACTGTTAGTGTATCAGCGAGCCAATAACTTTTTGGGAATTAGAATTCTGTGGTTTCGCTTGCTTAGCGAGTCACTTTCTTTTCTACAGCCAAAAGAAAGTAACCAAAGAAAGGCCGCCCCGCTTAACCCAGGCTTTTATTTAAAAAGCAAAAGCTTTCTTACTTTATGTCTTTAAATTATATTGATGGATTTTTATGTTTGAAAAAGTCGCTGGGTTCCCGATAGAAACATTCGGGAACGACGATGGAATTGAAGTGTAAATCATTATTGATGAGATGATGTGTTATAAAACAATGGATGTGTATTAAGTATTAACATTTCATAAGATCAAATTTATCCTAAAGTTTTCTTTTACAGACTCAGTCCTTATCGGTTTTGACTTACCCCCCTCTAGAGCTTGCCGAAAATTGTATACCCGTAGGGGCAAAATCACAGGGATGTGCCAATTATATTAAGTTGGGAGTCCTGATAAGCAGGGATGCGCATCAGAACGACCCGGTAAAAGAGTGAAAAACTAACAGCTTAAAATACGATTGGAAGCCGACGGAACAATTTTCGGGAATTTTCATTTTGCTTTTTAAATGAAAACAAGCGAATGAAGGGCGGCGTTCTTTTGCCTACTTTTCTTTCGCTGTTGAAAGAAAAGTGGGTCGCCAACAAGGCGAAACCACAGAATTCTAATTCCCGTAAAGTCATGAGCTTGCAGATAAGCTAACAGCCCAAAACCACAAATACAAAAAAACTAAAACGGCCACCACTTACCATTCATAAACTGCCCAAACCAGCCCTGATTATTCGCATCCGCCAGGAATCCTTCACCACTATAAGCAATCTGCGCATCTGCCAGTTTTGAAGATACAATGGTATTATCAGACTGAACATCCAGCGGCCGCACAACACCTGCAATACGAATATATTCTTTACCCTGATTTAAGGTAAACCATTTTTCGCCCTGCACGACTAAATTATCATTCGGTAAAATATCCACAACTGTTACGGTAATTTCACCGTTTAAACTGTTGCTTTGTGAGCTATCCGCTTCACCCGAAAATTCACGCTTTGGCTCAATACTCATTTCCAGCACATTATTCCCGTTTAATGTTGGGGTTGATCCGAAAATGGTAGGGCTGGGCATATCAATAGAGTCTTCTTTTTTCGTACTGGTTCCTGCCTGTTTACTGGCGCTGGTACTTTCCTGTAGTAACACTGTCAGTATGTCGCCAATTCGGTAGGGCTTGGGATCTTCAAATAATGAGATACTCCGCTGCTGAAACAATGACCCATTGGTATAAACCGGTGGCTTTGGTGCTACGGGTCTGATAATAGGTTCGAAGTCTGCCAGCTCCTGTGGCGTAGTGACACAAGCCGTTAATAACTGAAATATCATTAACAGTAAAAAATATTTTATAAGTTGTTTTGTTCTCATGCCTGTCACCTGTTAATCATAAATTTAAAATTAAAATTGAATATTAAAATTTATAATTATTTTTTATAAATTGTTACTCACGTACTGCAGCATCTGATCTGCGGTTGAAATAACTTTTGAATTCATTTCATACGCCCGCTGGGTTTCAATCATATTTACCAGCTCTTCAACTACATTTACATTGGATGTTTCAACTGCACCACTTTCTAAAGTACCTAAACCGGTTAAACCCGGCGTGCCGGTAATGGGCGAACCACTGGAAGCCGTTTCTACAAATAAATTATTTCCGTCGGGTTGCAAACCTGCGGGATTAACAAAATCCGCAAGTTGAACGGTACCGATTTGTGTTGGACTGGTATTGTTACCAGTTAACACACTGACCGTTCCATCCTGGCCGATGGTAATGCTTTGTGTATCTGATGGAATAGTTAATGATGGCTGAATAAACTGCCCCTGTGATGTAACGACCTGTCCATTGGCATCAATTTGAAATGTGCCGTCCCGGGTGTAGGATGTTGATCCATCAGATTGTTGAATCTGAAAAAATCCTCGACCTAAAATAGCCATGTCTAATGCATTTCCGGTTTGGGTCAAATTACCCTGGGTGTGTAATTTTTGGGTCGCCACAATGCGTACACCGGTGCCCGTTGAAAACCCGGACGGTGCTCTTGTGTCCTGAGTGATCTGGCCGCCAGCCTGGCGTTTATTCTGGTAAATTAAATCCTGAAAAATTGCCTGGTCGCGTTTAAACCCGGTGGTGTTTACATTCGCCAGGTTATTCGATATTAAAGACAAACGGGTTTGTTGTGCGTCTAAACCTGTTTTTGAAATCCACAGTGCCGGGTTCATTTTTCTATCTCCAAACTATTTTTTATTAATGCTTTAAACATTTTCATTGTTAACTATTTCGCAATAATCTTGCGGATGATTCATCCAGGGTTTTGGCTTCCTGCATAAGTTTTATATTTGTTTCAAACTGGCGGGCATTGCTGATTAATGAAATCATCTGCCCCACCACATTGACATTGCTGCCTTCCAACACACCCGTTTCGAGTTGCACATCAATTGATGCTGGTGCCTCTGCTCCGCCACCCAGGCGTAATAATCCATCCGCTGTTTTTTGTAAATTACCTAATTCGGGATTCACCAGTTTTATTCGATCGGCAATAACTAATGCGGCGGCAGCTTGTCCGACCGGCACGATGCTAATTGAACCGTCTGCACCGATATCTATTTTTTCTGACTGGGGTAAGGCAATCGGCCCTGTATTTCCCACAACCGCAAAACCGGTTCCGGTAATCAAGCGTCCTGCGCTATCGATTTTTAAGTTTCCTGCACGGGTATAGGCCTCTACACCCTCGGCATTTTGCACCGCAATAAAGCCCGGGCCATTAATGGCAACATCTAGCTCCTGGTCTGTTGAAATAATGTTTCCCGCTGATAAATCAATATCATCTGCATCCTGCTGGTTCATCACCCGGGTATTTAAACCCGGGCCGCTCACATGCCAGCTGGTGAATGTATTGAGATGTGACTTAAAACCTAATGTATTAGCATTCGCCAGATTATGCGAAATGGCGGTTTGCGCCTGCATTGCCTGACGGGCTCCATTGGTTGCGGTGAATATCATTTTATCCATAACGGTTACCGAATTAAGTAATGTTGATAATGGTTTGAGTAATGGTATTGGCAGTTTCGATGGCTTTTGAATTAGCCTGGAAATTACGCTGTGCGGTAATTAGATTAACCAGCTCAGCGGTTAAATCGATATTGGATGTTTCCAGCGAACCTGACTGAATTAAACCCAGGTTACCGGTGCCCGCTTCACCACCAATCACTGGCCCGGATTCAACAGTTTCCACCCAGGCCGTATTACCTGTCTGGCGTAAACCCTGCGGGTTATCAAATCTTGCCAGCGCGATCTTGCCCAATGCGGTGGTTTGACCATTGGTAAAACTGGCTCGCACCAATCCACTATCATCAACTTCCAGCCCGGCTAAACGGCCTGTCGAGAAACCATCCTGACTTAAAAATTGCACCGAAAAATCACCCTGTGCTTCCTGGGTAATAGTATTGCCCTGATTAGTAAAATCGATCGTTATGTCAAGAGGTGCGGCACCATTTGTAAGTGTAAAGGCATCAAAATCCAGTGCCCCGCCGCCAGTTGAAGCGAGCAGATCAAGGGTTCCTGACGAATCAAAGTCGAGCGTTGCTGGCCCTAAATTTCCACCGCCTATCTGCATGGGGAAACCATCCAACGTTGAGCGCACTTCCCAGGTATTAGTCAGTCCGGTGGTCATCACATAATACATACTCAGGATATGCGAGTTACCCTGGGAATCAAATATAGTTGCAGAAGTTGAATTATTATAATTTGCAGTGCTCGGGGTGACCGTAGTGCCGGCAAGAATTGCCGCATTAAACTCCGCGTCTATTGCAGCTACCGGAACATCGGGTGAAATTCCTGCGGGTAGATTTAAATTAATATCCACCGTCGTTGATGCCTGTGGACTGCCAACAGTATTGGGCACCTGTAAAGGAATGGTGCCAGTTAAACTGGTTGTACCCACAACGCCGGTAAGCGGATCAACTGGAAATACCTGTAAAATTTGACCGGCACTGTTGGCAACTAAACCATTTTGATCCACCTGAAAAGCACCGGCGCGAGTATAGGATAATTCACTGCTGGTTTGATTGGGTCGTAATACAAAAAATCCTTCGCCGGTCACCGCCATGTCCAGCGTGTTTTCGGTAAAGTCCAAATTACCCTGACCAAACTGCTGTGACACTGAAGCCAGCTGCACACCGGAGCCAATGGCATTAGATGTAGTGCCCAGAGGTGATGCGGCAAAGACATCGGCAAACTCTGCCCGCGAACCTTTAAACCCGGTTGTGGCAACATTTGCAATGTTATTACTGGTTACATCCAGGTCTGCTGATGCGGCGTTTAAACCACTGAGTGAAGTACTAAATGTCATGCTAAATTCCTCGCATTATAAAAATCAGTAAGGTTACTGAATTTGGTTAACCTGATTAAAACTCACCGTACCCAGGTTGGCTAAATCAACCTGCATTGGTTTACCCGGTGAACCCAGTGTAAGACTGCGCACCTGGTCCAACACCTGTGGTGTCAGTATTTCTGTATCGCCACCAAAACTGGCTTCAACTTCAATGCGGTAACGACCCGCCGGGGCGCGCTGCCCATTAAACGTGTTGCCGTCCCAGTTAAACTGCAACTGACCCACCGGCTGCGCACCTAACTCAACCCGGCTTAGTGCTTCTCCGCTGGTGTTATAAATATTGACCGCGACATTGCTCGCGCTAGAATCCAGTTCTACTGCACCGAGCAAAGCGCCCTGAGCCGGTAAATAACCCTGATCCAGATTCACCAGCACCTGACGACCAATTAGGCTCGACGCCTGTAATGCCTGTGAAGACTGTAAGTTAGAGGCTAAATCCTGAAAAGAAGCGAGCAAATCGTTGATGCCATTGACCGTGCCAAACTGAGCAATCTGCCCCATAAACTCACCATTCTCCATGGGCTCAAACGGGTCCTGATTGGCCAACTGGGTCGTCATTAATTCTAAAAACTCATTTTGGCCTAGCTCGGTTCTGTCTTTATCCGTGCCCTTTGAATCTGCGAGTGTTCGCAAACCCGGTATATTTTCAAATGCATTAATATCCATAATTTAACCCTGCCCCATCTGTAATGTTCTGAGTGTCAGCTCTTTTACGGTACTGAGCACTTCAATATTGTTCTGGTAACTTCTTGATGCAGAAATCATATCTGCCATTTCAGCAACCGAATCGATTGCCGGGCTAAACACAAATCCTTCATCGTTTGCCAGTGGATGATTGGGACGATACTGCGGAATGGCGGTGGTTTGCTGTTGCATAATTTCCCTGACTCTGACGGTTGCTATGTCAGCTGTATTTCCCATGTTAAAATTTCCCTGGTCTTGCATTACCGTTTCAAAAATCGGGTGACGGGCCTGATACACATCATTCTCATTAGTGGAAATGGTATCCGCATTCGCCAGATTGGATGCAATCGTATTTAAGCGCAGCATCTGTGCACTCATACCTGAACCCGCCACATCAAAGACCTTAAATACTGACATTTCTGACTCCTGAAATAATTTTAATATCTAACATTAAACTCACAATTACTCGCCTCTGAAGGCCGTTTTAAGACCTTTAATTTTGCGCGATAGAATATTCATAGATAATTGATAGCGCATAGAATTTTCTGCAAATGCGGCTTTTTCTTTTTGCGTATCTACGGTGTTGCCATCCGCGGCACTTTGTTCTACTTCGCGATACTGCACATCACTGGAAAAAGCCTGTTGCGATAAACGAATATGACCTTTATTGGTAGTGCGCATTTTTACCGAATCATGACGCGCCTGTTGTAACACCTGATCAAAATCAATATCCCGTGCCTTGTAATTCGGCGTATCCGCATTGGCGATATTTTCTGATAACAGTTGAGTGCGACGCTCAAATAACAGCAGCGCATCATCATGAATTCCAAACGCATTATTAAAGTTAACTGGCATAAAAATTTCCTCTTGCAGATAATATTGCAAGGCTGATGCCAATTTTAGTTTGCTTTTATTTTCAACAAGTTAGCTACACTACACTGGGTAGCGTTAGGGGGAATGTGGCAACTGTTGCCGGAGGGTGGCAAAAATGTAGATGTAGGAGCCAGCTTCAGCTGGCTGATGAAAACGCGGGGAAACATGGCATGACTAATAAATTATATTAAGCAGGCTTAAGCCGGTACACCACTCCGGTGCTGGCGCGTACCATTTCAAATTTATCGCAATACTGGGCGATGGACTCTGATGCCCCCAGCAATAAAAAACCCCGAGGATTTAAAGACTGTGCCATCCTGTTTAAGATATCTGTTTTAGATTCGGGAGAAAAATAAATAAGGACATTACGACAAAAAATCGCGTCAAATTTTCCCAGAGTTGTATAGCTTTGTAGCAGGTTTACTTCACGAAAATTTACCCGGCTGCGAATACTTGCATTCACCTGCCACTGATCACCTACTGGTGAAAAAAACTGCCGTTTACGCTCTTCTGATAACCCCCTGGCTAATGCCAGGGCATCATACTTTGCCTGTTTGGCCGCATTTAAAATTTCCTGTGATATATCCGTAGCAGTGATATCGACTCTGAAACCAGGACTTTTTTTCAGATACTCATCGGTTATCATACTTATCGAATAAGGTTCCTGCCCGCTTGAACAGGCAGCTGACCAAATGCGAATTGAATTTTTTTTCTGTTGTTTGGAATCTTCAAAAATTGTTTTTCTGAGTACTTCAAAAGGGTAGGTATCACGAAACCACAAGGTTTCATTTGTTGTCATCGCTTCAATAACTTTAGTGCGAAGTGCTGAACTCACTGACTTACCTAAAGTATCGACTAACGCCTGCAAAGTTGCAATATCATTGTCTTTCATTAAACGATTCAGTCGACTTGAAACCAGGTAATGTTTATTTTCACCTAAAACAATACCACAGGCTTTTTCCAGAAATTTCTGGAAATTTTTGTATTCATCTGGAGAAAAACTTTCAGTCATATAGTACTAAGCCCACCTCTTAATTGAGGTCTGGTATATTTATAATGTTAAAAACTGGTTTAAATAAAACAGATAACTAAACATCCGTTACATCTTCCATGCCTTCGGATGGATCTTTATTATTTACAATATTAATCACCGAATGTGCAAGTTCATTGGGTTTAAACTTCGGCACAAAATGATTTGCACCAACCTTTTCCACCATGCTGTTATTAAACACCCCACTCAATGAGGTGTGCAACATAACATATATATCCTGCATTCTTGGATCTTTACGAATTTTAGTTGTTAATGTGTAGCCATCCATTCTGGGCATTTCAATATCGGATATAACCAGTGCAATTTTGTCCGTTAAAGCCGATCCGTCTTCAACCATTTTTTCAAGCGCTTCGTACCCCTCCTGTCCATCATTTGCCAGGGTACATTCGATACCGACTTTTTCCAGCACCCGCCTTACCTGGTTGCGAGCTACGGAAGAATCATCTACCACCATCACATGCTTGGGCTTTTCATCACTAAAATCTGCTGCACCGGATAAAACATCATCTGATATTTCTTCACTAAAGCCCATGATATCGGCAAATACCCGTTCAACATCAATAATTTCAATCATTTCATTTTCAACGTGGGTAACCGCAGTCAGGTAACTGGCTGAACCGCTGCCCTTAGGTGGTGGTAATATATCTTTCCAGTTCATATTAGTAATGCGATCAACCGCTGCCACCATAAAGCCCTGTATATAACGATTGTATTCTGTCACTATTACAAAACTATTTTTTCTATCTTTTATGGGCTCATTACTAATCGCCATACCTAGATCCATTACCGGTATAGTGCGATTTCGCAGGTGCGCCACCCCCACAACTTTACTATTCGCTTTGGGCATATGGGTGAGTTTGGGACAGCGTATAACTTCCTGCACTTTAAACACATTAATGCCATACATCTGTTTTCCCTGCAGTCTGAACAGCAGTAATTCCAGTCGATTGGTACCCGCTAGCTGGGTACGACTATCAACACTATCTAATACGCCTGCCATTTATGACTCCTAATGAAGTGATTTTTAATACATTCATTTCTATAAAATTCAAATCTATCAATATACAGCTCTGTAGAATTCAGGTACGTCGTTTTAAAATCTTAAACTATACTTAAACCATCCGGCGCTTAAATCAACTCTATATCCGATTTGGCCTATTAAAGATATTAGTCTATATAATGTGAAGTGCTAGTAAATAAAGCTAAACATATATAATAATTATAAATAGAGAACTAGAGAAGCGAATGCCAAGTCCATTTATTCTGACCAAACGTATATTACCTATCCTGCAAGCCGCATTAAATGCTGATATTAAACAACTCCACAAATTAAAAATGGCTAACCCGGGTTCTGCCTCAGCCATTGAAAGTATCATTTCAATATTACTCGAAAACAACCAGAGAATTGCCAATACCGCCTCCGCGGGTGTTGACTCTCTTTCAGAAACTTATGAAATATTAACTAAAAATTTACACTTACAAAAAGATGTTATTAATATCAATGACGCTATTGCTAGCGTTGCCACCGCCACTGAAGAAATGGCTGCAACGGCAGCTGAAATCTCCCAGTCCTCAACTGCTACAGCTCAACGTGCTACTGAAAGCTATAGTAAAACTGAATCGGGAAACCTGGCTATCTCTTCTATGATGGGGGACATGGATCAGTTAGAAAATGCCATGTCCTCCATGTTTGGTGAAGTTCAAAAATTTGCCGGCTTTACAGAAGAAATTAACAATCTCACCGCCACGGTACGCGATATTGCCAACCAGACCAATTTACTTGCACTCAATGCGGCTATTGAAGCGGCTCGCGCCGGTGAAGCAGGACGAGGTTTTGCCGTGGTTGCTGATGAGGTAAAACAACTGGCATCTAAAACCGAATCCGCAACTGTCGAGATTGAATCAGTCACCAATACCATGAACTCACTCATGGATGAAGTCGGTGGGTCAATGACATCCAGTAAGGATCGTCTAAATGAAAGCCTGGAAAGCCTGGAAACAGTAGCCATAGCGCTGGGAGATGTGACTTCTGTGGTTAATGATGTTACAGAACAGGTGCAAACCATATCTGCATCAGCAGATGAACAACAGGCGGTGTCCGCAGAAATGGCATCAAAATTAAATGAAATAACACTGGCGGTACAGCATGAAAACCAGCAAGTTGAAGAGATTTCACGTCATGCCAAACAGCTTAATGCAGCAATATTAGATCAATTTGGTCATCTGGCCACATTAAATCAGGACCAGATATTGCTTCAGACGGTTAAAGCCGATCATGTTACCTGGAAGATCAGACTGGCTGCAATGGCAATGGGCGGTGATATCATTCCCGATAACGAGCTTAAAGATCACACCCAGTGTCGTTTGGGACAGTGGTATTACAACAAAGGGCAGGAAAACTTCAAGAATAGTGAAGCTTTCCAGAAAATGGAGCAACCCCACGCACGGGTGCATGAAATTGGCAAAGAAATTGCAGTATTAGCGTTAAAGGGTCAAACAGATGCCGCGAGTCAAAAAATTGCTGAAATGGAAGATTTCAGTCAGCAGCTGTTCGAACACATACAGGAATTACTAAACGAGGTGAATTCGCCATGACTACCATTTCTGCCAGATTGAGCACCTACGCCATTTGTAGCGGTTTTTTTATTTTTTTCAGCCTGATAAGTTTCCCTCTCCACGCAAATACCTCATCCAACCAGAAGTCATCCAGCTCACACCAGTATCATAGTCATCAGAATATCGCACAAACAGCTCGTCAGTTCCTTGACGCAAATATAAATAAATCACAGTTTTCACGAACCAGCATACAAATGAGCCAGTTAGACCCAAGACTTAGGCTGGCACAATGCCCGTTACCATTAACCAGCACCCTTGCACCGGGCAGTCGCTTTTCTGGTAAAACCACGGTACATATCCGTTGTAATAGTAATAGCCCATGGACAGTATACATTAGTGCACAAATCAACCTTTTTGGAAAAGTCATTCAAACGGCAACCCCCTTAAGCCGAGGACATATTTTAAAAAAAGACGATTTAATTGCAGTTGAGGAAGATTTAGGGCGTATCCGATACGGTTATTTTGTAGATAAAGAAAATTTAATTGGCAAACAACTAAAGCAGCAATTACCCCAGGGAAGAATCATTAAGGCTAATTATGTTAAAGCGCAAACTTTGGTAAAAAGGGGTGAACTTGTGTCTATTGTGGCCGAAAACAAGGGGTATTCGGTAAAAATGACTGGAACAGCCATGGCCAGTGGAGCACGTGGGGATCGTATTCGTGTAAAAAACACATCGTCTAAGCGCATCGTAGAAGGTACGATTAAAGAGTCGGGTGTGGTGAGTATTAATTAATTTCGCATTAATTACTAAAGTTATTTAATCCCAGGCCGATATAGACTACGAGAGAATACAAATCAGGCATTTGCACCCGGAGTGAAAAGCAATGAACAACCCAATTAATCCGCTAAGTCGATCAACTTCTGGCTCTGTTAATAGCAATACTGACAAAGCCCTGACAAAAAAAAGTACTGATATCAACACACCAGAACGTAGCACTGCTAACGATACAGTGAGCCTGTCACAGGAGTCCCTGCAAGTTGCCGGCTTACAGCAACAGTTAAAAGACAGTCCGGCGATCGATCAAGCCAGAGTTGACTCCATTAAACAGGAAATTGCGAATGGCAATTACCCATTAGACGCAAATAAAATTGCTGAAAATTTAATTAATCTGGAACAATCCCTGATTGAATAGTTAATATCAACAACCGGAAATAATATGACTGATCTACCCTCTCTCTTGCAGAACATTCAAAATTTTAGCCAGCAACTGCTTGACTGTTTAAAGCTGGAAAAACAGATGCTGGATAATAATCAACTACAGGAACTCACTGAAATTTCAAATCAGAAACAAACCCTGCTCGAACAACTGAATCAGTTAGACAAACTACGGGCAGCAACTGCTGCCGGTAAGAATTTCAATGCGTTTATTACTGATAGCAAAAACCAGCCACTTATTAAGCAGTGGAATTCAACTCGAAAAATAATAGCCGCCTGCCAGCAGCAAAATGAAATTAATGGTCGACTTTTACATAAACGCAGCCTGATAAATCAGGATATCCTTTGTATTTTAAGTGGTCGTGATCAACAGGCTGATGAAACTTATAATGCTCACGGCAATCAGGTTGGTAGTGCTTCTTTGTTTAACGGTATAAAAGCTTAAACATAATGTTTTTCACCGAAAAAGCTCCCGACTTTTAATCGGTTTACCTTCAAGGTAATAATTTAAAACTACTCGCATTAAACGCTTGGCATCTTTAAGAGACTGTTCAGAATCAAGGGAATTGGCATCTAAATCAAGTAAACTCTTTCCTGATAATTTCAGAATATATGATTCATCATATACCGATGATACATTTACCGGACCATGCTCTAAATAATAAGCATACTCTTCATTGGCCAGAATCTTCTCACCCGTTTTTGCATTTACAGGTAAATTTAAGCCGAAGCCTAACTCTTCCAGTAGTTGTTTTTCAAACAGCCTCAACACTGGTTCAATCTCATCATTATCCGCCAGCAGACGGATAACAGATTCATAAAGTAGATAAACACGTTCGTGAACATCATGTTTATGTAACAGTTTTATAATTAGTTCATTTATATAAAAAGCACTGGGTAACGACTTGCCTTTTAATGTTAATGATTTAACCATCTGTGGCTCAGCACTGGTTAACGTCGGCATTTCACCCTTACCTGACCAGCCAATGATTAACGGTTTAAATGGTTGCAATACACTTTTTAAACGTGATTTGGCTCCACGACTACCACGACTCATTAATGACAGGCGACCATGCTCTGGAGTAATGACTTCTAAAATCTGACTGGTATCACGGAAAGCTCTGTGATGGAGAATATAAGCGGGTTGATCCTGGATTCGCACGGAGGAAATAATTAAGAAATAGGTTTATGCAAAACAAAAGGCCAATGCATGCTGTCTGCGAATGGGCAAAAACATTTTCGTTTTTTTGTGTTCATTTTCTGACAGCATACTTTTACTAATCAGCATCATAACCCAAACTACGTAATGAGGTTTCACTATCTGACCAGCCCGATTTGACTTTCACCCATAGCTGTAAGAACACTTTTCTATCAATTAACTTTTCAATATCTTTGCGTGCTTTTGTACCGATGCTTTTCAGGCGAGCACCTTTATCACCTATGACGATAATTTTCTGACCTTTTGTTTCCACCAGAATTAAAGCATGAATGCGGGTTATGTTTTCTTCATCCTTATAACGTTCAATTTCAACAGTTGTTTGATAAGGTAGCTCGTTACCTAATTCTCTAACCAGTTTTTCGCGAATAATTTCAGCAGCTAAAAACCGACTGCTTCGATCAGTAAACTCATCATCCTGAAAAAAGGCTGGGGCTACAGGCAACAGCGTTAATAGATAATCCTCTAACTGCTGAACATTGTCGCCCTGTGTCGCCGATATAGGTATTACATTAGCAAAATTATATTTTTCACTAATCTCACCAATAAATGGTAACAGCTGATCTTTATCGTTGATTTTATCAACTTTATTTACAATTAATATTACCGGAACATCTACCTGCTCTAATTTATTTAAAACCAGTTGGTCTTCATCAGTCCACTTTAATGCCTGCACCAAAAACAACACAACATCTACATCATGAATCACCGAACTGGCAGCACGATTCATATACCGATTAATTGCACGATTTCCACCACTATGAATTCCTGGTGTATCGACAAAAATAAACTGGCCTTTATCAACGGTTTTTACACCCAGAATTTGGTGCCGAGTTGTTTGTGGCTTACGGGACGTAATGCTGAGCTTTAAACCAAGAAAGTAATTAAGCAGTGTCGACTTGCCCATATTGGGACGGCCAATAATTGCAATATAACCACATTTGAATTCTTTATCTGTCATTTTTTTTCTTTTTGAAAGCATCTTCTACTAGTGAAATAATTTTATCTGCCGCCAGTTGTTCAGCTTTTCTTCGATTACCGGCCTTGCCCTGTGTTTGCAGCTCGAGTTTATCGATATTACAACAGACTGTGAATTGCTGGTTATGAGCCTGACCCACAACTTCAATGACATCGTAATCTGGCAACCCCAGCTTTCTCGATTGCAACAATTCCTGCAGGCGAGTTTTGGGGTCTTTTAATAAATCAGCATCGGGTATATTTTCCAGCTGCATATGATAAAGCTGTAATATTAATTTTCTACAGCGCTCTAAATTACTATCTGTGTAGACAGCACCAAAAATTGCCTCTACCGCATCCGCAAGGATCGAGTTTCGTCGATAACCACCACTTTTTAATTCTCCACTACCAAGGGTTAAGTAATCGCCTAATTTTAAGTCCTGTGAAACAAGATAGAGCCCTTCTTTATTAACCAGACTGGCTCGTAGCCGACTTAAGTCCCCTTCTGATGACTTTGGATAACGTATAAATAAATCTGCTGCAATCACAAAATTTAAAATACTGTCACCTAAAAATTCCAGGCGTTCATTATTTTTTGCACCCGCGCTGCGATGAGTTAAAGCTTCTTTTAATAAATTTATATTCTCAAATTTATAATCAATACTTTTTTCTAAACGGTTGATATTTGACTGTTTATGATACGAATTTTTTGTCATTGATCAGGGCTTACTTTTAAATCGACTTCGTGATCAAACACAACTATATAATCTAAATTACCGACAAGATTGTCGCGCTGCTCATACTTTAAAGTTAGCTTATAACCACCATCAATTTTACTAAATTTAAATACACTTTTATCTCTATATATTATTGATAAATTATTTACATCCATTTTTTTATACAATATTCCACGAATATACTTTGGCTTTTGTCCTTTAATTTTGTCATCACGGGGCAACTCATCCATAATAGATTTCACCGAAGCATAGTTCATATAAGCAGGTAATATTTTTAACACTGCGAGCCCCAGTGCGGCCACAAATGAACCAATAACTGCCATTGATATTAACGTCATGCCACACTGTTTTTTTAACATGCTTCGATTCCTATTTTATAGTCTGCCCAATACGTTCAAAACCAATACCACTATCCCAGTGCATCCAAATCATAAAAGCTTTACCCACCAGATATTTTTCAGGTACTACACCCCAGTAGCGACTATCATTACTGTTATCCCGGTTATCACCCATCATAAAATAATGACCTTCCGGAACAATATACTCTGCATCAAGCCCTTCTCGCCCAGGTAATAATAAAATATTGTGTGAAACGCCCTGCAAATCTTCAACATACTCATTAGCCGGATTAAATTCACCTGGGCCACTGTACTCACCAATTAGTTTACGACCGACTTCCTTACCATTTACATAGAGCAATTTATTGTAATAAGCAATATGATCGCCGGGAACACCTATTACGCGCTTGATATAGTCAACTGATGGGTCTCGTGGATATTTAAAAACAGCCACATCTCCCCGTTTGGGTTTGTCTACTTCTAAAAGTATATTATTAAAAACCGGCATTTTCACACCATAAGCAAATTTATTAACCAGAATAAAATCGCCAATATATAAGCTGGGTATCATAGAGCCCGAAGGAATTCTAAATGGCTCAACCAGAAACCCTCTTAGCAAAAACACAATGAGCAAAACAGGAAAAAAAGATTTTGCGTACTCAACCACAACCGGTTCAGTGCTACTTGAAGTGTTTCCATGAATACTTTCACCACTGTACTCATGAGGGTTACTTATTTTTCGGCGGGGTGCCAGTGCAATCGCATCAAACAACCAGATAACACCCGTTAAGAGGGTGCCTGATAAAAGAAAAAATGCAAAATCGTAGGTTATATTCATAGCTAAACTATTTCTCTATTATTCATGTTAATGGCAAAATCTCAACCATAACAAGTTAAAAAATTCTTCAACGTACAAACCAGCTCCGGTTTTCTTTTTAAAACACACGAAACTTAATGCTTAAATACGTATCATTTTTTATTGCAGTTTTATTAACTGTCTACTTTTAATACAGCAAGAAACGCTTCCTGAGGTATTTCTACTTTACCAAACTGCTTCATGCGCTTTTTGCCTTTTTTCTGTTTTTCTAATAGCTTTTTCTTACGACTAACATCACCACCATAACATTTTGCGGTTACATTTTTGCGCAGGGCTTTTACTGTACTACGTGCAATAATCTGCCGCCCGATGGCTGCCTGAATAGCAATATCAAACATTTGCCGTGGTATCAGTTCACGCATTTTATCTGCAACATCCCGCCCCCTTCTCTGAGATGCATCCGCATGGGCAATCACCGCAAGTGCATCCACTCTTTCCGAATTTATCAGAATATCAACTTTAACCAGTTTTGCTTCCTGGAAATATTTAAACTCGTAATCAAACGATGCATATCCCCGGCTAACTGACTTTAAACGGTCAAAAAAATCTAAAACCACTTCTGACATGGGCATATCATAGGTTAACGACACTTGCGCTCCCATGTATTGCATATTGGTTTGTACGCCACGCTTTTCAATACACAAGCTGATGACATTACCCACATATTCCTGGGGCACGAGTATATTAGCCTGAATTATCGGCTCGCGAATTTCTTCGATGTGATTAACTTCTGGCAGATCAGATGGGTTATGAATCTGGATGGTTTCGCCGTCTGTTCTTACTACTTCATAAACCACTGTCGGAGCAGTCGTAATCAGGTTTAAATCATACTCTCGCTCTAAACGCTCCTGCACAATTTCCATATGCAACATACCCAGAAAACCGATGCGAAAGCCAAAGCCCAGGGCAGATGATGATTCCGGTTCATATTTCAGGGCGGAATCATTTAAAGTAAGTTTATCGAGCGCTTCACGGAAACTTTCAAAATCGTCAGCCTCCACCGGGAACATACCCGCAAATACCCGGGGCTGGACTTCTTTAAACCCTGGCAGAGCTTCAGTGGCTGGGTTATCCGTCAGGGTTATCGTATCACCCACTTTGGCCGAGTCGATTTCTTTAATACCAGCAATAACATAGCCAACCTGACCACATTCTAACACCGGGGTATCTACACGCTTTGGCGTAAAAACTCCTACAAAATCAACGCCATAATTTCTGCCAGTGGACATGATTTGCATTTTATCGCCCTTGGCAATAGAGCCATCAATGACTCTTACCAGTGTGACCACCCCTACATAGGGGTCAAACCAGGAATCAACGATTAAGGCCTTTAAAGGCGCATCTGGATTACCCTCCGGTGCAGGTATTTCCTCGACCAGTCGCTCAAGTAATTCTTCTATTCCAATACCAGATTTCGCACTTACCTGGCAGGCACCAGATGCTTCTATGCCGATAATATTTTCAATTTCCTGCGCAACCCGCTCTGGGTCCGACGCAGGCAAATCAATTTTATTGAGCACCGGCATAACCTCCAGCCCTAACTCAATTGCTGTGTAGCAGTTAGCGACACTCTGCGCTTCAACGCCCTGCGAGGCGTCTACCACTAATAAAGCCCCCTCACAAGCCTGTAGTGATCGGGAAACTTCATAAGAAAAATCTACATGTCCGGGGGTATCAATAAAGTTAAGCTGATAGGTTTCACCGCTTTTGGCTTTGTAATCCAGCGATACGCACTGGGCTTTAATGGTAATGCCCCGTTCGCGCTCCAGATCCATTGAATCGAGCACCTGAGCTTCCATTTCACGCTCGGCCAAACCGCCGCAAACCTGAATAAAACGATCAGCCAGGGTCGATTTGCCGTGATCAATATGAGCAATTATGGAAAAATTACGAATGTTTTGCATGTTGTATGGCTTTATAAACTCTTTATTAGCTTTGGCCTTAAATATGGCGCACTAGCTATGACGGTTAATGTCGGATTTTTCTGGCGTATTATACAGGCCAGACCGAACGACTGATTATTTTTCAGCGGTTATTTCAGACACGCTAAGATAGCGGCCTGATCTAGAAAATAATGACAAATCTGCTGGTCTTCGCAGGTAACCACGGGCACCTGTGAACCAAACTGTTCAACCAGCTGGGGACGGGAATCGACATCAACTTTGAAAATTTTAAAGTCGTGTGCCTGCTGCAGCACAGTTAATTGCTGCAGCAGGTCTTCACAGAGATGACATCCATGACGGGAATAGACGGTAAACTCAACCACTCTCTAATCGGAAATCTTCATCACAATAAACTGATTTGCCCCCTGGCGATGAACCAGAACGGGAATCATACGGCCTGTGGGCAAATTGGCAACTTTTTTACGAAAATCAGCCACATTTTTTACATTTTTGCGGTTAATCTGTAATAAAACATCCCCTGATGCCAATCCGGAAAGAGCCGCCGGACTACCCGCAACCACTTTTCTAACTAAAACACCCCGACCTAAGGCTTTCATGGAGTCCACATCCAGATCAACCACCTCAACCCCCATACGGTTAGATGAAGCAGGCTTGGATTTTGCCGCCGCGATCGGTTTATCATCCGATGGTAGCTGTTCTATCGTTACATCCAGTGATACCTTACGCCCATTACGCAACAAATTAACACGGGCTTTAGAACCCACTGGCACCCGCCCCACCAACGGCGGCAGATCAGATGAATCTAATATGGGTTTTTTATTAAATGACAAAATCACATCACCCGCTTTTAAACCGGCTTTTTCCGCCGGACTATTCGCAATGACCTGCGACACAAGCGCCCCGACGGGTTTACTCAAATTAAAGCTCTGTGCAATTTCAAGGGTAATTTCCTGAATATATACTCCTAACCAGCCACGACTAACGGAACCACTGCGTTTAAGCTGTCCCACCACTTCCATCGCCACTTCAACGGGTATCGCAAAAGACAGCCCCATGAATCCACCCGTACGGCTATAAATTTGCGAGTTAATTCCAATCACTTCGCCTTCCATATTAAATAATGGTCCGCCGGAGTTGCCCGGATTAATCGCCACGTCGGTTTGAATAAAGGACACATAATTAGCTTTGGGCAAACTACGCCCCTTGGCACTGACAATACCGGCGGTCGCCGAATGATCGAAGCCAAATGGTGAGCCGATGGCAAGTACCCATTCACCCACGCGTAATTTGTCTGAACTACCAATGGTTACCACCGGCAAATCACTGGCCTCAATTTTTAGTAAGGCAATGTCGCTGATCTCATCACTACCGATTATTTTTGCTGACATTTCTCTTTTATCGCTGAGGCGCACCAGTACTTCGTCTGCGCCAGCAATAACATGATGATTGGTAATAATGAAACCATTTTCAGAAATAATAAACCCGGAACCTAAAGATGTCGCTTCCTGTTTTTGGCGCGGTGCTGCACCACCTTCACCTAGAAAATGTTTAAACAACTCACTAAATGGCGTACCTTCTGGAATTTGCAGCTCGCCACCACCATGGTACTGGCTCAAAGGGTGTCCAGCGGGCACTTTCTGTCGGGTGCTAATATTCACTACCGCCGAGCCATTATCTTCCACTAAATCGGCGAATTCTGGTAATGATCGCGCCTGCAACTGCAAGGAGCTGAAAAACAATATTAAAAGAAATATAAAGCGCTTATTTAATGACATGACACTCTCTTGACCTCTGAACTCAACATATTTTAAAAACTTACACAAAAATGATTATATCCGACGTATTAAATGGGGTTGAACAGATTTTTTCAAACCGCTACCGGCAAGAATAAAACGTACTCCAATCATCGCCATCAAAAAGCCCGCAATAACCGATAAAATAGTAATCACTTCACTCACAAACAGATACTCAACGAATAACCCAACCAGCATCATAAAAATTAAGGGGAATAAATAAATGAGCAGGGACCCCTGCACTAACGCATTTTCATTAATGGCAACAATCACCTTATCACCCACCTTCACATCAAGGCTTTTATCTACAGTAAACTGCGAACTACGTTTACCCACCACTTTTGCCAGTGTTGAAGTACCGCAGCCAGATTTAACCGCGCAGGTCTGACAGGCAGACTTGCGTTGTGTTTCTAACAAAACCTGCTGGTCGTTAACATCAATGACAATGGCAGTTTCTTCAATCATATTATTGTGCTGGTTGAATTGATTGCGCGATCATGCGAACAGTAGAGGCAGGCACCTCCCCGATTGCGGTAATATAAGTATCATCAATCAAAGAACTGTATACATTGACAGGTCCCATATTTGAACCACCTACCATCGACTTTTGTTTTTCTTTAACCGGTTCAATAAAAACGGAAACCGACGCCATACCATCACTAAACACGATATGATAGCTGGATTTTTTTTGTGCATTTTTAACCGAGCGGGTAACTACAAATCCGCTAGGAATTTTTTTCGCACGCCATTTTTTTGAGTTTGCATCAGCCTTATCAGATAGCATCACTTTTTTATATGCCATTAGTTTAGACTCATCAAACTCATTTAATGGAGCTGCTGACAGTAGCTCTATATCGCTGTACATAAGCTGCTCTAAAACACGACCTTTGTTATTAATTAAGTCGCACTTTAATAACAAACCACTTTGTTTATCTAACCAGAAAGTATAGCCATAGCGATGCATATCCCGGGGAATCATTTTAACAATTTGAGTGATTTTATTGGCGACCCGCTCCTCAGACCCTAACTTCAAATCATAGAACTGTTTCAGTTTGTCTCTGTTTTTAGGCAAAGCAGGATGTAATGGGCCTTTGCTTTCTCGCCCCATCGCTGCAGACACGGTAATTAATTTTTTAGCCGGAAATATAGTGGTGACCTGGCCATTTTTACGAAAGATAATCTGGTCTTCACCGGTTTGAGATTCAAGCGATTGCCAGCTCTCACCTGCACGCACACCCTGCTTTACTTTTATCGCCTGCATTTTATCATTCTGACGAATAATTAATGTTCCCTGATAATTTTGCTGGCTTTGAGCTGCGCCCATTTTATCCAACCAGATATCGACTGTACCCGCACTGACTGCGAATGATACAAAAAACAATAAAAATAAAGTACGTGTCCTATACAAGCTTTTACCCCGCTAATAAATTTTTACAAAAATTTAAAAAAAATAGAAATTAACATATACAAATTCATATATAACGAGCTAGGCGAACATGCTCCCCCATTAAATAAGGGGGATAGGATTTGGCCTAAGGTAAAAACCATTCCCACCCCACATTTTTCGAGAGGAAATTAGCACATACTCTTTTTTAAGACTAGTTATCCTGCTCCTGAGTACTCGCATTAACATCCGCCGCACGCACATAAGGCATCATACCCTGCATTGTCGACTGACTCGCATAACCCGAATGTTGCAGCATATATCGGTTTAGCTGCTGTTGTTGCTGCACAGATTTTTTACTGGTATTTAAGGTTGATGCCACCTGCACATTACGAGCAATTTCAGCATTGACTGGTACAACCTGCTGGGCTATCTGTGCAGGCGGTCCGCTTGTATCCGTGTTTTGAACCGTGCTGAAAGTAACCAGCGTTACCATAGCAACCGATGCAGCAACTGCCATACCTGTTAATGGCTTAACCCAACTGGAAAAAAGCTCAGATAAACTGAAAGTTGAATTAGCTTGTACAGGAGCCATCACATCATTATGTGATGGCTCCAGCTCAATCGCCCTATGTACTGCCGCGCTGATATCCATAAATGATGACTGATCTACTTCATCACGAATCGCATCACCTACTAAACGGTAACGCTGTGCGGACTCCGCATCAGCGATGGGATCACGCTTTAAGTCCCGCATAAAAGACGCCAGTTGCTGGTTATCCAGCTCACTGTCTAATAATGCAGAAAGTTGTTCTTCACGCTGTTGTTCTTTATTCATCACACTCACCTAATTTTTACCGTCTAGCAGAGGTTTAAGTTGCTTGTCTATTGCTTCGCGCGCACGAAATATTCGTGAACGCACTGTACCGATGGGGCAATCCATGACGTCGGCTATTTCTTCATAACTCAGGCCTTCCATTTCACGTAAAGTTACCGCTTCTTTTAAATCTGAAGGCAGTTCTGAAATGGATTTATGAATCACCTGCTTTATTTCCTGTGCCAGCAATTCTTTCTCAGGGGTTGCGTACTCTCGCAACCAGTCGCCGCCTTCGTATTGCTCAGCATCTTGAGCATCCACTGCGGACTCGGTGGCTCTGCGACTTGCAGATACCAGATAATTTTTGGCCGTATTAATGGCAATACGGTACATCCAGGTATAAAACGCACTGTCACCGCGGAAGTTTTTCAGTGCTCGATAAGCCTTGATAAAGGCCTCCTGAGTCACATCCTGCACTTCATCACCGTTTCTCACAAAACGTGCAACCAGCTTGATAATTCGGTGCTGATACTTCAACACCAGTATATCGAACGCCTTCTTATCACCTTGCTGTACCCGCTCTACCAGAGCCTGATCAATTTCGCGCTCGCCCATACGGGCCTTTCCTCCAGTCGACACTTCTGATTGGCTTTGTGTCTTATTATTTTTTAAGGCTCTTTTATCCAGAGCCTGATTAACCGAATTATTTGCGGTCTGACTAGTTCGTTTAGGCGTGTTCACCTGATTTGGTGTAACATCATTACCGAAAGCCAAAACTGAGCCTGAAACTATACTTGAAACTGCAACTGGGACAATACCTGATTCGCATACTGACATAAAGACTTACCCTGAATTAATTAAACTGCATTTACAATGTCCAACAAACTAAACTCAAAAAAGTTAAACAATAGACCAGCTAATCGCTACGAAGTTCTAATTATTGGTGGAGGAGCCGCAGGTTTAACACTCGCGCTGAGTTTACCTTCCCATATGAGCATCGCAGTGATCACCAAAGACAGTGAGGCCGAAGGCAGTACATTTTATGCGCAAGGAGGAATCTCGGCGGTTTTGCGCGATAGCGACTCATTTGAGTCCCATATTGAAGACACCATGAATGCCGGGGGTGGCCTGTGTGACGTGCAGGCGGTACAGCACACCATCGAAAATGGCCCTGATGCAATTGAATGGTTATCCGACCTTGGCGTGCCTTTTACCACTGACCAGCACAAAGACGGCAAAAAATCCTGGCACCTCACCCGTGAAGGCGGCCACAGCCATCGTCGGGTGATTCATGCCGCTGATGCAACAGGCCAGGCACTGGAAACCACTCTCATAAATCACGTTAAACACAGTGATAATATTAAGTTACTCGATCACCACATCGCAGTGGATTTAATCACCGGCAAAAAACTTGGCTTACAACACAACCGCTGCATCGGTGCCTATGTGCTTGATAAACAACATATGCACGTGGAAACCTTTCAGGCCAGAAATGTCGTGCTGGCCTCCGGCGGTGCCAGCAAAGTGTATTTATACACCTCCAACCCGGATGGCTCCACCGGTGATGGCATTGCCATGGCGACCCGCGCAGGTTGTCGGGTAGCCAATATGGAGTTTATGCAGTTTCATCCCACCTGTCTGTATCACCCGAAAGCCAAATCATTTTTGCTCACCGAAGCCCTGCGTGGTGAGGGTGGACATTTAATCCTGCCCGATGGCACACGCTTTATGCATAACTTCGATGAACGCGGCGAGTTGGCCCCGCGGGACATCGTCGCCCGCGCCATCGACCACGAAATGAAGCGCCTCGGGGTCGATTGTTTGTATTTGGACATCAGCCACAAACCCGCGGCTTTTATTCGCTCCCACTTTCCAACGATTTATGCAAAGTGCAAAGAATTTGGTATCGACATCACCAAAGAGCCCGTCCCCGTGGTGCCCGCCGCCCACTACACCTGTGGAGGTGTAATGACCGATTTACACGGCCAGACCGATATTGAAAATTTATATGCCATCGGCGAGACCGCATTCACCGGCCTGCACGGGGCCAACCGCATGGCGAGCAATTCATTACTGGAATGTTTAGTGTATGCCCGCTCCGCCGCACAACATATTACCCTGCAGGTGACAGATAATAAAACCACCCGCAAATGGGACAAAATAACAGCCTGGGACGAAAGCCGTGTTACCAACTCCGATGAAGAAGTCGTGGTTTCTCACAACTGGGACGAGCTACGCCGTTTCATGTGGGACTATGTTGGCATTGTCCGCACCGATAAGCGCCTGCAACGCGCCAAGCGCCGGGTGGATTTATTGTTGATGGAAATAGATGAGTACTATGGCAACTTTCGGGTAACTGCAGATTTACTGGAGTTGCGTAATTTAGCGGTCGTTGCAGATTTAATAATTCGTAGCGCCATGCAGCGCAAAGAAAGCCGCGGTCTGCATTACACGCTGGATTATTTACAAACCGATAGCGAGCCAAAAAACACAATTCTGACGCCCTCTGGAAGCGAGATTTAGCTCACCAGCAGAGCTTAAAATCAAATGCACGTCGTCCGCAACTTAACGCAACGGCACGCAAATAAAAGCATTAACCCAGGTACTGGAACTAAGAGCATAACCTGGAAATTGAAAAAAACAGATTGAAGCAAAAGGTGTTGACGCCGACACCTAATTTTTCTACAACTTAAAAAATAACAGGACAACCATGCCCAATACTCCCCCATTATCATTAGTCATCGAGCCCGCAGAACTTCAGCCCATGCAAAGTGATGAAAATATTCTCGTTGTCGATTTAACCACCCCAAAACAGTACCAACAGGCGCACATTCCCGGTGCTGTGTTTATCGACTATGGCCACATCGTTGGTATGAATCAGCCCTATACCGGCTTACTGCCAGAACCTGCAGCATTCGAACATATTATTAATTCGCTGGGCATCACGCCGGAAACACAAATAATTGCCTACGATGAAGAAGGTGGTGGCAAAGCTGCGCGCTTAATCTGGACGTTACATGCCATGGGGCACAATAAAGCCAGCCTGTTAAATGGTGGATTGATTGCCTGGTACCGGGAAAAATTTCCGTTAAGTAATGACTCGGTCACCAGCCAGCCCAACCCTGCTGAACAACATTATAAAGTCGACTTCACCCGCCAACCAGTCGTTGCAAATACCGATTATATAAAAGCCAGTTTAGAGGATAGCAACGTCGGCCTGCTCGATGCTCGCAGCATAGACGAGTACATGGGACAGGCAAAATACGCCCAGAAAACCGGCCGCATCCCCGGCGCCAAACATTTTGAATGGACCCGCGCAATGGATGAATCGGCTAACTATCGCCTGTTATCCAAAGAAACATTACAACCCATGCTGAACGAATTAGGTTTAACCCAGGATAAGGAAATTATCGTTTACTGCCAGAGCCACCATCGCTCGGCGCTGTCTTATTTAATGCTGAAATATCTGGGTTATGAAAAGGTGCGGGGGTATCCGGGCTCGTGGAGTGAGTGGGGAAATCGGACGGATACGCCGGTTGAGGTTTGATTTTAAAAGAAAAAGAAAACGCGAATGCACGCAAATAAACGCAAATGTTTTAGGTTTATGTGCCTTCGGCACATCTCACATTAAATTTATTTCTGCTTTTATTTGCGTGCATTTGCGTTTATTCGCGTTTTCTTTTTCTTTAATTCTTAAAAACACCTAGATTTTCAACACATGCTCACGATAATAAACCAGCTCATCAATCGAATCTTTAATATCATCCATCGCCAGATGCGATGATTCTTTCTTAAAGCCTTTGGCCACATCCGGCGCCCAACGTGCCGCCAGTTCTTTTAGTGTGCTCACATCTAAATTACGATAATGAAAGAATTCCTCAAGTTCCGGCATGTAGTTCGCCAAAAAGCGCCTATCCTGACAGATACTGTTTCCGCACATGGGTGATTTACCCGCGGGCACCCATTGTTCTAAAAAAGCAATGGTCTGTTTTTCCGCTTCCGCATCAGTAATTTTACTGTCTTTTACCCGCTGGGTTAGCCCGGACTTTCCATGTTGATTTGTACACCACTCATCCATCCCATCAAGCAAAACATCACTTTGATGCACCGCCAGCATCGGGCCTTCTGCCAGAATATTGAGCGCTTTATCGGTTATAATGGTCGCTATTTCAATAATGACGTCACTCGCGGGCTCAAGGCCAGTCATTTCCAGATCAATCCAGATCAGGTTATCTGAATTTACAACGGGCGTTTGGGACATGCTTTTCTCCAATTCACATTATTAATAAACTTACGAAATACACAGTAGAACATTTTATTTAGAAAAGCGATAATCCGTTCTAGGAATTACCATCTGCAGCAGGTGGTTTAACTTCTCCAATGACATAATACACTTAACGTTAGTAGGTATACATGCATAACTTTGCAGTTTTATTTTTAGTTTTTTTTGCGATTTCCATTGTGGTTAAATTCTGGCTGGCACAACGTCACCTGTCACATATTCAAAAAAACCGGCCACAGGTGCCGGATGCTTTCAGTGAAAAAATAACCCTCGAAGAGCATCAGAAAGCCGCCGATTACACTACCACCAAAATAAAATTTGGTCGTATTCCGCTCATTTATGATGCCCTCATACTACTCGCCTGGACATTTGGTGGCGGTCTGGAATTACTCGATCAGTTTGCCAGAGGCTACGAGCTTACGCCAATCTATACCGGTATTTTAGTTATTCTCAGCATGATGATTATTTCATCCATTCTCGATTTACCTTTTTCACTTTATAGCACCTTTGTAATCGAAGAAAAATTTGGCTTTAACCGGACCACTGTAAAAACATTTATTGTCGATCTCATTAAAGGTGCACTACTTTCTGTTGCACTGGGGGTTCCGCTGATCTGGGTTGTGCTGTGGTTAATGGAACAGGCGGGAGATTTCTGGTGGCTATACACCTGGGTTGTATTAACCGTGTTCAGTTTGTTTATTGCCTGGGCATACCCAACGTGGATAGCACCTATCTTTAATAAATTCTCTCCGTTGCAGGAAGGCGAGACCCTGAATCGGATCACCGGTTTATTGAAGCGCTGCGGCTTTAACAGTGACGGCATTTTTGTAATTGACGGATCAAAACGCTCCAGCCACGGCAATGCTTATTTTTCCGGTTTTGGTAAAAACAAACGTATTGTTTTTTACGACACATTACTGGAATCCTTAAGCGATGATGAACTCGAAGCTGTACTCGCCCATGAGCTAGGTCACTTTAAACGTAAACATATTGTAAAAGGTATGGCCATTTCATTTGCCACGACACTGGTTGGCCTGGCCATTCTAGCCTGGTTAATGAAAGTAGACTGGTTTTATAATGCATTAGGAGTTAGCACTTCTTCCACCTATATGGCATTATTGCTATTCACACTTGTAACGCCGGTATTTACATTTTTACTCAGCCCGCTTATGAGTCTATTTTCACGTAAAAACGAATTTGAAGCCGATGAATATGCTGCCCAGCAATCCGAGGCTAAATATTTAATTCAGGCGCTGGTTAATTTATATAAAGAGAATGCCAACACTTTAACGCCGGACCCACTTTACTCCGCGTTTTATGACAGTCACCCACCTGCGCCAGTACGTATTGCACATCTGGCGGGGCAATAAAAAATATTATATCATTTACAGATAACTCTCCTGAAATAGGAATGGAAAAAAAGATGAAAAAAATAACGAACCTGTTTTTGCTGGCACTATCAGTATCATTTAATACAAACCTGTATGCTGTAGATGCAGAGCCTCATAAAGGCCAGAATTTACATGATCAGAAATGCACCAGCTGTCATAGCGATAAGGTTTACACCCGTGAAGACCGCATGGTAAAAACCATGTCTGCGCTGGAGCATCAGGTTAATAACTGCATGAAAGGTGCAGCAAAAGCTGAATGGACAAAACCTGAAACCACCTCCGTTGTAGATTATTTAAATGATCGTTACTACAAGTTCTAAATAATTTTATGTTTGAACGTATATCAAAAAATCGGCTTAGAATTTTTTATATTTTAAGCCGAAATTTTTGCCTGATTTTATAACATGGCAAAAAGACGCATTAACGATCAGCAACAACGGCGCATTAAAAGCATTCAGCAAAAACGTCGCGAAAAAGCCTCCTTAAATCAACAAAAAAAATCCGACTCACTTTCCCAACAGGGGCTTAGCACTGAGCAGCCCGGTCTCATTGTCACCAACTACGGTCAAACACTGCTAGTTGAAAGCGAAGATAAAAAATTACACCGTTGTGTTGCTCGCCAGAATTTAGGTGCCCTGGTGTGTGGAGATAAAGTTATCTGGCAGGCCGCACTGGCAGACAATAATCAAGGGGTAATCGTCGCGGTAGAAGAACGAAACTCCCTGTTACAAAAACCCGGTTTTGGCGGAAAGTTGAAACCCATGGCAGCGAATATTGACCAGATTGTGATTGTTTCTGCAATACAGCCCGAACCCAAACCTTATTTAATTGATCGCTATTTAATAGCTGCTGAAAATCTACCCGCTACGCCAATTATTTTAATTAACAAAATTGATTTACTAAAAAAAGAAGACAAAGAAAAAATTGATTCGTTAGTTAAAAGCTACCAAAAAATTGGTTACAAAGTAATTAATGCCAGCAGTGTAATCGACCATGGTTTTGATGAGCTGTTAAACTCGTTAAAAAATCACACGAGTATTTTTGTCGGTTTATCCGGCGTAGGAAAATCATCTTTAATAAATCACCTGATGCCGGAATTAAATATACGCGTCGGTGAGCTTTCAGAAGCCAGTGGCGAGGGCACGCACACCACCACCAGCTCTACCCTTTATTCTTTGCCCGAAGGAGGTGTATTAATTGACTCACCCGGTGTGCGTGATTTTGGTTTGTGGAATACATCTGCTGAAGAAATATTAAACGGGTTTATTGAGCTACATGATTATATTGGCCATTGCAAATTCTCAAATTGCAGCCATACCCACGAACCGGGTTGCGCGATTCAACAGGCACTTAGTGATGGTAAGATTTCACAACTGCGCTTTAATAACTATCAAAAGATTGTGCGGGAGTATGCAAGTTAATTACACCCTCGTTTGATTGATTTGCTCGGGGATGGACCTCGCTTTTTGAGCTCCGTCCCCTGTGGTAAATACCACGCTAATAGTTAGGAGTACCCTGATCAAGTGCCCCTGGTTTTTACACGACTACGAACCTGTTTTTTTCTTCTCGCGTTTCAACTTAAAAAAACTTTGTAACACCGCTTTACACTCATCCTCCATTACTCCGCCCACCACTTCAATTTTATGATTGTGAATCGGGTCATGAATTAAATTAATCGCACTGCCGGTAGCACCGGTTTTTAAATCGCTGGCGCCAAAAATCAGCTTACCCACTCTTGCATGAATCATTGCACCGACACACATGGAACAGGGCTCTAAAGTAACGTACATAGTGGTATCAATAAGACGATAATTTTTTAATGCTTTGCCCGCATTTCGTAATGCCATCATTTCCGCATGGGCACTGGGGTCATGTGACTGAATCGGCTGATTCCAGCCTTCTGATATAATTTTATTATCTTTTACGATGATGGCACCGACGGGAACTTCATCTTCGTCGGCTGCTTGTTGAGCAAGCTGAAGTGCGTGCTGCATCCAGTATTGGTGATTATGTTGCATTAAATTTTATAACTTCTCCCTTAGAAAAACGGGAATCCAAATTAAGTAATGTAGTATCAGGTGCATCTTGAAAATAAATTATATGACTGAGTGGGATTTTTCTTCAGCACTTAAACCTCCCCCAACCCCTCTTTTGCTAAGAGGGGAGCGAATTATTCCCACTCAATAGTTCCCGGTGGCTTACCGGTAATATCGTAAACCACCCGTGAAATACCATCCACTTCGTTTACAATCCTGCGACAAACCAGGTCTAGAAAATCGTACGGTAAATGCGCCCAGCGCGCGGTCATGAAATCGATGGTTTCAACCGCACGTAAGGAAACCACCCACTGATAGCGTCTGCCATCACCGGTTACACCCACCGACTTAACCGGCAGGAATACCGTAAACGCCTGGGACACGCCATGATACAAATCATGTTTATATAATTCTTCAATAAAAATATGATCCGCTAATCGCAGGGTATCCGCATATTCTTTTTTCACTTCACCTAAAATGCGCACACCTAAACCCGGCCCAGGAAATGGATGACGATAAACCATGTCGTAAGGCAGCCCTAACTCAACACCTATTTCACGCACTTCATCTTTAAATAATTCGCGCAACGGTTCACACAGTTTTAACTTCATGTAATCCGGCAGGCCTCCCACGTTGTGGTGAGATTTTATTAAATGCGCTTTACCGGTTTTTGAACCTGCAGACTCAATCACATCAGGATAAATTGTGCCCTGAGCCAACCACTTTGCATTTTTTAATTTTGCCGATTCTTCTTCAAAAATATCAACAAATAAGTTGCCGATGATTTTACGTTTATCTTCCGGATCACTTTTGCCATTAAGTGCCGCAAGAAATCGATCTTCCGCATCGACACGAATTACTTTTACACCCATGTGATCGGCAAACATTTTCATTACCTGATCGCCTTCTTTGTAACGCAATAAACCGTTATCAACAAACACACAGGTTAATTTTTCGCCAATAGCACGGTGCAATAATGCGGCAACAACCGATGAATCAACGCCGCCGGATAAACCTAATAAAACTTCATCGTCGCCGACTAATTCTTTTATTTTCTCAATCGAGTCGTCAACAATATTATCCGCCGTCCACAAATTACCACAGCCACAAATTTCATGGGCGAAGCGCTCGATAATTCTCTGCCCCTGATTGGTGTGTGTGACTTCTGGATGAAATTGTACCCCATAAAATTTTTTATCTTCGTTCGCAATACCCGCAACTGGCGCAGAATCCGTTGACGCCATGAGCTTAAAACCATCGGGCATTTCAACTACATGATCACCGTGACTCATCCATACATCTAAAATGCCGTAGCCTTCTTCGGTAATGTGATCTTCAATATCTTTTAATAAAGTGGTGTGACCCCGGGCACGTACTTTTGCATAACCATATTCGTGATGATCCGCATTTTCGACTTTTCCACCGAGCTGTGCGGTCATAGTTTGCATGCCGTAGCAGATACCTAACACCGGTATACCCAGCTCAAACACAATATTGGGTGCCATTGGTGATGACTCACCTTCGGTTACCGACTCAGGGCCACCAGATAAAATAATGCCTTTGGGTTTAAAAGACTTAATGTCTTCGTCGCTAACGTCCCATGCGTACAATTCACAATAAACACCGGCTTCGCGAATGCGGCGTGCGATGAGCTGGGTGTACTGGGAACCGAAGTCGAGAATTAAAATTCGATCTGTATGGATGTTTTGTGTGGTCATGTGATTGAATCAGTTTATGATTTAGATAATAAAAACCTCGCCATTTTACGACATACTATTAATCTGGAATCCAGTAACTTCGAATAACTAAAGTCGCTGGACTCCCGATACAAGCATTCGGGGATGACGATGTCACTTAAATATTACTACAGTTATCAATATGTGTCTTAGCGGTTCAGGCTACCCCTGACGAGCTTCAGATCAAGGCAAAAAATGTGAGTTTACTGCACTAATATTAAAGCCGTAAATGATCATTTTTTAACGCGGATATGGAGTCCGTCAGGAGTAAGCTGAATCGCTAAGTTCGGTAATTCGGCGCTTCTTTGGTGATCGTTACATCATGCACATGGGATTCTTTCATACCCGCACCAGAGATACGTACAAACTCAGGTTTAGTGCGCATTTGTTCAAGATTAGCACAACCAACGTAACCCATACTGGAACGAATACCACCCAGCAACTGATGCACAATAGCGGTCATCGGGCCTTTAAAAGGTACACGACCTTCAATACCTTCTGGTACTAATTTTTCTGCACCCGCATCTTTATCCTGGAAGTAGCGATCACTTGAGCCCTGCTCCATCGCTGCAATTGAACCCATGCCACGATAAGATTTATATGAGCGCCCCTGATACAGCTCAACTTCACCCGGTGCTTCTTCGGTGCCAGCCAACAGGCCTCCAAGCATCACGCAATGCGCACCCGCAGCCATGGCTTTGGCAATATCACCGGAATAGCGAATGCCGCCATCCGCTATGAGTGGCACCCCGGTGCCTTTTAATTCATTCGCCACATTTGATACAGCTGAAATTTGCGGAACACCTACACCCGCAACAATACGTGTCGTACAAATTGAACCTGGGCCAATGCCAACTTTTACCGCGTCCGCACCGGCTTCAACTAAATCACGTGCCGCTGCTGCGGTGGCAATATTGCCGCCAATAACCTGAACTTTCGGGAAGTTTGCCTTAACCCATTTAACCCGCTCGAGCACACCCTGTGAATGTCCATGGGCAGTATCAACCACGATCACATCAACACCGGCTTTTGCCAGCGCAGTTACCCGATCTTCTGTGTCAGCACCGGTACCTACCGCTGCCCCCACACGTAAACGACCCAGGTCATCTTTACAGGCTATGGGAAAATCATCCGATTTTTGTATATCGCGCACCGCAATCATCCCGCGCAGCTGAAAATCATCATTCACCACCAGCACTTTTTCAATGCGGTACTTATGCAATAGGGCCAGCACTTCTTCGCGCTCCACACCTTCTTTAACCGTCACCAGTTTCTCTTTCGGTGTCATTACACTGGAAACCGGCTTATCCAGATCCGTTTCAAAACGACGATCACGGGAGGTAATAATACCCACCAAATTTTGACCTTCTAAAACCGGTAGACCAGAAATTTTATTTTTACGGGTTAGCTCCGCCACTTCACGAATGGTGGTATCGGGTGAAACCGTTATCGGATCACTAATTACACCGGATTCATATTTTTTGACTTTAACAACATTTTTCGCCTGAAGCTCAATCGACATATTTTTATGCAGGATGCCAATGCCACCTTCCTGGGCAATTGCAATCGCCAGTCTGGCTTCAGTCACCGTATCCATCGCAGCAGAAACCAGGGGAATATTGAGTTTAATGTCACGTGTAATCTGAGTACCCAGCGCAACATCATTGGGCAGAACCGTGGAGTGGGCGGGGATCAGCAGCACATCATCAAAAGTTAGTGCTTCCTGGGCTATACGCATATCGGCTCCTGTTTGGTCGGGTTAATCGGACTATTATATAAGCAAACGCTGAATAATTCATCCTCAATTTAAAACAAGATATGATTTAGCCAGTTAGACAAAATACACTTGTATCCATCAATTGGTAGGTTACAATCCCCACTCTGATTGCAAAATCAGGCAGGGAATTAGTAAACAGGGAAATATAATATATAAAAATACATTCATGAGGTCATTATGAACCACGCTAAAATCTATGCCGGCATTGCGTTGGCGACATTACTACTGTCTGGCTGCGCTAGCACAGGCACTTCAGGCTCATCCGCTGGAGCATCAGAAGCTGGCTATACTGCCGCTGTGGCTGCAGCCAAAAGTTCAATTAAAACCGCTAAAAAGGCCGGTTTTGAGTGGCGTGATAGTGGAAAAATACTGAAAAAAGCTAGCAAAGCTGCCAAAAGTGGCGACTTTGCAAAAGCCACTAAACTGGCTAACAAAGCGAAGCGTCAGGGCCAACTAGCTCTACTACAATCGAAAGATCAGGCTAATGCAGGCCCTCATTAGATTGTAAAAAATCAGGTCGAACAAGCTAAAAAATCAAACCGGGTCTGTAGCTAGCCCGGTTTTTTTTGTGCCTGAATTTCACATGTATCTAACTTGCTGATAACATCCGCGGTATGCCAACACCCAAAAAAGCCGAACGCACGGTTTACAGCGTCTCCGAACTCAATAAAACCATCCGCGGCTTACTCGAAAGCCAGTTCCCCCTGTTGTGGATCGAGGGTGAAATTTCCAATCTGGCTGAGCCCGCTTCCGGACACATTTACTTCACCCTTAAAGATGCCAAAGCCCAGGTGCGCTGCGCCATGTTTAAAGGTCGCAAGCAGCTGCTACGGTTTAAACCGGAAAACGGCCAGCAAATACTCATCCGGGCAAAGGTAGGATTATATGAGGCCCGGGGTGAGTTTCAGATTATCGCGGAGCATATGGAGGAAGCAGGTGATGGCAAGCTGCGCCGGGAGTTTGAAGAATTAAAAACCCGCCTGGCCAATGAAGGACTGTTTGATGAAGCCCTTAAACTGCCGATTCCCGAGCTACCCAAATGCATTGCGGTCATTACCTCCGGCACCGGAGCAGCCATTCGCGATGTATTAAGCGTACTCAAACGACGCTTTCCGTCGATTCCGGTACAAATTTACCCGGTTGCTGTACAGGGGGAAAAAGCCGCACCGGAAATTTCCAGAGCCCTTTATCGAGCCACTAAAAGCAAAACCTGCGATGTGATTTTACTGGTGCGCGGCGGCGGCTCCCTCGAAGACCTGTGGGCCTTCAACGAAGAACAGGTGGCCCGAGCTATTGTGCTTTGCGATGTACCTGTCATTAGTGGCGTTGGCCATGAAGTCGATGTCACTATTGCGGATTTCACTGCCGACCACCGCGCCGCCACGCCTTCGGCTGCCGCCGAGCTGGTGAGCCCCAGTCAGCAAACCTATGTACATAAATTTCAGGAATTTCAGCGTCAGCTTGTTCGCCAGATGCAGGGTAACCTGAGCCGCTTAAATGAACAGTCACAGTGGTTACAGAATCGCCTGAAAATGCAACATCCCAGTAGTCAGCTGATGCAGCAAAGCCAGCAGCTCGATGACCTGAGCAGCGATTTACAGACAGCTTTTCAGGCGATTATCAGCGAGAAAAAACACAAGCTTAAATACGCAATTCAGGACTTGCTGAATAACCGCCCGGACCAGTTTATTGATTACCAGAAGATACAACTGGAAGACTTAAACAGTCGACTGGTATATATCTCACAACTTAGTATTGAAACCAGACAACAGCAACTGGCCAATTTATCGCGCACCATGCAGGCGGTGAGCCCCCTTAACACGCTGTCACGTGGTTACAGTATTACCCGTGATGCCAATGGGGAAACGGTAACCAACGCCCGGCAACTACGTAAAGGCGACATAATCAGCAGTGAATTCAAACAGGGTAAAATTACTAGCCGCGTAGAATAACGATATAAAAGCCATTATTATCAATCAGTTACCGATCATCCGTGGAACGAATGCTGATTAATATCATTTAATACTCGCAAAATACTTTAAATACCGGTAAATTATCGGGTTTGATTGATCTGGTTCAGTAAAAACCGGACTTTCTACTGCAAACTAAATGTGCGTTTTAACGCACCCGAACAAAGTAATCGGAGATTCTCGATGCCTGCAAACTCGGCACCCATACACGGTTTTAAGCCCTATAAAGAAAAAAAGGGCGAAGAATACATGAATGATAAACAGCTTGAACATTTCCGCGGCATATTACAAGCATGGAAAGATGAGCTAATGGAAGAAGTTGATCGCACGGTTGATCATATGAAAGATGATGCCGCCAACTTCCCCGACCCAGCTGATCGCGCATCACAGGAAGAAGAGTTTAGTTTAGAATTACGAACCCGTGACAGGGAGCGCAAGCTGATTAAAAAGATTGACGAGTCGATGAACGAAGTCGACACAGGTGAATACGGTTACTGCGAAACCTGTGGCGTTGAAATTGGTATTCGCCGACTCGAAGCTCGCCCAACAGCAACTCAATGCATCGACTGTAAAAGTCTTGATGAGATTAAAGAAAAGCAAAATAAGGGTAAGTAATTTATACCTGAACAAGCCGGGACTTTCCCGGCTTTTTTGTGTCTGTGGTTTGTAGATCTAAACCAAAAGAAAAAGAAAACGCAAATGACAGAAACCTACCGCGGTCGCTTCGCACCATCTCCCACCGGACCTTTACATAAAGGCTCATTGGTTGCCGCGGTTGCCAGTTATTTAGAAGCAAAAAAAAATCATGGCCAGTGGCTGGTTCGCATGGAAGATGTGGACGAACTACGCAACTTAAAAGGCGCTGCCGATTCTATTTTACGCAGCCTCGAAGCCTTTGGATTTGAGTGGGATGAAGAGATTCTTTACCAGACACACCGTAAAGACGCCTATGAAGATGCATTACAAATTCTTAAAAATAAAGACCTGGTTTATCCCTGCACCTGTAGTCGTAAAAGTTTAAAAGCGCTGGTCACTGAAGGAAAAATAAAATCCGGTCCGCTGGGACTAATTTATCCCGGCACCTGCATTGAAAATAATTTTGCCCATTTTCAACCCGAAGATTACGCAATTCGTATCAAAGTAGCAGATCAAAATATTAATTTTAAAGACACATTACTCGGACTCAACTCCCAAAATTTAAAAACTGATCTGGGTGACTTTATCATTCGTCGCCGCGACGGCTTATTTGCTTATCAGTTGGCCGTTGTTGTAGATGATGCTTTTCAGAATATCACCCATGTAGTTAGAGGTGCTGATTTACTTGAATCAACTGCCCGGCAAATATATTTACAATCCTGTTTAAATTTTTCCAAACCACAATATATGCACCTGCCTTTAATCACACATAAAAATGGCGACAAATTAAGCAAGCAGACTGGTGCAAAAGGAATAAGCCATAAAGCGGATCCACCTTTAATTGTTGAATGCCTTAAATTTCTTGGCCAGAATCCTCCACAGGAACTCACTCGAGAAACACTGTCCAATGTATGGCAGTGGGCAGAAAACAACTGGAAACTTGACCCATTAGTAACCTCACCGCCCACATAATCTTCATTCATAAACTATCCTGTATATCAGGCAATAATCGACAGTGATGAATAGATGAAAAATAATATTCATCAAATAATCAGAGAACAAAATATGGTACGCAAACTTTTCTTCACACTTTCAATAAGCGCTATTTTGTTGATCAGTTTTTTTGCGCAACTTTATAATCCACTCTGGTGGTTATTCATTATCGCTGGGCCATTAATTTTGCTGGGGCTTTATGACATCACCCAAACCCGCAGCACCATTCCCCGAATTTATCCGGTGGTTGGTCGACTGCGTTATTTTTTTGAATCTATCCGACCGGAAATTCAGCAATACTTTGTTGAATCCGATATCGACGGCATTCCGGTAAACCGTGAATATCGTTCACTGGTTTACCAACGCGCCAAAGGTGCCCGGGACACCCGCCCCTTCGGCACATTATTTGATGTTTACCGCCAGGGTTATGAATGGACCAACCAATCTCTCTCGCCGAAAGCTATGCCCGAACAAATGCCGCGAGTTATAATTGGTGGCAAACTATGTAGCCAACCCTACTCCGCCTCATATTTAAATATTTCTGCCATGAGTTATGGTGCACTCAGTAAAAATGCAATACACGCACTCAATAGTGGTGCAAAACTTGGCGGCTTCTATCACAACACCGGAGAAGGTGGAATCAGCCCATACCACATCGCCGGTGGTGGGGACTTAGTGTGGCAAATTGGCACCGGCTACTTTGCCTGTCGAAATGAAAACGGTGGATTTGATGCGGCATTATTTAAGGAAAAAGCCGCCTCGCCACAGATAAAAATGCTGGAAATAAAACTATCCCAGGGCGCAAAGCCCGGCCATGGTGGTATTTTACCTGCTTCTAAATTAACCGAAGAAATTGCTAAAATTCGCAACGTGCCCTTGGGTAAAGATGTAATTTCACCCCCGGCACACTCCACCTTTAACGACCCCATTGGCTTATTAAATTTCGTACAACAACTGCGAGAATTATCTGACGGTAAACCCGTTGGATTTAAATTATGTATCGGTTATAAAGGTGAATTTTTATCTATTTGTAAAGCCATGCTAAAAACCGGAATAACGCCGGATTTTATTACCATAGATGGCGGCGAAGGTGGCACCGGTGCCGCACCGGTTGAACTAACAAATTCGGTTGGCACACCCCTGCGTGATGCTTTATCGTTTGTACACAATGCCTTAATCGGTATTGGCATGAGAGATGAAATAAAACTCATCGCCTCTGGAAAAATTTTCTCTGCTTTTCATTTATTAAGAATGCTCGCCCTGGGTGCAGATACCGTTAACTCAGCCCGCGGCATGATGTTTGCGTTGGGTTGTATTCAGTCACGTCAGTGCAATGCCAACACCTGCCCCACTGGTGTGGCAACACAGAACCCATCTCGTTATCGACATTTAAATATTGAAGACAAAGCTCGGCGGGTTGCCAGTTATCACCGAACCACCATTCACAGCTTGCTGGAAATTATTACCAGTATGGGTTTGAATGCGCCATCAGAAATCACTGCCTGCCATATTCAACGTCGTGTTGATAGCTCTATCATTAAGACCTATAGCGAGTTATATGAATGGATTGATCATGGCAGTTTATTACAGCCAGAAACCATGCCGGATAACTGGAAACTGGACTGGGCATTAGCGAGGGCAGATAGTTGGGAGACCTGTTGTAGCAATAACAACCAGATCAATTGATATTGAACTGATTAGCTTAAAAGCTTAATTCAAATCCCCACAACCACAAAAAATTATATAGACTAAAATAAATATGTATTATCACTAATTAAAAAAACTAATTAAATACTATGTCCTTACACATCAAATCACACCGCAACACATTAAAATTAACGACCGCCCTGCCTTTACTACTTAGCACAACACTTATGGCGGCGGTTAATCCGCAGGAAGAAGACAATATACTAGCACTGCTGGAATTAATGGAAACCGATATTGCCACCGGCACCCCCCTTAAACAACGCTACACACCCGCGGTTACTTCCATTGTTAGCGCCGATGAAATCAGAAGAAGCGGCTCAAGAACCCTGTTTGAGGCATTGGAGCAAGTGCCGGGGTTACACGTCTATCCCGCTAAAAACTTTGTTATGAAACCGAGTGTATCGATTCGGGGCATTCACACCGACTTTAACTCACAGGTGCTTATTTTAGTTGATGGTGTCAGGCAAAATAGCGGCCTAAACGGCTCACCTGCACTGCACTACACAATACCCGCCACCGCTATTCAACGTATTGAAGTGATACGCGGCCCTGGCTCTGCCCTGTATGGTGCCGATGCTTATAGTGGTGTGATTAATGTGGTTACTAAAAAATATGAACATATTGAAAATGAAGTAGGCGCACGTTATGGATCATTTAATACCGGTGAAGGCTGGGTAAACACCCGTGGTAAAGCCGGCGATGTAAAAATGGGCTTAACCCTGTCACTAATGAAAAGTGACGGCGATAATAGCCGCACCATAAATGTCGATCAACAAACAATTTTTGACGGTATTTTTAGCACTAACGCCTCCTTAGCGCCGGGGCCATTAAATACTGAGTATGAAACCTTATATATGAGTGCTGATGCCAGCTATAAAAACTACGAGCTGAATTTTATCACCCAGAATAGTCGCAAAATCGGTGCTCAGGATGGTGCTGGACGCGCCCTCGACCCATTGGGTGATATTGAGCGCATGAATATGGCACTCGACTTTAAACACAGTAATGCCACATTACTTAAAGATACCGACATCAAGTCTAGCCTGACTTACACTTTCTATGACGCACTGGGAACTTATAATATATATCCTGCGGGTGCGACCTTGCCGCTTGATACCGGCGGTGCATTGTTCACCTTTCCATCGGGGGCCATCATAAATGCCGGCGCTAAAGAAAATAGCTATCTTGCGAAAATTAATTTTATCTACAGCGGTATAAATAATCACACCCTGAATTTTGGTATGGGCTATCGCTATGAAAAACTAACAACTACCGATGAGAGAAACTTTGGCAGCGGCGTTGTCACTGGCGACCTAACTGATGTCAGCGGAACGGAATTCTCTTTTTTGCCCGACAAATCAAGAACGAATATGTATGCCCTGTTACAGGATGAATACACCATTAATAACACACTTGGCTTAACCGCCGGGTTGCGGTACGACTATTATGATAATTTCAGTGCTACCGTGAACCCACGCTTAGCCCTGGTATGGCAACAAAGCGACGTGACCACGATTAAAACCCTGTATGGCCGAGCCTTTCGTGCCCCCAGCTTTGGCGAGCTTTATTTTAGAAACAACCCTGTCAACCTAGGTAACCCCGATGTACAACCAGAAACCATCGATACGCTGGAGCTAGCGATAGAGCATCAAGCACCGGTGCATACAAAACTTAATCTTTTTTATTACCAGGCCAGAGACTTAATTAACTCAGCAACTAACACCGATGGCACTGTGTCGGCACAGAATAATAAAGACCAAAACGGCTATGGCCTTGAACTAGAGCTTGAGTACACCATTATCAGTGGCCTGGTCATTAACGGTAATTATGCTTATCAACATTCTGAGGATGCGGACACAAAACAAAAAACAGCGGATGCACCCGTGCACCAGGTGTTTGCCCAATTACAATACAAAATTAACACTAACTGGAATAGCAGTGCGCAATATCATTACATCGGAAAACGCTACCGAGCACAAAATGATAACAGGGAAACATTAGAGGGGGATTCTTTAGTGAATTTAACTCTGGAGAACAGGAACCTCTGGAAGAATGTCGATATACTCGCCAGTGTACGCAATTTATTTGACACGGATTACAGAGAGCCGAGCCTGCCTGTAATTCCGAACGACTATCCGATGCGAGGCCGTTATGTATTTGCAGAAATTCGTTATCGTTATTAAATGAAAGTTTGCTGTTAATCTGTAAACAACGAATGGCGGCGTTTTTTTAGTCTACCAGTGGCCAATATACTGAGCCAGCAATTTTTCCCGTAAGCAAAAGGTAACAAATACTAAACAGAAGCACGCCGATAGAAGCCTATGTTACTATTGGACGACGGGTGCACCCAATAATTTTCCGCTGAGGGGCTTAGTGTGTATAACGAGGGCTCTAGTATATTTAAATAATTTATAACCATAATGATAAATAGTAATTTTTTAACGTGATAACTGAGATCAAAAACACAATTAATTTAAACTGTTATTTCTGCGAAGACAGGAAGAGAACATATTACGTTCGGCAAAGTCGCTGGATACCCGAAAGAGGCATTCAGCAATGACGATATTTTTTACCTATATTGTTGAACTGGTTTTATTTTTTATGCTTTTTTTGTTTGCGGGATTTTACCAAAAAAACTCTCTTTCTCATAAACAATTTTTAAAAAAACATATTAATAAAATTCATTTAAATAAAATTTCAACCCAACAACTTCACACGATGTTACCCCGTCACAGGCAATCGGCAATATCACTCTTATTACTTTTACTCCTTCCAATCACCTCCCCCATACAGGCAGACAACATTCCATACATTGGCGTGCTTTACCCTGAATCCGGTAAGCGAGCCAGCCAGTTATATTCCACCATTATTAAAAACATGCGCCAGCACAACGAGGTACACATTCAAACCCGTGAATTTGCAGCCAATGACAGCGCCGAAGATATTCAACAATGGCTAAACAATAGAAAAAGTCAGGCTGTGATTTTACTGGGTAAAAAAGGCATGAATCTGGGTAAAAAACTCACAATTGACATTCCGGTCATTAGCGGTGCACATATGGAAGTGCAGGAAAACCATTCATCCGTGTCTCTCACTGCAGACCCGGGGCAACTGTTTTACCAACTGAAAACTTTGCAACCTGACATTGAAACTGTGCATGTTATTTATAACAACGCCAACAGTGGCTGGTTGATTAAGCAGGCCATATTGGCGGCTAACTCAAATGAAATAAAACTGGATGCTATACAGATAGATAACATGCGGGATGCCGGCCCGAGATTAAAACAACTCGTACAAAAACTTGACCCGCAAAAAGATGCTATCTGGTTAGCTTATGATCCGATATTACCCATTAAACCTTTACTCCCCGATTTATTAAGAAAGGCCTGGGATAAAAATTTAATTATTTTTAGTGGAAATCCTTATCACGTACAACGCGGCACCTTATTTGCCCTGTTTCCAGATTATTCAAAACTCGGATTACAACTAATTGAACTGACACTAAATAAACTAGATAAAAACAAGCAGACATTTTATGAACCCAGTCGCTATTTAAATAGTGCCATTAACATAAGAACGGCATCACATCTGGGAATCCAGATATCCAGCATTCAAAGAAATAAATTTAAAATGGTATTCCCTAAAGACTAAATATGAAATTTTTTAAGCTCAACAAATATAATTTCAGGCATTTGATACTGGGTATTGCAGCTATCACCATTGTTGTACTGACCATATTAGTGGCATTTTTTAGTTCGCAAATTGCATTTAATGAAATGAAAAACACGCTTTATCAGCAAAGCATACATATCGCCCGCAACATGGCAGAAGACAGTATTGCACCACTATTGTATGACAGCGCTTCTGGTGCCGATGATATGTTAAACACAATAATAGATATGCCACAAATCACGGAAGCCAGCATTATTCGCACAACAAACAATGCACTGGTGCGCCTAAAAGAACCCGAGCACATACAACACAACTACCCGACAGCCACCACAACTGAACCATTACGAGTAACCGAAACAGATAATGGCTGGTATTTTTCAGCACTGGTATTAAACAATCAGAACAGCGGAAATTTATCTGATATTTTATTTGAACCTGAAAAAATAGACAGCACAACCCTCGGCTACATTAACGTAGGTGTTACTAAGAAATTTATTTATGTAAGTCGTAAAAATATTTTTATTCGTAATTTCATGGTTACTGCCATTGCCGGTGCTATTTTACTCTTCATTATGTATCAGGTTTTAAAAAACCTGACCCGTCCACTTGAACAATTATCCATATTAATGGAGCAGGGTCGACAGGGAAATTATCCTGAAAACACACTCATTAAAGGCACCCGTGAAATCAACGATATTTCTAACAGCTTCAATGAAATGATTTTTGCTATTAAAGAGCGCGAGCAAAACCTTTCTTTAACATTGGACAGCATCGGTGATGCTGTTATTGTTACGGACGCCGATGGCAATGTAGTACGCATGAATCCGGTTGCAGAAAAACTCACGGGCTGGACATTAGATCAAGCTAAAACAAAATCAATAAAAACTATCTTTCCAATTATTGATGCAACAACCCGCAAGCCCATTAAAAATCCAGTTGAAAAAGTACTAGAATCGGGTGAAACCGTTTACCTGAGTAACCATACAACGCTTATTGCAAAATATAATACTGAATATCAAATAGCCGATTCCGCGGCACCAATTCGAAATGAGCAGGGTAATATACTGGGCATGGTACTGGTATTTAATGATGTTACTGAACAATATAAATTACGCCAGACTGCGGCTAAAAGTAAGCGTGACATGCAGGCAATTATGGATAATTCACCTGCTGTTATATATGTTAAAGATATCGCTGGCGGCTATTTATTTATTAACCGTCGTTTTGAAGAACTGTTTAATTTAAAGAGTGAAAACATTATTGGTAAAACTGATCGAGACCTATTTCCTGAAGAAACCGCCGACACCTTAATACAAAATGACAATGCCGTTTTTAACGCAGAACACGCTATTGAAACAGAAGAAACCTTACCCCAGGATGATGGCTTACATACTTACCTTACAATAAAGTTTCCGCTCTACGATGACGAAAACACCAGCTATGCAATTTGCGGTATTTCAACGGATATTACCGAGCGCAGGAAACAGGAAGAACAATTAAGACGCAGCCAGAAAATGGATGCACTGGGCAAACTCACCGGCGGTGTTGCCCACGATTACAATAATATGCTGGGAGTGGTTATGGGCTATGCAGAATTACTGGAGACAGAGTTAAGCGAGCAACCCAAACTTGCCAGTTTTGCACAAAAAATATTTCATGCCGGTGAACGTGGTGAAAAACTCACCAAAAAATTACTCTCATTTTCCAGTCAGAATAAATCCAGCTCAAATATTGTTAACCTCAATAACCTGTTACTGGATGTTCGCGACATGCTCGAAAAAGTGCTTACTGCACGTATAAAACTACAGCTGGATTTAGATGATAATCTAAAACCAGCACATCTGGATATTGGAGACCTTGAAGACGTTATTGTAAATTTATGTATTAACGCCATGCACGCAATTGACAACAATGGTGTGTTAACCATCAAAACCAGCAATGAAATTTTCTCTGATACTGACAGTAAAATACTACAGATCAAACCTGGTAACTATATTCGTTTAAGCATTACCGATACGGGCAGCGGCATGGATAGAGCCACCCGGGATAAAATTTTTGAACCCTTTTTTACGACCAAGGGCGATAAGGGTACTGGCCTCGGTCTGGCTCAGGTTTATGGTTTTGTAGAGCGTAGTAAGGGTACTATTCAAGTTTATTCAGAACCCGGCCAGGGCTCAGAGTTTGTACTTTATTTTCCCGCTCACGACGCTGCGAATGAACCAGAAGAAACACAGACAGGGAAATCTATTGGTGATTATAAAGGCCATGAATCCATATTAATTGTTGATGATGAACCGGCACTACTGGATTTAACCTGTGAAATTTTAAATAAGCAGGGCTATCGTACAGCCTGTGCTGAGAACGCCAGTGAGGCGCTGGCTTTGTTAAAGACAGACTCATTCGACCTGATGCTTTCTGACGTTATTATGCCTGATATCAACGGTTACCAACTCGCCGCTATGGTGCAAAAAGCGTATCCCAAAATAAAAATCCAGCTAGCCAGTGGTTTTTCTGATGAGCGTCATTTAAACACCGGTAGTAGCCGTCTGCACGAAGAATTAATTAACAAACCTTATCAGGCCCTCACGCTATTAAAACGTATCCGCTATTTATTGGACCATGAAATACCGGAGTAGCCCTGTTTAAAAACGAATTAAATTCCAGCAGAATTAGAAATGCCTGCATTTCACTCTAAGACTCGCTTTTAACGCCTCCTCCCACGCCTGTCTGGGATGAAGCGATTAGCTATCTACACCTTCATTTGCAACACCTTCTGGGGTATCCTCCCTATACAAAACAAAAGCACAAAATGAATTGGAGCCACCATGTCCGACAACAATATCGATTCCGTTCTTATCGAAGAACGTCAGTTTCCACCCTCAACTGAATTTGCACAAAATGCGGTTATTACTCAGGCCAAATTTGATGCCCTGTACAAGGCTGCAGCAGATGACTACGAAGGTTTCTGGGCAGAGCAGGCCCGCACTATGCTTGACTGGCATAAGCCCTTTAATGAAATCCTGGACGACAGCAACGCGCCCCATTTCAAATGGTTTGCGGATGGTCAGTTGAATGTAACCTATAACTGCATCGACCGTCACCTGGCGGACAAAGCAGACAAAACTGCAATTATTTTTGAGGGTGAAAAAGGCGATACCCGCCACATCACCTACCAGCAACTCAGCGATGAAGTGAATCAGTTTGCCAATGTACTGAAATCGCAGGGTATTCAGTCCGGTGATCGTGTCGTCATTTATATGCCAATGACACCGGAAGCGGTGATCGCGATGCAGGGCTGTGCACGCATTGGAGCAATTCACTCCGTGGTGTTTGGCGGCTTTTCGGCTGAATCATTGCGTGACCGCATTAATGACGCAGGGGCCAAAATGATGGTTACCGCTGATGGTGGCACCCGCGGTGGCAAGATAGTTGAATTAAAAGCTGCGGCTGATAAAGCCCTGGAGGGCGGCTGCCCGACGATTGAATCAGTAATTGTTTTACAGCGTACTCAACATGATATTCCCATGCAGGCAGGCCGCGACATTTGGTGGCACGATGCGGTTAAACAACAAAGCTCAGATTGTGAACCCGAATGGGTCGGTGCCGAGCACCCACTATTTTTACTTTACACCTCCGGCTCCACCGGTAAGCCCAAAGGTATTCAGCACTCCAGCGCAGGCTATTTACTCGGCGCCATCGTCACAAATAAATGGGTCTTCGATTTAAAAGACAGCGATATTTTCTGGTGCACCGCAGATGTAGGCTGGATCACCGGCCACACCTATGTCGCCTATGGCCCGCTGGCGGCAGGTGGCACCATTGTGATGTACGAAGGTGCTCCCACCATCCCCGATGCAGGGCGCTTCTGGAAAATTGTTGAAGACCATAAAGTCAGCATTTTCTATACGGCCCCCACCGCCATTCGTGCACTGATGAAACAGGGTGATGCATTTCCGAACAAGTATGACCTGTCTTCCATCCGCCTGCTGGGCACCGTCGGCGAGCCCATTAACCCGGAAGCATGGATCTGGTATCACGAAGTGATTGGCAAGGAAAAATGCCCGATTGTAGACACCTGGTGGCAAACCGAAACCGGTGCCAATATGATTGCGCCTCTACCCGGTGTCGTCGCTGCAAAGCCTGGCTCCTGCACATTAGCACTGCCGGGTATTGATGCAGATGTAGTGGACGAAGAAGGCAACAGTATCACCCAGGCCAACAAGGGCGGATTTTTAGTCATTAAAAAACCCTTCCCATCACAGCTACGCACCATCTGGGGTGACGAACAGCGTTATATCGATACCTACTGGCCAAAATTTGGTGGTAAATATTATTTAGCTGGTGACTCCGCACGCAAAGACAAGGACGGTTATTTCTGGATTATGGGGCGCATAGATGACGTATTAAATGTGTCCGGGCATCGTCTTGGCACGATGGAGGTAGAATCCGCACTCGTTGCCCATCAGGGTGTGGCTGAAGCCGCGGTCGTGGGTTACCCTCATGATGTTAAGGGCGAGGCTATCTTTGCCTATGTTGTACTTAAAGGTGAGCGTCCCGCAGGTGGTATCGATGAAGCGCTCACCCAGGAACTACGCACCTGGGTAGGGGAACAGATTGGCGCCATCGCCAAACCAGATCAGATTCGCTTCTCAGACAATCTGCCCAAAACCCGCTCGGGTAAAATTATGCGACGCCTGCTTCGCAATATTGCTCGGGGAGAGGAAATTACCTCAGATACTTCAACACTGGAAAATGAGGACATTCTGCTGCAGTTGCAGGGCAAAGCGTAACGCTGAGCCTTTTGATAACCACATCAATAATCCAGTGCTGGCGCCAAATTTGACGCCAGTACTGGATTATTTCTTCAACACTATTCCGTACCATCCTTACGTATCATCTCAGGACAATCCACGACATTACAGTCATTCCCGGGGCCAAGTTCCCGATCTTTATCGTCCACCGCCTTGTCTCTGACACGATTATATTCATCCATGTCTTGCCAACCGCCCACTTGCACCTTATATTCTATATTGGTAACTGGACCTTTCGCCGTCGTAGAACATGCCACAAGTCCACCGAGTGAGCTGGCCAGTAAACTGACCGGTAAAAATAAAAAAAGACTCTGTAATCGTGACATTGTCAGTACCTTAAGTTTAAGAGTTGTAGTTTAAACAATGTTAACAGATAAAAGCACCATCGAAGTTATAAAAAAGTCTCGAAAGCAGGTTACCATTTTATTTTCAGACATCGAACATTCAACCCGCCACTGGGAACGACGCGGGGATGTTAATGCACGTATGTTACTTGACCGTCACAACCGCTTACTATTTCCTGTAATTCGCAAATTTAAAGGCCGAATCATTAAAACTCTGGGCGATGCTATTATGGCCTCATTCAGCAAACCGGAAAATGCCGTGCTGGCGGGCATTGCTATTCAACAACAACTGGAAGCGGAACGCAAAAAAGATAAATATTTTAGCCTGCGTACCCGCATTGGTATTCACACCGGCCAGGGCATTGTTGAATATGATGATATATTTGGCGATGTGGTAAATGTTGCTGCCAAGGTTGAGCACAGTGCCGAAGCCAGTCAAATACTTATTACCCACTCCACTGCAGCACGCATTAACCCCGAAAAATTTCAACTTCAGGAACAACCCGATGTTTTAAATTTAATTGGTAAACGCAAGGGCATTACGCTTTGTAACTGTAACTGGCAGGACCATAGCAACCTGATTTCAAATATTGCTCCGGACTCCATAATGCCTCTGTTAAAAAGCCAGAAGCTGGAGTTAATTACCTATGTCGCCATGACACTGTTTGCGATATTTTTTGTCTATCAATATTACGGACGTTATTTACTGGCAGACACGGGAGTATCCTTTAACTGGTTTCAAAGCACCACCAACATTCCCTCAGACTACCCGCTAATTATTGTCTTACAAACCATTACGCTCATCGGATTTACCTATTATTTGCTGCGCATCGACTTTATCTCAAGAGCCATGCTCAGATTGTTAAGTGGTTTTTTTGCCGCCGGATTAGGGTTGCTGCTATTTGCCAGTTTTAATCATTACAATGACTTACCCTTTAAAAAACGCTGGAATGAGCCTCTTTATGAATCCAGGCATTTATTTGTTGAAGTACTAAAAGACAAAACTCAGTTAACTGAAGAGCCGAATAAAAAATCGAAAGTCATCAGTATTTTACCCGCAGGCGAGATTTTTATTTATGAGCAATCTAAAACTGTAAATGACTTACGTTGGGACAAGGTAAAAATAAATAAAAACAACAGTGGATGGATACCCAGAAAAATTCTACCTGCATTCGGCGTTGCAGAGGAAAACCTCACCATTACCCGAAAATTTTCTTTCCGATATTATGATTTATACGGCTTAATTATTGGTATACTGTGTTTTATCTGGGGATTTATGAGCTTTACCATTAAGCCCAGTTAAACAGTTATTGCATGACACAACTAAAATGGAAAAACCATGATCATCCGCGCTTATTTTATATCAATAATTTGTAGTGCTTTTTTTTTAAACGGCTGTAGCTTTTCGTCACAAAGTCGCACGATAAGCCCGTACTTTGATGGGCGTTTGACATACAACAACAAAGCCATTGAAAACGCTAAAATTCTACTTAGCACCACTGCCGATGACAAGTTTTGCCTTAAAGCCAGAAAATTTACATCAACCAGTGAGCAGGGTGAGTTTCACATAAAAGCGGCAACTGAAGATTATACCTATGTACCATTTATTGATAATCAGCTTGATGAATGGACTGTGTGCGCTAAATATAATAACAAAACTTACACGTTATATACTAACAACCGTTATGGCTCAGGTAATGTAAGCGGGTCTATCTACCTGCAATGCGACCTGGCATTGAACCCGTCAAATAAACCCTGCAAATCTTCACACTTATAAATATATAACTAATGCGCAGGCTTGAAAAACCACAGGAATTAAACTATATATCATAGATTCATTAAACAGAGAAGGAAAAATGGCGGGCTCAATTCTCAGGCGATCACTCTTATTAGTGCCCTCCTTAATAGCTACAATCTACAGCCCACTGAGCCAGTCTGAAATTTTCTCTGAGCACCTCTCAGTTATCAGTTCGGCCAACCCGCAAAGCAACGCTATTCAATCATTCATTATTATAAAAAAAGGTGATTTTATTCCGCAGGGCATAAAACATTCCGGCAACCAAAACACCATTAGCCAGCAAACACCCTTTGTAATAAAACTAATAAAAAACCTCGATCAAAATCAGTCTATTCAGTGGAGCATTAAAGTGCTCGACAAACAACACGGAACATTAAAATTATTATCTAAATTCAACGGTAATGGCCGAATGCTAAATTCGGGTTATCTGTGGAAATCTGAAACACTCGACAATAGTGTACAAAACAGGCAACAACTGGTTTTCAGGCCTGCACCTTTCCCTCATCAACCCAAAGTTTATAAAAAAGGCAAGGGTCCAAAGGGAACTCGCAGAAAATATGGCGGCGGTACCCGAAACATTGATGAAAAGAAATATAACCCGAAATTTTCTTATGATGTTATTGCAACCGTTATACAAAACAATAAAATCATCGCCAGCCACAAAGCCAATCTCAGTATGGATCGAATTGATATGATACGACAGGAGTATATCAATCATTTTAATATCAGCCGATATGGCCGCGGGAAAAACGGCATGATCCCGATACCCAGAAGAGATGAAATCAGCAGCATACCCGAGAAGCCCAAAAAGCTCGAAGGTAACCCGTTGACCGAAAGCCAGTATAAGTTAATTATTAATGATGGCATGCTGGGGCTCGCTAAAAAAATAAGTGAAGCTTATGCAAACAGGTTGAAAGAATTACAGACAACAGAAACACTTCATGACCTACATAAAGAGCCATTAGAAATTCCAGACAATAAACTCTGGGTAACCAGTGGCTGGCGAAACCCAGAGCGCAATGAATGGTATAGTAACGCTGTAAACGGTATACATCAGCGTGGTGGCGCGGTAGATTTAATTATTATGGCACCGTCAAACTCACGCCAATCGGCCATTGGTTACTGGATTTTATGGAATGCACTTGAAAAAAACAAGAAGCAGATCAATGCCTACTGGCAACTCGAAGCCAATGGCAGACCCATGACCACCAGAGAATTTAAACAGGATATCGAACCACAAAACGGCATCCCTGATGCCTTTGATAAAGCAGACCACTTACATGCAAATGTTAACTATTAAATCAGTAAGACATATTTTTTTATTGCTATGCATCTTACTGGCAACAACACCAATATGCTCTGCAAGCATACAATTTGTTGATCTGTTTGGAATAGATCCACTCATAAATAAAGCTCTGGCAAACCGCATTACTGAGTACCATAGTGAGAACATATCGCTACCCCCTGAACAGCAAAAAATCGAGCTTTTAAAGCTGGACAAACAATTAGAAAAAATTTCTGACTCATACTCAAACAAAGCAATATACTGGTTTATCAGGGGTTTACATTTTAAGAATTTAGCGGCCTACTATTTTGACAGCAAGAATGATCCGCTAACAAAAGAGTTTATGAATAAAAAGAATGCAGCCTATAAAAATGCCATTGAACTTAACGAAAATGATAACAACCAACTAAGCGCTGCAATATTCAGCACAATGAAACATGGCTTATCTGATAATTTAAAAATTAAGGCCACTAAAAAAGAAATTGCTCTTGGCGGCAATGGAGACAATGATAGCTACTACTGGTATTTACACTGGAGCAATATCGATCAGCTAGAAAAAGCCGGACGTAAAGACGAAGCAAAAGCCGCATACAAACAAATGCAAAAAGAGCTTAAAAACAGTGATATGGATATGTCAATATATGATACTTTAACCGAAAAAATTGAAACACAAACCCTGAAACAATCCAGTTTGAAAACACAACAAAAAACTAAAGCACCCATTAAAAGAAAACCCGAACCAAAAACAAAATCTAAAACCATAAAATACGATACTAAAATAATTATTATTTCTTCAATTGCTGTATTTTCCGTGCTGAGTTTAATCGGGGTGATAATTTTTGAGCTAAGACGAAAACGTAAAAAATCACTGAAGAAATAGGCTATACCGTTTTTTACATTCGGGTAGTATTTAGTTAAAGTGTATTAGCTCAAGTGTAATCTTACATATTTCAAAACAGATCTAGACTTAATCTGACATTCAGCCTGGAAGTTAGTGTCTCAAAACACCACAGAACGGAAGTTAAACTTGAACCCCTCCGTCACCTTTTTCTCAAAACCAGCTGTGATAAAGCTGAAAACACGTTGATATCAAACTGAAATATATACCTTTGATATCAGCACATTATTTCAATTATTCGGTTCCGGCTCTGGACACCATCTATTGACTCTATAACATCCAACGTAAAAAAGAGTGTGAATTCCTCTTTTCTGTTTAAATTACTAATTTTTATTATGTATTTTCTGGTTTAGAAATAACAGGAGAGTACTTATTTACCCCCCCTATTATTAGTTATCTAATTCATTTAGCTAAAATACCGTTTAGTCTTAATAATTGTGTTTCACCGTTTGAATCATCAACACCGTCATTGTCATTTACAACTAGCACATCACCTTCATCCGTCACTGCTAAGCCTTCAATCTTTTCTAAAGTAAGGCCGCCAGTTTCTTTTAGATCATTCATAAGATCATGAACCAGAGTTTTTGTGACTACAGAAAATGCAGGTGCAGATCCATTATCTTCTGTCGATGTTAAGCCTTTGATGGAGAACTTATATAAACGTTTAATGGCAGCATCAGGCCCACCCTGATTATCACGCTCGATAACAGTGAACTCATCATCGCCCAGGTACGCTATATCAGACAAACCAACCCAACCACCGTTGACAGATAATGGTGCTTCAATTGGATAGTAGAAAAAGCCCCATTCATTTGATGCCGTATCATAGCGCCCAATACGAACATGATTTTTCTCATCACCAGCCCACTCTCTTTGGAAAGCAACATAAACAACTTCACCATTTGATGACTCTGTTGTTGTTACACCTTCAAAACCGAATCGTACCTGACGATTATTTACCACCTCAGGTAAGGTAACTACTTCCTCAATAAAACCCTTCTTACTAACTCGCAATAAAAGATTTAATGTCTCAAAAGGTTTTGAGATACTTCCTATAGTGCCTTTACCTTCTGACGCAACCCAAAATCCACCATCTTCACGAGCAGCAATACCCTCTGGATCAAGATTAACGGTACCATCACTGTTCACCATTAATGGATCTATTGCTGATAACTTACCCATCGAATCTTTTAGAATAATTTCGTTGGTTATTTTTGCAGGATTATCATCCACATCCATTTTTAAGATACGACTTTTTTTATAAAAACTATCCTGTACAGTATAAACTGTTTCTTCATCTTCTTTATCCATTGCTAAACCTGATAATGCACCCCATGGTATAGGAGTACCATCACGACGATTCTTCGATACGATGGTAGGATAGTTTGCACGTTCGCCTCGTTGGTAAATGCTGAGAGCCGAGCGAATCTTGTCGCCACGGCTATCTTCTTCACCTGCAACAATAAACAGGTTGCGTTGAGGAATGGCTAACAAACCTTCAGGCTTAACGGCAGTTGGTAAAACCTGAATCAATTTTGGTGCCTTGTTATGTTTATTTCGTTTGCTGTGTTTATTACGTTTGTTAATTTTATATACCAATGCAACGCTTGCTCTCTCAGAACCGACGAACAATAATTCATCTTTTCCAAATTTAGCAAACTCTGAATTCTCTGGCTCATTACCTTTTTTACCGGCACGCTTATCTGGGAAATGGCCATGACGAACAATTGTATGCTCTACACTGTTACCTGCTTCATGAGCAATACTTCCGTTAGTATTAAAAACAGTAAAACCACGACTACCGCCATCAAGATCGCCTTCATCAGCGGTCACAAACTGACTGTTTGAAATCCAGCTAACACCATCCGGCTCACGAGGCACATTTACAAGCGTAGTATTTAATTCAATAAGTTTATCCTTAACAGTATCTACCTGACTTAGATCTACAGTACCAGCACTAAAGTGATTTATAATGTTTCCACTTTTTAAATCAACCAAAGCAATATGATTATTTTCCTGCAGTGTGACGACAGCAATATTTCTATCATTTATATCAACATATTCAGGCTCTGGATCATCCGCAAAACGCATTCCATTTAATCCGCCAAGGCTAATATTTCGAAGCACCCAGTTATCTGGTGAACCTATCATATCTACGATAACGAGATAACCAGCAGGTGCCTGAGATGGCGCACCATCTTCTAGATCTTCATCACGCTCATTTTCAATAGCAATTACTGCGTACTTTCCATCAGGACTAATTGCAACAGAATCAGGCTGTCCACCAAGATCATAACTAGTGACTAATGATTGAGAGTTAATATCAATTATTTGTAAGTTACCACTAGGAGAAACAAAATCAACAGATGTGTTTACTGCCGCTAATGCATATTGCCCTACTACAGCAACTGATGTTGGCTCACCACCAAGGGCTGTAATTCCTGCCGGTAACGGGTTAGCAGGTTCTGTAATATCAACAAAGCCTAAATTTTCTGTTTTACCATCAGTATAAATTAATGTATTACCATCATTAGATACTGCAACTATTTCTGCAACTGTTTCACTATTAATGTCAGTATTTAAATAGACTGGGAATGTTGCAATTCTCTTAAAATATTTATCTTTTAAATTATCCGCATATGCCAATGATGTGGAGAGTGCGGCAACCATAGATGCGGCAAGTACCGTTCTCATGTATTTAAAAAGTTGTAACTTCATTATTAAACTTCCTATAGAAAATTTATATCAAAAAAATTAACTATAACGAGATTATGTGTCAGAAATATGATTGCTTTATTACAAACACATTACCTATAGTTCTATATTTTTTGGTCTATTGAAAATTAATGGAGGCTGTAATTATCAAATATTTTCAGCCTTTCTAATAGATGCTATTACTATAAATCACTTAATGCACTGAAAATAAATTTAGGTTTTATTGGTATATTTACAGACAGGAATACTACAGAACGAAAGTTAAGCCTCCCCCTTGGTAAAACGGGAGTATAGATATGGGTATAATTATTGCCGATTATAAATAAAATTAATCTTGTTACTGAGGGGAATTTAAAATCATTAAGCTGCTTTACTCTGATGTGAGAAGGGTCAATTTGAGTCTTTTTTAAATCTCCCCCTTACTAGATTAGTGATTACTATGAATCTGGTATTTTATAGTGTTATATTTATCTCCTCTTTTTCTAGGAGGGGATCTAAAAGTCTGCATTTCTAATAATTGAGCCTTTTATCTTCAAACAAACTATAAGATTTAGTCTGAAGCTATTTTGTAAATTGTTAGATCAGGTATGCGCTACCACACTTAAAGACAAAACATTAAGCGAGATATTTTTCTTCAAAATCTTCGGCAGATATCGGCTTCGACCAGAGATAACCCTGCCCGAACGCACACCCCTGATCACTAAGAAAACTTTTTTGCTGATCAGTTTCAATTCCTTCTGCGACTATATTTAGGTTCAGTGCATCAGCCAGCTGAATCATCGCTTTTACAATTGCAGAACTTTCCCTGTCATCGGGCAAGCCGTATATAAAAGACCGGTCAAGCTTTACTGTATCAAATGGAAACTCTTTAAGATATGACATAGAGGCATAACCTGTACCAAAATCATCTAATGCAATATGAACTCCCATATCATGGATTTCATCTAATACTTCCTTTGCATTATTATAATTATCAACCAGGGCACTTTCCGTTAATTCGATTTCAATATGGCCGGCAGAGAATTTAAAAGTATCAAGAATTTTTTTACAGTAGCCCAACAAATCACCTTCCCGAAAATGCCTGGCAGATACATTCACCGATAAATTATTAATCGGGTAATCCGCTGCCTTCCATGCCTTGAACTGATCACAGGCAGTAGCCATTACCCATTCGTCTAGCTCAATAATTAAACCGGTCTCCTCTGCAAGGGGAATGAATTCCAGAGGAGCGATTAAACCTCGCTGAGGATGCTGCCAGCGCACTAAAGCCTCCATGCCCTGACATTGCCCAGTCTGTAAATTCACTTTTGGCTGGTAGTAAACAACGAACTCTTTATTTTTTAAAGCGCTACGAATCTGATTTTCCAGATCCAGGCGTTGCATGGCTTTTTGACTCATTTCACGCTCATAAAACTGAAATGTTTGCCTGCCCAGCTCCTTCGCTCTGTACATTGCAGTGTCAGCATTTTTGAGTAACGTTCCAAAATTCTGACCGTCTTGAGGATATAAAGCCACACCAATACTGCCACCAATATGTACACCTTTACCATCAATTTTAACTGGTTTTTCCAGGGACCTGAGTATGTTTCGTGCTACAGATGAAACATACTTTTCCCGATCTAACGCTTCAATTATAATCGTAAACTCATCACCACCGAGGCGTGCAATGGTATCGGTTTTACGCAATACTTCCGATAATCGCTGCGACACAATATTAAGTAACTTATCTCCAGCATCATGCCCCATTGAATCATTAATAACTTTAAAATGATCGATATCAAGAAATAATAAAGCAAATTTAGAGTTTTCACGCTGCGCTCTGGATATGGCCTGATCAATGCGATCCATAAACAACATTCGGTTAGGCAGCCCCGTGAGCACATCATGATATGCCAGATGACGTATCTCTCTTTCCGCATTTGCCGCACTTAACATACGTGCGGCACGACGCTTTAAAACAGACCAGTTAAAAGGTTTGGTGATGTAATCACTGGCACCCACTTCAAATGCTCTTGCGATCGACTGATCATCATCGAGTGATGTAGCCATTAGTATGGGAGTTGACTGACATTCAAGAATTTTTTTAATTTCTTCAGTTGCGCGAAAACCATCCATCTCTGGCATCACTGCATCCATTATTATTAGATCTGGATTTTGTCGAATGACGACCTGAACAGCCTCAAGTCCATTAGCAACCTCAATAACCTGATAACCACTCTGTTCCATTGTGTGCCTGAGCACCAGGCGAATTGAAGGGTCATCATCTGCAATCAACACAATAGGTACATGCTTATACCCCTTGTTTTTGACTAAGTCCTGCCCTGAATTAAGAACCGGATCTTCCTCTGATTCCCTGTTATTTCCATACGATCTATCACTGGAATGTATCATAAATTTTTTTATTATATTTTTATAGTTATATGAATTCAAAAGGTAAAAACACAAATACCTTAAAGTTTAATAGAAAAAGAATAGCACAATATTAAACTTTTGCTGTGAACCCAACACTATAAAAAATATAATAGCCCTATAAACTTTTATAGCGCCATTACATTTACACTAAAAATTTATTTCGTCCCGAACCCCCACCTCTTATAGATTTTTGTTAACGCTGCCCTGTTATCCCTCAAGTCCTTTTGCGGTAATTTCGAATACATCTTTTGCAAGATCTGGCGTCTCAGAAACACGCTGTAACTGAACTTTCATCATTAACTGACGATTTGCATCATACTTTTTCCATTGAATTAATGGCAACAATAAACGTGCAGCAATCTGTGGATTAGTTTTATTCAAACTAATGACAATATCCGCTAAAAACTGATACCCCTGCCCAGATAGATTATGAAATTCAACGGCGTTCGCCTGAGAAAATGCCCCCACAAGCGAGCGCACCCGATTGGGTACATTTAAATCAAAGTCCTTATGCTCTAGTAGCGCCTGTATCGACTGGAATGCATTTGTTCCCGTTGCCGTGGCCTGCACAATAAACCATTTATCAATCACCAGTGCATCCTCATTCCATTGCTGATAAAACTCTTCTAAAACCTGTTGCCCTTCATCTTGTGTATAGTGTGCCAGACAGCGTAATGCGGATATCTGATCGGTCATATTACTGGCGTTTTGATACTGTCGCTGGGCTAATTCAGTTGCCACTTTTTTTGCAGTTTCAGTCTGGCTACACATCATATAAGATAGACAGATATTTTTTAAACTACGCTGTCCTATAGCTTCTGGGGTCAGTAAATATTCATTATTTTCACAGGCTTTATAAACCGTAACAAAATCATCCATTAACTCAAATGCAAGTGTTTGTTTACAAAACTCTCGTACGTGATAAATCGCATCAACATCAATTAGTGGCATATTTTGACCTAGATAATCTTCACTGGGCAAACTTAAAATACGCCCCGCTAAAGCATTGTCCAATGTTTTATCTAGCAATACTTTTTTGAAAGTGTTTATAAAAAAACCATCCAGCATTAACGTCTTTTTCTGCTTAAAGTCATCAATTAATGCCAGCATAATATTTAAGCCTAGCTGCTGCGCACTGTTCCAACGATTATATTCATCGCTATCATTGGCGACCAAAAAAGCCAGTTGCTGATTACTTAATTCAAAATTTAATTTTACCGGTGCAGAATAATTCCTTAAAACTGAGACTGCTGTCTCTGCTTCTATATTTTCAAAATCAATTTTTTGTTGCGACTGTGTTATATCGATAATTTTCGCAGCAGATGATATTTCTTTTCCATCCTTTGCAATCAAACTTAAACTTAATGGAATATGAAATGGTTTATTCGATTTATTTTCTGATAATTGCTTAACCTGTAAACTAAGGCGTTTTTCACCCGCATTATAACTCGACTCAATATTCAACTGAGGCGTACCCGCCTGATGATACCAGCGACGAAATTGTGTAAGGTCAACTTTACTTGCATCTTCCATTGCCTTTACAAAATCTTCGGTTGTTACAGCTTCGCCGTCGTGACGGTCAAAATAAAGATCCATGCCCTTACGAAAATTTTCTTTTCCAAGCAACGTATGTATCATGCGAATGATTTCTGCGCCCTTGTTATATACCGTAACCGTATAAAAATTATTAATCTCCACATAGGATGCGGGCTGAATCGGATGCGACATCGGCCCCGCATCTTCAGCAAATTGGCGAGTTCGTAATACATTTACATCATCAATTCTTTTTACTGAAGCCGAGTTCATATCGGAGGTAAATTGCTGATCGCGAAAAACCGTCAAGCCTTCTTTTAATGTGAGCTGAAACCAGTCACGACAGGTAACCCGGTTGCCACTCCAGTTGTGAAAATATTCATGACCAATCACCGCTTCAATATTAATAAAATCTGTATCAGTTGCGGTATCCGGTCGAGCTAAAACATATTTTGAATTAAATACATTTAGGCCTTTATTTTCCATGGCGCCCATATTGAAATCATCAACCGCAACAATCATATAAATATCTAAATCATATTCACGGCCAAATGTTTCTTCATCCCATTTCATCGACTTCTTAAGTGAACGCATGGCGTGCTCACACTTGTCCGCATTGTGGGATTCAACATAAATACGACAGTCTATCTGACGGTTATTCATGGTGGTGAAGGTATCGTTAATACAGTCCAGATCACCGGCAACCAGCGCAAATAAATAACAGGGCTTCTTAAACGGATCCTCCCAGGTAACGCTGTGTTTTCCATCATCCAGATCATTTGTATCCACCGGATTGCCATTCGATAACAATACCGGATATTGAATTTTATCCGCAACAATGGTCGTGGTGAACTTTGCCATCACATCCGGGCGATCTAAATAATAGGTGATTTTACGAAACCCCTGCGCCTCACACTGGGTGCAAAAATTGCCTGAGGATTTATACAGGCCTTCGAGGGATGTATTTAACTGTGGTTTGATAAAGGTTTCTATTTGCAGGCTAAACGTCTCCGGCACATCCGGTATCCACATACCCTCTTTGCCCACATTGAACTCACTATCGCCTAATGCTTTATCATTAAGCAGCACCGTGCCCAGCACCAGGTCTTCACCATCCAGCTCAAGTATGCGTGGCCCATCGACATTTGGATTACGCCGCACCTCCATTTCAGAGACTACCCGGGTTTTATCCTCACCGAGCTCAAAATGCAAATTAACCGAATCAATCCAGTATTGCGGCTGGCTGTAGTCTTTTAAATAAATGGTGTTAGGTGAGGTTGCCTGAGTCATTGGATTTCCTGTAGTTGAACAGAGAAGATACAACAAAACTAATAATTATCAAACAGTTATAAAAGAAATCACCGGTTAATTTACGCCAGCGAATTTATGGCCTGGTATTTAGGTCAGGGTAATAACATGTTCGTGTAACTGATCCGGGTGAATATAATCTTCAGATACTGCAAATCCATCCACTGTTATTCCTGCCTGTTGCACCGATTGTTGATGTCCGGAAATTAATGGGTGCCACTCGGGCAATGACTTGCCTTCAGCTATTAAACGATAGGCACAGCTTGCTGGCAACCACTGATATTCGGATAATTTCATTTTGTGCACCAGTAAACACTCCGGTACGCGCGCTTTGCGATGGGGGTAATCTTTACAACGACATTTTTCGATATTCAACAAATGGCAACTGACATTGGTGAAAAAGACTTCTTCGGTATCCTCATCTTCAAGTTTGAGCAGACAACAGCGGCCGCAGTTGTCGCAGAGGGATTCCCATTCTCTTTTTGACATTTGAGAGAGTTTTTTGGTTTCCCAAAATTTTTTTAACATGAATTTAACCAGTTCAGTTTTATTCTTAATGATTAAGGATTTAACTTTTATACCACACAAAATAAAAGACAAACATAGCATGTTTGCCTTTTACTTTTTAAATTAACACCCTCAATTTCAGAGGGCGTAAAAGATCACCTAGCGTCTTCTCCTATTGTTGGCACACCTTCGAGTAGTCGGCCCAATTTGTGGTACTACGGCAAACCAGGTTAGTAAACTGGTTGGCCTCCTGGCATATTCCCTCCTTATTCCACACGCTGTGTAAAATCCCCCCAATTTACCTCCAGCCGACTGATTATCCCAACGAGTAATTGGCTTAAGATGCGCAAATGGACTACTTTGAATAGTAGAACGGAATGGATACTCATCACAGTCCTGCCCTGGAAGCTGGTTAGCACAGGCGTTTGTCAGGCCGCCGTATTGAACTTGCTTGTACCATCCAGGTGGAAGCGGATTTCTATTAGATGGCCTGAATTTCAAAAAGGCAGTCTTAAAAGAAATCGCCTGGGCAATGTGCAGAGTATTTTCAGGCGTATCAGTCCCAGGGAATATAATATTGGCTCTGCCAACCGCACCACAAGGATGTCTAACCCGTCTAGAAGAGGTCAGTGATTTTAAGGCTGCTCTTGCACAACC
>Ga0316205_10000270_pt1 | contig 109266 bp, 107 predicted proteins | sample 3monthpyrite_MG_FD_204941 | JGI IMG/M metagenome (GOLD analysis project Ga0316205, IMG submission 204941) | Microbial mat bacterial communities from mineral coupon in-situ incubated in ocean water Damariscotta River, Maine, United States -... | ecosystem: Environmental > Aquatic > Marine >... | reverse complement strand
ATTCATCAGTTAGCATCAACGGCCTCTCGTGGTGTGCGTCCAATGCTTAATCATATCGATGAGTTATTGGGTAAGTTAACCTTAAGTGGCTTACGTCGCTGGGCAAACTTTGGTGCTAAAGCCTATCGTCGTGATTTTAATAATTTAACCTCTTACTTTAATCTTGAATCAGCCGATTCACGTGCGATGTTACAAAAAGAACGTCGTGGCATTCTGTTTATAAAAACACAACGTAAATTAAATTTCTATTTACGCGCATTGTGGGGCCGTGATTTTTTCTTACGTCCAACAGGTGCCGACTTTGCCGATTTCCGCCCGTTCATTGAACACCGTATTTTACATTTACCGGATGCACTCGATGACTATGGTGATGTTGCCGGTTTAGAGGTTTACCGTGCAACATCGGCTCATATGGCCGCTCATATGATGTACTCCACGTCAGCGATATCTGCGGAGCAACTGAGTCCCGCACAAATGTTCTTTATTGGCTTAGTCGAAGATGCTCGCGTTGAATACAAAGCAATTAAAGACTTTCCTGGTTTAAAGAAATTGTGGCGTTCTATTATGCAAGTGCCACATGATGCCGATGTAAAAGTAGAGCATCGCAGCATGCCCATCATTGAGCGTTTTGCTATTTCATTATTAGATTCAACTATTTCAATCGATGATGAAGAGTTGAATGCACTGGCGCAAAAATTTCACGCCGGTATTGAAGAAAATCAAGACAACAATCAATTTTCCTGGCACCTTGGATTAGATCTGTTCAATTTGTTTATGCATCGTAAAGAAGTGCCGAGCTTGCGCATTCTTGAACGCATTGATATTCCGTACCGTGACGATAATCGTTACGTTTGGGAATTTGAAGAATTTGATCCAAACACCGAATTTGAATATGTCGCCGCGAGTGAGCGTCAGGTGCGTCGCGATGTTAGTCCGCTGATGATGGCACATGAAGTTGATTGTGAGCTAGCTGGCGATGATGCTCAGGAAATATGGACTTGTAGTGATGTCATGCGCCCTTATGAAGACAGTTTGACCGATGATCAAGCCAGCTTCAATGACATGTGGGGTAAAGAACCTGTCTCTGATCCTTTTCACTATCAAGAATGGGACTACCAAATTCAATTACATCGTCCGGACTGGGCAACGGTTTACGAACGTCGCCAACCCAAGGGCAACCCTGAGGATATTAACGACATCCTCACTGAGTACAAACCCATTGCCCACCGCATACGACAGATTATCGACTTGTTAAGCCCTGCCGGTGTGCAACGCATCCGTGGCATGGAAGACGGTGATGAACTAGACATCAATGCCGCCATTGATGCCATGATTGCGATTCGGATGAATGAACAACCCAACCCGCGTATTACCATGCGCAACGTATTAAACATTCGTGATTTGTCTATCGTCGTCTTAATGGATCTATCTGAATCGACCAATGAACCCATGGGCGGATCGGACAAAACAGTCCTGCAATTAACCCGCGAAGCCGCCACGCTTGTTGCCACCGCAATTAACGGCATCGGCGATCCATTTGCCTTACACGGTTTTGCATCAGATGGCCGTCATGATGTGCAGTACTATCGATTTAAAGACTTTAACCAGAATTTAGATGATGAGGTAAAAAGTCGCCTTGCCGGTATGAAAGGTGGCTTATCGACCCGCATGGGCGCCGCTTTACGCCATGCTGGCCATCATCTGCATAAACAGCCTGAACGACGTAAGCTGGTTTTACTGGTCACCGATGGAGAACCCGCGGATATTGATGAACGCGATCCGCAGCACCTACGTCACGACACCAAGAAGGCGGTTGAAGAACTCTACAGCACTGGCGTACTAACGTATTGCCTGACGCTGGATCCTAACGCCGACGACTACGTGAAGCGTATCTTCGGTGAGAATAACTACACTGTCGTTGACAACGTAGAACGCTTACCTGAACAACTGCCAGTGTTGTTTGCCAGCTTGACCAGCTAACTCGCTAAATTGCCTGTATACTGGATACAGGCAGTTTTATTTTAGAATCGTTTGTAGGTCAGACATGTATACACGCCTTGAAGGCATGCCCGTTTATGAAACGCGCGACGCGCAGCTCAATGCCTTGCACTACAATCATGTGCAGGTTGGCCTGAAGCGAATTCATCGCAGTCTGCGATATAACATACCCAAGCTTCAGCAACTGGTCCTCATCCTGCAAAAAGAAGCCTGGATAATCGTTGATCATTCTCTCAATGACATGCCTGTCGCTGCCTGGACTGACTTTGAAACAGAAGGCAGAAATGATTTACATCAGCCAATAAAATGTAAACTTAAGCTCTACCATGCCCACGCACACCTGATTCTCGACCGCACTCTCGAAGCCATGGAACTCATGCTTGGTGAAGAGCTAGCAGAAAAAACTCATTCGTCCGATGCTGAGACCACTGATGTTCTGCCTTTTGATAAAGATTAGATATTAGCCAATAACCCATTGGCCAAAAACTTTTGCACTTTCTCGATACATAAAAAAAGGGTCAACCCGGCTGATCAGGTTGACCCAAACCAGAATCCTTCTGTCCTAGGCAGCTTTTGCAGCCGCTGTCTTCATGGTGTTCGACAACACCTCGTAGACAGTCGCCCATGCCACTCTTGTTTCATCCGTAAAGTTATCGCCCAATCCGGTCCCCAATGTCCAAAGTAACGCGGCACCAACCGTGTCGTAGTGCTCATCCTCAACCCCATAAGAAATGTGCCGAACGCCAAGCTGTTGCACAGCGGGCACGATTTCATCAAGACGGTCAAGGCCGTTAACCGCGGTGTTAATCATCATCATTAGCTTCTTACCCTGTTCGGTCAGATCCCCATCAAACAAAAACTTTAGTGATGGGTCTAGTTCAAATAATTTGCCGTAAAAAAGCCCGGCCGCCGCTTCAGAGATAGGTATTACTTTTGCCCATGAGCTTTTCACCAGCTCTATTTTTTCAGGAGTCATGCGATTTTCCTCTCCAATATATTCAGTAATCAATTTAAACGTTAATCAGCTTCCCAATGGAATGCGGATCACAACACCACCCATGACGTCGCCAATTTTAAAGTCACGTTTTGGCGTGTCTTTATGATCGTTGTGACATGAGGCGCAGACTGGTGCAACCGCCGTATCGGCATAAATACCGGTGAAGTATTTTTTACCACCCAATATCTCTGTGGCATAAAAATTCTTGCCTTTATTTTCCGCAACAAATTTCAGACCTTTCTTTTCCGTCTCTGTCACTGGCGCATTCTGTTTATTAATTGGCCACAGCGACTGTAAGGAATACGTAAAATCCACATCATCCAGTTTCGCGGCCCGCTTGGCGACTAACTCTGCCCCAAAGCGAAACATTTGTGCCGGTAACACCAATGCCTTATCATCTTCAAAGTGTTCACTTGCCTTAATAACCTTATCTTTCTTTACCAGCCGATTCACAATCTTCTTGGTATAAATAGCCCGGTCTGAATCCATCACTAGATGTAAAGCATCAGCCATCGTCTTCGGTGAAATGCTTAATTTATCAAAGTCACTTTCAGCCATTGTGGTTCCCGCTACGCCCATACAAACCATTGCGCTCATACCTACTACTGTTTTACGAAAATATTTCATTACCCTTTCTCCTCTTTAAAAAAATATAAATAATAAAATTCGCCGTGCTATGCCGGCATTAACAAGTTAGTTTCTATCCCCCCTTTCCTGTTCTGCTCTTATTAGGTCTTCTTTTGCCAACTCCACACTTTGAATATGCAGTGATGGCTGGCCCTTAAAGTTTTCCTCAATTAATTTTTTATCTGCTAATGAATCCAGCGTAAACTCAAGCCCATGACAATGTATGCATGCTGGTCTGATCATCTTTTCATTCGGTGACAAGGTTGCACTCTGGTTATGGTCTACCATGATGCGTGTCGACCATTCACTGACATCAAAACTAATCCGTGGCATGTGGCAACTGGCGCATGACACGCCACTACCGGGGGCTGCTTCTCCTTTTAATTCTTTATCCCACAGGACTGAGTGCGGTGACTGCTGATAGGCAAGACTGTGCTTATCGTCATGACAATCCAGGCATGCAGTGACTGCCGCTTCCTGCACATCAAACCGGTGCGCGCCATGACAACTAATGCAAGTGAGGGCATCATGTGCCGCAGCCTCTTTCATCGGCAATTGCGCATCAATAACTTTCATTGGCGGTAAATCTACAGCCAGGCGCATACCATGCTTGCCCTTTTTAAAGCGTTTAACCTCATTGCGATGACACTGCGTACAAACTTCTTGTGTTGGCTTATCACGCCACGCTAGCTTTTCTTCTTCAGCAGAATTAGCTTGATGACATGCCGTGCAATTAACACCTGACTTTGCGTGCGCAGTTTGTAACCAGTCATCGTGTATTTGTTGTGAAAAATTATTATCGACTGGCGCATCAATATCTGCTTCTGCTAATTGTTTAACCGGATATTGTTGACGTGGATATTCAACAACCTCATCAAGAAGACTGGCGAATTCTCGTTGTGGCAACGTTCGCTTCGGTAAAACTTTTGGCTCATCTACATGTTTCACTAGAAAATCAGTGTAAAGTGCACGATTATTATGAAAATTATGACAACCCGCTGAGTTGCAGGTATTAAATTCCATTTCCTTGTGACTTGGCCGTTCCTCTCCCACACCTTCATGACAATGAATGCAAAAATCAGCCGGTTGAGTTAAACCATTTTCACCGGTCATGTCAGGCTGATGCTCTGTGTGACAGGTGACGCAACGCGTGGCATTAATTTTTTCAAGCTTGTCTGCGTTGCGTGGATCGGTGAATTTATTCACCGGATGTGAATCAAAGGGTTTTTTACGGTCTTCGCCATGACAATCAATACATGCCTTTTGCATCATTTCATCACTGGCCATACTATCGATGTGGCACGCATCACAGGCCACACCAATCTGATGATGTCCCGAAGTCAGCGGGCCTGGTAGAAACACCGTTTTATCTTGCGCATTAAACATACTGTCACTCAACCATGCTGTTAGCCCAATGCTAAATACAATCCATACGCCGATCAGCGCATAGCGCTGTTTTTTACTTGTCTTGTTCATCGCTCAGAACCAGTAACTCTTAAGAATATGGAAACCAAGCAATGCCGGTAGTGGCCAAAGTAAAAGGATGTGTGACCACAAGGAAAGTTCACGTGTCACTTTCGCCAAGCTGCGCGGCAATACATGCTGTAAACCAATCGCACCACTTGCGATGCCACCAACGATCAGCAAACCAACAAAGCTCAGCATAAGATAAAGATTCAGGTGATTACCAAGTCGAAGGCCGGTATGAGCGATCAGCGTTGCCACCGCGACCGATCCCAAAATGACATGGATAACACGCCAGTGACTAAAATCACCGAAAGTAAATTTTTTAATACGTTTTCTAAAACTAATCAGGCTAACCAGGAGGCCTAAGCCCAGTAAACTGAAACCGCTGATCTGTTTAAGCAGCCCGTCTCGCCATAGCAAATCCCATTGCATAGAACTCTGCACACTGTCAGAAAACGGGATGGCCGGACTGAACAACATGAGAAATGCCAAGGCAAGCGTCGCAGCGGCGGTCCAGACCAGGGCTCGATTACCCTTTTCTGCTGTCACTACTTCACCACCCAACATGTCGGCCAGTAAAGGTTTGCAGCTACCACAAACGCTCGATGCACCGGTGTTCGAACACAACGACTCAATGCTAACGTGTCCGGCTGCGATGGCTTTACTTAACGTACCGCGATTCACATTGGTGCATTGACAGACAACCGCACTGACAGGCCATTCATTAATATCTGTCGCATCAACAACTGGCCACAACATGCCGTTTTTCAAAAAGCGCTTAATCTGCCACGGCCAGATATAACGTTTATACCTTACTGCTTCCTGAATACGACTGCTTTCATCCCAGTCACCAAAACTAACAGCGCCGACTAATCGATTGCGTATGAGTAAAAGCTTTCGGTAATAGCTACCGCCATGGCTGCGCCATGCCATCGTTTGAAGATGAGAGGCCGCTTCATTTTCACCCGTTCGGCCTGCACTAAATACTGATACACCCACTACTTTTAGTCGCGTTGCAACATCGGAACCTGTATAAAAAGATTTACCACCGGTTATTTGATAGGCGGCAACACCGGCCTGTTCTAACCCAGGTGCAACCAACCCGTAGATTCGGTCACGATGTTCCGCGCACTCACCTATTGCATAAACATCATCATCACGAGTTTGCATCTGGTCATTAACTTTTATGCCACGCCCAACCGCAATGCCGGCCTCAAGTGCCAAGTTAATATTTGGTTTTATTCCCGCTGATATGACCATCGTGTCACATGCAATAATACGACCGGAAATAAGCTCAACCGCCTCAATCTTGCCATCACCAATAATGCGCTTAACACCGTCTTTAAGTATTACCAGCACATTTTCAGACAGCATGTGTTCACGCAAAAGAGTACCGGCCTCTTCATCAAGCTGACTCGCCATCAAATGATTGGCATGTTCGATGACCGTGACATGGGTATTGTGTCTTTGCATGCCACGAGCCGTTTCCAGTCCAAGCAAACCACCACCCAGCACCACTGCATGGCGGCTCCGAATGCAACGTGCGGCAAGATCTTGCGCATCAGTAAGATTACGGAATGTAAAAATACCCGCTTTATCGATGCCTTTAATATTGGGTATATGCGCTTTGGAACCCGTTGCCAATACCAACTTACTATAGGCCTGCGCATTTCCCTGCTTGTCATAAACTATTTTATTGTTCCGATCGATAGCGACAATTTCACGATTGTGATGCTGTACAACCCGATGATTATTTTTCAGGTTAAGTGGATTTTGTATCTCGGCCAGATTCGCATCGCCCGTTAATAGGCTAGCTAACCGAACACGGTTATAGGGTTCCCATGGCTCATTGCCATAAATAACAACAGAAATATCAGGGTCACGCAGTAGCAATTGCTCAACGAACCGGATCCCTACCGGCCCGGTGCCAACGACCACAATAGCCAAGTCCGGTTGAAGTTTCGTTTCAACAAAGTTTTCTTTCAGCAACGCTGACATAACCTTCTCAATATTTCTTTACGCAAAAAAAAACGCCCACCCCTGTCAATAATGATTAACAGGGGTGGACGCCTTTGTCCGAGGGCACCGCCATTGGTGACCCAGATGTTGATTCACACTGCCAAACGGCCGTGCATGATATTAGTCATTGCAAGCACCATGCCAGCATAGGTAACCAACTGAATATATAGAATATTGTTAATTACGTAGATATTTATTGCACAACTTTAGACCAAACTCGCTACTAGGCTCCCCGATTTAGTGCGTAACGAAATGAAGTGACTCGAGATAGACCTGTCTACCATAAACCGAGTATTATCACGCCACCACAACGGTGTGAAAGCCTCATAAATTAAATTCTTTCCACTTCTCAAAACAAAAAACATTAGGTTTTAAACCTTGATTGAAACGATTATAGATCTCATCCGCCACGGCGAGCCCGAAGGTGGGCGCGCCTACCGAGGCCATAATATTGACGACCCACTCAGTGAAAAGGGCTGGCGTCAAATGTGGGCAGCTGTAGGCGAACAAGTACCGTGGTCTCATATCATTAGTTCACCATTAATTCGCTGTCGACACTTTGCAGAAATGTTGGCAGAAAAATATTCGTTACCCATCAGCATCGACGACCGCTTTAAAGAAGTTGGCTTTGGCAGCTGGGAAGGTCGTACTCCCGATCAAATTAAAGCCGACAACATAGACGAATACACAGCGTTTTATAAGGATCCCGTTAATGCACGTCCACCAGGTGCAGAAGATCTTGGCGACTTTATTTCACGCGTATCATCAGCCTATGATGAAGTCAGCAAAAAGTTTTCAGGGCAGCGCATACTTGTTGTTTCTCATGCTGGCGTTATCCGCGCTGTGATTGCTCACACTCTACAAGCACCATCACTGAGCATGTATCGGATTAAAGTCCATAACGCAGGGATTACCCGTATACGGCACACTGAACAGGGTGAGATGCTAGATTTACATAACCATTCATTCGCAGCACAGATTTCACAGGAACCGTAATGGAAACCAAGCAATTTCTCGACAGCCTTCGAAAAGACATCACGTTTGAAACAACCTTGTGTGGTCAGGCGTTGCAGTTCACCAGCACTTGGGGCATTTTCTCACCACGTGAAATTGACGAGGGCACCAGGTTATTACTTGACTATATCGACATTGAAGACGATGCAGACTGTTTAGACATTGGCTGTGGTTACGGGCCAATCGGTATCACCCTCGCCAAGCTGGCACCCAATGGCAAAACCTTAATGGTCGATAAAGACTTTGTTGCCGTTGACTACGCCAATAAAAATATCGCCCTGAATAAACTCAATAATGCCGAAGCCAAGCTTAGCAATGCTCTTGATCATGTTGGTAATCAGAAATACGATCTTATCGTTTCCAATATCCCCGCGAAAGTTGGTAAAGAGTTACTACAATTGATCATGCATGATGCCTTAGCGCATTTGAAACCGGGCGGACAATTTTATGTCGTAACCGTGAACGGCTTACGAAAATTCATGAAACGGCATTTTGAAGAAATCTTTGGTGACTATAAGAAACTTAAGCAAGGAAAAAATTATACCGTAGCGCGCGCGATCAAATCAGAATAGGAATGTTATTTTAGTTTTCTGACTTTTTGCACTTCTTAGGTGAAAACACTGACGTCATGTTACGACCACCTTCTTTCGATTCATACAACGCCTTATCTGAACACTCTAACCAATTCATATAACCATCCACATGATCGTTTAGCTCACAAATACCTAAGCTGATTGTGTACTTAATATCCATACCTTCGTAGCTAACAGGGCTTGCTTCAATTTTCTTCCGAAGTCGTTCTGAAAATATCACTGCACCCTGTTCATCTGTTTCGGGCAAAATGACACAAAATTCTTCGCCGCCGTATCGTCCAGCTATATCCGTCTCGCGCAAGTTTTCTAACAAGGTATTTGAAACAACGCGAATAACTTCATCACCCGCTTGGTGACCATAGGTATCATTAACTATTTTAAAGTGGTCGATATCAAACATAACTAATGAGTGCTTTTGCTTGCTACGAGAGGCGCGCTTATATTCTTTCACTAGACACTCTTCCCAATAACCGCGATTATTTAGTCCCGTTAGTCGATCAGTACGACTCAGATGCTGTAACTTAATATTGGCATTCTCAAGTTCTATTTTACTGACAGCAATATCGGTGACATCGTAGATAAGTATACCCACTTGTCTGATGATCAAATCAGCCGAGGTAAATGGTGCAAAAGTCACATTCTGATACATGAAATCTGCAGAACCGGTTATTGGACTATAATTTTTAAACCGAGTGAAGTATTCCCTTTGTTCCCAAGTAGAATAAGCTCTGTTCTTAAACAAAAATACAGCATCTATTTTTCGCCTAACCCAGCTTTCATCTATTTCGCTAAATACTTCAAAAATATTTTTACCTATCACTTCTCTTGACTGCAAACCGCTGTGATTTTCCATGAAGCGATTCCATAACTTAATATTGTAATCCCAATCTACTGCTAAGACGCCTATATCAATCGACTGGATACTTTGCATCAACCAATGCACATCCTGTATGTCTAATTTGTCGTTTGTCATAAATATCCAACAAGCACATTAAGCGGCTTTAATGAGTCTTCAGTAAATAACAATAACAAATCGGCACTAATGCCCTTGTCTTCTATCTTACTTTGCATTTCGACTGCTAAAATATTATTCCAGCGGCCTGCATTACTTTCGATTAATTGTGTTGCATGCAGGAAATCGCCCATGACTATTGGCGGCCCCATACTAAAAGAAATATCCAACTGCTCGGCAATGCCTTGCATTGAGGCATTGATAAACATACTCGCTGCCTCAACTAACAGTTCCTGACGAATCGCATCCGACCGCTCGCCTTCATACTTAAGCAAATCAGCAATATCATCAGTACAAGATTGATTAACAATTAAAATGCCTTCACCAGAAATACCGGCGCCAATAAATCCCTGGCAAACAATCGTGACTTCCTCACCTTTTTCAGATTGATTAAACACCATTGTTAGCTCACTAGCTTCAAGCATACTGACGTGAGGGATTGGCATTTCTACAAATACGTCAAGATAGCGCGCGAGTAAATCAGCTGCTTGTCCCACCGCCACGTTCGCTATTTCTTTATAGCTATCCATGGCGTCAACCGCGACATCAACTTCACGAGCAGTTTGGCCTGCGTCAAAAACGATGCCTAGCTTAATAAATGCATCGACCAACTCCTGGCTAGCAACTGGTTTTTTAATAAAGTCCATCGCGCCAAGTTCCATTACCCGCTTGTAGGCGCCGGGTTGAATATCACCGGAAACAACCACTACCTTGCACTCAAGATCTTCAACTAGCATGCTCTCTAGCACTTGATAACCGTCCATCACTGGCATATTAAGATCTAAAATCAATATTTCACATTGTCCGCTGCGTAAATACTGCATGGCTTCTTCGCCATTTTTAGCAAACGTAATCTCTGATGCCCAAGCTTCAGGAAAGGCCCGCGAAATTTGTTTGCGCGCAAAACTTGAATCATCACAAATGACTATTTCTGTCACATTATTCACTCGGCAGCTCAAAACTTATGAAACGGTGAATTCCCTTACAAACTAAATGTAATGAATCCCATAGAAAGTGTCAGGACTCTTAACAGAGTCCTTCACTAAAGATTCATCGGCGGTTTAACGTGAAACATAAGCCCGAATGGGCTTATGGGAATAAGAAGGTCAAGCCTTCAAATGTTTTGTTAGAAATTTGACCAACCAGCTGCTGTTCTCGACTCACAGAGGTATTTTCCCGAGACCGTGAAGACTGCCTTGGTCGTAAAGCTGACTCGCTCCGTTTCAAGCGGTGAAAGTATCAAGGTTTTGTAATTTGCCGAATCAGGATAACGGCTGCCCGGTGAAGTGATTTCACCTACCGAAGAAATAACCAAATATCGATCCGTATGATTTGTCACTGTTAAGGAAAAGTCACCAATAACCGGATCGCCTGGTCTAAGCCCTTCCGTCTTAGTTAACTCGCACGATAGATCTTCAGCAGTGAAGGCATCACCTTCATGACCAATCTTGCTTACATCATTCTTGTCAAAGATAAGTGTGTAAGGAAACTTACCGGAGAAAAATATAATAACAATAACCACCAAACCAATTAGTACTTTATATCTCATTGAACAACCCTTTTTTATTTTTAAATACGTCGCTCACACATCAACGTGAGTGCACTTCTCTTTATTTACAGTGCTGTTCTGTGTAGGCTCTTAGCAAATTTACATATCGACTAAAGGACATACCTATGGCACGCACTGAATCGACTATGCTAGCGCTCGGCACGAAGGCACCCGATTTTTCCTTACTGGAACCATCAACGGGAAAAACAGTTTCTCTGTCAGACTTTAATGATGCTAAAGCCTTGCTGGTTATTTTTATGTGTAACCATTGTCCTTATGTGCTGCACATTAATGCCCAATTAAACGCAATGATTGGCAGTTATCGTCAGCAAGGATTAAAAGCAGTGGCAATCAATTCAAATGATGTCGACAACTACCCTGATGATAGTCCGGATAAAATGATTAGTGAAGTGGAAAAAATGGCTTACCAATTTCCTTATTTGTTTGATGAAAGTCAGGAGATAGCAAAAGCTTATAAAGCGGCCTGCACACCTGACTTTTTCCTCTTTGACAGTAATTTAGAACTTGTCTATCGCGGGCAATTTGATAGCTCTCGTCCTAAAAGTGATGTCGCTGTTACGGGTGATGATATGCGCGCTGCATTTGACGCGGTATTGGCTGGAAAAAACGTTCCAGAGAGCGAGCAAAAACCTAGCATGGGTTGTAATATAAAATGGAAAGAAAGTAATGCCCCTAGTTATTTTAATTAAAATAGCCTACTTAGGCTTGATGCACTAGTATGTAGATACACAAATTTAACTATGAATTTTCCGGGGTGGATTATGAACAAAAAATTAACTAAAACAGCTAGCATTGCCCTGTCAATGTTCTTAGCTATGTCCTTCTCTTCTGCAGTCTCTGCACATGGGAAATACCTCACTGATAGAGATGGTAATCCGGTCAGGGATGGTTTCGGCGAGTGTATTTCAATTGGCGAATTAGCACATAGCCATGACGGTGATGCAACAAACTGCGTCAAAGCAAAAAAGAAAGTGGTTGCCAAACCAAAACCTAAGCCTGCGCCACCTGCTCCAAAGCCTATCGTGCATGAAAAGGTAACACTTGGAGCGAGCGCCTTGTTTGACACTAATAAGGATCAGCTGCGTCCAGAAGGTATCGCAGAACTCGACACTTTAGCGTTCAAATTAAAATCTTATTTTGCGCTAGACAGTATTGCGATTACAGGCCACACAGATAGCCGTGGTTCTGAAAGCTATAATCAAGGTCTTTCTGAGCGCAGAGCGGCTGCAGTTAAAGCCTATCTTGTATCGAAAGGTATTAAAGGAAGTGCCATCAGCAACGCCGGAGCAGGAGAAGGTTCACCTGCAGCTTCAAATGATACTGCTGAAGGACGCCAACAGAATCGTCGCGTTGAAATAAGTATTCGCGCACGCCAGTAACTGTCAACTCAGCACTTTTGTGCAAGCCGATAAATACTTATCGGCTTGCATTATTTCTCTGTTTCACAGGGCATCGATGGATTACCTGCTGAATTTTCACTAAAGAGCTCTTCAGTAAAACCAAAATGACGCATGTCAGTAATCCGCTGTGGGTATAAAACACCATCTAAATGATCGCATTCATGTTGCACCACCCGGGCATGAAAGTGACTCGCCTGACGAATAATTTCTTCACCTTTTTGATTCATCCCACGATATCGAATATGAGTATGGCGAGGCACTAAACCGCGCATCCCCGGTACTGATAAACAGCCTTCCCAGGCGCTGTCCGTTTCATTACCTACTGCTTCTATTTGTGGGTTAATCAAAATTGTTTCCGTAATGGGCTCTACGTCTGGATAACGGGGATTGTGATCAATACCAAAAATGACCACCCGAAGTGGCACCCCAATTTGTGGCGCAGCCAAACCCGCACCATCACAAGCAGCCATGGTCTCACGCATATCAATAATAAGCGCATCCAGTTCTCGGTTATTAAATTCAGTGACTGGCTCAGCGATTGTTAATAATAGAGGCTCACCCATGCGCAATACTTTTCTTACTGTCATGCCAATTTCTCTCCTGTTTCTACTTCTAACACGCCTTGCTCAAATTGCATGCTTAAACATTTTTGATTCCATTCGTAGGGTTTAGTTAACCGCCCTGTTTCATCAACCCCTATCGGTGCCACTATGCGGTATTGATCTTCGCCAACCGCTATCGACAGAGGATAGCCGCGGTACGCAGCAGTGATCCAGGTATAGGCATCTTTAGCATTGCCTACTGGTCTCACCAATAAATCTTCTGGCTGCGGTAGCCGTTGGTAACTTGCTCCCTGCTGGGGCTGGGCAACATAGTCCAGCCGCTGCTCCGACAGAGCCTGTAAACTCTCAATCATTAATTGACCACCCACTTCGCCAAGTCGTTGTTCTATTTCTCGACCACCGGCTATTGGCAATACCACGCTACGCTGGGCAACGATGTCGCCTTCATCAAAGCCATTACTCATTTGGTGCAGCGTTATTCCCGTCTGCATCTCTGCGGCGCGTAACTGCCAGAACAAGGGCGATGGGCCACGATAGGCAGGTAGCAAGGATGGATGCAGATTCCACCAGCCATGCTTCGGCACACTAAGCAGCTCAGCCGGTATCCGCCAGGCAAAGCAACTGACTATCACTAGCTCAATCTGTGCTGTTGCGAGCGCCGCGACAATGTCAGCCTCTTTACCCCGCAGATACTTAAGCAATGGTAAACTCTGCTCCATGGCGAAGCCGACCAGACTGTCTGGTAATCGTGGCGGTGCCACCGGTAGCTCGGGTAATGGTTTTTCCACTCTGGTGGCCGCTAAATTGAGCCCCACCTGTCGTTGCCGAGCACTGGGAACAATTACCAGCGAAGGCCTCAAACCCTCAGCCAGTAAGGCTTCTAGCGGGGCTACCGAAAGCGGCCCACCACGGCCTAAATAGGCGAATTTTGGCATTTGCTTACTCGCCTCAGTCACGGCACAATCACGCCTCTGTTAATTAATTACTGTTTGGAAATGCAATGAGCGAAGCCCTATACGAATCTACCCTCACCAGCCTCAAGCTGCGAAATCGCGGCAAGGTTCGAGATATTTATGACATTGATGACGCACACATGCTCATCGTCACTACCGATCGCCTGTCGGCATTCGATGTGATTTTGCCAACCCCTATTCCAGACAAAGGTAGGGTGTTAACCGATGTCTCAAACTTCTGGTTTGATTATATGCGTAATATCATTCCAAACCAGCTCTCTGACGTGTCACTTGAAGACGTACTGCCCGATCCGGCCGAACGCGCGTTAGTTGAAGGCCAGGCCATCGTTGTCCGTAAACTCAAGCCACTGCCGATTGAAGCGATTGTACGTGGCTATATTATTGGCTCTGGCTGGAAAGACTACCAAGCCACCGGTGCTGTTAGTGGCCATCAGCTACCTAAGGGCCTGCAAATGGCGGATAAGCTCGAGACACCGCTCTACACGCCGTCTACCAAGGCAGAAATTGGCGAGCACGATGAAAACATCGACTTCGATGCCACGGTTAAGCTAGTCGGTCGAGACTTAGCTGAGCAAGTGCGTGACGTTAGCCTCAAACTCTATTCGACTGGCCGTGATTTCGCTGCGACACGCGGTATTATCATCGCCGACACCAAGTTTGAGTTTGGGCTTGATGAAAATGATGAACTGGTCCTCATTGATGAGGTCTTAACCCCTGACTCTTCACGCTTCTGGCCAGTCGATAGTTATGCGCCAGGTACAAGCCCCGAGAGCTTTGACAAACAATACATTCGTGATTATCTGGAATCACTGGATTGGGATAAGAACCCGCCTGCTCCCGATATTCCTGACGATGTGATTGCTAAAACCACGGAAAAATATCAGGAAGCATGTAATCGCTTACTGGCCAACAAAGGATAAGCCCCAAAGGGCGTAGGGAGAGGTATGCAACATTTAGCTGCGTTTTTTTTAGGTTGTCTGCTAACACTGTCCACCGCCAGTTTTGCAGAAAGTCGTTTTAATAACACCCTCGGGGATTTAGAAGGCAATCCTTCAAAACTGGTGTTTTTGATCATTGAAAATGACAAATACATTGTCAGTGATATCCGCAGCAATCGCTTTGTCGAGCTACGCCGTAGCGCCAAAGAACGATTAATTGATACCGCAGAAGCAGAACAAGTTGTTGTCATCGCCACCAACCAACGGTATACCGCTTACAGCGCTCGCGTCCAGGCCTGGGTCGATATTCGCACTCAGGCTGGCGAGCGCTTGCAGTCTATCCGCGCAGATGACTTTGCGGTGCTCATCACCACTAATAAACGCTACCTGAGTTTTAATGGTGCCAACGGCGTCTGGAACTCCCGCGCACGCTAAGTCTTTCTCTTTTCAACATCGTTTTCAAAAGGAACTGAACGTGTTGCACAAATTTCTTTTTAGCCTCATTGTTTTAGCCAGCCTTTCTTCGTCACACCTGTTCGCCTCACCTCCCCCGGCAGCTATTCATATTCCAGCTGGCACTTTCTACATGGGTTGCGCTGCAAAAGACCTCGGCTGCGATGAAGATGAAGGACCTAGTGGCGGTGTCACTGTTTACATCGACAACTTTTCAATCGATCAACACGAAGTATCTGTCGCTGAATACCGTGCCTGTGTTCAAGCCGGTGAATGCAGTCGGCCGAAAGATCACAAACGTAATAAATATTGTAATTATGATGCACCCGACCGTGATAACCACCCGCTTAACTGCGTTGATTGGCAACAGTCCTCTGACTACTGTCGGTGGCGAGGTGGACGACTTGCTTATGAAGCGGAATGGGAAAAAGCGGCACGCGCAGGCAGCCGCACACGCTATCCCTGGGGTGATGCTGACGCGGATTGCCGGCATGCGATTATGGATGATAAAAAAACCACCGGGATCGTAAAAGACGAATTCGATGGTTGTGGTAATGATCGCACCGCGCCGCGCGGTAGTCGTGCACCCAATAATTATAATCTCTACGACATGCACGGTGGTGTCGCTGAATGGGTGCAAAATTGGTATCAAGTTGACTCGCATACCCAACTCTATACCAAAGGTAATATTCAGGGGCCAAACGTTGGTGAAAGGCGAGTCATTAAAGGTGGCGCATGGGATGAACAAGCCTGGGCGCTAACCAGTTCCGGTCGTTGGGCAAAGCCCCCCACGGGTCATCCAAGCTTATATGGCTCAAATGGGATCCGCTGCGTATACCAAACAAAATGAATAAAAAAAGAGGAGTGCCACAGAGATAGCACTCCTCTAAAAAGCTCAGAAAAATATTTCAGAGCAGTCAGTAACTAAAAAAAATAATTAGAAAGTATATTGCCAACCAGCAGTCAAAATTAAATCTGTTTCAAGTTGTGGACCATCAAGGTTTTGATAAACCGGTTTGCCTATCTCAAACGCTAATCGATGTCCTTTAAATGCACCATGGTGAGGATGGTATAAAGCCCCCAGTAATAAATCTACGCGCGTGCCGGCACGAAGATCCGGATCAGCTGTCGAAATTACTGCTGCATTCAAGTCTGGATCGGCACCATCAATATCTGACCAGCTCTGTGCATTCAATCGCAACGAACTACTAAAAGCACTTGACCATTTTCGTTGTAACCAGCCGGTTAACTCAAACTTATCACCCAAAGCATAATCATTGTCATTTTCACCGATACGAATAGTCGCAATGGCCTGCGTCCCCCATGAATATTTATGATGATGACCGAGGTAAGTAATACCCGGCATCAGATCATAGGTACCAGAACCTAACTGCATTGGATAAGGTAATTTTGCATTATTCGCAGCAGGTGTATCATCACGCTCATCTATCGAACCTGTTGGCAAACTCATGCCAAGATTAAGATGAAAGTCATGTCCGTCAGCGCTGCTGAGTTTGTACAAGCCACTGACCTTTACATCACCGATACCTTCGGCGTTAGTCGTGAAACGTCTACCACTACGAGTTAAATGCTTCATCGATTTACTCACGTAAGGCAACATTGCCATCAACGTCAATTTATCGGTCACGCCAACCATGGCGCCAAACATATGCATCTGCATGTCCATACTGGTGGGTGTTACCGGAAAATCGGCTAAGACTTCACTATCGCTCAACCTATCAGTGCCATCACGATTGTCATCCATGTGCATACTCATGTAACGGTAAGACAACATCACGCCACCCTTTTCATGTGTGTGACCACCCATAACACCAATCGGCACTTCACTATGATGATGAGGTTTGGAATGCGACATAGGTAAATTTTGCGCGGATGAAACACTTATAACAGACATTAAAACACTACTAACAACAACTCTTTTCATTCTACTTCCCACTACATAACTAACACTCTATGGGAAGGATCATATCGCCAAATACTCTGATAGAAAATGTGACATATTGTCGCATCCTCATACTGCCTCGAAGCGATTATTTTTTCAAAGCAGTCAAGACAACCGGCAATGCTTTATCAACCCACTGTTTGTACATTTTAGCGGAAGGATGAAGTCCATCATTTGCTAGCAACGCAACATCATTGATGGCTTCTCGTGAGATAGGCGTAATATCAACATAGTACGCACCGAGTTGTAAGCTGAGCTCTTTATTAATCGCGTTAAATTGGTCTAATTCACGGCTAATACGGGTGGGGTTGTAGCGTCGTGCAAAAGGCGTAATGCCATAATCAGGAATAGATAACACCACTACCTTATTGGCATCACCACCGGCATACTGAATTGATGACTGTAATAGTCGTTTAAAATTATTCACGTAAGAATTAGCGCTCTTACCCTGAAACTGATCGTTAACACCAATTAATAATGTAACCAGATCATACGGAATATTCAGCGGAGCAGACTCAACAGCGCGTTCAAGATTAAGCGTTGTCCAACCTGTTGCCGCAATAATTTCGGCAGAGGCCTTTACCTCTTTTCGACTGAGTGCATCAACAAGCTGCAGTGGCCACCGGCTTTCAACCGCAACGCTTTCACCAATGGTATACGAATCACCTAGGGCCAGTATTCTCATTGAGTTATCTGCAGATGCTTGAGCAACAGGCATCATGGACAGCAGCGCGCTCCCTATAAGAAGAAAACATTTCATTCCTTTGCCTCAGTCAATACGATTCATTAATATAGTTTTACAAACTTTAGCGTATTTCCATTTTTTTTACATACATTAATTCATGCCATAAAAAAAGGCGCACCGAAGTGCGCCTTTTTTCTAACACAAAAAATTGTGTCAGGTTTTTCGTGCGTGATTAGTTGATTTTCGCGTCTAATTCGCCACTGTTGTAACGACCAACCATATCATCAAGGCTAATAACTTTGATCTTATCAGCGTGACCGGCACTACCAAATGATTCAAAGCGTGCTTTACAAATACCTTGCATCGCATCAGTAGAGGCTTTAAGGAATTTACGTGGGTCAAAGTTAGCTTTGTTTTCCATCAAGTGCTTACGTACAGCACCGGTGCTGGCCATACGCAGGTCAGTATCGATGTTAACTTTACGTACGCCATTCTTAATACCTTCTTGAATTTCTTCAACTGGCACACCAAATGTTTGACCCATTTCGCCGCCGTGTGTGTTGATAATTTCCAACCAATCTTGTGGCACTGAAGAAGAACCGTGCATAACGAGGTGAGTGTTAGGAAGACGTTCGTGAATTTCTTTAATACGGTCGATACGCAGTACTTCACCTGTTGGTTCTTTAGTGAACTTGTAAGCACCGTGTGAAGTACCAATAGCAATTGCTAAAGCATCAACACCGGTTGCTTTAACAAAGTCAGCGGCTTCTTCAACGCTGGTTAACAGCATATCTAAATCTAGTTTACCTTCTGCGCCATGACCGTCTTCTTCGCCCATTTCGCCAGTTTCTAGTGAACCAAGACAACCTAGCTCACCTTCAACAGACACACCACATGCGTGAGCGATGTCAACAACAGTCTTTGTCACGTTTGAGTTGTACTCAAAGCTAGCTGGCGTTTTCATGTCGGCTTCTAAAGAACCGTCCATCATCACAGAACTGAAACCAGACTGGATAGAACGTAAGCAAACTGCTGGCTCTGAACCGTGATCCTGATGCATCACAACAGGGATATGTGGGTATTGCTCAATCGCCGCAATAATCAGGTGACGCAAGAATGGTTCACCTGCGTAAGAACGAGCACCGGCACTACCTTGCATGATAACGGGGCTATTAGTTTCATCAGCCGCTTTCATGATAGCGTGTACTTGTTCCATGTTGTTAACATTAAATGCTGGCATACCGAATGAATGTTCAGCGGCATAGTCCAGTAGTTGTCTCATTGAAATAAGGGCCATGTCGACCTCCTGTATTAATGGTTACTGTAATTTACGTTTTCTATCTTAATTATTAATCAGATTTTTAAACTTTTGTTATTCTTGTGATTCTGGGTCAGGCAACTTTCCAACCTCAACAATTTTCATTGCATTGGTACCACCGTGAGCGCCCATTAAGTCGCCCTTAGTAATGATCACCATATCGCCATCACGCACGGCACCACGACGTTTCAATTCATCAATGGCATCAACATTTACTTGTGCATGATCTTGAGTAGTTAAATCAAAACTAACCGGGTACACACCGCGATACAAGGTGACTTTACGTCGCGTTGATACATGACGTGTCATCGCATAAATAGGGATACCAGAACTAATCCGTGACATCCACATCGTGGTTGAACCCGATTCAGTCAAGGCAGCAATGGCTTTTACTTTAAGATGATTAGCCGTGTACATGGCTGACATTGCAATTGCTTCATCAATGTCACCGAAAATAGAGTCAATACGGTGATCAGATTTGGTCACTGCACGGGTTTTCTCGACGCCGAGACAAATGCGATCCATTGCAGAGATTACTTTATCCGGGTATTTACCAACTGCCGTCTCAGCAGAAAGCATCACGGCATCGGTGCCGTCTAACACTGCGTTAGCCACATCAAATACTTCAGCACGCGTTGGAATCGGACTTTCGATCATCGACTCCATCATTTGTGTGGCCGTAATCACGGCACGGTTCATGGTTCGTGCAAGCGATATCATGTTCTTTTGAACTGGTGGCAATGCTTCATCACCAATTTCAACGCCTAAATCGCCTCGCGCCACCATAATGGCATCACTGGCTTCAATAATTTCTTCCAGCACATCCAAGGCTTCAGCACGTTCAACTTTAGCAATAATGCCGCCTTTACCACCGGCTTCACGAAACAACTTACGTGCCTCATGAACATCATCCGCAGTACGGACAAATGAAATGGCTAAGTAGTCAGCCTCAATCGCGGCCGCCGCAATAATATCTTCTCTATCTTTGTCAGTCAGTGCCGGGGCAGACAAACCACCACCTTGCTTATTAATGCCTTTACGGTCAGACAAGATGCCACCAACCGTGACCCGGCAACGCACTTCTAAGCCTTCGACTTCTTCGACCCACAAAACGACTCGTCCATCATTAACGAGTAAAGTGTCGCCACGTTGCACATCATTAACCAGTTCTTTGTAAGCGATACCGACACGTTCTTTATTGCCCGCTTTTGAATCAAGCGCCGCATCAAGAATGAAGTGATCACCGTCTTCCAGCGTAATCGGACCGTCAGCAAACCGTTGAAGGCGAATTTTAGGACCTTGCAAATCAGCTATCACGCCAATTTGACGGCCATGAGCGCGAGCACGATTACGTAAGTTTTCTGCTCGTTTGCCATGTACTTCGTGTGCATCATGGGAGAAATTTAATCTCGCCATGTCCATGCCAGCCTCGATCATGTGATCCAGAATCTTAGGATCGTCTGACTTAGGACCTAATGTTGCAACAATTTTTGTGCGTCTTTTCATTAATACTCTTTAAGTAAGGGTCGCCTTAGCGACGCTTGAGAATAAATTTCTCAGTCTGTTTCTAAATACTACGAAACCCAATAATTACTTCGCACGTTCTTCTAACATCGCAACAGCCGGTAATGTTTTGCCTTCCAAGTATTCCAGGAATGCGCCACCCGCTGTAGAAATGTAAGAAACTTTATCAAAAATATCGTACTTCTGAATAGCAGCAATCGTGTCACCACCACCAGCAAGACTAAACCCAGCGCCGTTAGCAATCGCCATTGAAACAGTCTTGGTACCTTCGCCAAATTGGTCAAACTCAAATACGCCAACCGGGCCGTTCCAGACCACAGTACCGGCTTTAGCAATAATATCAGCCAGTTCTTTTGAGCTGTCAGGGCCGATATCAAAAATCATGTCATCATCTGAAACATCGCCAGCGGCTTTCAACGTAGCCTCTGCAGTTTCGGCAAATTCTTTAGCACAAACAACGTCTGTGGCAATTGGAATGCTCGCGCCGCGCGCTTCCATTTTTTCAATCAATGCTTTGGCTGTATCAACTAAATCGGCTTCGTATAAAGATTTACCAACGTTATAACCTTTAGCCGCTAAGAACGTATTAGCAATACCACCACCAACCACTAACTGATCAACTTTTTCTGATAAGGCTTCAAGCACTGTCAGTTTTGTTGATACTTTAGAGCCACCAACAATTGCCACCATTGGGCGAGCAGGTTCTGCTAATGCTTTGGCTAAGCTGTCTAATTCGTTTGACAGTAATAAACCTGCGCAAGCGGTTGGGGCAAATTTACCTGCGCCGTGTGTAGACGCTTGTGCACGGTGGGCGGTACCAAAGGCATCCATTACAAACACGTCGCACAATGCAGCGTATTTCTTAGAAAGCGCTTCGTTATCTTTCTTTTCGCCAGCATTGAAGCGCACATTTTCTAATAGTACACATTCACCAGCAGCGACATCAAAACCACCATCAAGGTAATCTTTGATTAAGCGTACTTCTTTGCCCAATTTTGCAGACATGTCTTCGGCAATCGGTGCCATTGAGTTTTCTTCGTCAACTTCACCTTCAGTCGGGCGACCACGATGTGACATCACCATCACTGAAGCACCGGCTTTCATGCAGTGCTCAACAGTTGGCATGGATGCAGCGATACGCGCATCGGATGTAACTTTGCCATCTTTAACAGGCACGTTAAGGTCGGCACGAATCAATACACGCTTACCAGCCAGATCTAAATCTGTCAGTTTAATAAAAGACATCTTGAACTCCTAAACTTAAATTTTAAAAAATATTTGGTAAATAAGATTACTTAACAAATAGTTTTCTTTTATTAATCAACCAGCCCGAAGAATTCCCAGGCTGGCGACCAATTCAAACTCTGCAAATAAGCGAGAGATTTTGTTCGCTGGTTAGGCGCGGACCGATTTTGAAAACGGAGTGTGCTACTGCACATGAGTATTTCAAAATCGGGTCGCAACACCGCCAGCGGGCAAAAGATCCGCTTATTTTGATACGTGTTTTACAAAACGTAACATGTTGCAAGTGTAACCGTATTCGTTATCGTACCAAGACACGACTTTAACGAATGTTCCATCCAGAGCAATACCGGCGCCTGAATCGAAGATTGAAGATTTACCACAACCACGGAAGTCTGTAGAAACAACCATTTCGTCGGTGTAACCTAAAGTTTCGCTCATTGGGCCAGTCTCTGAAGCGGCTTTCATTGCTGCACAGATGTCTTCGTATGAAGCGTCTTTATTAAGCTCAACAGTCAGGTCAACAACAGATACGTCTGAAGTAGGCACGCGGAAAGCCATGCCTGTTAACTTGCCGTTTAATTCAGGTAATACAACACCCACTGCTTTCGCAGCACCAGTTGATGATGGAATGATATTTTCTAAAATACCACGACCACCGCGCCAGTCTTTCTGTGAAGGACCGTCAACAGTTTTCTGTGTTGCTGTCGCAGCATGAACAGTTGTCATCAGACCACGTTTGATGCCCCAAGTGTCGTTAAGCACTTTAGCAACAGGTGCTAGACAGTTAGTGGTACAAGAAGCAGCAGAGATAATTGCTTGGCCTGCATATTCATCGTGGTTAACACCGTGTACGAACATAGGTGTGCCATCTTTAGAAGGTGCTGACATCACAACTTTCTTGGCGCCTGCATCGATGTGTTTCTGACATGTTTCTTCAGTCAGGAAGAAACCTGTACATTCGATAACTAAATCAGCACCGATGTCGCTCCATTTCAGGTCAGCTGGATCACGTTCAGCAGTCAGACGAATTGTCTTACCGTTAACAATCAAGTTGTTTCCGTCAACCGCAACATCACCTTGGAAGTTACCGTGTACTGAGTCATATTTCAGCATGTATGCGAGGTAATCAGCGTCTAGCAAATCATTAATACCGACAACTTCGATGTCACCAGCAAAATCTTTTGCGATAGCACGGAAGGCCATACGACCAATACGGCCGAAACCGTTAATACCGACTTTAATAGCCATGTAATTCTTCTCCTAAATTTACAAAGTTAAATATTTAAAATTAAAATTTATTAAATTGCTTTAGCTAACAGATTCAACGGCTTTAACGACGTTTTCAACTGTGAAGCCAAATTCTTTAAACAATTCGCCAGCAGGTGCTGATTCACCAAAGTGATCAATACCAACAACGGCATCAGCGTATTTGTACCAACTGTCTGTTACCGCTGCTTCAACCGCAACAGTCGGAACACCCTTGATTAGTACAGACGCTTTGTAAGCAGCATCCTGGGCATCAAACAAGTTAGTTGATGGCATTGAAACAACACGAATCTTCTTGCCACTCATTGCCGCTTTTGCACCAGTTGCTAATTCAACTTCTGAACCAGTACCGATGATGATGGCATCCGGTGTGCCGTCACAATCTTGCAGGATGTAACCACCCTTAGCGATGTCAGCAATTTGTGCTGCTGATCGTGTCTGATGAGCTAAGCCCTGACGAGAGAAGATCAATGTAGAAGGACCATCTTTACGTTCAATTGCTTGCTGCCAACAGACGGCTGATTCAACCGCATCACATGGGCGCCAAACGGCCATGTTTGGAATCATACGCAATGTTGGAATTTGTTCGATTGGTTGGTGAGTTGGACCATCTTCACCTAAGCCAATAGAGTCATGTGTGAATACGAAGATGCTTTGAATTTTCATCAAGGCAGCCATACGCAGAGCATTACGCGCATACTCTGAGAACATCAGGAATGTTGCGCCGAAGGGTACTAAACCACCATGCAGTGACATACCATTCATCATCGCTGACATACCAAACTCACGTACACCGTAGTTCAGGTAGTTAGAATCTTCATTGCTAATCATTGGTTTGTAACCAGACCATTCGGTCAAGTTAGAGCAACCTAGGTCAGCTGAACCACCAAACATTTCAGGCACCATTGGTGAGTAAGCTTCAATCGCCGCAAGTGATGCCTGACGAGTCGCCGGACTCTTCGCATCGGCATCAACTTGTGCAATATAAGCAGCAGAGTTAGCTGCCCAATCTGCTGGCATGTCACCGGCCATACGACGTTCAAACTCCGCCGCTAGTTCAGGGTGTGCAGCCTTGTAAGCAGCGAACTTGTCGTTCCATGCTGCTTCAGCTTTAGCGCCTTTATCTTTTGCGTCCCAGCCAGCGTAAACATTAGCAGGCACTTCAAACGCACCGTGATCCCAACCTAATGCCGCTTTGGTTAAGTTAATTTCTTCATCACCTAATGGCGCGCCGTGACAAGAGTGGCTGCCGGCTTTGTTTGGTGAACCAAAACCAATGGTGGTTTTACAACAAATCATTGTTGGTTTATCAGTCATTGCCTTAGCAGTTTCAACAGCCTTAGCAATGGCAGCTGGATCATGACCGTCTACTGACAGTACATGCCAACCGTAAGATTCAAAGCGCTTTGGTGTATCGTCAGAGAACCAACCTTCAACATTGCCATCAATAGAAATGCCATTGTCATCCCAGAAGGCGATGAGCTTACCAAGACCTAACGTACCGGCAAGTGAACAAGCTTCGTGTGAGATACCTTCCATCAAACAACCATCACCTAAGAATACAAAGGTGTTGTGGTTAACAATGTCATGACCTTTTTGGTTAAAGTGACCGGCCAATGCTTTTTCTGCAGCCGCCATACCAACAGCGTTGGTAATACCTTGACCAAGTGGACCGGTAGTTGTTTCAACACCCGGTGCGTAACCATATTCAGGGTGACCCGGGGTTTTAGAATGTAGCTGACGGAAGTTTTTCAATTCTTCAATCGGTAGCGCGTAACCGGTCAGGTGCAACAGTGAGTAAATCAACATTGAGCCATGGCCGTTTGATAAAACAAAACGGTCACGGTCGGCCCAATCAGGGTTGCTCGGGTTGTGTGTCATGTGATCGTTCCATAACACTTCAGCGATATCGGCCATACCCATTGGCGCACCTGGGTGTCCTGAATTGGCCTTCTGCACGGCGTCCATACTCAGCGCACGAACGGCATTGGCCAAATCGCGGCGGCTTGGTGCTGTATCTTCAGGTTTTGCTGACATAGCTCAGTCCTCTCTATAAATGGTTAATAATAAAAATCTGAAAAATTTTGTTTAGTCTCATGCTGACAATGTGGCAGCACGATGTTTTGTATTCTTTAAGTCTTCGCCTTATATAAGGTACATCCGTAAAATCAGGGAAAATCAGTCCCCCGTTGCCAATATTGCTGCAACGGACATCCTTTCTTGCAGTAAGCGGATACCCCCGACACTGGTCGGTAATAGATTTTCAATTGCCGATGATTCGGTGAAGAGGCGTATTCTCGCTCACCTGTCGCTTTTCAGCAATACTTGGACGGCACTGACTACAGAGTTATATTAACGAATATCAATAAAATCATACACTTAAGGCTTTTCTTAAATACCCATATTAATAGAAATAATCACAATTTGATGGTTTGCCTGCTGATTTGGACTATTTTCAGCCATTCTTCAGTGGGAATAATCCCCCACAAAACCACTTAGTAAATTCTGAGACAAAACTTTCCCATAACGCGATCCAAAGACTACACTTTTAGTGTGTAGAACGACGCGTTTTAGCGTTTGAAGTACAAAGCCGTTATTGTTAGTCAACGACAAAAAATAAAATGGGGACACATCATGAATAACCGATACCTTTCAATAGGATGTCAGCGTTCGCGTAAGGGATTGCGCCTCATCTGTTTTTTATTCTTCAGTTTACTATCCGGCTTTTCATCTTCAAGCATGGCGGAGGAGTACAGTTTTGTTGTTCAGCCAATTTTATCTCCGCAAAAAACCATTGAGGCTTTCACGCCGCTGACTGAATACTTGTCAGAAGCAACGGGGCACAAAATTCGATTAGTCACTGCACTTAACTTTCTTAGCTACTGGGAAACAATGAAAAAGAGTGGCCAGTATGACTTCATACTTGATGCCGCCCATTTAACCGATTACCGGCAACAACGGATGGGCTATCAAGTGTTGGTGAAACGCCCTGATGTAGTTTCTTATACGTTGGTCACTAGTATCAATGCCGATATTATTGAGCCTGAAGAGTTAATCGGTAAATCAGTTGCCACCATCGGCTCGCCCAGCCTTGGTATGCTACGAGTTGATAAAATGTTTCCTAACCCTTTACGCCAACCAATGATTGTCGAAGTCAATAACTCAACAGAGTCAATTCAAAAAGTGCTCGATGGCAAAGCGATAGGCGCCATGATCCCAACCCCACTGGTTGGGCTTTATCCAGATCTGGTGACCATTGTCACCACCGAACAAGTGCCGCACACCGCGATATCAGCAGCTCCTTCAGTGCCTGATGACGTTAAACAAGCCGTACGTAATGCACTGGTAAGTGCTAGTACCACCGAACGTGGTAAAGAAATGCTCACCGCAATTAAATTTCCGGGCTTTGAACCTACCAATAAAAAAACCTATAAAGGTTTTGCGGGCCTGTTAGAGGGGACATGGGGATATTAAAATGCGAAGCGCTTTTTATACATGAATTTAAGGCTAAAGACAGGTACACTATCGCCCAAACATAATTAATGATTGGGGTACTCCATGCCAGAACAACAGTTATTCACTTCTGAATCTGTTTCTGAAGGTCATCCAGATAAAGTCTCAGACCAAATTTCTGATGCCATTCTTGATGCTATCCTTGAACAAGACAAAATGGCACGTGTTGCTTGTGAAACGCTTGTCACCACCGGCATGGTCATGATTGCGGGTGAAATTACCACCAGTGCCTGGGTCGACATGACTGAAGTCGTGCGTAACACCATCAAAGAGATTGGCTACAACAGCTCCGACATGGGTTTTGACTGGGAGTCATGCGCGGTGATGACCTCTATCGACAAACAATCTGTCGATATTGCACAGGGTGTTAACGAAACGTCTGACCACGAACAAGGCGCGGGTGACCAGGGTATGATGTTTGGTTACGCCAGTAACGAAACCGACGTGTTAATGCCGGCACCCATCACTTACGCGCATCGCTTAGTAAAGCGTCAAGCTGAAGTACGTAAAAATGGTGTCCTTAGCTGGTTACGCCCTGATGCAAAAAGTCAGGTCACCATGCGTTATGAAAATGGTAAACCTATCGGTATCGATGCCGTGGTGTTATCTACCCAACACACTGAAGCCATTAGCCACGATGATTTGGTTGAAGCCGTGCGCGAAGAAATTATTAAACCCGTCTTACCAGAAGAATGGTTAACTAAAGACACCCTTTACCACATTAACCCAACCGGTCGTTTTGTAATTGGTGGTCCTGTGGGTGATTGCGGCCTAACCGGCCGTAAAATTATTGTTGATACTTATGGCGGCATGGCACGTCACGGTGGCGGTGCATTCTCTGGCAAAGATCCAACGAAAGTTGACCGCTCTGCAGCTTACGCAACACGTTATGTTGCCAAAAATATTGTTGCTGCCGGTATTGCTGATCGCTGTGAAATCCAAATTTCTTACGCCATTGGCGTGGCTCAGCCCACATCAATCAGTGTTGAAACCTTTGGCACCGGCAAAATCAGTGATGATAAAATTATCGCCCTCATCAATGATAACTTTGACCTTCGCCCACACGGCATCGTCGACATGATGGATTTACGTCGCCCCATCTACAAAAACACTGCTGCTTATGGGCATTTTGGCCGTGATGATGTTGATTTACCGTGGGAACGTACCGATAAAGCCGACGCACTTCGCGATGCAGCCAAGTTGTAATATACTAGCGAGCTAAATCACGTACCCTGCTCTGAGGGGCGCTGCAGCGGGAAATTTCCCTGTCAGGCTCAGAGCAGGTTTTCACTATAGAACGGCGCTCGTTCATGACGGAGAATCTAATTATGAACGCAGTGACTGATCCAAATTTCACCGACTACAAAGTCGCCGATATTTCTTTAGCCGAATGGGGCCACAAGGAAATCGCTATTGCCGAAACTGAAATGCCTGGGCTTATGGCCTTGCGCGAAGAATTTGGCAAAGAACAACCTCTCGCTGGCTGCCGCATCATGGGCAGTATTCACATGACCATCCAAACCGCTGTGTTGATTGAAACACTGGTTGCTCTCGGTGCTGAAGTGCGTTGGGTGTCATGCAATATTTTCTCAACTCAAGACCATGCCGCAGCGGCCATAGCCGCACAAGGTATTCCTGTGTTTGCTTGGAAAGGCGAAACCATCGAAGAATACTGGTGGTGTACAGAGCAAGCGCTAATCTGGCCTGATGGCACACTACCCAACATGATCCTCGATGATGGTGGTGATGCAACGCTACTCGTACATAAAGGTGTTGAGTTTGAAAAAGCCGGTGCTATCCCAGCAACCAAAGATGATGACAACGAAGAGTACAAAGAAGTACTTAATGTCCTACGCCGTACCATTTCAGATGGCTCAACACTTTGGCAAGATACCGCCGGTAGCGTTAAGGGCGTAACAGAAGAAACCACGACAGGTGTTCACCGTTTATACGAGATGCAAGAAAAAGGTGAATTACTTTTCCCTGCAATGAACGTCAATGACTCTGCAACCAAATCGAAGTTCGATAACTTATACGGTTGTCGTGAATCTTTAATCGATTCAATCAAGCGTGCAACAGATGTCATGATTGCCGGTAAGATTGCGGTTGTTCTAGGCTACGGTGATGTTGGTAAAGGTTGTGCACAAGCATTCAAAGGCATGGGCGCAACAGTCTGGGTGACAGAAATTGATCCTATCTGTGCACTACAAGCAGCGATGGAAGGCTATCGTGTCGTTGATATGAATGATGCTTGTTCACAAGGTGATATCTTTGTCACCACAACCGGTAACATGAGCGTCATTAACCATGACCACATGGCTGCTATGAAGAACGAAGCCATTGTTTCTAACATCGGTCACTTCGATTCTGAAATCGATATCGCATCACTGGAGAAATATGAATGGTCTGAAATCAAACCACAAGTTGATCACGTTATTTTCCCTGATGGAAAGAAAATTATCGTATTGGCAAAAGGCCGCTTAGTAAACCTCGGTTGTGCTACTGGGCATCCAAGTTTTGTTATGTCAGCTTCATTTACCAACCAGGTAATGGCGCAAATTGAATTCTACAAGAATTCTGAAAACTATAAGAATCAAGTTTATATTTTGCCGAAAGTTCTTGATGAGAAAGTAGCACGTTTGCATTTACAAAAAGTTGGCGCACACTTAAGCACGCTGACTAAAGAGCAGGCTGATTACATTAATGTTTCAGTTGAAGGTCCTTTCAAACCTGAACATTACCGCTACTAATTCTATAGCGTGTTAAGCGATGCAAAGATCTTTAGTTTGATCTTTGCATCGCCTTTACAAAAACAACACAGTACACTTTTAAATTATGACTGATCAAACTCCTTATTCATTTAGTTGTGAATTTTTTCCGCCTCGTGGCGACGATGGTCAAAAAAACCTTGCTACCGCGCTTGATGGTCTAGCTGTACTCAAGCCTGATTATATTTCCTGTACCTACGGTGCCGGCGGCACCACACAAGAAGGCACTTTCGATACACTGCAACTCATCATGAGTAAGCAAATTGAAAGCGCTGCGCATATTACTTGCATTGGTTCAACCAAAGAAAAAATTCGCGGCTTACTTGAGCAATACAAACAAGCCGGTATAGCAAGACTTGTTGCCCTGCGAGGTGATTTGCCCGAAGGCATGGAAGACCCAGGTGAATTCCAATACGCGAATGAATTAGTCTCCTTCATTCGTGCTGAAACTGGTGACCATTTTAAAATTGAAGTCGCGGCTTACCCTGAAATGCACCCTCAGGCCAACAACATGCAAGCTGACTTTGAAAACTTTAAGCTAAAAGTGAATGCCGGTGCTAATGCAGCTATTACACAATATTTTTATAATATTGATAGCTACTTACGTTTCATGGATGATTGTGCACGTGATGATATTTCGATTCCTGTCATCCCTGGTATTATGCCGATTACTAACTTCAAACAACTTACCCGTTTCTCTGCCATGTGCGGTGCCGAAATTCCTCGCTGGATAAGCACACGTCTACAAGGCTATGGTGGCGATTTGGAATCCATTAGAGAATTTGGTTTACAAGTCACGCTTGAACTCTGTGAACAGTTATTAGTAAACGGTGCACCTGGTTTGCACTTTTACACAATGAATCGAGCTAAACCAACTAGCACACTTTGGGAACAACTTGATCTAGCCGATTACGCTCGCTAATTACGGACACACCATGCGCATTTCGAGAATCTATGTACAACAAGATCTCAATGATAATGCGCTTGTTGAAATTCCCCCCGAACAAGTTAGCTATTTATCAAGAGTACTGCGTCTAAAAGTCGGCGATGCACTAACCCTTTTTAACGGCCAAGGCGGTGAATATCCTGCTGAACTCATCTCAATTGATAAGCGTCATGCCAATGTAAAACTCTCTAGCCATAATCCAAGAGAAGTTGAATCAACACTTGATATAACTCTTGTGCAAGGAATATCCAGAGGTGATCGTATGGATACCACCTTGCAAAAAGCAACTGAACTGGGTGTTACTAGAATTATCCCGGTATTCACTGAACGTAGTACGGTCTCGCTGAAAGGCGGTCGATTAGAGAAACGACTCACTCACTGGCAAGGGATCATCCAAAGTGCTTGCGAACAAAGTGGGAGAAATAAGTTACCGGCAATAGAAAGCGCGGTAACACTAGAAAAATACCTACAAACTAATCAACCTGCTCTTGGTTTATTACTTGCACCAGAAGCTAAACAAAACTTTTCCTCACTATCGCCGTCCTTACTAGCACTGCATCTACTAATTGGACCCGAAGGTGGTTTAAGCCAGAAAGAATGTGATCTTTGCTATCAAAGGGGTTTTACCGGTGTGTCGATAGGGCCGAGAGTTTTGCGTACTGAGACAGCCGCATTGGCGGCTATCAGTAGCATTCAAACGTTATGGGGTGATTTTAATACTACTTCTTAGGTTTGTTTTTTTTATTTTTTGTTGAGTTGTTCATAAAAACATCTGCCAACATTTTTTCAATTTGATCAAAATCTGGAATAACCGCTGCTTCACCTTCTAGTACAACGTGGCAAGCTACACCAGGACTTTCCTGATCAGCCGCATCAATAACACTCATACGTTCATTATCAGCACGAAGCAATGTTGGAATACCCTGAGTAACAAATGCAAAAAACGAATGCCCGCAGTTTTCGAGCATAACATTGACTACGGTAATTCTTGAACGTGAGTGACTTTCGCTCTTAAGTCCACCCATCATGACTTCTAAGGAAACTAATGGAACCGCAACGCCACGCCATTTAATCATTCCTTGCAGCCATTCAGGAGCAGATTTCTCAACTGCTGATGGTAAGGAATCTGGTTTACTATAGCCAATAATTTCAGCCACTGCCGTATTAGGAAGGATTACCTTTTCACCCTCCAGCGGTATCACCTGACTAGCAACGTAAGCAGCGGTCTTTAACATTTTAATACTCCTGCTCGGCACATCATCTCTGTAATCTCACTTCATTTGGTTTGAAATGTTCAATTAACTTACCGGCAAGCGCTTCCGGGCTTCCGCTGAAACTCACCATACCCGCTCGACGAGACGCATCAGGCATACTACTTATTACGCTACTATCTTTGTCTTGTGCCCATACTTTACCACCTCGTGCAGCAATCAACTGTGAGCCGCGTACGCCATCACAACCCATACCACTAAAAATTATTGAGCTGGTATGAACCCCGTAATGTGTTGAGATATCTGTCATCACGGTATCAATTGATGGGGTATAAATGCTTTCGTAATCAACCGGTTTTAGTTTAACTCGTCCTTTTGCATTAATTGTCACACGCTGGTTTGTCGGTGCAATAATCACTTGATTATGTTCAAGTTTATGTCCATCTTGAGCAGGGAACACATCAAGGCTAGTCACTTTATCTAATTGTGTCGCCAGTAAATCAATAAAGTTACTACCAATATGTTGGGCCAGCACAAAAGCAACGGGCACTTGTTCCTGAATACAGCTAAAGAATCGTTTAACGGATTGCGGTCCACCAATTGAAGCACCAATTACCCACACATCTTTTGCTTCAGCCGTTGAGGTAACTGTTTTTTCAGCTTCACTATTGTCTTGCAGGTTTTCTTCTTCAAGCGCTCGCTTTAAAACCTTTTTTTCCAGGCTATTAAGATATTCAGCTTCTGCAATATTATCCTCAGGTCCAGCCAAGACAGCGGGGGCAACAGCTTCATCGTCGGCGACTTCTGTAACAGGAGCATCAGATAACGATTCTTCTTCAGTAACATCGTCTATAACGGATTCTGAGACTGGCGTTGAAAGCACCACTTCGTTCGCAATTTCTTCATCATTAATAACTTCATCACTGCTAACGACTTCAAGCTTAGCCGTAACCTCATCATTCGATGCTTGTTCTAACGCAACATCTTCAAGCTTGAGAACTTTTTCTTCAATGATAGCCGCAGACGGTTCTACTGGGCTAGGTATTTCGGGTACCATTTCTGCTAGTTTACGCGCCAAATTACGGCCCCAGTCACCGTGCTTTTGAGCAACGCGCATTCTTGAGGAACTGGCATCATTAAACAAAACGGGTAACTTTGAATCCAGTACTTCATCTAAAAAGTCTAAGTCATGTTCTATATCATCATCTAAATCGACTAATAAAACATCTGCACAGTCGGACGTTATACTTCTAATTGACTCAGCACTCATCAACTCATCAATGACGACCTGTATACCGGTACTCTCGAGAAGAGACTTTAAATTCTCACGTTGCTTATCAGAATCTGACAGCAGAGCGACACGCAACGAGTTTTTAGCGACTGAGGACATTTCAGCGTGGCTCATTTAGTATCTCATGTATATTTTTCATCAAGTCTGCTTCTTGATAAGGCTTACCTAAGTACCTATCAACGCCAATTTTCATTGCTCGTTCTCTATGCTTATCGCCCGTCCTTGATGTAATCATAATAATAGGGATGTTCTTCAAATTATCTTGGTTCTTAATATGTGTTGCTAACTCATAGCCATCCATACGCGGCATTTCAATATCCAACAAGAAGATGTCTGGTATTTGTTCTTGTAAGACCGTGATTGCGTCAACGCCATCTTTAGCGGTCATAACATGCATATTGTTACGTTCAAGTAATCGAGTAGTTACTTTGCGTACGGTAATTGAATCATCAACAACCATCACTGTTGTTACGCCTGGCTCACTATGCTGCTCAACCTTACTAATAACTTCGCCTGTTGTTTCTTCTAGCTTCGGTGTTACCACATCCATGTAAACCAATGAGCCAATATCAAGAATTAATGCAACCTCACCATCACCCAAAATGGTGGCTCCCGAAATGGCGCGCACGGTACTTATCTGTGGCCCCACTGGCTTAACCACAATTTCTCGACTACCTAATAATGCTTCAACATGTAACGCAATACGATGTTCACCCGCTCTCGCTAACAGCACAGGCACTCGTTTTCCTTTTCCAGGTAGCGTTGGGTTGCTCATAACTAACTGTGAGCCTAAATGCATAAATCGATAAGTGTTGTTTGAATAGCTGTAGCGAGGCTCATTACTCGCGTAAAATTCGACTAACTCTTCGTGACTCACCCGCACTACACCATCAATAGAAGACAATGGTATAGCAAAAGTATCTTCACCAACTTTAACCATCAGTGCTTTATTAACCGATAAAGTCAGCGGTAAGTTAACAGTAAAACGACTACCTTTACCTTTAACTGTATCTATTTGCAGCGTACCGCCGAGTTGTTTAACGTCGCTGTTAACAACGTCCATACCCACACCACGACCTGAGACTTGTGTCACCTGTTTAGCCGTACTAAATCCTGACTCAAGAATAAATCGTAATACTTCTTTGTCTGTTAAATCAGATTCACTCTTCAGCAAGCCTCGTTCTTGCGCTTTCTTGCGTATTTGTCCTAAATCAATACCTTCACCATCATCACTAATACGGATAACAATTTCAGAGCCTTCACGCGCGATATCAATCAGAATAGTCCCAGACTTCGGCTTATCTGCCGTTTTGCGTCCTTCAGGACTTTCTAAACCGTGATCAATTGCGTTACGTAGCATGTGTTCCAGAGCTGGCATCACTCTATCAAGTACACTACGATCCATTTCGCCGTCTTCACCGGTAACAACTAGTTGCACGTCTTTCTTTAACTCTGCACTAGTTTGTCTAACTAGACGGCGTAACCGAGGCATGTGCAAACTAAATGGCACCATACGTGTGCGCATCAAGCCTTCTTGTAACTCGGTATTGATTCGTGATTGTTGTAATAACAGAGTTTCAGTTTCACGCGTCTGATTATCGAGCAGTGATTGAATACTGCCCAAATCGTTCAAAGACTCTAATAGTGAACGAGACAATTGTTGCATGTTCGAGAATCTATCAAGCTCTAACGGATCAAAGTCAGTATCAAACTCATTCGAATCTTCAAACCTATACATGATTTGTGTTTCAGTCTCAATTTCGAATCGACGTAACTGTTCACGAACACGAGAAATCGTTTGATCCATTTCGGTCAAGTTATAACCAAAACTGCCAACTTGTTGTTCAATGCGTGAGCGGTAAATACTTACTTCGCCGGCAAAGTTTACTAAATTATTGAGTAAGTCTGCACGGACTCTTATTTGATCTTGTTGTACATTGCCCTTGGCCTGTTGTTCATCTTTTGCCTGCTTTTCAATTTCTTGTTGTTTAGCAATATCTGGCAGCGAAGGCATAATGACAATGTCTTCTTCAACGGCCTCTTCTTGTTCAGGAACAGGAAACTCGATAACCGTGTCAGTCTGAGGTGCTTCTTCAATAGTAGGTGATGGTTCTACAATGTCGGTCTCAGAAACTTCCTGTTCAGCGACATCCTCAGCTGTAATTTCTTCAGTGCTATCTTCGACAATCTCTGCGGCGGGCTTCCCTTCATCCTTTTCAGTTTCAGAAGTCAGTAGCTCAATGTCTTCACCCTTAGTCAACGCCTCAAGTAAATCGATTAACTCATTATGTGGCGTTACGTCCTGCTTGTTGCTTACCTGGCCCAACATCACGACTAAAATATCATGTGATTGTTGTACTAAATCAAATACTTTACTCGAAACAGCAACCTGACCTTCAACGATACCAATAATCATCGTTTCCAGACTGTGGCTTAGGTCACCAATAGGCATGATGCCAGCCATTCGCGCACCACCTTTGAGAGTGTGTATTTCACGCTGGAGTTTTTCGACTAAATCAGCATCATCTTGACTATTAACCCAGTTATGAAGTGTCACTTCACTTGCGTCAAGAATTTCAAGACCTTCTTCGAGGAAGATTTCAAGCAGTTCATCATCAAAATCATCATCGCCTTCCACACCACCCAAATTTGAAAACTCGGATGCTGGTATTGACGTTATTTGCTCATTAGTATTTTCAGGTGTAAGACTTAGTGCATCAATAGAACTTGCTGCAGATTCTTGTTCTGCAAGTTCAGCGTTGTAAAGTGTTTCAATTTTGCTAAACAGGGGTTCTTTATAATCGATGCTAGCATCTGGGTCGGCCAACTCACTAACACGTTGATTTATCAGTCTAGTGACTTCTTGAAATAAATCAGTTACATCAGATTTAATTTTTTTTTCAGTGGTATGTAAAAGTTTTACATATTTCTCAAGCAAATTACCTACTTCAGCGATATCGGAAATACCTGCCATGTGAGCACTACCATGCAGTGTATGCACAGCGCGAATTAAATCATCTGTAATACTGCAATGCTCGCCTTGACCACGACATTGATCAACAAAGGCGTTAATGTCACCCAGGTGGCGCATCGATTCTTTCGTAAAGATTTCTAAAAGAACAGGGTCTATGCCTTCTTTTTCTTCGGATTCCTGCTCATCTGACTCAGCGGGAAGCAATGTGGCAGTAACACTTTCTACACTCGCTATAACACCTGGACCCTCGCCATCGGAAGGTATACTAACATCACCGGACTCAAGCCTTGAACGACGATCAGACTGACTCAAATTGAGCGCAGACTCTTGAATATTATCTATCTCAAGTGCTGGCGCACTACCACCTTTGAAATTAGCGACAAGCTGATTCATTGCCTGCAGCCCCAAATCAATCAGGTCAATCATTTCAGCGTTAGGCTGTAGTGTTTTATCAATCACTCGGTTAAGAATATTTTCGAATGACCATGCAAACTCGCCAATTTCGTTAGCACCCACCATTCGACCACTACCCTTCAAGGTATGGAATGAACGGCGAATTGTGCTCAGCGCCTCTGCATCATCAAGATTGTTTTTCCAACGAGGGAAATAGGTACTTAGTACATCAAGTTCTTCTTCAGCTTCTTCAATAAAGATTTCAAGAATCTCTTGATCTATCTCATCTTCTTCCTCTACTACTGCAGATTCTTCAACTGCTGCTGCCGATTCTGCCACCTCAATATTTAGCGGTTCTTCTTCAGACTCAGTCTGTTCAACAGAGCTAATTTCTTCCTCATCAAACTCAATCGTTAGTTCATCGTTAGTGACTAACGTCTCTTCATCTAGTGTTGATTCAAGTTCTACTTCTAGATCAGTCTCTGGTTCAATTATTTCCACTTTCTCAAGTGATACTTCATCTGCTTCTTCTGCATCAATAGTCAGCTCAGCCGGTGCTTCTGCAACGTCTTCAGCTTGAGGCACAATTTCTTCGTAACCCGGTACTGGATAGCCGATTTTAGCAACACTGGCATTCGCTAAAACAAGAATCTCATCTCTGTCTGGGCGGTCTTCTTCCAGTGCTTCAAAATAATACTCAATGCTGGTGATGGCATCAGCCAAATTTTCTAATGTGGCTTGATCAGGGATGTCTTTCTTTTCAATCAGCTCACTGCAAATATAATCGTTGCACGCACCTAATAGTGCGGCAGCAGCTTCCAGCGACAACATCGACATACTGCCTCGTACCTGGCGATTCAGCTGTGGAACACCCGTTAATAATTCATGTTCCCAGGGGGCGCTGACGAAGGAAACAATGGAATCTTTAACCCGTGCAATGTCCGCTTTGGCTTCTATTAAAACGGCTTTCAGTAATTCACGTTGATCCGACGGCTGTAAAAAACCTTGCGATAACTCAAGCGGCTCAGGTAATTCACTATCCTGAACTCGTTTAAGACCTTGTAAAATGGCGTTGCCATGTTCCTCTGAACTTGAGCCTTTGCGCAAATCAGCAAGACTAGATTCAATAAACAAAAAGCCACTAGCCATTTCCATGAAGGTACTTTCATTTGCTTCTAACTTGCCGTCTATAATGCTATTGATAATACCGGTTTGTTCGACAACCACATTTCGCTGCGTACCCAAACCAATCATACCTAAGGTATCGGCCACTTTTTTCAGTGAGTCAGCGACGCCACTCAGCGTTGATGTATCCGGGTTTTCTGAACGAATAAATAAATCTATCTCATCTTTAATACGGCCTAAATCTTCTTTTACCGCACTGGTGACGGTTTCCATCACTTCAATGTTAACGCCACTAAGACCGACATCATCTGTGTCCTGTGTGTCGGTGCCAGCAAGTAAATCATTAAGCTGAAATGCGTCTTGGAGTGCATTAATAACACTGCCTTCACAGCTAGAGCTTGCCACGTAATACAATAAATTTTTCACTAAATCGACTGGTGGCTCCTGCGTTATCGCGACTTCACCACCATCAATAATTTTCTTAATTTGTCTATCTAATTGTCCAAGCAACAACTTGGATGAAACACTGGCGGTAATACCACCTTTTTCCAGCGCCTCTAAAATACCTTCTGCGACCCAAAATAATTGTTTGCTATCTTCATGCTGAGCAGCGCGACGAAGTTCATGAACAACGTCCGCCATTTGGGGCAATGCAATGTCTGTATCACGATCACGGAACCAATTCACTAATGCCATTTGGTAGCGGTGACGTAATTTTTTCGCTAGTGCGGCAACATCAACATCGTCGACGGCATCATCTGCATCAGGCGTGGTAAAAGAAAGATCCGGTGAGAAAAATGCACTTTCAGACAGTAAACTTTGCCCGCAAATTGCGCGCATATCGTTGAGTAGAGGTAGTAGTTTTAAAGGGACGTCTTTATTGCCTGCCTGCAATTTTTCTAGATAATCGGGGAGCTGTAAAATTGCGCGCATTAATACTTCGTATGCATCTTCTTTTTTAGCAATTTTCTTTTCTAGTAAAGCACGAGCAACATTCTCAATTTCTTCAGCCACCATTACGGCGCCGTAAAGCTCTACCATCTTTAATGTGCCATGTACCTGATGAAGGTGCGTGGCGCAAAACTGTAATTGTGTTTCATCATCGGTATTTTCGACGTAGGCTTCTAGCGCCTGACGTGCGAGGTCCAGGGTTTCGTCAATTTCACCTTTAACCCAATTCAGGGTGCTGTATTCAAATGTCTTTGACATGTCTAGCTCTCAACACACCACTTACGCACAGGGAAGCCGTCTGAATGCAAGTGTGTCATTATAATCAACCTTTTCAAGCGTCGGTGGATACCAACCCAGAATCTCTCCCGCACCTAGAATCAAAATACCACCAGGTAATAAGTGATCAACCAGATTATTAAGTATTTCTATGCGCCGATCTTTGTCAAAATAAATCAACATATTTTGACAAAAAATTATGTGCATTTTGCCAACTGGAATTTTTTCCATTTCTAAAACATTAAGCTGTGCGAAGCAAACCCGCTTACGCAGCTCAGAGACTATTTCATAGCGGGTATCATCCACGCGTTGAAAATACTTATCTCTTAATTCTCTATCAACATCTCGTAGCTTTCGGCTGTGATAAACACCTTTTCGCCCAGTAGCTAATGAAGCCGCACTAATATCTGAAGCCGTAATACCAAAGTAATAGTCACAGTGATCAGTTTGCTTAAAGTGATCAAACACCATTGCTAACGTATAAGGTTCTTCACCGGTTGAACAACCAACACTCCATATGTTCAACGACTTCGGCGGTTCATCAACACTCATTAAATCAGGTAGCAACATTTCCCGAATCATTTCGACTGATGACATATGTCGAAAAAAACGTGTTTCATGAACAGTTAAACGATCAACTAACACCATCCATTCAATCGCACCTACATGACCATCATGAATAGCATCGTAATAAGCCTGAAAACATGGCTGACCAATTTCGCGCATACGGATGGCAAGACTCGTCACCAGGAAAGAGCGACGTTCATCAGGTAATATCATGCCTGTGCGTTGCTCAAGCAGATAACGCCATTTTAAATATAGCTCGTCATCCATACTTGGCATGGTATCGAGACCTGTCCAAGCAATATTGCTCATATTTTCAGCCATCACAGTTACTAAAGCTCAAAGACTAATTTGGCAGCTTGAAGCCGGAAACGGATTTACGCAATTCGTTTGCAAGCTCAGCAAGGTTACCAATCGATGTCGCAGTTTCATTGGTACCAGCAGAAGTCTGCGTGGTAATTTCTTGAATCACGTTCATGGTTTCTGAAATAGTACTCGCCGCACCGGATTGCTGATGGGCTGTGTCAGAAATTGTACTAATCAAATCAGATAACTGAGTTGAAACGTTTTCAATCTCATTCAATGCTGTACCCGCATCCTCAGCAAGTCGCGCACCAGCTACCACGTTGGTGGTACTTTGCTCCATTGAGATAACCGCTTCGTTGGTATCGGTCTGAATCGTTTTCACCAGCGCTTCAATTTGTTTCGTTGCGTTACTGGAACGTTCAGCAAGTCGTTGAACCTCATCCGCAACCACCGCGAAACCACGACCCGACTCACCGGCCATTGCCGCCTGAATCGCCGCATTCAGCGCCAGAATATTGGTTTGGTCAGCAATATCATTAATCAGCTCAACGATGTCACCAATTTCCTGCGAGCTTTCACCCAAACGTTTAATACGTTTTGATGTTTCCTGAATTTGCTCACGAATGGTATCCATACCATTAATGTTATCTTGTACAGTCTTGGCACCTTTTTGCGCTGTTTCCACTGAGCGACGCGCCACCTCGGCTGAATCACCCGCGTTGGTTGAGACCCCTTCAATAGAAACGGCCATTTCATTAATCGCCGCACTGGCACCCATGATTTGTTGGGCTTGATGGTCACTGGCTTCGGCAAGATGCATAGCAGTCGCCTGAGTTTCTTGCGAAGCGGATGACACCTGTACAGAGGCTTCATTAATAGAGGTAACAAGATTACGCAATGCGTCAATGGTGAAGTTAATCGAGTCAGCGATGGCGCCGGTAATATCTTCTGTCACCGTGGCTTGTACGGTTAAGTCACCGTCAGCAAGGTCACCCATTTCGTTAAGCAAACGCATAATCGCGTCTTCGTTTCGTTTTGAGCCACCCTCAGCTTTCAGACGTCGAGCTGTTGCATCACGGTTAATTAAAACACTTAAAATTGCCAACATAATCGCCGTGGCAACACCGAACAAAATAGCGATGTAGATTGCAATACGACCACTGATGTAACCGTTATAACCATCAATCAGTGAACTCAAATCATTGAGTAATACTCCCGACTTAACTGACACCTGACCAGCCATATCTTGCACTAGGAATAGCTCAGGTGAAGCTTCCAATACTTGTCCCACTAAACTGGTAATCAAGGTTAAAACTGAACCTACTTCTTCAAGCTTATCTCGAGCATCTGGATCATTAACACGGGCGATATTGAGTGCCCTGTCACCTTTCAACATACCATTGTAAACACGACCAAATAACGCTGTGTCTCGACCAAAACGATCTGCAGCAGTCGCCGCACCCTGACCACCCTGAATAACTTTAGTAACGTTATTGGCAATACGTTGCGTCAACATTAGTTGGCGACTAGCAATATAAATTTGCTGAGGCGCCGCGCCGGTTTCAATTAAAATACCCACCACTTCATCAGACAAAGCGAGCAAATTAGGAATGTTATCGGAGATGTCCCTAACGGATTGTCCAAGTGAAAGAATGGCACCTTTTCGATCGAGAATATCGTCAACACTGTCTCGATAAATGCCCCAGGTATCGCTCACCACACCCAACTCATTGGAAACATCTTGCGGTGAGGCGTCAAAATCAATCAGCGTGTCACCTTGCGACAGGATGTTAAAACTGGCTTCGAATCGGTTACGCAATGTCTGCAATTGCGTAAACGCATCGGTGTCACCGGTTGAAGCCGCTACCGCAAAACGAGACATCGTTTGAGATAACACGCGTTGCTCACCAGCGAAGGTAAGATACTTAGTGTCGTAATTTGATTTCGATGCACTGTAACCAAACGAAACTAATGCGATTAATAGCGATATACCAATGCCAATCCCCAAGATTACATAGAGGGTTTGCGTATCGCGATTCAGGCCTATCATGCCCATGATTTTGTTCATGCAATTATCTCCCGAACTGCCTTACTGCTATCTAAATGGTGCTCGACGTCGCCGAACACGGAATCTATACCGCTACCTGTAAAAACAACGGGCTTTTAGCCAATGCAAACATGCTAAATATGCCCCAGATTTCATCGTCTTGATTATAGCTACCCGACATATAACTCTTAACAAAGTTATCAGCGTCAGGGAGTTTTCTACTTAATGCTTTATCCTGAAAATGCTTAAGCCCATATACTTCACCGACCAATAAACCTGAAAAAACACCTTCATGTTTCACCACCAGTACTCGACTTTTTTCAGTCAGTTTTGTTGGTTGACGTGTCAAGTAATCTTGCAAATCCATAATCGGTAAAAGATTACCGCGTACGTTAGCAATACCACGCACCCAACTTTTTGTTCCGGGCACTTTTGACATATGCGGATAGGTCAACAATTCCGCCACTTCATCAACTGGTGTCACTAGCTGCATATCACCTAACCGAAAACCAATAACCAGCGAAGTACCTTTGATCACTTCTTGCTGCGGCAAACCCGACGCGATGTCTAAACTACGACGTTCAATGTCGCGTAATAAACTGAGTGGATCTTTTTTAGCGCTATTGGCCATTAGTAAGCTCTAAGCACCGATTAATGCTGCGATTTTCTCTATCAGCATTTTTTCATCGACCGGTTTGGTTAAGTAGTCTTTTGCACCCTGACGTAAGCCCCAAACACGATCTGTTTCCTGATCTTTGGTGGTCACAATAATGATGGGAATAGCTTTAGTTGCTTCGTTTGAAGAAATTTGGCGTGTGGCCTGAAAACCATTCATGCCCGGCATCACAATATCCATCAAGATCATGTCAGGCATTTCAGCACTGGCCATTGTCACACCTTCTTCACCACTTTCGGCTGAGATGGTTTCAAAACCATTCTTATCAAGCATTGTTTTCAGCACGTGAATTTCTGTTGGAGAATCATCCACAATTAGTATGCGCGCCATCCAGGGTTTCTCCTTATTAAAATATTTAAAATGTTAACTAATATTTTTACTACTAAACACTTGTTTCTCAACAAATGTTACTAAATTCATGCCTTACGCCTCAATGACGTGGCGAGTAATCGCGCCAAGCAATTCATCTTTGGTAAAGGGTTTAGTTAAATATTGTTCTGAACCAACAATACGACCTCGTGCTTTATCAAACAGACCATCTTTACTTGAAAGCATGATCACCGGGGTCGATTTATAATTATGATTATTTTTAATTAGTGCACAGGTTTGGTAACCGTCAAGCCGCGGCATCATAATATCAACAAAGATAATATCCGGGCGGTGATCAGCAATCTTCGCCAATGCTTCAAAACCATCTATTGCGGTAATGACTTCACAACCAGCTTTTTTCAGTAGCGTTTCTGCCGTGCGGCGAATTGTCTTACTGTCATCAATCACCATCACATTAAGCCCGGTGAAGCTGCCATTAATCTTATTGTCGCTCGCCACTCTTCCCCCTAGCTTATATATTTCAGTTGGTTGCATTAAAGTATAAAGATTCTACTCTAACTTCTTGGCAGATCCAAATAGTTGCCATCCATAAGAAACCACTAATACTTATGGGGATTTATCTTAAACAAATAGGGCCACACAACCGGTGGCAAACTCGACCTGAAAAACCACATTACAGGGACTTCATTTAATACATCCGCATCTAATTAAAGACGCTCAATGGCCATCCGTCTAGGTCTCAAGCCAACTTTCATTCGTTGAACGGTGAGAAACAGCGATTTATCAGGTAGTATTTAGTTAAATTTAGCCAACTAGATCATTAATTATTTATGTCTATTCGTCTCGGTATCATCATGGATCCAATAGAATCCATAAAATTTAGTAAAGATAGCAGCCTCGCTATGTTGCAAGAAGCAGCCAACCGTGGCTGGCAACTCAACTACATGCAAATGGAAGATTTATTTCTCCAGGACGGCGTCGCTTTGGCTCATATACAAGCACTAGAAGTGCGCGACAACCCAGACAACTGGTTTAGTTTGGGTGAAAAGAGTGTGCAAAAGATGGGGGATTTAGACGTCATTTTAATGCGCAAAGATCCCCCTTTTGACATGGAATACATCTACAGCACCTACATGCTCGACGCCGCAGAACGCGATGGCGCACTGATTATCAATCGCGCCAGCAGCATTCGAAATGCCAATGAAAAATTATTTGCGACTGAATTCCCTGATTGCATTCCTGCTTCCGTTGTCACACGTCGCGCGGACACTTTACGAGAGTTTCTTGCCAAACATGACGATATTATCCTAAAACCCTTAGGAGAAATGGGTGGTGCCTCGATTTTCAGGGTGAAGCAGTCTGACCCTAATATTAGTGTCATTATTGAAACGTTAACCAAAAATGAAAGCCAATACATCATGGCGCAAAAATTCATTCCTGAGATCAGCGCCGGTGACAAACGCATACTACTAATTGATGGCGAACCCGTGCCCTATGCACTCGCGCGCATCCCTGCCAAAGGCGAAACCCGCGGCAACTTAGCTGCCGGTGGCCGCGGTGAAGGTGTTGAACTCAGCCAACGCGACTACGATATTTGCGCGCAAGTTGGCCCAGTATTACGCAAACTAGGCTTAGTATTTGTCGGCATTGATGTCATTGGCGACTATTTAACCGAAATAAACAGCACCAGCCCAACCTGCATTCGCGAACTCGATACGTTATATGGACTTAACATCAGTGCCCAATTAATGGATGCGATTGAAAAAAAATTAAAGGTTTAAACTAATAAGTCCATGAAAAGTATTTTACTACTGACACTCGCTGCACTGCTCAGCGTCGGGTGCGACAGCCAAAAACCCACTCCGCTCTATGAGCTAAATGAAACCGCTTATACCTTTGGCACCCTAGTCGATGTGACCATTATTGGTGTCGATGAACAGCAAGCCAATGATGCTTATACTGCTTTATTAGAAGACTTTAGCTACATGCACAACACTTGGCATGCCTGGCAAAATAACGCTTTACGACGCATTAATAATTTATTAAAAACCGGCGCTAACTTTACCTTAACGCCATCGGTATTCCCGCTCATTCAACAAGCTCAGGCGCTCTCTAAACAAAGCGAAAACTTATTTAACCCAGCGATTGGTGAAATGGTCGCGTTATGGGGGTTTCACTCTAGTGAGCCAGATGAATTTGCAATTCCGCCTAGCGATGATGAGATTAATGCCTTATTAAACGCGGCACCAAAAATGGCCGATATAGACGTTGAAGGCTTGAACATGCGTGGCAATAACGCTCACTTGCAACTTGATTTTGGCGCCTTTGCCAAAGGCGTGGCAGTTGATGTTGCGATTGAACATTTACGTGAACTTGGTATCAAACATGCCATTGTTAACGCCGGCGGTGACTTGCGGGCCATCGGCCAACATGATGATCGTCCTTGGCATATCGGCATTCGTGATCCACGTTCCGAAGGCATCATTGCTGCACTGGACATTGGTGACGGTGAAAGTGTCTTTACCTCCGGCGACTACGAACGTTTTTTTGAACATGAGGGCAAACGTTATCACCATATTATTGATCCACGCACGGGTTACCCCGCTACCGGCACACGTTCCGTGACCGTGATTCATGACAGTGGTGCGGTCGCCGACGCTGCCGCCACCGCATTATTTATTGCCGGTGCCGACAACTGGCAGCGCATTGCTAAATCCATGAGTATTGAGCATGTAATGTTAATCGATGAACAAGGCATTGTGCACATGACCCCAGCGATGGCCGAACGGATAGAATTTTTACAACCGCCCGGAAAAATACGCTTAAGTGAATAAGCCACCACACTCATTGCTAACACTCGCCGATACAATACTGCTGGTGTTTGCCGTGGGCTTAGTTGTTTCGTTGTATCTAACATTTTGGCAAAACGGCGAGGCAAATTTTGCCGAAGTGCGAAACCACTCACAGCAAACAAAACGCTTTAATTTAAGCCAAAACCAGCACATTGATATTGAAGGCCCACTCGGTCATAGCCAATTACAAATCAACAATAATAAAATTCGTTTCGTTAGCTCACCGTGCCACAACAAACTCTGTGTGCGCAGTGGTTGGCTTGAACATAATGGCGAAGCGGCTGCTTGTTTACCCAACAGGGTGAGTGTTCGTCTTGCGAGTAATAAGCAGCGCATCACTTTTGACGCGATTAATTTTTAAGCACCTATGTCATCGCCAACACACATCACCGCTAATCATGACGATCACGTTATCGCTTTATTTGCCGCTCTCGCCATCACGATTCACATCGCCGAAGCAGCCTTGCCCTCACCACTCCCCGGCATCAAACCGGGTTTCGCTAACATCATTACGCTTTACGTCATGCTGCAATACGGTTGGCGCACGGCCGTGTGGGTATCGTTACTGCGTGTGCTCGGCGCCAGTTTATTACTTGGTACCTTCTTATCACCGACCTTTATCTTAAGTTTGAGCGGTGCATTGGCTAGCTTAATGGTACTGGGGTTGATGTTTCATTTACCCCGCCAACCCTTTGGACCTGTGGGTTATGCCTGTCTCGCGGCACTAGCGCATATGGCCGCTCAATTTTTTAGTGCCTATTTTTTATTCATGCCGCATCCGGCATTACTGGCCTTGTTACCAATCCTCATGACCAGCGCGCTGATTTCCGGCGGTCTCGGCGGTATACTTACCAGCATGACCCTGAACCGACTTAACAATCGCTCATGAGCACCGCTACAGCTGAGTTTATTCCTCGCGCCAGTATTCATGCGTCTGATCGTCTCGGCCTAACACTATTTCTAGCCGTTGCTGTGCACGCCATCATTATATTAGGCGTGACGTTTTCTAACGCCCTCAGTACCCCCAAAGAAACAACCCAAACCATGGAAATCACCTTGGTGCAATCACGCACCAAGCCGCCTAAAAAAGCAGAATTTCTCGCTCAGGCAAATCAACAAGGTCAGGGCAGCACCAAACAAAGTAAACGCCCGCCTTCTCCACAAAAGAAAACCGTGCCATCCGTAGTGCCTAACGTTGGCAAGCAAGCCGAAACCAGTATTCCGCAGCAAGCCAAAACGCAGCAACAAAGCGCAAAAAAACAAACCTTGTTAACCGCGAAAAAATCCACTAAAAGCATCGCGACGAAAACAGAACAAGTTCAAAAACCCGCCAATAAAGTTTCTGCTAGCCAATTAATTGCCCGAAGTTTGCAAATTGCCAGCGCCAGCGCTGAATATGAACAGCTGCGCATCAACAACCAAAATAAATTACGTAATAAATTTATTACCGCCAGTACCCGTGAGTATAAATATACTGCCTATCTGGACGGTTGGCGGCGCAAAGTAGAAGAAATTGGCTTACTTAATTACCCGGAAGAAGCGCGTAAGCGCAAATTGCTTGGCAATTTAATCATGACCGTGGTGCTGCGATCCGATGGGACTATTTTTGAAATGACCATAGACAAATCATCCGGTAGCAAAATTCTTGATGACGCAGCAAAACGTATCGTTCGCTTCGCTTCACCGTTTAGCCCTTTCCCTGACAATATCCGCAATGATACTGATCTTTTACACATCACTCGTACCTGGGTTTTTGGCCGCGGTAACCGCTTCACTTCTCGTTAATCTCACTTGCTAGTCTCACATTGCTGACCGATACTTAAGGTATGGAATACACCCAAAATCTGAACAACCATTTCCTCATTGCCATGCCGATGCTGGAAGATCCAAACTTTTTTCACAGCGTCACCTACATCTGTGAGCACAGTGAAGATGGTGCGATGGGTATCGTCATTAACCAACCCCTCAACGTAGAGCTCAGTGAAATTTTCATGCACATGGAAATCACCACCAAAGATGCTGAACAAGGCCACCAACAAGTTTATATGGGTGGTCCAGTGCAAACCGATCGCGGTTTTGTTTTACACCAGCCCGTTGGTCAATGGGAGTCGATGCTAACGGTCACCGACGACATTGCAGTAACGACTTCTCGTGATATTTTGCAGGCACTCAATGATGGTATCGGACCTCAACGTAGTTTAGTTGCACTGGGTTACGCTGGCTGGGCACCCGGTCAACTGGAACAAGAGCTGGCACAAAATACCTGGCTAACTTGTCCCGCTGAGTCGGCGATTATTTTCGACACCCCGATTGAAAATCGCTGGACCGCTGCCGCCAAATCACTCGGCGTTGATCTCAACACACTCTCTGACGATATCGGGCACGCTTAATGGCCACAACGTCTGCACCGCAGGTGCTAATGGGTTTTGACTTTGGCCAAAAACGTACTGGTGTTGCGGTAGGGCAATCACTTACCGGCACAGCAAACGGCGTAACCACCTTAGCCTGTAAACAAGGCAAACCTAACTGGCAAGTACTGGACGCATTGGTCGAAGAATGGAAACCGGATGCTTTCGTGGTGGGTATTCCCGTGCACATGGATGGCACCGAGCAAGATATGACCAAGGCGGCAAAGAAATTCGCCAATCGATTGAATGGCCGATACAACTTAAAAATTTTTGAAGCAGAAGAGCGCCTGAGCTCAATGGAAGCCGAACAAAACTTAGGCGCCAATCCCAAACCGGAAGAGATAGATCGCGAAGCCGCGCGCTTAATTCTTGAAGCCTGGCTCAGTACATCAGATCGCTGAACAGGAGCAACAAACCGAGTGTCAGGCCACCATTAAAAGTGCTGCTATCTGACACGGTCGGCGATGCTTGAGGTTCAATTTGCGCCGCATCAGTGCCAATAAAGTAACTCGAAGCACCAGTGACATCGGTATCAATATCCGCTTCAACATTGGCCACGCCGATATTAACGCCAACATAAGCACCGTCCCAATTGGGTGCTGCCATCACTGCCAACGGCAAAAGCAACAACATACCGCAGATAAATTTACCGAAGAAATTAACCATGCGCATTTTTATTTAACCTTTATTATTAATAGACTTTATTGGTCGCAGATTATCTACAACCCTATCTACTGTCAAAAACCCTATTAATTAAGTCTTTTTAAGATTTATGCGAAATTAAAACGGCTAACGCCTATCGCTACTCAAGCTCCCAATCGCTAAAATTTTATTTCTGAGTGCAGACAAGCAGGCTATAAATCTGACATAATACGCCCTGATGTCAGCACCCACGCCACTTCCGACCAAAGCAGCGGCTATGATGAAGCCCGCTAACCTGCAATTGGATCGTAATGGCAAGCTAAAGCACTTCCTGGCCATCGAAGGTTTACCCAAGTCTGTTCTTACTCAAATTCTCGACACCGCTGAAACCTTTGATGCTGCGCGCAGCAAAGATGAAAAAAAATTACAGCTCCTCAGCGGTCGCACCATTGCCAATTTGTTTTTCGAACCCAGCACCCGAACCCGCACCACCTTTGAATTGGCGGCCAAGCGTTTATCCGCTGATGTGCTGAATATCAATATTTCCGCTTCAAGCTCAAGCAAAGGCGAAACCCTGCTCGACATGTTGCACAATCTCGAAGCCATGCACATCGATATGTTTGTGGTTCGTCACGGCAGCAGTGGCGCGGCGCACTTCATTGCTAACAATGTACCCAAGCATGTCAGTGTCTTGAATGCCGGTGATGGTAGCCACGAACACCCGACCCAGGCGATGTTGGACATGTTCACCATTCGTCAGCACAAACCGGATTTCCCCTCGTTACGCGTCGCCATTGTCGGTGACTTGATGCACTCGCGGGTTGCCCGCTCACAAATTCACGCCCTCAACACATTAGGCGTTGGCGAGTTACGGGTAATCGCGCCGCGTACTTTGCTGCCCTACGACATTGAGAAACTAGGTGTGCAGGTCTATTCGAATCTTGAGCAAGGCATTCGCGACGTTGATGTGATTATTATGCTGCGGCTGCAACGTGAACGCATGCACGGCGCGTTTATCCCCAGTGAACAAGAATATTTCAAACTTTATGGTTTGACCGAAGATCGTGTTGCACTCGCAAAACCCGATGTGATTGTCATGCACCCCGGCCCTATCAACCGCGGTGTTGAAATGGAGTCCAGTATTGCTGATGGCGAGCACTCGGTGATTTTGCAACAAGTCAGCAATGGCATTGCCGTGCGTATGGCCGCGATGTCGATGGCAATGTATCAGCCGGAAGATCAGGCATGAGTAAGCAACAACGCATCCATATTAAAGGTGGTCGAGTTATCGACCCGGCAAATAACATTGATGCAGTGCAAGATATCTGGATTGCTGACGGGAAAATTGCCGCTATAGGCAACGCACCGGATAGTTTTACGGCTGACCAAACTATCAACGCCGACAACAACATTGTTTGCCCCGGACTTATCGACCTTTGCGCGCGTACCCGCGAACCGGGACTCGAGCACAAAGGCAACATCGCCAGTGAATCACGCGCAGCGGCCATGGGCGGTATCAGCACCATGATTTGCCCGCCGGACACCAACCCGATTATCGATAGCGCGGCAGTAGTTGAACTCATTCACCATCAGGCCAAAACATCACGCCAGACCCGGGTACTAACTCTAGGCGCACTGACCCGTAATCTTGATGGCGAACACATCAGTGAAATGCACACTCTCAAGCAAGCCGGTGTGGTGGGGCTCAGCAATGCCAACCGCCCCATTACTAATTCTCTGGTGCAACGACGAGCCTTTGAATATGCCGCCACCCACGACATGACCGTGTTCATTCGCCCTGACGATCCACACTTAAGCATGCAAGGTTGCGCACATGAAGGTGCCGTTGCCACAAGACTTGGTTTGCCGAGCATTCCTGAAGCAGCTGAAACTGTTGCCATGGCACGTGACTTAGAACTGATTGCACAAACCGGCGCACGCGTACACTTTAGCCAGCTGTCTTCTGCCCGCGCAGTCGACATGCTTGAAAGCGCACGTAACAATGGCTTAAATGTCAGCGCCGATGTCGCCGTCCACCAACTGTATTTAAGTGAAATTGATATTCGTGACTTCGACAGTGACTGCAATGTGATTCCACCACTGCGTAGCCAACGCGATCGTGACGGTCTGCGTGAGGGCGTAATTCGCGGCACCATCAGTGCAATTTGCTCTGACCATCAGCCACACGAACCGGATGCCAAGCAAGCACCGTTCGCCGATGCTGAACCTGGTATCTCCGGGCTCGATACTCTATTAACCTTAGTGCTACGCCTCAGCGAAGAAGGCCTGATGTCACTCAGTGATGCCATTGCCCGCCTCACCAGTAACCCGGCCAGCATTCTTGGTTTACCGCTTGGCCAGCTCGCGATTGGTAACAGCGCTGACATCTGCATTATTGACCCCAACAGTAGCTGGTTTGCGTCACCAGAAACATTCAACAGCCGCGGCCATAACAGCCCCTTCATGGGTTGGGAAATGCGCGGCCAGGTACAACAAACATTAGTTAATGGTCGACTGGTCTTTAACCGATAACATTTTTAACCTTCTCAAGTAGAACACCTCAACATGCTTAAAAACTGGCGCAACACAATTTACACCGAAGACGCTGAAGTCCTCTCTCATGATGAATTCGATGGTGACCAATACATCTTGCGCCTGCAAGCACCCAAGATTGCCGCTGATGCAATTGCCGGCAGTTTTGTGCACATTCGCTGCGCTGATTTACTGCCCATGCGTCGGCCAATTTCCATTATGCGGGTTGATACAAAAACGGGTGTGATTGAACTGCTCTACAAAAAACTCGGTGAAGGCACGCGTTTATTAAGCCAACGACAAATTGGTGAAAAACTTAGCGTCATGGGCCCCATTGGAAAACCTTTTGATCCTGACCCAAGTCGTGCCAAACCATTACTCATTGGCGGCGGTGTAGGTATGCCACCGATGGTATTTCTGGCTGATCAAATCACCCATGGCGATAAGTACCCAGAGCATAAGCCTTTCGTTATTCTTGGTTCAGAAGTGCCGTTCCCGTTTAACATTCAACCTTCGCCAGACAAAGTAGCCGGCTTACCGAATAGCGTGATTGGCAGCATGCCATTAATGGAACAATGGGGTGTTGATTGCCGACTTGCTAGCCTGCAAGGCTATCCCGGTACCCACAAAGGTTACGTCACCGATTTAGCGCGACTGTGGTTAGACGGACTCAGTGACGACGAACGCCAACAAGTTGAAGTTTTCTCCTGTGGCCCCCACCCAATGCTTGAAGCCGTGGCCAAACTCGCCGCCGAATACGACTTGCCTTGTCAGGTATCTCTAGAAGAATTTATGGCTTGTGCGGTAGGTGGCTGTGCAGGATGCGTGGTGAAAGTTAAAACTGATAATGGCCCGGCAATGCAACGCGTTTGTGTTGATGGACCGGTGTTTGAGGCGGCGAGAGTTTTCTAAAAGCGTTAACTAAAACAAGTTCGCTTTTTAACGCAACTGAACATGTCTGGACACATTATTTTCTAATATCCAAACTAATTGTATCCATTCGTTCATAGTTATCCGCTATATCTAAACAAATAAGCTTCTTATCATTAAAAAAGCTCTTTGAATTTCTTCTTAACTTAAACTAATGCCACCACCTTGATCGCTGTCTTCAACTAATTCCATTCCATCAAGCGCAGTGTCCATTTTTTCGAGTGCACCTTTATCACCAAGTTTGATCATTAAGCGTAATTCGTTTGCAGAGTCGGCAGAATGAATAGCATCTTCGTAGGTGATATCACCCGCAGTGTAAAGATCGTAAAGTGCTTGGTCGAAAGTTTTCATACCGTGTTGGGTTGATTTACGCATCAATTCCTTCAGTTCATGCACTGCACCTTTGCGAATAATGTCCGCGGCAAGTGGGGTGTTAATCAGCACTTCAATTGCAGCGCGTCGACCTTTTCCATCTGGCGTTGGAATAAGTTGTTGGGCAACGATGCCTTTCAAGTTGAGGGATAGATCCATCAACAATTGATCGCGCCTGTCTTCTGGGAAGAAGTTAAGAACTCGGTCTAAGGCTTGGTTAGCATTATTCGCATGCAAGGTAGCCAAGCAAAGGTGACCGGTTTCAGCAAATGTAATCGCGTGTTCCATGGTTTCGCGGCTACGGATCTCACCAATCAGAATCACATCAGGTGCTTGTCGCAAGGTGTTTTTCAAGGCAATTTCAAATGATTCGGTATCAAGTCCCACTTCACGTTGAGTGATGATGCAACCATCATGTTGGTGCATGTACTCAATAGGGTCTTCAATACTAATAATATGACCGGTGGTATTTTTATTTCGATAACCAATCATGGCTGCCAATGATGTTGATTTACCGGTACCGGTACCACCAACAAAAATCACTAAACCACGTTTCACCATGGCGAGATTTTTAATAACAGGTGGTAGGTTAAGCTCTTCTAAGGTTGGGATATTGGTTTCAATTTTACGCAACACCATACCCGCATGGTTACGTTGAATAAAAGCACTGACACGAAAACGGCCAATACCCGAGGCTGAAATCGCAAAGTTACACTCATTGTGTTCATTGAAAAATACTTTTTGATCATCACTCATAATACCAAGGACAATTTCTTTTGCCTGCACCGGTGATAGACTGTTTTTCGTTACTGGGGTGATTTTGCCGTTAACTTTCAGGCTTGGCGCCATGCCCGCGGTAATAAATAAATCGGATGCGTTTTTTTGCACCATCAACTTCAATAATGATTCAAAATCCATGACGGGTTCCTTGAGTTCTTTAATACAATATTAAATAAACATATCTTTGTTAGTCGCACGTGAGCGTGCGTCTTGTATTGAGATTTGGCCCTTGGCGAGCATCTCTTTTAAACACTGGTCGAGTGTTTGCATACCAATACCTTGACCGGTTTGAATCGCTGAATACATTTGCGCGACTTTAGCTTCACGAATCAAGTTTCGAATCGCAGGCGTGCCAATCATAATTTCATGTGCGGCAATGCGACCACCACCCACTTTCTTTAACAAGGTTTGAGAAATTACTGCGCGTAATGATTCTGATAACATGGAACGCACCATGTCTTTTTCAGCCGCCGGGAATACGTCAATAATACGGTCAATGGTTTTCGCCGCTGAACTGGTGTGCAACGTACCAAACACTAAATGCCCAGTTTCGGCGGCGGTCATGGCCAAACGAATGGTTTCTAAGTCACGCATTTCGCCCACCAGAATAATGTCTGGGTCTTCACGCAGTGCGGAACGCAAGGCTTCGTTAAAGCCGAGTGTGTCACGATGCACTTCACGTTGGTTAACCAGACATTTTTTACTTTCGTGAACAAACTCAATCGGGTCTTCAACAGTGAGAATGTGACCAAATTCATTATCATTTTTATAGTCAACCATCGCCGCCAGCGTGGTCGATTTACCTGAACCTGTTGGGCCTGTCACCAACACCAATCCTCGCGGCACATCAGAAATTTCTTTGAAGACCTTAGGGCAGCCAAGCTCTTCAAGAGTAAGAATACGTGAAGGAATGGTTCGAAAAACCGCTGCCGCGCCACGGTTCTGGTTAAAGGCATTCACGCGGAAGCGCGCTAGTCCTGGAATTTCAAATGAAAAATCTGTTTCGTAAAACTCTTCGTAGTCTTTACGTTGCTTATCGTTCATGATGTCATAAATGAGACCATGCACTTGTTTATGTTCTAGTGCAGGGACATTGATACGGCGTATGTCGCCGTCAACACGAATCATTGGTGGTAGATCAGCAGACAGGTGTAAGTCTGAAGCATTATTTTTCACACCAAAGGCAAGCAGTTCCGAGATATCCATTCACATCCTCCAAGGATGGGTCTAATGTTTATTTTTTTACAGTATAGCGCACCAGATAAATATGGCATGACTGAAATCACAACTCAACTCATTGATGTTAAACAACGTATCCGCGATGCCGCCAGCACTTATGGCCGCGATCCAGATTCCATTCAATTATTGGCGATTAGTAAAACACGCCCCAGTTCGGATATTGAAGCTGCGTATCGGAGTGGACAACGTGCTTTTGGTGAAAATTACCTGCAAGATGCGCTGCCAAAAATAGAGGCTTTAGCCCATTTAGAGATTGAGTGGCATTTCATTGGTGCCATACAGTCGAACAAAACTGCCGATATTGCCCGCCATTTCAGCTGGGTGCACACGCTTGAAAGAGAGAAAATTGCCCGCCGGCTCAACGACCAGAGGCCGGCTGAGTTACCACCTTTAAATGTCTTCATTCAGGTCAATATCAGTGGTGAAGCAAGTAAATCAGGCATAAAACCAACCGAAGTTGCCTCTTTAGCAGCAATTATCGCAGAATTACCTAATATCAATCTAAGAGGGTTAATGGCCATTCCCTCACCAGAAACCACCTTTGAGGCGCAAAGCAGCAATTTTAAAGCGCTATTTGGGCTGCAAACACAGCTTATTGAACAAGGCTTTCAATTAGATAACTTATCAATCGGTATGAGTAACGATTTGGAAGCAGCGGTGGCCGAGGGCGCCACCTGGCTACGAATTGGTTCGGCAATATTTGGTCAACGCAGCCCGGCAAAATCTTAGTCCGCCCAAGTTAGCGCATTTAAGGTAAAATAGGGCCAGTTAGCGATTACGCACACGAGACGCTTTATTTATGGACAAATCAATCATTGGCTTTATTGGCGGCGGCAACATGTCGACCAGCATTATTGGTGGCCTCATCGCCGATGGCTATCCAGCAGATAAACTGCTGGTCGCTGATCCGTCTGAAGAGACATGCCAAGCGCTGGCTAAGCGCTTCGGCATTAGTACTGAAACGGACAATAGCGCCGTTGTCTCGCAAGCCCAAAGCCTTGTTTTAGCGGTAAAACCACAAGTTTTGCGTTTGGTAGCAGAAGAAATTGCCAGCGCAGTACAGCAACAAAAACCGCTAATTATCTCGATTGCCGCGGGCATTCGCAGCACCGATATTGATAATTGGATGGGCGGCAATACGGCCGTTGTTCGTACTATGCCGAACACCCCGGCACTAGTTCAAAGTGCCGCAACTGGCTTATTTGCTAACGGCTCAGTCTCTGAAGTGCAACATGAACAAGCCGAATCAATTCTTCGCGCGGTAGGAATCACCCGTTGGTTCAGCAATGAAGCAGATTTAGACGCTGTCACCGCGCTTTCTGGCAGTGGGCCGGCGTATATCTTTTACGTTATTGAAGCGCTGGAAAACTCAGCCATTAATCTCGGTTTAGACGAAGACAGTGCTCATTTGCTGGCCGTGCAAACGGCTTTTGGGGCGGCCAAACTAGCATTAGAATCAAGTGAAAAACCCTCAGTATTACGTGAACGCGTGACCTCACCCGGAGGCACTACCGAACGTGCATTGATTACTTTGCGTGAAGGTGGTCTAGAAGCCATTTTCATTGAAGCACTTGCTGCGGCCCGCGACCGCGCAACCGAATTAGCCGATCAATTTGGCGACGACTAACCTCACTATTTAAACGCATTCTTACTTTAAGGAATTTTACCAATGGCAGGCAGTATTTTAGGCGACCCATTAATCTTTGTCGTTGATTTTTTGCTCGGCTTAGTCGTTTTAATCTTTATGTTAAGGCTTTTATTCCAACTCGCCCGCGCCGACTACAACAACCCCGTTTCGCAATTTATTGTTACTGTTACCAACCCTTTGCTACGTCCGTTACGTCGCTTCATTCCCGGCTGGGGAGGCATCGACTGGTCTTCAGTGATTGTAATCGTCGCCATTCAAGCCATCACTGTGGTGCTCCTCGTTCTGTTACAGAAAGGATTCGGCGTCAGCTTCACCGCCTCTGAGCTTTTCGTTGTTACCCTGCATAAATTGGTTTCGCTGCTGTTTAATATCTACATCTTCAGCATCATTATCCTGATTATTCTCAGTTGGGTAGCGCCGGGTGTTTACAATCCCATTGCCGCGCTATTGGCCAGCCTGACTGAACCACTGATGCGACCAGCAAGGCGTTATATTCCGCCGATGGGTGGTTTCGACTTCTCGCCAATGGCCGTACTACTGGTTTTGTATGTATTACAAATGATCGTATTACGACTGATCGAGCGAATTCCTCTCTAAATGAACACCTACCTGCGCTAAAACCCGCTAATTTATGTGGATAAATGGCTTTTAGCCAACCATTAATACACCAATTTAGCTAATGAATAGCGAAGTTTGCTAGGATAGGCATACATTTTCTAAAAATACGGCTATAAATACAGGGTATATCAAGTAGATAGTGTGAACCATTTCATGGTTTCGCTGCGCATTACCGAGTAATTTGATAGCTAACGTAATTGGGAATTTTAAGCTATGCATCACAATGAGTTGCTGCAACAAATTGAGGCTTACTCGAAATGGAAGAATGATCTGTCTCGTGAGATCAGCGCCTATTTAGAGTGGCTTGAAGACAACGATCTGAATGATGCGGAAAACGATCTGCGCATCTACGAAACACTTGAATCCCTGAAACACGACAAAATCACTATCGCTTTTGTCGCTGAAGTCTCTCGCGGCAAAACCGAACTAATTAACACTCTGTTCTTCTCACAGTACAAACGCCGTTTGCTACCTTCACAGGCTGGCCGCACCACCATGTGCCCGACAGAAATCTTCTTTGATGAAGATTCTGAACGCCCTTATATACGGTTGCTACCGATTGAGAGCCGACTCGACCACCGCAGTATTGCCGAGCTGAAATTAGAAGATATTGAGTGGACAAACATTCACCTTAATATCGACTCTGCCGACCACCTGACCGAATCTTTTGCTGAAGTGACGCGCACCAAGCGTGTCTCTGTTGACCGTGCCAGAGAACTTGGACTCTATGATGAAGGGCAGTTTGCACACCTTGAAGCGCACGATATAACCACCACTCATGTCGAAATCCCAATGTGGCGGCATGCGTTAATTAACTTCCCTCATCCGCTGCTAAAACAAGGGCTGGTGATTCTAGATACTCCTGGCCTCAATGCAGTGGGTTCAGAACCTGAACTAACACTCAACATGCTGCCAAGCGCGCAAGCCGTGCTGTTTTTGCTCTCTGCCGACACTGGCGTGACCAAATCAGACATGGAAATGTGGACCCACCATGTGAGTAACTTCCGGGTTAGCCATAATAAAGGCTTGCTAGTGGTCATGAATAAAATTGACGCACTTTGGGATGAGCTGCACGAAGACGACACCATCGAGCTCAGTATTGAGTCTCAGTGCAAAAAAGCCGCTGAAGAACTGCATGTGCCAATTGAAAACGTATTTCCAATCTCCGCGCAAAAGGGTCTGTTAGCACGGGTAAAAGAAGACGATTCATTATTTGATCGTAGTGGTATTCCTGAGCTGGAGCATGCCTTAAGTCAGGACGTGCTGCCTGAAAAACACCATATCATCAGTGACAACGTGATTGCTGAAATTAGTCACATGATCGAAAACGACCGTGAAACACTACTCACACGCCACCAAATGACGCAAAGACAGCGTGAGGAGTTACAAGCGCTGTGCGGTAAAAATGCTGATGTGATCATGCATTTGCTGAAGAAAACCCGCGAAGAGCAAAATGTTTACAACAAGAACCTCAGCAATTTAAAAACTAGTCGTCGGGTTCTGGATAACTACACGCGCAAGCTATTATATAACCTTGATTTAACCACGCTGGATAAACTGGTCTCTAAAACACGCAAGGTCATGACCGGCAGTTGGACAACACACGGTTTAAAACGCGGCATGAAAGTGTTCTTTGACGATGTCTCTGAAACCATGCACTCATCGTCTGATCAAGCATTGGCGATGCATAAGCTAATTCGCGCTATCTACTACAAATTCCATAAAGACCATGGTTTCAGAAACGTGAAACCAAAGTTATTCACCACTCAACGTTTTGAACGTGAATTGGATCTGCTTTACCGTGAAGCCGAACTGTTCCGTAATAGCCCGGTCACCACCATGACCGAGCAAAGCTTCGTGGTGAAGAAATTCTTTATTTCCATGGTCAGTAAAGCCCGCAATATTTTCTTTAATGCCAATCAAGAGGCCGCGCGCTGGTCAAAAGAAGTGATTGGCCCACTAGTTGCGCAAGTAAAAGAACATAAACTGGCGATTGAAAAACGTTTAGAAACACTGCGTAAAATAAGTTCGTCACGTGACACACTTGAAGCAAAGATTAACGAGCTTGAAAATCAGGTGCGTGAACTTGATCAGCAAATTGCTGCCATCAATCATATGCTAGACGTCGTGAAACGACCTTTTCAGCCCGCTATCGTCGATAATCGTAAAGCCGCGGACGCTTCCTAACACGACAATACTTGCGGCAACCCCTCACTGTCTTTAGACTTCACCCTTTAAGCAGTGACAGGACTTCATCCAGGCCATGCCTGACATTATCCCTGACGACTCAGTTGGACTTGTTACCCCGCAAACGATGCACTTCGATGCGCCGTTAGCGCTTGCCTGCGGCTACAATCTGGAAAGTTATGATCTGGCTTACGAAACCTACGGTGAATTAAACGCCGATAACAGTAATGCCATCCTTATTTGCCATGCACTGTCTTCTGATCACCATGCCGCTGGCTATCACAGTATGGAAGACCGCAAACCGGGCTGGTGGGAAACTTGTATTGGCCCTGGTAAGGTCATTGATACCAATCATTTCTTTGTTATCTGCCCGAATAATCTCGGTGGTTGTAAAGGTTCAACCGGCCCCGCTACCCTCGACCCGGAAACACAAAAACCTTATGGTCCTGATTTTCCCATTGTCACCGTTAAAGACTGGGTGAATAGTCAGGCCTTGCTTGCTGACCAGCTGGGCATCAAACAATGGCTCGCGGTCATTGGTGGTAGCTTGGGCGGTATGCAGGTTTTGCAGTGGAGTATCGATTACGCCGCACGTCTTAAATACGCCATTGTGATTGCCGCCGCGCCCAAACTAAGCGCACAAAATATCGGCTTTAACGAAGTGGCCCGTCAAGCCATTATGACCGACCCTGATTTTCATGAAGGTCGCTACTATGATCATGATGCCATCCCGCGTCGCGGGTTAATGCTGGCAAGGATGCTTGGCCACATCACTTACCTGTCTGATGACGCAATGCGTGAAAAATTTGGCCGCGAGCTCAGAGAAGGTAAAATCAATTTTGGCTTCGACGTCGAGTTTCAAGTTGAAAGTTATCTGCGTTACCAAGGTAAAGCCTTTGTTGACCGCTTTGATGCCAACACCTATTTGCTAATGACCAAAGCACTGGACTACTTTGACCCGGCTCTGGACTATGACGACGATCTGACCAAAGCCTTGTCGCATGCACGGGCGGATTTCCTAGTTGTTTCGTTTACCAGCGACTGGCGTTTTGCACCTGAACGCTCACGTGAAATCGTCAAAGCCCTGCATGACAACGATCACAATGTTAGCTATGCCGAAATTGAAGTTCCTCACGGCCATGATGCCTTTCTCATGCCGATTAATGATTATCTGAATGTGTTTGGCGCCTACATGCAGGCGTTAGTGGCGCAGGTGTCAGAATGACTGCGCTTCGCACCGATTTACAGATTATTAGTGAGTGGATTAATCCCAGCAGCCGCGTGCTCGACCTAGGTTGTGGCGATGGCACTTTACTCAAACACCTAAAAGAATTTCGGCGTGTTAACGCCTACGGCCTTGAGATTGAAATTAATAATGTGGTGCAGTGCGTTGCCTCCGGCATTAACGTTATTCAGGCTGACTTGAATGCTGGCCTAAGTGAGTTTGATACCGATTCTTTTGACTACGTATTAATGACACAAACCTTACAAGCAGTTCAGCATCCGGATCGATTACTTAACGATATGCTGCGCGTTGGCAGAGAAGGCATTGTCACTTTCCCTAACTTTGGTCACTGGCGTTCTCGTTTACAGATTGCACTTGGTGGACACATGCCAGTCACCCCAACGTTACCCAGTAAGTGGTTCAATACCAGTAATATTCATTTATGTACGCTAAGAGATTTTGAGCAGCTATGCAGTGATAATGGAATTGATATCATCGAACGTTGTGTTGTTGATAGCCAACATCGTGGCAGTCTTGGTATGCGCTTGTTGCCAAATTTATTAGGCGAAGTCGCTATTTACCGTTTCAAACGAAAATAAAAATCTTAGCTGGCCAACGAGCGGTTATCTTTTGCTTCTGCTAGAAGAACATCAACCCAAAATACACTACCAACGCCAGAAGTACTTTCCAAGCCTATTTTACCGCCCATCGCATCTACAAAACGTTTACAAATAGCCAAACCAATGCCTGTGCCTTCGATAATGTGCTGTCGCTCACCGAAGCGAGTAAACGGTTCAAACAATTGCGAGATATATTCCTCGGCAATACCCAGCCCGGTATCGTGAACAGATATTCTCAGTAAGCCATTGCCTCGTTCTTCAACCTTTAAGGTAACCGCGCCATTATTTTTATTATATTTAATCGCATTGCTTATCAAGTTCAACAATACTTGTTTATAACGAATGTAGTCCACCATCACTAAGTGATCTGTCTGCTCGGTAATCTCATCTTTCAACACAACATTAAATTTCTTGACCATTGGCTGCATAAGGTTACAGCACTCATTGATAATGCTATTTATACTAACTTTAGCCGTATTGATATTAACTTCACCAGACTCAATACTCGCGAGATCCAATACATCGTTTATAAGCTCAAGCAGATGATTACCCGCTTTAATAATTTCTTCTATCTGATCACCATGTTTACTTTTCTGCAAATCAAGATTAATAATTTGAGCAAAACCTAACACTGCATTCAGTGGCGTACGTAACTCATGGCTAACTCTTGACAGAAACTCTGATTTAGCTCGATCCGATGATTCCGCTTCAATTTTTGCCGCGACTAACTCTTTAGTTCTTTCTTCTACTCGTTGCTCAAGCATATTTCTGGAATTAAATAGTTCCGTCATATATAGATTAAGCTTTCGAGATTGTGTGTACGAACTTCTGCCCACATAAGCGGCAATAATAACGCCTAACAACAACACGACTAAACCAAAAAACACAATCTTGTTATAAGAAGCGTCGTAAGTTTTATGCGCACTAGACACTGCTGTATCTGATTCTTGTTGAACAATCGACATCATTTTATTGAGCTGTTGTGTGACGATACTTTGTGCGGAAAAGGTCTGTCGAAGATTTTCTGATAAATTACTAACATCATCGGCAAAAATAGATTTTTCGGCTAAGTCTTCTTGTAAATAGTACGCGACATTCATCGCTTCAGTTAAAGTCGTCATTAACTGTTTTTCTTTTTCACTCTGGTACATCGTCAATATAGCGTCACGATAACCGACTGCCTCTTGCGCATACTCACGAAATAACAACCGATACTCATCTTTTTCAAAGGGATCAGCAACGACCATCATATCTCGCAGACCAATTTGTCTTTTACGAATGCTTTCTTTCAGGCCATGCAAATAGGCAAGTTTTTTATTTTGCTGCATAGTGACATTGTCTAAATGTCCTTGCATCATATTGAGTTGTTCAAGAATAATAGAAATCATTCCACCCATGAGGAAGAGCAGAATAATAAAACCGGTAATAATATAACGCGTCTGATTTGGCGAGTTTTTTACTATTTTCGTCTCATTCAACATCATTGTGCCTGTCGTCATAAAAACACACGAAATACACTGAACATTAAAAATAGCTAAATATTGTCACTCCTTGTTATTTTTCTCCCTTAAATTAGCAACATTTACTGCAGTTTTACTGTGTTGTTATATTTATGGTAAAAACCGTACTAATATCATAGACTAAATGACAACAAATCACTATTTTCAATCACTATGTCGTCACCCACACTGTTTTCTATAGTTGAATCGCCTACTCACCCAAATGCAGCAGGGTTATACAAGCAATTAGGCATTACTGAGACTTGCTTCAGCTCTACTCGTAAAGCAATTAGCGCTTTGAAAAAGCAAGCGCCTGATTTTGTTGTGGCTGAATTCTTTTATGGTTATGGCACCAATTATGCCGGTGTTAATGTCTCTAATTTGGACGTTTTTCTTGCCAGCCTGCAAAAATACTCAGCTAATAGTAAAGTCATTATTATGGTCGACAAAGCAGAAATGAAATACGTTGAAAAACTAACTGCACTATTTCCGATTCATGCGGTGATAGAACACCCCTGCCAACCCAGACAACTTGCCGATGCTCTCAGTGAATAAAGTGTTCACCATTCTACTACTGACCTTCACCTCAGCGGTTAGTGTTGCATCGCAAACGATGACTCAAAACCAAGATACAAAATTAATTAACTGGTCGCTTATTGAACACGGGCTACACCTACAATTAATACAACGCACACCCGATCAAACTCGTGGCTTTTTTCTAGGCCGCGGTTTCTCAAATGCGGTGACCAATGACATTGCCACACAATGTGTATTTCAAACCATTGTTCGCAATACTGATAAATATTCAGGAAAAGCCATCACCTTACCCTTGCCAACATGGGTTGTTCATTACCAAAACAAATCGCAACCTATCAAATTAAAAGAGAAATGGGATAGTCAGTGGTCCACTAGTGAGGTAGCTATGGCGAGCCGATTAGCTTTTCGCTGGGCAACCTTTCCAACCCAACAAACCTTCGAACCTAGTGGCGATAGAAACTGGGGAATGATAAGTATGGGTTTGCCTCCCGGTGCATCGTTTGATCTCACTGTTAAATGGCAACACGGCGATCAAAATCACAGTGCAACCATTAAAGCCATGCAATGCCCTGCTGATGGTCAAAATGCTAAATAATTATTTAAAAATAAACTTCTGTCTTTTATTAATTATTTTCTCGCCTTTTGTTCAATCTGCAGAGACGTTACTCACGAAAATTACGCCTGTCCGCAACGCCCCTGAATTTTCATTGCAAGATCTTGATGGCAATATTGTGAAACTCAGCGATTTTCGCGGTAAGCCGCTCATCGTCAACTTCTGGGCAACATGGTGCCCACCTTGCCGTAAAGAAATGCCTTCCATGGAACGTGCCTGGCAAATAATAAAAGATCAGGGTATTGCTATGGTGGCGATTAACGTCGGTGAAGATGAAGATACCGTGTTTACCTTTACTGCTGACTACCCGCTATCATTCCCGCTATTACTTGATACCACTGGAAGTGTTACACAACGCTGGCCGGTTGTAGGTCTACCCACCACTTTCATCGTTAACCCAGAAGGTAAAATTGTTTACCGCGCCATTGGTGAACGAGAATGGGATATGCCTGAATTGCTAAATGTAATTCGACAATTAAAGAAATAGTAAGCAATTACTCTTCAGTCATTGCCTTCGCTCGCGCTTCTCGCTCACAAGCGAACGTATTGGTTGCTAAATAAAGTGCTAATAGAATAGCTGGTAACCCAAGCATTGCGGCATAAGTAAAGAAATACTGGTAGCCAAAATTCAACACAATAACACCAGAAAAACCGCCTAGCACTTTAGCTGGCAAGGTCATAAACGAACTGAATAATGCGTACTGCGTAGCGGTATAATTAGGACTGGTTAAACTAGAAAGGTAGGCAATAAATGCCGAGGTAGCGAGACCACCTGAAAAACTGTCAGATCCAATCACTATGGATAACCAAATTTTATCTGCACCCAATGTTGCCATGTAGGCAAATAATAAATTTGTTACGGTCACTAACACGGCACCGAGTATCAATGGCTTTTTAATCCCATAACGCACGATCAAAATACCACCAAGATATATACCCATTAAAGTCATAGCAAAACCAAACACCTTTGATATGTTCGCAATATCGGTGTTGGTAAAACCAAGATCCTGATAAAACGGGTTCGCCATGACTGCCAAAGTAATGTCTGACATTCTGTAGACACCCACAAAGATTAAAATCACAATGGCCAACACACCAAAACGACTCACAAAGTCAGCGAAAGGACTGATGACACTGTTAATGAACCATGCCTGTATTTGGTGTAAAGACGAAGGCAAATGGCCTGTACGCTCAATCACTTCAACGGTATGTTGCTCTTGCTGAAGTGTTGCCTCACTGGTGACGTGCTCTGGTTCTCTTATAATTAACACAGTGAGCATGCCGACACTGGTCAACACGGCCATAATTAAATAACTCATCGGCCAATCTGCCGCGTCGGCTATGTATAGCGCACCTGCACCAGCGACAAGTGTTCCAAGTCTGTAACCCAACACATAATTGGCTGCCATGGCACCTTGGTACTCGCTATCCATGGCTTCAATACGATAAGCATCCAGTGCCACGTCTTGTGTGGCAGAACTAAAGGCCACCAACAAGCCAAACCATGCCATCATCGCTAAATCAGTTTGTGGATTAGTTGATGCCATACCTATTAATCCACAGGCAATACCAATTTGTCCTACCAACATCCAGCTACGGCGTTTACCTAACCAGCGGGTTAAAAAAAGCATTGGCACTCGATCAATAATCGGCGCCCAGAAAAATTTGATTGAATAGGTGATGCCTATCCAGCTAAAGAAACCAATTGTTATTTTGTCGACGCCGACGCCATTCAGCCAAAGCGTCAACGTCGAAAAAACCAACAGGAATGGCAAGCCCGCAGAAAAGCCAAGAAACAACATCCCCGCCACCCGAGGCCGGAAATAAACTGTCAACGCTTCTAGCCAACTATGCGAAGGACCCTTTGCTGATAAATTATTCAGAACAATACCTATTCATGATTTGGTTTTTATTTGATAAGGGTGTAATTTACACATCATTACAAGTGAATGTGAGGTTTATAATGATGTCCTCACAGTATATGGATATTTCAATGATAAAAAAGATTTTTTCACGCTCAAGTCTCATCTATTGCTTTATAAGCTTTTTCATTTTTGCCGCGCACACCCATGCAGCCGGTGTTTACAAATGGACCGATGAGCACGGCAAAGTCCACTATGGCGATAAACCTAATGATGCAGATAATTCAGCGCAGGTAAAAATAAAGTCAGCGCCCAAGGTCGACACTGACTTACGTGCTAAGCAATTAGAGCGACAGAAAAAATATCTCAATGCACTGGAACTTGATCGTGCTGCACGTGAAGAAGCCCGCGCTAAAAAGAAAGAACAACGGGCTAAGGTCGCTCAGGCAGAGCAAGATTGTAATCGCTTACGCAACGAGCTTGTTGATTATCAGCGCGGTGGAATTGTCTATTACAAACTTGATGCACAGGGAAATCGCCAATTTCTATCCGAAGCGGAAATCAAACAAGACATTGTTGATTTACAACAACGCATTAAAGCAGAATGTCGCTAGCAATATACTCTATGCAAAAGAGGTGAAGAAAATGAAAATATCAACTGTTGGTACACCTATCCGTGTGTTTTTATTCGTTATTAGCGCTGTTATCTGGTTAGGTATCTGGCTAACTGGTTTCAATACTGTACATTGGCTACTTTATGCACCAGCGGCGTTTTTACTGTTTGCTGCGATCACCGGCATTTGCCCCGGCATCATGTTTAGCAATGCCTTATTTGGAAAAAAGCCGGCAGAGTAAGCCTGCCGGTTATCGCTTAAGCTTGCGGTACAGTTAAATATCGTAGTCATAGTCAATGATCAGCGGTGCATGATCTGAGTACCAGTTTTCTTTATAAACACCACCTTTTTTCACCGTGCTTTTTAGTCCCGGTGAAATGATTTGGTAATCAATCCGCCAACCAACATTATTGGCGCGCGCATTACCGCGGTTTGACCACCAAGTGTATTGCTCAGCAGATTGATCGACTTCACGGAAGGCATCCACGTAACCGGTTTTGTTGAATAAATCGTCAATCCATTCTCGCTCAGCCGGCGTGCACCCTGAATTTTTCTGATTACTCTTAAAGTTCTTGATGTCGATTTCTTTGTGCACGGTGTTGTAGTCACCACAGACAATGAGCTCACCTTTACGTCGGCGACGTTTTTTCAATTCTGCCGTGAGCCTGTCCATGAAATCGAGCTTATTGGTGTGACGTTCTTCGCTCGACGAGCCCGATGGTAAATACAATGAGGCAACCGTCAGTTCACCAAATTTCGCCTCAATCCAACGTCCTTCTGTGTCACAGTGGTCCCAACCCAGCCCCATGCTGACTTTGTCTGGTTCATGCTTACAATACAGCGCCACACCACTGTAGCCTTTTTTCTCGGCATCGAAATAATAGCAGTGGTAGCCCTTAGGACAGTAAATTGCCGGGTCGAGCTGATGTTCCTGAGCTTTTGTCTCTTGAATACACACCACATCAGCGCGCTGGCCTTTTAGCCAGTCGTAGAAGCCTTTGCGCTCAGCAGCGCGAATTCCATTAACATTTGCAGAAATAATACGCATACTTTCCAACCTTTATTCACAACGTGTATGATAGCGCGCCATAGCATTCCACAAAGCGGGCGAAGATAACAGCATGAAAGACTATCAACACGAATTTTTAGATTTTGCGATTGAAACCGGTGTGCTCTGTTTTGGTGAATTCACACTCAAATCAGGACGAGTTAGCCCTTATTTCTTCAATAGTGGCTTGTTTAACACTGGCGAGAGTCTTGCCCGCCTGGGCCGCTACTACGCCCAGTCTATTACCGACTCAGGTATCGACTTCGACTGCATGTTTGGCCCTGCCTACAAAGGCATCCCGCTGGTCGCGACCGCCAGCGTAGCGCTATATGATAACCATCAGCGTAACGTTCCGTATGTCTTTAATCGCAAAGAAGCTAAAGACCATGGCGAGGGTGGCAATACCGTTGGTGCCAAACTGGAAGGCAAGGTGCTAGTGATTGACGATGTAATTTCTTCCGGCATGTCGATTGATGAGTCCGTAGATATTATTAAAGCTGCTGGAGCGGCCATGGGTGGCGTCTCCATTTCACTAGATCGCATGGAACGCGGCTTAGACAGTGACTTAACGGCGATTCAAGCCGTTGAACAACGCCATGGAATTAAGGTTGTGAGTATTGTTAACCTTGATAACCTTATCGAGTACCTTGAAACAAAAGCTGATCAAACCGAACATCTTGAACGTATCCGTCGCTACCGTTCAAAATACGGTGCAAAATAAATAGGGTGCCTTATCGCTTTTAATAAAAAAGCAGTATTAATGTTGCTGGGCATAATGTTTGCCTCAGCGAGTAATGCAAGCCCATTACAAACATTGCTATCATCAAATATTAAAGCTGATGAGCAAGTCATTTTATTTCCCACCCACGCTTACTATAGTCAGATTGATAAGCAGTGGGTTGTCCCTATCCATGGTTGGATACACGAATTAGAAAACCAATCCGGTTGGCGCGCAGCTACACTTACTGGCTTGGCGAAGGCACTCGGGCTTGATGCCGACATCAGCAATAATGCGCTCTTTAAGCAGCGTGCAAGGATGTTTCTGGTAGACAACCAACGTAATAAAGCCCTAAAAGTTGAGGTAGCAGGGCAAACGGTTAACACCACACTTTCTCTTGCCAATGGCCACTTCACGGCAAAAGTATTACTCGAACCAACTAAGACTATAAAAACACTAAATACGTCACTAGCAATGCCAGCTAACGATCCGCGCAAGTTCAATGGCAAAGTATTTTTCCCAACGCTCGACGGCGTATCCGTTATTTCTGATATCGATGATACAGTCAAAATTAGCCAGGTACTGAATAAGAAAAAGTTACTTGAAAACACCTTTTATAAGCCGTTTAAGATTGTGCCCGGTATGGAAAAGGTCTATACCACGTGGCAAGAAAAAGGCGCCTCGTTCCATTATGTGTCGTCATCGCCGTGGCAGCTTTATCCTGTGATGCAAACGTTCTTCACAAAATCAGGGTTGCCAGAAGGTAGTTTTCATTTAAAAACGTTTCGGATTAAAGATGAGTCGTTTCTAGATTTATTTGCCTCACCGATGGAATCAAAAGTCCCCACTATCGCCGGGATCATTAATAAATACCCCAAGCAAACCTTTATTCTTGTCGGCGACTCGGGGGAGAAAGATCCGGAAGTGTATGCTGAAATTTTTAAACGGCACGCATCACAAATAAAGCATATTTTTATACGCAATGTTTCCGAACAGTCCCAATCAGACAATCGGTTTCAGCGTGCTTTCCGGGATATTGATCAAAAGTACTGGACAGTCTTTACAAACCCACAGACATTGCTGAAAAATCCAATGCTGTTTAGCCAATAATCAGCTTCAAGCCAACCAACAACGTAATCAGTTCATAAACGCGTTTGATCCAACGGTTGCCTTTGACGATCGCTAAATGTGCACCTATGTAGCCGCCTAATAATGAACCCAGTAACAACGCTGGTAACCACTGCCAATATATATCACTCAATAAACCTAACGTCACAGCCCCCGAACCATTCCAAAACAAACCAACTAATATCAGGGTGTAAGCCACGGCACGACGATAGTCCAGGCCAAACCAACGAACCAGCCATAACGTTACAAATAATCCTGTGCCAGAAGTCAGTGAGCCATTGAGAATGCCAATAAAAAACAGCACCACGCCTCCCTGATAGAAGCTGATGCCCTGTCGGTGAAGCGGTTGGTGCGACAAGCCCAAATCCCGTTTGCAGACAGAATACAGACCCAAGCCCATGGTCAACACACCTAGGGCAATTTCAGCAATGCGATCAGGAACGTAGATAATAATATTGGCACCAATGACCACACCGGGAACACCTGAGAGCAACATCATCGCGGCAAAATGCCGTTCCAGTGATTCTTCTTTTAGATGCCTTAGCGTTGCACCAATGCCCAGCGCGACACTGGCCACTTTATGCGTCGCCAACGCGACCGCAAAGGGTAAACCTAGGAAAATCAGTGCTGGCAGCTGAATTAATCCTGCACCACCGCCGGCAAAGGCAGAAAATATATTCGCCACCAGCGAGATAAAAAAGAGGGCTATTTGGTCAAGCATCACAGAAACTCATTTATTCGGGTAGTAAACTTAAGGGCAAAAATGGTGACTAATTAAATAGAGCAAACTATACTCAATTGATAAACATACACTTTAGCAGGTAATAATCGTGAGCCCAATACGCATTAGCATTCCCCTTCTACTCTGTAGTGCCTTATTTCTTTCAGTACCGGCTGTGGCAGGGAAAATTAAATGCTGGAAAAATAGTGATGGTGTTCGCGAATGTGGCAACGTGCTACCACCAGAGTACGCACAAAAAAGCCATGAAGATATCAATAAATCAGGTGTCCGAACTCAAAAACATAAACGTGCGGCGACTAAAGAAGAAATCGCAGCCATCGCTAAACAAAAAGCCGATGAGGCTGAAGCAAAACGCTTAAAAGCGGAAACCGATGCTAAAGATCAGATCCTATTAAAAACATTTTCCAGTGAAGACGAAATCACCATGACCCGCAATGGTAAAATCACTACCATTAAGACTGAAATTCGACTGACAAAAAAAAGCGTTGATAAAGCCAAGGCCAGACTCGCCACTTTGCGAAAACAAGCAGCCAACTTTGAACGCGGCGGTAAAGAGGTGCCCAATGTGCTTCTTAAAAAGATTAAGCAAAACGTAAAGGCAATAGAAGATTACAAGGTCTTTATTAATAGTAAAGAAATGGAGCAAAAACGCATCAATACCAAAGCAGACAGTGACATCGCCCGTTATCGTGACTTACGTCCCAATGATAACAAAGCGATTAATTTGAAAAAATAACGGCGCACTTTTATAGCAAGAAACAGACAGAAAAATCACTTAATCATTTGTTGCAGGTTTAACCAGTCGGCAGACCACTGACCACACGGTAACCGTTCAAAACCACTGCGCACGAATTGCTGTAACCGCCCTTCGACCATACACAAGAATAAACCAGACAAGACTGCAACTTTTTCATCACTCATCTCGCTACCTTGTAACCTGGCTTCTCGTAAAATTTGTTTTAACTGCATTTCAACACGATCAAAGAATTGACTAATTCGTTGCCGAAGCCGCGCATGTTCACCAGTTAATGCATCACCTACCATTAAGCGTGCCATACCCGGGTTTTTTTCTGCAAAGCCTAATACTAAAAATAGTATTTTTTCACAGCGTATAACAACATCTTTTTCGTCTTGCATTATTTTATTAATTAACGAAAAAATCGTTTCTTCAATAAACTCAATTAAGCCTTCAAACATTTTTGCTTTACTAGGAAAGTGACGATACAAGGCGGCTTCAGAAACACCCACGGCTTTCGCTAGCTGAGCCGTAGTGATTCGCTCACCCGGTTTTTCCTGTAACTGGCGTGCCAACGCTTCCAAAATAGTTTGTCGGCGTGACTGGCGTTGCTGTTTATCTACGGCTGATGGCATAAGTGACTCTTTTGTGTTGATACGCTCAAGGCCTTAGCCTCGAATTAGCGTGCCCACTCCTTCGTCTGTAAAGATTTCCAACATAACGGCATGTTGAACCCGACCATCAATAATATGTGATGTCGACACTCCCGAACGCACAGCATCTAATGCACTACCAATTTTAGGTAGCATACCGCCATGGATAGTGCCATCCGCAATTAAGTCGTCAACTTGTGTTGCGTTTAATCCGGTTAGTAGCTCTCCACCTTTATCCAACAAACCTTCAGTATTTGTTAGCAAAATTAACTTTTCAGCTTGCAAAGTTTCCGCTAGTTTACCCGCCACTAAGTCAGCATTAATGTTGTATGAGGTACCATCTTCTGAGGTGCCAATTGGTGCAACAACCGGAATAAAATTACTATGCACCAGCATGTCGACAACATCGGTGTTAATACTTTCTACTTCACCGACGTGACCAATATCAATAATTTCAGGCGCATCCATTTCAGGGTTATCACGCGTGAATTGCATTTTCTTCGCCCAGATCAAGTCGCCGTCTTTTCCCGTTAAGCCAACCGCTTTGCCGCCATGGCGATTAATCAAGTTAACAATTTCTTTGTTAACCAGTCCGCCAAGCACCATTTCAACTACATCCATGGTTTCTCTATCAGTCACCCGCATGCCATCAACAAAGTTACTTTCTTTGCCAATCTTTTCTAACAACTGACCAATTTGTGGACCACCGCCGTGCACAACCACCGGGTTAATCCCCACCAGTTTCATTAGCACAATGTCGCGAGCAAAACTCGACTTCAGTTTTTCATCAACCATGGCGTTGCCGCCATACTTAATGACAATTGTCTTACCAGTAAACCGTTGTATATAGGGCAGTGCTTCGCTCAATACATGAGCAATGTTCATCGCCTCATTTGAGTTTAAACTCATAATAAAAATCCACGTATTCTTGTTTTAATTATTATATTCTGCAGCGCAGTATAACGCTGATTGCCTAAAATGACAGATTAACGGCCGGGTCGGCGGCTATCATGACATTGCGGAAATCAGCCATAATTCTCGCCAATACGATATCACTGTCAGCTTCAAATCTCAGCACTAAAGAAGGCGTGGTATTCGACGCACGAATTAAACCCCAGCCATCTTTAAAGTCGGCACGAAAACCATCAATGGTCGTTATCTCGGCTTTTTTGAAATGCGCCTTTTCGATAAATTTCTTCATGTAAACATGATTAGCGCCTTCTGCCATATTAATGATTAGCTCAGGAGTATTAACAGAGTTTGGTAGATTCGTTAATAAACTATCTACTGAGCAATCAGCTGTCATCGGCCCTAATAACTCTAATAGCCTCGCTGCCGCATAACTAGCGTCATCGAAACCATGCCAGCGTTCTTTAAAGAATATATGGCCACTCATCTCACCGGCCAATAAAGCACCCGTTTGTCGCATTTTTGCCTTAATCAATGAGTGCCCCGTATTCCACATCGTCGCCACACCACCTTTCTCTGTGATGTGTTCAGCAAGCTTGCTCGTGCACTTCACATCAAAAATTATTTCAGCACCAGGATGGCGCGACAAAACATCCGTTGCGAACAACATCATTAATCGATCAGGCCAAATAATGTCACCGCTAGTACTCACTACGCCCAACCGATCACCATCACCATCAAACGCTAAGCCAATATCAGCCTGCTCGGCTTTCACTTTGGCAGCTAAATCTTTCATGTTTTCCGGGCGACTGGGATCAGGATGATGATTCGGAAAATTACCATCGACCTCACAATACATTTCTACCACGGTACAGCCTAGATGCCGTAGCAACTCTGGTACCACCGTAGCAGCAGCACCATTAGCGCAATCAACGACAACTTTAAACGGCTTAATCAACATCACATCATCGGTAATGTGCGAGATGTAATCCTCTATAATGGATTTTTCCTGACATTGGCCTTTCCCTTCGTGGTAATCATAATCATCAATACGTTTACGAATTGCTTGAATATATTCACCAGCCAGCGCCTTGCCCGCCAACATGATTTTTAAACCATTATAATTAATTGGATTATGACTGCCCGTCACCATCACTCCTGAGCCAGTCCCCAGGGTCAGCGTTGCGTAATATAAAACCGGTGTTGGTACCAAGCCGATGTCAATTACATCCACGCCACTATGGCGTAAGCCTTCACTTAATTGTTTTGACAAACCTGGACTGGATAATCTGCCATCATGGCCAATCACAACCAGTTTTTGACCCAGATCTTGCGCTTCGCTACCCAATGCCCGGCCAATCGCAAAAACCGCGACTTCGGTTAAATCTTTTTCGATAATCCCGCGAATATCGTATGCTTTAAAAATATCTGGGGAAATATTCATTCCCTCTAAAATAGACTCATGTTGATTGGGTTCAGTATGTTCGAGTTTTGATTCGTCGTCCGTTTCCCCGCCATCCTCATCTTCATCAACAACAATTAAGCCTTCATCATCCTGATATAAAATGCCGCTACCCAGACCATCATCCACAAGTTCGCTATCGCGTTGAACGGCCTCAGGAACAAAAGCATCGGCATAACGTTTGGTACGACGCCAGTCTCGAAGCGCTAACAAAACCGCAATAATTAAAATAATCCCTGCAGTCGCCACGACGGCAAACAATCGCAATACGGCATAATCAATTTGATCTTGCGTGGTACGATTTTCTGGCCAGTAAGCAATACTCCACCGTGAACCTGCGATTGGTGAGGTAAATGGTGATAAAGAGCGATCAGCGACGGTCCCCACTTTCGCTAGCGACTGCGAACCCTGACGCAATTCTAGGTAGCCTTGATTTTTACCCAGGGTAGGTAATATTTTCTGAAAAAGTTCAATACTCAAACTGGCAACCACTCCACCCACTGCTTTACCATCTTGATTTCTTACTCCATGGACAAAATCAATATGCTGCAACGTCTTGCCGAACAGGTGTGCTTCTGCCCGTACTGGCTTTGTTGATTTTGCCGTTTCGCTGACTAAATCAAAGCAAGCAAAGCTTAAAATAGGTTCAGCATCATCATTGATTGCCGACGCATCCGCATGAATTAAGCGCAAACTCAGTAAGTCATCTAATTTAGGGTCCACAACACTCAATAAAATACTTTTATTTTTCTCAATTTGTACTAAATAATCTGGATCTTCCGCCAAACTTTGAACATACATTTTTATTGGTTCAAGTCTTTCCGCCATCTGTAATGCAATTTTTTTAACTTCTGCGCGGTAACGTAGATTTTCAGACTCTTGTTCTGGTAATTGCCAATTAGACAACAACACGTATAACAAAGCTCCCCCGGAAATTAAGATCAACAGCCACGGCACGACCCGTTGCCTCAACGTTATCTTCTCTGCTGGCGCATCGAGCACTTTTTTCTTTTTCGGGGAAATAATATTCATAGTGATTAGTATTGTTTAATGCCGACCTGTATGACCAAATCCTCCTGCACCTCGTTCGCTAGCATGAAACTCTTCAACCATCTCAAATTCTGCTTGCATCACTGGTACAATAACCATTTGCGCCACGCGTTCGCCCGGCTGCACCGTAAAGGTATCCTTGCCTCGATTCCAACACGACACAAACAGTTGTCCTTGGTAATCCGAATCAATCAAACCCACTAAATTACCCAGTACGATACCGTGTTTATGCCCCAAACCGGAGCGCGGCAATAACATCGCCGCATAATCAGGATCGGCAACGTAAATCGCCATCCCCGTTGGAATCAAAAATGACTCACCAGGGGCTAATTCGATCGCCTCATCAAGACAAGCGCGTAAATCTAAACCTGCCGAACCTTCGGTTGCGTATTCCGGCAAGGGGAATTCATTTCCAACACGTGAATCAAGGATTTTAAGTTGTATTTTTGTTTTCATGGTACCTCTGAGAAATTAAATCGACCAATTGTCGAGCAAGTTGAGTTTTATGCGTTAAAGCCAGCGTCTGTTCACCGCCCGGCCAAAATACTTGTAAAGCATTGTCGTCACTGTCGACGCCAATTGATTCACCAGTATCAGTTTGGCCAATACGGTTAGCGGCAATCATGTTCAATGATTTGGCCACCAGCTTAGCCTGCGCGTATTCAGCAATATTGTCTGTCTCAGCAGCAAAGCCAACCGTAAAGAGTGTTGGCGATTTAGTGCTAATGACTTGAAGAATATCTTCTGTCGGTTCAAGCGCCAGCGCCAACGTCTGTGACGATTTTTTAATTTTTTGTGAAGCAAACTTCGCCGGTCGATAATCCGCTACCGCCGCGCAGGCAATAAAAATATCACATTGCGATAAGTTAGTTTCTGCGGCAGTTAGCATTTCTGCGGCGGTTTCCACCTTTGTCAGTTGTACCCGATCAGGCGGCGCTAAACAAACCGGCCCACTGACTAAACTCACTCGCGCGCCTGACTCAATGCAAGCACTCGCCAGGGCATAACCCATTTTGCCACTACTGCGGTTACTGATGTAACGCATCGGATCAAGTGGCTCTCGAGTCGGCCCGGCGGTAATCGTAATTTGCACCCCGGCTAACGAACCGTTATTAAACGCCTCAACACAGCAATCGACTAAACTGCTGGGTTCGAGCATGCGCCCAGAACCAATTTCACCACAGGCTTGTTCACCTTCTGCCGGGCCCCAAATTTTGATGCCACGCTTATTTAAGGTGTCGATATTTGCCTGCGTAGCCGGATCTGCCCACATGGCCTGATTCATCGCCGGCGCCACAGCAATAGTAGATTGCGTTGCTAGACACACCGCACCCAGTAAATCATCGCCACGGCCCTGCACTAATTTTGCCAGCGTATCGGCACTGGCCGGCGCGACTAAGACAATATCTGCCCATCGAGCAAGTTCGATATGGCCCATACCCGCTTCAGCCTCAACATCCAGTAATTGTTCTAATACCGGGTGCCCGGATACTGCTTGCAAGGTTAACGCGGTAATAAACTCTGCCCCGCCTGCACTGAGAATAACTCGGCACTCCGCCCCTGCTTCACGCAAACGGCGAATTAAATCAGCACTTTTATAAGCGGCGATACTGCCTGTGACAGCCACCACAATGCGTTTATTGGCGAGCATTAACATAGTCCCTGATTTTAGCAGATAAGTGCTTACTTACGCGCAAACGTTTTATCCACGGTATATAATATACGCACAAGTCTATTGCAACGGATTGCAATGCCTAGCCAAGGAGGCAAATATGGCGATTAATGACTGGCCGAGCAGCGAACGGCCACGCGAAAAACTCATCCTTAAGGGGCCACAAGCCCTCTCTAACGCTGAACTACTGGCGATTTTTCTCCGCACTGGCTGCCAAGGTTGCAGTGCTTTAGATCTAGCTCGTGAGCTACTCAACCATTTCGGTGGACTGCGGCAACTATGGCAGGCCGATATCGAGGCTTTTACAGAGGTCAAAGGTGTCGGAGAAGCCAAATACGCGCAGTTTCAAGCAGTACTCGAACTTGCCCGCCGGCACATGGAAGAGTCGCTAGAACACGGCGTCAGCTTTTCTGAGCCCAATGCCGTGCGTGAATACCTCGCTAGCCTGCTCAGAGAGCGCCCACATGAGGTCTTTGTCTGCCTGTTCCTCGATACCCGTCATCGGCTGATTTGCAGCGAGGAATTATTCCAGGGCAGCATTGATTCTGCCCACGTGCACCCACGGGTGGTGGTCAGCCGGGCATTGGAATTGAAAGCCGCTGCCCTGATTCTGGCGCATAATCATCCCTCTGGTATCGCGGAACCTAGCCAGGCTGATAAAAGCCTGACGCAACGGCTAACGGATGCTTTACGACTGATTGATGTACGGGTGCTGGATCACTTTATTGTCGGGGAAGGCACGCCTTATTCATTTGCTGAGCATGGGCATCTGTGAAAAATAGTTTTTTATGATCTAATTTCATGCCAAAAATTATCACTAAAGCTTTGTTAAATAAGTATAATTACCGGATTAGTCACACTCCACTGAAATTTAGATTGCTTGCGGCGAGTCCCTGCATCTGGTATAAAGTGCGGCTCGATTTGCGTAATTTTAGCTACGCGAACAAACATATTTAAGTTTTTGGAGAATAATCATGGCCAAAGTGTGTCAGGTGACAGGCAAACGCCCTATGTCCGGCAACAACGTATCGCACGCGAAAAACAGAACGCGTCGTCGCTTCCTGCCTAATCTGCACAACCACCGTTTTTGGGTGGAAAGCGAAAAACGCTTCGTTCGCTTACGTGTATCTTCTAATGGTATGCGCGTTATCGACAAGAAAGGCATCGATACCGTGCTGGCCGATATCCGCAAACGCGGCGACAAGGTTTAAGGGGCTCTATCATGCGCGATAAAATTAAAATGGTTTCAAGTGCTGGCACAGGCCACTACTACACCACAGACAAGAACAAACGCACCACACCAGACAAACTTGAAATGAAAAAGTATGATCCGGTTGTACGTAAGCACGTTATCTACAAAGAATCTAAAATTAAGTAAGGTTCTTTCTTGCCGCCGTTTAATTTGGCGCAAGTAGTAACTAGTAAAGAACCCTTTCAGGTTTCATTTTACATACCTTACCCTTGTCAGGGTCAAGGCAACAAAAAAGCCCGGCATTAGCCGGGCTTTTTTGTTGTGCGTTACCTGCTGTTATTTAAACAGGTGAACGTGCCATTGAGTAACCTTTCAAGCTAGCAGCAAAGTCTTGTAAAGCTTTAATACCCGTTGCTTCAGCTTGACGACACCATTCCAGAATAGCTTGTAACAATTGCTCTTGTGAGGCAGAGGTCTTGTTCCAGATTTCCTGTAGGCTTTGTTTAAACTCGTAAACTGTATCCAGTGTCTTATTCTGTGACAAAGTAGTTTCGAGATTACGACGACCAATTTCATCAATCAACGTATCATCGCGTGCCATCAATTTACGTACACGTTTAATTTGATTACGGATGACACCGTCTTCAGTTTTACGCACTTCATCATCACAAACACGTGACATCACTTCACCGGCGTAGTTAGACATAACCTGAAAACGATTTGTCACTAGCGCCATCACTGTGTCGGTATCGATAGACGGTTTACTGTTATCAATCACGGCTTTTGGTGCCAGTTTCTTCACTTTACAAAGGCCCAATGCAGAAAGAATAGTGATGTACATCCAACCAATATCAAACTCGAACCATTTCACTGAAAACTTGGCTGAGCTACCAAAAGCATGATGGTTATTGTGGTGTTCTTCACCACCAATCAAAATACCGATAGGCATAAAGTTTGTTGATGCATCGCTAACTTCAAAGTTACGGTAACCAAAGTAATGGCCAACACCGTTAATCAAACCCGCTGCGGTGAACGGAATCCATGCCATTTGCACTGCCCACATGGTAATACCAATAGGGCCAAACAAAATCACATCAATAATCAGCATCGACGCGATACCGGCCTTGTTGTAACGGCTTGCGTAAACATTACGTTCCAACCAGTCATCAGGCGTGTTGTGGCCATACGCTTCTAACGTATCTTTCTTGTTACTTTCCTTGCGGTATAACTCAGCGCCTTGCCATAAGACTTTCTTAATACCAAAAATCTTAGGACTATGTGGATCGTTTTCTGTTTCACATTTAGCGTGATGTTTACGATGCACTGCCACCCATTCTTTTGTGACCATACTGGTGGTCATCCACAACCAAAAGCGGAAGAAGTGGCTAGGGATCGCATGCAGTTCGATAGCGCGATGCGTTTGCGCCCGATGTAAAAATAATGTCACTGACGCAATCGTGATATGCGTCAGAATCAAAGTCACGACAATATACTGCCACCATGACAAATCAAGAATACCGTTTAACATGAATTACTATCTCCTTAGCGCGAATAGCGCTAAAACTTAAGTTTGCCGACCTCCAAAATGAAGAGAAAACCATCGGCTATACCAGCGTAGTATACACTGGACACTAAAGGCATACGAAACGTAGGGCTTTAAACCCTGCCTTTATATCGGCACCGAAATAAAACATTCAATACCTATAAGCCTATTATATAGTACTTCTTATGCCAAAACCCAATAGCCCATCGCTAACTGTTGACACAATAATTGAGCTCACAGATCGGCCAAATACACCTATCCTATTGATTAAAAGGAAGAATCCGCCTTTTGGCTGGGCAATTCCAGGCGGATTTGTCGATATTGGCGAAACCTTGGAACTGGCCGCTATCCGTGAAGCAAGTGAGGAAACGTGCCTGCACATAAACCTGACTTATCTGCTGGGCTGCTACTCAGACCCTGCTCGAGACCCACGAGGTCACACCGTCAGTGCTGTTTATATCGCTCAGGCCAGCGGCAGCCCCGTTGCCGCTGATGATGCTAGCGAAGTTGGCCTCTTCGACCCTGCCGATCTACCTAGCCCATTGGCCTTTGACCACCAACAAATACTCAACGATTACTTGCACTTCCGTTTGCATGGCCAGCGTCCCGCCCTAACTAGCCTCTAAGCAAAATCTATTCAGTTCTTCTCCAGACTGCCGATACAGGAGTTATTCGTCTATAAAAATATTGAGACCGAAAGCCTATGTCCGAAGCGGCAGAACAAAATAATAGTCACCAGGCCTTTATTGGCCGTCAGCCAATTTTTGATGTCGATCTAAATCTACATGGATACGAATTACTCTTTCGTAGTGGTGAACACAGCAGCGCGGGCGTCACCGATGGTAATCAGGCGACCTCACAAGTCATCATTAACGCTTTTGTCGATATTGGTATTGAACAAATAACTGGTAACAATATTGCTTTTATTAATCTGACACGCGATTTTCTGGTTGGTAAAATTCCTTTGCCATTTGAAAGTGGCAATATCGTATTAGAAATTCTTGAAGATGTTCATGCCGACGAAGAAACGATTGCTGCTGTCACTGAGTTGTCAAAAAAAGGCTTTATCATCGCGCTTGATGATTTTGTTATCAGCGATAAAAACCGTGCCCTCATTCCGCTAGCAGATATTGTCAAAGTTGATTTAATGCAATTTGAAAATGACGAGGCTTTACGGTCAGATGTCGAAGAGCTCAAAAAACACTCGGTGAAACTATTAGCTGAGAAAGTTGAGACTCGCGAAGAGTTTGAACTATGTAAAACACTTGGCTTTGAATTATTTCAAGGTTATTTCTTTTGCAAACCACAAATCATTACCGGTAAAAAATTACCCGCTAACCGTATTGCCTTACTCAATCTAATTGCAAAGTTACAATCCCCTGATTGTGATATCAAAGAACTTGAAGAATTAATTTCTCGCGACGTGGCGATTAGTTACAAACTAATGCGTATTATTAATTCACCTTTTTATGGTTTGCGAACAAAAATTGAATCTGTGCAACGTGCCTTAATGGTATTGGGTTTAAAAGCATTAAAAAGTTGGGTAACGGTTATCAGCCTGTCGATGATCGATAACAAACCGCCTGAATTAGTCAATACCTCACTTATTCGCGCTAAAATGTGCGAACAGCTCAGTAGCTCCTTCAACTGCAGTGAAGAGTCTTCCTTTACGGTTGGTTTGTTTTCATTACTCGAAGCATTGATGGATCAGCCATTGACTGAATTATTATCCAAGCTTCCTCTTTCGAGCGAAATCTGTGCCGCACTACTACAGCACAAAGGCGAGCTTGGCCAAATACTAGATGTCGTGATTGCCTATGAACACGGTGATTGGGAGACAGTAGAAAAAAGCAAATTAGACAGCGGTGAGTTACGTCAGGCTTTTCTCACTTCACTTAGTTGGGCCGGTGAAATTAGCTTACAAATGAGTACACCAACAAATTAATAAAACTAAAAAGATATTATATTTTGTTCAGTAATAACGAGCCAGAATAATGTAACTTTGCGATCCAACCTTTCCCAATCCAACTCGTTGAAACTGTTTCTGTGACCAGTGCTGGCCCTTCAATAGATTGCTCAACAGCCAAGCCTGCACGATCATACACAGGCACCTGTTGATCGATGCCATGTAAATCTGCAAAACAAACCGGTGCGGCATCAGACTGCGCAGCCAGCGGTGACAAAGGCACAGACGGTTCAGGGCCTTTTACACTCACTCGTACGTTGACCAGTTCCACTGGCAAGTTTAAACGATGGCCATAACGTTTTTCGTGTGCCTCGTGAAAAGCACTCAAACTGTTTTCCATTCCCTGCCAATTAATCGTAAACGTGTATGACTGGCCGCGGTAACACAAATCTAATGCACCGGCTGTAATGAGATCTTGTTTCGCGACCCCTTCACGCATTAGTGCATCACTCGCTTGCGTTGCCAAGCGCGCAATTTCTACTTCTATTTGTTCGACTGTTAACGTCGCTAACAAGCAATTAACCGTGTGAGATAAATCCCGAGAGCGTGGCGCAGCTAACATACCGAGCGCGGATAACACCCCACCATGTACCGGCACAATAGCATGCCGCATTTGCAATGCTTCGGCTAACGCGCAAACATGCAAACCACCGGCACCACCAAAAGAAATCAATGTGTATTGCCGCGGATCAATGCCGCGCTGCACTGAAATCACTCGCAGTGCCCGCGCCATGTGTTCATTAGCAATGCGTATGATCCCTTCAGCAGCTTGTTGCGCATTAATGCCCAACTTATCACCTAGCGAACTAATACTTGTTTGTGCCGCACCGCGATCCAATATCATCTCGCCACCAAGAAAGTTTTCTGCCCGCAAACGCCCCAACACCAGATTGGCGTCAGTCACCGTTGCCTGCTTACCGCCCTGTCCATAACACGCCGGGCCCGGCGCTGCACCCGCAGACTCAGGACCCACTTGCAACAAACCACCGGCATCTACGCTAGCGATAGAGCCACCACCGGCACCGATTGTGTGCATATCAACCATCGGCACTGAAACCGGGTAACCCGCTATTTCGCCATCGCGAGTCAAACGCATCTCACCTTCTAATAACGCTACATCCGTTGATGTACCGCCCATATCAAAACTCAGTAATGTTTCGCAACCCGTTGCTTTCGCGACATAACGAGCACCTGCCAAACCGCCTGCCGGACCAGAGAGTAATAAATTAACGGCCCGATCACCGGCTTGTTCCGCAGCAATAGTGCCACCTGAACTTTGCATCACGGAAACTGGTGCCGGCGCCAATGATTCACGTAAACGTTGCAGATAACCTTTCACCAACGGCCCAACGTAAGCATTTAACCAGGTCGTCATACCTCGCTCATATTCACCCAATTCGGGTAGTATCGCCGACGATCGCGATACATAGATTGATTCGGGGATTATTTCTTCGATTATTTTTTCAGCCGAGTCATCCAGAAAAGAGAACAACATGTTAATTGCCACCGCGTCGGGTTTCAGCACACGGAGTTGTTCGCGTAGCTGATCCAGATCAGCATCGGTCAGCGGTGTTAAGACTTGCTTATCAGCACTAACTCGACCACCCACTTCTAAACACAGTGCTCGCTCAACCGGTAACGACGAAGGTGATGGTTGCAACGCGTACAATTCACGTCGCGCCTGACGGCCAATACTCAGCACATCGGCTAGACCTTTGTTGGTGATGTAAACGGTGCGCACACCTTTACCTTCCAACACAGCATTAGTGGCCACAGTCGAACCGTGCACTATCGTTAAATTAGCTAAATTGGTAGCAGAGGCCAGTCCCAATTCATCTAAACCCTGTAATATGGCTTTTTCCGGTGCCTGCGGCGTTGAGAGTACTTTGTGCACACGTAATCCGTGCTGATTCAAAAGCACAAAATCGGTAAACGTACCGCCGGTATCCACACCGAGTAATTGAGTGTTGTTCATCATAAATTTTTATTTTGAGTACTTAAGCACGTGCATTTAATAATAGCCGTACTATACTTTGCGAAATCAAGGCAATTCCGGCAGAATGCTGTTGCCCATAATTATAAAGTATAAGCGTGCATTTTTAAGTTTATTTTGAAGTCTCTAATACCGGTAGAGAAATGGCCGTTGCCATGTGCGCGAACAACAAGGTTAACAACGTAGCTCCATGACAGAGGATGTTTTAATTCAAGTCAATGATCTGTGCCGCGATTACGGCTCACTTCATGCGCTGAAAAATGTTAGCTTCAGCCTGCGTCGCGGCGAAGTACTGGGATTTCTGGGTCTTAATGGCGCAGGTAAATCCACCACCATGCAAATCATCAGTGGCAATCTAGCACCCACCTCCGGTGAAGTAAAAATCAACGGCTACGATATTCTCGAGCAGCCCAAACAAGCCAAAGCCTCGTTAGGTTTTTTAGCCGAACAACCACCGCTATACCGCGAATTAACCGTTAATGAATATCTGCTATTTTGTGCACGCCTGAATCGAATCGCTAAAAACGATATCGCTAAAGCTATCACTCGTGCCTGTGAACGCTGTGGCTTAAACGACGTTCGCAAACGCCTGATTGGCAACCTGTCAAAAGGCTACCAACAGCGAGTGGGGATTGCGCAAGCGATTATTCACACTCCTGAAGTAGTGATCCTTGATGAACCCACCGTGGGGCTAGATCCAATTCAGATACGCGAAATACGTCAACTTATTCGCGAATTAGGCAACGATCACAGCGTAATTCTATGTACGCATATTTTACCCGAAGTACAGTCCACCTGTGATCGCGTACTGATTATTAACCATGGTCAAATAGCCGTGGAAGACACCCTTGCAGGGCTTGATGCTCGGGTACAAAAAAACAGTATTCGTGTACGCTTAAATCAGCCGCCTAAGGCAACGCAACTTAATATTGCAGATCTTAATTCAACGCTGAACATTCTTAACGCCGAGGTATTATCAGAACAAGAATTTACTTTGCAGTGTGGTGCTAATTTCGACCAAGCAACGTTTATTCAATATTGCGTGCAACAAGACTGGGATATTTCTGAGCTTAGTCCCATCACTAATGCGCTAGAACAAATGTTTATTAATATTACCTGCAACGACATTGATAGCCCGGCGGCCACCGAGGTGGCATCATGATTTTCAATATCGCCATGCGCGAGTTACGCAGTTTATTTTTATCACCACTGGCCTGGGCTATTTTAGCGATTAAATTACATGTCCTGAGCTGGATCTTTCTTTTTCAACTGGATCGGTTTCTTGAGATACAACCCAAACTAGGGGGGATGCAAGGCGCACCCGGACTCACCAGTTTAGTGGCCATTCCGCTGCTTGATACCGCCGCATTCTTATTAATGTTGATCATACCTTTAATAAGTATGCGCCTCATCAGTGAAGAACGCCGAGGCCAAACCTTAAGCTTATTGTTCTCTGCGCCGGTTTCAATGACAGAAATCATTCTCGGTAAGTATCTTGGCATACTCGCGTTTCTTAGCGTTATGCTCGCGCTGATCGTACTCATGCCGTTAAGTTTATTTCTCGGTGCTAACCTTGATGGTGGCTTATTAGCCTCGGGTATTATTGGTTTATTTCTGATCACTGCCAGCTATGCCGCCATTGGTTTGCTGATGTCTGCACTGACCAAAGAACCATTAATTGCTGCGATTAGCAGCTTCGGGGTTTTTCTACTGCTGTGGATTATTGATGGCGTTAACAACGCCGGCCAAAACAATCTCGCCACCGGCTTATTTAACTATTTATCAATCAGTAGCCACTACCAAAATTTCTCGCATGGCATTATTAATAGCGCTGATTTCAGTTACTTTGGGCTATTGATTATCACTGCCATTATTTTAAGTATTCGTCGGCTCGACGCCTACCGCCTGCAACATTAATAAGGAACATTCATGCAGGTTACTAAAAAATCACATCGCTTACTTCGCTTACAAAACATTGCTTTTGTAGCATTGTTTATTGCCGTGATTGGCATGCTGGCGTGGGTAAGTAGCCGTTATACTTTTATTACCGACTGGACAGTTGATGGTCGCAATACCTTGTCGCCAGCAAGTACCGAACTGCTTAAACGCATCGAAGGCCCCGTTTCTATCAGTGCCTTTGCCCGCGACGACTCCGATTTAAGAAAACGCCTGAGTAACTTCATTGAAAGTTACCAACGTTACAAAGATGACATTAGCCTGACGTTTATTAACCCCGATATTGAGCCACAACAAGCAAGAGAACTGGGTATTCGTGTTAATGGCGAACTCGTCATTCAATATAAGAATCGTAGCGAGAATTTACAAGATATCAACGAGCAAGCGTTTACCAATGCATTGCAACGCGTTGCCCGTAGCAACGATCGCTTTCTTGCTTTTTTAAGCGGCCATGGTGAACGTAGCCCGAACGCGCAAGCCAATCACGACCTCGGCGACTGGGCAGCACAATTACAAACACGTGGTTTCAATACGCTTAATTTGAATTTGGGCACGACACCACAAATCCCGGACAACATTGCCGCCCTGATTATTGCCAGCCCACAAGTTAATTTACTCCCCGGTGAAGTCTCACTCATTGGCGACTTTCTAGCTAAAGGCGGGAATTTATTGTGGCTAGCCGAACCAGAAGAATTACACGGTCTTGGTGTGCTCGCCGAACAATTGGGCATTGAGTTTTTACCTGGCATGGTGGTTGACCCTACCACTCAACAAGTCGGCATTGACGATCCTCGTTTTACTGTCATTACTGAGTATGGCCCTCAGGCAGTCACCAGCAATTTCGATAGCATCACCCTCTACCCACAAGCCGCTGCCATTGAATTTGTCGAAGGTAGTGACTGGCTTGGCGATGCGTTTCTTATTTCTGCTGCTAATAGTTGGTCTGAAACCGGTGACATGGTCGGACAACTTGTACTTGATCCCGGCGAAGATATTCCTGGACCGCTTAACATCGGTGTGATGCTCGGACGCACAAGCAATGATAAGGAGCAACGTGTCGTTGTCATCGGCGATGGCGACTTTTTGTCTAACGCCTATCTAGGCAATGCTGGGAATCTTGATCTCGGCCTTAACTTGATCAATTGGCTTAGCCACGACGACAACTTTATTAATATCCCGGTGAAAACAGCACAGGATATTTCACTGGATTTATCACCCACTACCTCAGCAATCATTGGTCTGGGTTTTCTCTTTGCCTTACCATTACTATTACTTGGCGCCGGATTTACTATCTGGTGGCGACGAAAACGAGCCTAAGCCTATGAGCAATCGCGCAATTTTAAATATAATTTTACTCGCCATGGTCATTGGCTTAACGGTTTTTATTACCTACGATCCGAAACAGGAAAGTAAAGCCATGACCACGCTAGGTGGTCCGGCTAATATGGAAATCACCGACATTACCCTCAAACGTGATGGCCTTGAAGATGTGTTGTTCCAACGCCAACACATGCAATGGCGCATGCTAAAGCCTTATCAAGTCAGTGCCGCACCCGAACGTATAAATGCTCTGCTGGAGTTGCCTTCAGCAGTCAGCCACAACCGTTTTTCATCTATTGATAAAGATTTAGGTGTTTATCATCTAGCTGAGCCCAAAGCTGAATTAACGTTAAACAAAAATCAATACCAATTTGGTAATAGCGAGCGCCTCAGTAACCACCGTTATGTGTTACATGACAACACTATTCACTTAACCACAGATCGTTTTTTCCATCACTTACGCACTAGCCCAATTCAATTTGTTAGCCGCAATATTTTAGATACAGGAATGAGAATTAAAAGCATCGACCTGCCGACGTTGAAAATCACCAAGAGCAGTGATGGTCACTGGCAAACAGCACCCGGACAAGCACCTGATGTTGCTAGACATCAATCCATCGAAAATCTAGTTGATCACTGGCGAACATTGCGCGCAAATCAAGTTAAAACTATAAAGACACCTGCTGAAGTCATGGACATCACACTGACTCTTGAGTCTGGACGAAAAATGAAATTTGGTGTCCGCCAGACTGAAGATGAATTAATTTTAATCTGTAACCCTCAAGGTATTCAGTTCCACTTTGATGGTGAAAATGCGAATAAACTGCTTTCACTTACTAGCAGTAACTAAAGCAGTAAATAACTGCTAAACGCTAGACAACGACAAAATGCCCGAACTACCCGAAGTTGAAACCACGCGACGTGGTATCGCACCTCATTTAAAAAACCAATGCATTAGTAAAGTTATTATCCGCAATGGAAAACTGCGTTGGCCCATTCCGACTTCACTGATTCGCTCCTTGCCAGGCCAACATATTATTGACGTCACCCGCCGGGGTAAGTACTTAATACTACAAATGCCAAAAGGGGCGTTGATTATGCACCTCGGCATGTCAGGCAGCATGCGAATACTTAGTGCCGATGAACCGGTGCGAAAACATGATCACTTCGATCTGGTGTTAGACAATGGCAAATGCCTACGCTTTCACGATCCAAGGCGCTTCGGTAGTATTCTCTGGAGCAAAACCGATCCACTACAACACAAACTGTTAATTAAACTCGGCCCAGAACCCGATGATGATCTATTGTGCGGCGACTATCTTTGGCAACGCTCTCGCCATAAGCGCGTTACCATTAAGTCCTTTATTATGGACAGCCATGTCGTTGTCGGTGTCGGTAATATTTATGCTAGCGAATCATTATTTCGTGCTGGCATTAACCCAAAGCGTGCAGCGGGGAAAATTAGCAAGGTTCGTTACGAGCGTTTATCTGATGCAGTTAAAGAGGTGATTAGTGCAGCGATACGTCAAGGCGGTACTAGCTTAAAAGACTTTACCAATGCAGATGGTAAGCCTGGCTATTTTAGCCAACAATTGAATGTTTATGGCCGGCGAGATGAAGACTGTCTGCAATGTGGCGCCACTATCAAACATTGCACTATCGGCCAGCGCGCCAGCTATTACTGTCCCAAGTGCCAGAAATAACATTATTCCATCAACGGTTATATTCACAAGCCACTGTTTTCAAATGACTTACTGTCGAGCCACAGCGCATTATTAAGCGTCTATACTTAGCTCATAGACACACTAACAATATATAGCCCAGTTGTATTACCGTTAAGAAAATGGCCCATCATCCGACATAGTATGGAGAAGATGCAGCGCTCTTAACTTAGGAAAAGTATGCCAGACAGTAAACTAAAAAAAGTCCACTACAACATTATTTTGTATGCGCTTTCACAACCTGTCTACCGTTTGCTGTTCATCAGTTTCTTACTTGTCTCCATTATTCCCATTGGTTTACTTGGTTATGACTTGCGTAAAGCGGCTAAGGATAATGCCAACCGAGAGTTAGCAGAAAAACACCAACTACTGGCAGAAAATCTTGCTTCGCCAATCAGTATTCATATTAATAGTAATCGTTCACTACTAAAACTTCTCAGCATCTCGCTAAAAAACCACTCGCTGAATAGTGAGACGAAGATTGAACGTACTTTTAAAAACACCTTGCTACATGTGCAAAGCTTCCGTTCACTGTCTTTAGTCAGCTTAAAAGGAAATTTACGCGGTTATTACCATAACAATATGCGTAATAATTATCCTCTCAATGCCTTTAAACGCCATCCTCTGTTCATTAACAGCCGAGATACATCACAGTCTTTAATCTCTGGCATTATGCCTAGCCCATTTACCGGCGAGCCGACTATTTTAATCTCTCAAACTGTCACTAATGCTAAAGGCGTGGTGATTGCCATTATGATCGGCGAACTAAAAATTGAACCCATTGAATTAATCCGCAGTAAAATTCGCTTTGGTATCAACGGCCACTCTGCGATCGTCGATAAACAAGGTCTTGTCATTGCTCACCCTAACCCCGAGTGGATGGCAGAGATGCGTGACTTATCCGATCTCAGCGTGGTTAAACTCATGCGCGCTGGGCAAACCGGTGTTACTGAGTTTTATTCACCGTTTGTTAAAGAAAACATGGTCGCAGGCTATACCTCAGTAAAGCAACTGGGCTGGGGCATTATGGTGCCTCAACCTAAAAGTGAAGTAGATGCACAAATCAGTTTGTTACTCGACAGATACATTGCCTGGGGGGCGACCGGTTTAATGCTCGCGATTCTATTTGCGCTTCCTCTCGTTGCCTGGATAACGCGACCTATCAATCGTCTGGCCGATGCGGCAAAGCATTTATCTGAATCAGACATGGACAGTGACCTGCTTAACTCACCAAGCTATGCGCCACGCGAAATAAGTTTACTGACTAAATCTATTCAACATCTGATGTACGGTCTTAAGTCTTCGCATTTAACCGTCAAAGACTTGAATAAATCACTGCAGTCTCGTGTTGATGAAGCCACCCGACAATTACGCGACACCAACATGCAACTTGCCATATTAGCCAAAGAAGATCACTTAACAACTTTGGCTAATCGTCGTCACTTTGAAGAAACATTACGAACAGCAATGCGCTCAGCACCTGATGAATCAAATAACTTCTGCCTGATGCTCATCGATATTGATAACTTTAAAAACATTAATGATTCTTATGGTCATGCCGCAGGCGATGCTGTGTTGCAACACATCGCGAACTTGTTAAAAACAATTATGCGCCCCGGCGATATTGCCGCACGCTTTGGTGGTGATGAATTTGTCGCGCAGCTGAATTGTCCTGCAGAAATTGGCAACAGCCGGGCAAATGATATCCGACGAGCGATTGCTCAATCAGGGGTGCATTGGCAGAACTCAAAAATACAAGTCACTGCCAGTATCGGTATATTACATTGGCGATCAAGCCAGTGTCAGGATATTGATAAGATTTTACGGATGGCCGACGAAGCAATGTATGATGCTAAACATAGTGGTAGAAATTGCGTTGTTGAACGCACGTGTGAGGCTTAATTTATTTTTCTACCGGTTCCATCGTGACAGTATCGTCAATATTTATTGACCCACCTTGAATCACTTTAGCATTTATTCCGCCATGGCCACGCATCGCATTGTAACCACCGTCACCCAGAATCGTTTCCATTCTCGAACAGGGTGCACAAATACCGGTACCTTGTAAAACTACATCGCCAATTCGAAATAAACGATCACGCAAAGCGTACAAATTGATCCCTGAAATAAGTAAGTTGCGACGCAACCATTGTGGCAAAACTTCATCATGACCGGTAATGCTCGCCAGCACCGGCAAATGTTCAGCCTGAATCAATGATACTTGTCTTTTACCACCATCACGCAAACAACGATGATCACCTTGCAAACCTTTATCCGTTAGAGCCTCAACTGACTCAACACTAATCAACTCGGCTCGCTTCTCGGGCCGTAAACCAATCCATTGCAAGCGGCCTGATTGCGGCATTGTGACCAGCAACTCAGCCATAGTCATTTTATTAAGCACTGATTGATTCATTTTACGCTGGCACTCCCTATGCCCCGCGGATCGCTCGCGGCGTCTAACTTGTTAGTGGCTCTATCCCAAATGACAACCTGCATATTGCCAAAGTCATTACGCAAACTTAGTACATGGCCACGAAACTGTAATTCCGCTGCCAATTCATCACTAAAGGTCCCGCGCTCATACTGAATATGATCAGGCAGATACTGATGATGAAAACGTCGTTGACCGACAATTTGCATTGCGTCATCACCACGACGGTAAGCCAACATGCTGTGCAAGACCATAGTGATAATTCGGCTTCCACCCGGCGTGCCGAGCACTGCAACACCACGTGGACTTTCAACAAAACTCGGCGACATGCTCGACAACGGCCGTTTGTAAGGCGCTATCGCATTCGCTTTTGCACCGACCAAACCATAAACATTGGGAACACCCGGCTTGGCTGAAAAATCATCCATTTCATCGTTCAACAACACACCCGTGCCAGCCGCCACAAAGCCACTGCCAAACGGATAGTTAACGCTTAAGGTTGCTGAGACACGATTGCCTTCAGCATCAATAATTGAAAAATGAGTGGTGTCTTCACCAATACCTGCGGGCACGCTTTCGACCGGCAAGCTGACACTTTCAGTGGCTTGCGTCAGTGAAACGCTGCGGCATAACTCAGTGCAGTGTTCAGCACTAAGCAACTTTTCAGTGGGTACGAAAATAAAATCAGGATCACCCAAGTACTGGGCGCGATCACGGTAAGCACGGCGCATCGCTTCAACAATTAAATGATGCTGTGTCTCAGAGGTCTGCTGATCGAAATTCATTTCAGCCAACACATTCAAAATTGTCATGATCGCAATACCACCTGATGAAGGCGGCGCAGCTGAAACAATTCGCAACTCCTCAAACTGGCCGGTAATAGGCGCGCGTTCAATCACCTGATAGCGCGCTAAATCTTCAAGCGACCAGATCCCCCCCGCATCTCGCACAGCGGTGACTAAACGTTGCGCCACCACTCCACGGTAAAAACCATCGCGACCTTGAATAGCGATTGCTTCAAGCGTATTAGCTAAATCAGGTTGCTTAATCACAAATCCTAACGCCGGTACTTGCCCCTTATCCAGAAATACCCTCGAGGCAGGTGAAGATTGCAGTACCTTGAGTCGGAACGTTGCCATGCCTTGATAATAACTATCAACCGGAAAGCCGTTACGGGCAATCGCAATTGCCGGGGCTAAACTCTTTGTTAAAGGTAGGCGACCATAACCCTTTGCCAAGCGCTCCAGTGCGGCAGGCACACCCGGAATACCGGCAGCCAATGGACCATCGATAGAGGCCTTCTGTAATACGTTTTTATTTTCATCCAGGTATAAATCACGATGAGCACGACCGGGCGCCATTTCGCGGCCGTCGAGCATCACTTGCTTACCATCACCGGCACGATGCAATAACCAAAAGCCACCACCGCCAATGCCTGAGCTATAAGGTTCAACAACGGCCAGCACGGCTGTTACTGCAATCGCTGCATCAAAGGCATTACCTCCCGCGGCAATAATGTCATGTCCGGCCTGTGTTGCCAGTGGATGTGCGGTGGCAATACCCGCCCCGCCTGTAACCGATTCGGCATGTGCTGAGAACGGTAGTAAAGAAAACAAAAGTAATAAAAAAATCAGCTTTTGATTGACGGTCTTCAACAATGCAAAAAGGCCCGCAAGTGGGCCTTTTTGGAAATAACGTTGTCTCGTGATAACGGCCAACTCAGGCACTCTGTGCCATTAATTTTTCATATTTAAGCTGTAACTGCTCTTCCGATTCCACTTTATCAGGATTGCCGGGGATGCAATCAACCGGGCAGACATCGACACACTGCGGGGTATCATAATGGCCAACGCACTCGGTACATTTATCCATGTCGATTTCATAGATTTCATCACCTTGATAAATCGCTTCGTTCGGGCACTCGGGCTCGCACACGTCGCAATTAATGCATTCATCGGTAATCATTAACGCCATTACATCACTCCAAAACGATTCAAACGGCCTGACTGAGCCAGACGGTTGCGTATATTAGCCGATCCTGTCACTCAATGCAGCCCCTACCTTGGGGTCAACAAATGCCGAAATATCACCGCCGTGAGCCGCTATCTCCTTGACTAAACTAGAAGAAATATAAGCGTACTGCTCAGCCGGGGTTAAGAACAAAGTCTCTATGTCCGGTGCCAAACGGCGATTCATCCCCGCTAACTGGAATTCGTACTCAAAATCAGACACGGCCCTCAAGCCGCGCAAAATGACCTGACCTTGTTTCTCACGCACAAAATCAACCAACAAACTGTTAAAGCCTTCCACTTCAACGCCCGCCACATCGGCCAGCACCTCTTCCGCCAATGCAACTCGCTCAGCAAGGGTAAAGGTCGCACCTTTACCTTCATTTTCAGCCACCGCCACAATCACGCGATCAAAGCGCTTTGCCGCCCGCACAATTAAATCAGTGTGGCCATTGGTAATAGGGTCAAAGGTGCCCGGATAGATAGCAGTAATATTCATGCGCACACGCTACCACGCAGACCGCTTGCTGTCAGCCACATCGTAGCAACCACGCCTGAGCCTGACCGGCTGAGGTTTGGCGCAATAACTCCCAGGGTAAGGGCAAAACAGGCGGCATTCGCTTTGCATCTTGCTCAAGATAGAGCTGTGCATCTTCGGCTAACCAACCACCGTCAACAAGATCTTTGCACAACGATTCGACAATATCGAGCTTGTAAGGCGGATCGAGAAAGATCACATCAAACGGACTGGATTCTTGTTTTAAAAATTCTTCTGCGCTGGTACAAAGACATTGCGTTGGCGAAATCGGTTCGCTGGCTGCCAGCATATCGATATTTTCTTGTAGCTTCGCCGCTGCTTTCGCGTCGCGCTCGACAAACACCACTTCAGAAGCTCCCCGTGAGAGTGCTTCAAAACCCAATGCGCCGCTGCCGGCAAATAAATCCAGGCAGCGGGCACCGTGAATAGTCGGTTGTAACCAGTTAAACAGGGTTTCACGCACTCGGTCTGGCGTTGGACGTAAATCATCGGCATCCACAAAATTCAATTTACGACCACGCATGCGACCACCAATAATGCGCAGCGTGTTAGCTGAACGTTTTGCCACCGTTATTTTTTAACGCTGCCGCCAACCATTACGGTTACAAACTGTTCAGGCTTAATACGTCGGTTAAATGCATCGCGAATACTTTTCACAGAGACCGCCTCAATACTTTGATTAAATGTGTCCAGATAGTTTAATGGTAACCCATAAAAACCAATCATCGCTACGTACTGGGTGATTTTTTTATTGCTGTCTACACGCAAAGCAAAACCACCTGTGATGTTTTGCTTAGAACGTTTCAGTTCTTCGGCCGTTGGGCCTTTAGCCATAAACGCATCAAGCGTTTTACGTAAAATACCCAGCGCTTCATCCGCTGATTCATTTTTAGTTTGCAGACCCATCGTAAACGGACCATCTTCACGCATTGGGCTGAAGTAACTATAAACGCTATAAACAAGACCACGTTTTTCACGAATTTCATCACTTAACCGCGAGACTAAACCGCCGCCACCAAGAATGTGGTTACCAACATAAAGTGAAAAATAATCTGGATCGCCACGATGCATACCTGGTTGACCAACTAGAATATGGGTTTGGCTGGATTCATGATCAATACGAATATTTTGTGCCGCTTTTAACTTGCTAACAGCGGCAAGTGTTTGCACTCTTTTACCGGGCGCTAAATCTTTTGTTACGCGCTCAGCAATATCTTTTGCTTGCTGTTTTGATACTGCACCAACAATCGCAATCACGGCATTATTCGCCACGTATAAACGTTTATGAAATGCCACCACATCATCACGCTTCATCGCTTCCAAACTTGCATCAGAACCTGAGCTATCAATGCTGTATGGATGTTGCTGATAAACTTTCTTAAAGAATGTTTTGCTGGCAATTTTTCCAGGCCGTTGACGAGCAACTTGCAACCCGACCAACATCGCTTTGCGATTACGTTCAAATGACTTTAATGGGAAGTTTGGCTTGGCCATCACTTTAGCGAACGTATCTAAGGCTGTGTTTAAAGCATTTTTTTCAGTTAGCGTACGAACACTCATCACCGCCATGTCGCGTAATGAACTAGCACCATACTGAGCACCAACACCTTCAAACCGTTCAGCGATGGCATCAGCATCTAAATCACCAGAACCTTCATCAAGTAAACTTGTGGTTAACGAAGCAAGGCCTTCTTGCTTACCATCACGTGCGCTACCGGCATCAAACACTACTTGCAAATCAATGATTGGTAACTCGGGGGCGTGCACATAAAATACCCGTGCGCCGTTTTTAGTTTCCCATTGTTGAATATCAGGCCCGGCATTCGCAAAACCGGTAACACTTAGTAGCGCAACAACGAGTGCGCCTTTACATAAATTAATGACGGACATTAGCTGCTCCTGCAGATGGACGAGATGCTTTTTTACCTTTCTCTGGCTGCAGTACTGCAACCGTTAAGCGCTCATCAGTCAAATATTTTTTTGCAACCGCTAACACTTGTTCGGGTGTCACGGCACGAATGCGATCAACATATTCATCGAGACGTTTATGATCAAGACCAACTGTTACCAAGGTACCAATTTGCATGGCTTGGTAGAAAACAGAATCACGTTCGTAAACTTTGCTGGCAACGACCTGTGCTTTGATTCTATCTAGTTCTGATTTACTGGCTAGTTCAGTTTTCACTCGTGTGATTTGTCCACGAATGGCCTGCTCAAGTTCAGTAATTGTGTGATTTGCAGTTGGGCGCCCATCAAACAAAAATAAACTATCGATACGATTGTACATGTCGTAGCCCGCACCGGCTGATACAGCAATTTGTTTGTCGCGAACCAACTCTTTAGAAAAACGTGCACTGTTACCACCATCTAATATCGCGGCTAACATTTCTAAGGCATAGACATCATTGTCATCATCGGCGGTCATTAACACCGGCACTTTATAGCCCATCAACAAATAAGGCACTTCGGAAGCGGCCTTAACCGTCAGACGACGTTCACCAAGCTGTTTAACTTCGCGTTGTGGTTTAACCGGAATAACGTTAGGACCCTTTAACGGACCAAAGTATTTTTTAATTAACTTAAACGTAGCGTCTGCTTCAACGTCACCCACCACTACGATGGTTGCATTAGCGGGGGTGTACCAGCGTTTGTACCAATCACTTAAATCGGTGATGGTCATGCTTTTCAGATCATCCATCCAACCAATAATTGGGTGGTGGTAAGGACTGGTTTGATAAGCCGCCGCAGTGAACGACTCATACGTCAGCGAGGTTGGTTTATCTTCAGTGCGTAAACGACGTTCTTCCATCACCACTTTAATTTCTTTATCAAACTCTTTGCTTGGTAAGGTCAGGTTACGCATACGATCCGCTTCAAGACGAAAGCTGACTTCTATTCTGTCTTTATGCATGCGCTGAAAATAGGCGGTGTAATCACGGCCAGTGAAAGCATTTTCACGACCACCATTGGCGGCAATGATTTTTGAGAATTCATTAGGTCCGAGCTTGTCGGTGCCTTTAAACATCATGTGCTCCAGTGCATGGGACACACCGGTGATGCCATTGTATTCGTAGCTGGAACCGACCCGGTACCAGACTTGAGACACCGCAACCGGTGCACGGTGGTCTTCTTTAATCAGCACTCGCATGCCGTTGTCGAGTTTGTACTCATGAACGGCAGAGGCCGCCAGTGCAGTGGAAGGCAGCAGCGCGGCTACCAGCAGTCCACACAGTAAGTTAATGGGCTTAATTCGCATTTGGTCTTTATCCCTTATGACAAAAAATTCAATTATTTTTCTACTCTATGCAGTCAAATGATACGATACTGCCTCGCTAGACCCTATACTAAATTAGGTCTAGACAAAATCGTACTCTATTTACCTTCAAGGCTAAGACATCCTTCACTATGTTTGGTTTCAGTAAAAATAAGCAAAAAGACGCAAAACCGGCTGAAAAGCCCGCGCAAAAGCAAGGTCTATTCGCCAAGTTACGCCAGGGCTTAAGCAAAACCCGTGATAATCTAGGCGGCGCCATTGCCACCTTGGTGATGGGCAAAAAGACCATCGATGCCGAGTTGCTCGAAGAGCTCGAGACGCAATTATTGATGGCGGACGTTGGTATTGATGCCAGCTCGCAAATTATTGCTGATTTGACTGATCGGCTTGGACGCCGCCAACTGGCTGACGGCGAAGCCTTACTTGATGCTTTGCGAGAAAATCTGGCTGCGATGCTGGAAGATAGTAACCAACCCCTGGCTATTCCTGAGCAAGATGACCCGTTCGTGATCTTAATGGTGGGTGTTAATGGGGTTGGCAAAACCACTACCATTGGCAAACTGGCCAAGCGCCTGCAAGGCGAAGGCCATTCGGTGATGCTTGCTGCTGGCGACACTTTCCGCGCGGCCGCAGTAGAACAGCTACAAGTCTGGGGTGAACGCAATGATATTACTGTTGTTGCCCAGGACACCGGATCAGATTCAGCCTCAGTCATTTTTGACGCACTGCAATCAGCCAAAGCCAAGGGCGTTGATGTGCTGATTGCCGACACCGCTGGTCGATTGCACACCAAAGACAACTTAATGGAAGAATTATCCAAAATTAAGCGTGTTTTAGGCAAAATTGACGCCTCCGCGCCGCATGAAGTCATGATTACCATCGACGCCACCACCGGCCAAAATGCGCTAGTTCAAACCGAACAATTCAATAAAACTGTGGGGTTGACCGGTATTACCATGACCAAACTTGATGGCACCGCAAAAGGCGGTATCATCTTCCCTATTGCGCTAAAAACAAAACTACCGATTCGTTTTATTGGGGTCGGTGAGGGAATTGAAGATTTACGTCCCTTTGATGCCGAGGACTTTATCAAGGCACTGTTTTAGTTTTTAGCAGTAAGCAATAATAAAAAAGCGCCTTTGGTCACAGCATTGGGCGCCTTAAAAAATAATAATAACGTGACCCTAGCCACAGGCGAAGACTTGAACAACAATGATTGAATTTCATAACGTCAGTAAACGCTACCCCGGTAGCACCGACGCCCTAAGCCAAATCGACTTCAAGCTAGCCTCAAGTGAGATGGCTTTTTTAACCGGCCATTCTGGCGCCGGTAAAAGTACCTTATTAAAACTCATTGCCTTATTAATTCGCCCTACCACCGGTCAGGTACTGGTTAACTCAGAAAATCTGGGCCGTGTGCAACCTAAGCGAATTCCTTATGTGCGGCGTAAAATCGGCATGATCTTTCAAGATCATAAGCTGTTATTTGATCGCACCGTGTTCGACAACGTAGCGCTACCATTAGTCATTATGGGCATGCCACATCAGGAAATTGGCCGCCGAGTACGCGCCTCACTGGATAAAGTCGGGTTACTGAATAAAGAAAAAGCCTATCCTATTACGCTCTCTGGCGGTCAGCAACAACGAGTGGGCATTGCCCGCGCGGTGGTTAATAAACCGTCTATTTTGCTCGCTGATGAGCCCACCGGTAACCTCGATCCGGAGCTGTCCTCTGAAGTGATGGAAATCTTCGCCCAATTCCAACAAGTCGGCACCTGTGTGCTGATTGCCAGTCATGATCTGGATCTGATTCGACGCATGGGGCACCGCACACTGATTCTGCGTGATGGCAAAATGGTCGCCGACGGGACCCTATCAAAACCTGCTAGTGAGGCTAATCAGTAATGTCACTCAGCGTTTATCTCGCCCGCCACATGCAAGTGATGATCGCCACCCTCGGCGAACTGATGCGCGCACCACTTTCCAACATGATGACCATCGCCGTGATTGGTATTGCACTGGCACTGCCGACTGGCTTGCAAGTGTTATTAAAAAATGTTCAACAAGTCACCGCTCAGTGGGATGGCGCGGCACAGATCTCTCTTTATTTGAAAGACTCAGTGACCACCAAACAAGCCGAATCGCTGACTAAATTATTGACCAAACGGCAGGATGTAAAAAGCGCCAACAACATCACTCCAGACTCGGCGATGACCGAATTTCGCAAAAACTCCGGCTTTGGCGAAGCCCTCGACGCGCTGGAAGAAAACCCCTTTCCGGCACTGATCGTGGTTTACCCCAGTGACAATAATGACAGCATCATTTCAGTCGAAGCCATGCTTGCAGACTTTCGTGCCCGCCCTGAAGTCGAACGCGCGCAGTTTGATTTACAGTGGTTAAAGCGTCTGTTTGCGATCATGGATTTTGGCCGTCGTGGCATCTGGGTGTTGGCAGTACTGCTGTCTTTATCCGTTCTGTTAGTGGTTGGTAACACCATTCGGCTGGCGATTGAAAACCGCCGTGAAGAAATCGAAATCATAAAATTAATCGGCGGCACCGACGCCTTTATTCGCCGCCCATTCCTTTACAACGGTTTCTGGTTTGGTCTCAGTGGCGGCGTCATTAGCTGGATTCTGGTCACCCTTGCGTTGTGGCTGTTAAGCGGACCAGTGGGACAACTCGCCACTTTGTATAACAGTAATTATCAACTCACCACGCTAGACCTTACTGCCAGCGCCATTTTACTGGGATTCAGTGTTTTGTTAGGGCTTGCGGGTTCATGGTTGGCCGTTAGTCGCCATTTACATGCCATTGAGCCCCAATAAGGCAAAATTTAAGTAAATAAGCCACTTTTCGCATTGCGCAAAGCTATTCCCCTTGCCACAATGTAAGTCAGTGTAAAAAAATGCAGGTAATCAATCTATTACCTGTCTAACGTGCAGGATGCACGCTGAGGGAAAGGGTTACATGACACAACGCAAAACCAGTATCATGGTCGTTGACGGTTCGGAAGTCTCTCGCACCATTATCTCTCGTATTCTCAAAAATGAAATGGCCAATGTGTCCATTACCGCCTGTGGTACCGCTGAAGAAGCCCTTGCCCATCTTGGCAACTGGGAACGTTTTGATCTAATTACCACCTCATTGATGCTGCCCGACATGGACGGCCTCGATTTATGCCGCAAAATCCGCGCCTCTGAACGCCATCACTACACCCCGGTGATTGTTGTATCTGGCGATGCTGATAGCCGCCTGTTACGTGAAGGCTTCGCCGCCGGTGTGACCGACTACTTTGATAAATCCAGTGGCTATAAAGCCTTTGTTGAATTCGTTAAATCCTTCTTACAACGTAACTCCGGCTTAGTCGGTAAAATTCTTTACGTTGAAGACAGCCCCACAGCCGCCACTATTACTCGACGCATTATGGAAAAGCATGGTCTCAAAGTCGTGCACGTCACCCATGCCGAGCAAGGGCTCGAACTACTGGAAGGCATTGCCAATGGCTGGGTCGGTGAAGAAGACGGCTTTGATATTATTGTTACCGACTTCTATTTAAAGGGTAAATTAACCGGCGGTGATCTGCTGCATGCAATTCGTACCCGCTTCCATTACTCACAGCAAGAAATGCCGGTGCTGGTCATTACCGTCACCGACAACGAGAAAAAACAGGCCGAAGTATTTCACGCTGGGGCCAATGACTTTGTCACCAAACCTATTTACGAAGAAATCTTTATTGCCCGAATTCGCTCGCTACTGCTGATTAAGCAGCAATTTATTGCGCTCAAACACCAAGCGGAAGAAATGAGCCGCCTTGCCAGCACCGATAGTCTGACTGGTGTGCGCAGTAAGCGATACCTGCTCGACAATGGTAAACGCTACATGGCTGAGTCTAAGAAACAGCCCGTATCGACGATGATCATGGACATTGATCACTTTAAGAAAATCAATGATCTGCTTGGCCATCTCACTGGCGACCACGTATTAGCTGGCATTGGTGAAAAACTCAACTCACTGTTCCCCGATGACATGGTGGTGCGCTTTGGCGGTGAAGAGTTCTCAATGGTGATGGTCAACACTACCGCTGAACAAGCGATGGTGAGCGCTGAAAATCTACGTAACGAACTGGAAAATCTTTGCCCAGCCAAGGTCGATGTCACCGTTAGCATCGGTGTCGCCTGCACTTCAGACTTCCCTGATGCCGACATGAACAAGCTGATCGGTCATGCCGATAGAGCCCTCTATGCGGCTAAAGAACGCGGCCGAAACCGGGTTTGTGTGGCACGTGAAGAAGGCCCCGAAGACGTTCAAGCCCTCGCTAGCTAGGTTTTAATACCACTATCCTATTGTTTTTCAAGGGTAATTAATCTTTCATCTCTGCCGATAGGGAACTATCGTTTAAATTGGCACTCTCATCTGGGGAGTGCTAATATAAGACTTATCGAATATAACCCAGCCACTCGCTAGGAGATATCAACGACATGAGCAATACAACATTACAATTAACGGTACCCAGCGGTAATCTTTCTGGCTACCTGACCACGGCCAACCAGTTCGAGATTTTGAGCGCGGAGAAAGAACACGCGCTTGCAACCGAGCTCAAAGCCAATGGCAACCTTGACGCGGCGCGTGAGCTAATTCTCTCGCACCTGCGCTTTGTCGCGCACATTGCGCGCGGTTATGCTGGCTATGGTTTAGCCCAGTCTGATTTAATTCAAGAAGGTAACATCGGCTTAATGAAAGCCGTGAAACGTTTCGACCCAGAAGTGGGCGTACGCTTAGTATCTTTTGCTGTGCACTGGATTCGCGCTGAAATTCACGAATTCATTCTGCGTAACTGGCGCATCGTTAAAGTTGCCACCACCAAAGCACAACGTAAATTGTTCTTTAACTTACGCAAGAACAAAAAACGTCTTGGCTGGTTCAGCCACGACGAAGTGCAGATGGTCGCCGAAACCTTAGGCGTTAAACCTGAAACCGTTGTCGAAATGGAATCACGTTTATCAGGCCATGATGTTTGTTTTGATGGCTACAATGACGACGATGACGAAGGCAGTTACTTCGCGCCATCAGGCTATCTTGAAAGTGCCACTGACGAACCTAGCAAGCTGTTAGAAAAAGCCGACTGGAGTTCACATAATGAAGCACGTTTAGGAAAAGCCTTATCTGACTTAGATGAACGTAGCCGCGATATCTTGCAACAACGTTGGTTAACTGAAGATAAATCAACTTTGCATGAGCTTGCTGAAGTCTATGACATTTCAGCAGAGCGTGTTCGCCAGCTTGAAAAAGCCGCAATGCAAAAACTGCGCACGGCGTTAATGGATTAAATTAAACGCTATCGCGAAAAATAAAAAGGCTCCTATTAAGGAGCCTTTTTATTGCTTAATTTTTTTGCATTTAAATATTAATGCAACAATAGTGCTTTCGTCTCTGAAATAGCATGCATTGCATCATCAATAATCGTACCGCTTAGTCCAGGGCTTAAGCCACTGTCACCTAACTTAGCATAAGCCGGTACAGCGGTAAGATCCGGTAAACTTTCTAAGTTGGAATTTTCAGCCATTGATTGCAACTGAGCAACAAGCACAACATCACAGTAATCGGCTTTTTTACCACTGTCTCTGCCCCATTGCTCACACTCTTTAGCGACAGTAACAAAGCTATCTGAGAAGTGCCATTCACGTAATACAAACTCACCCAGCTTACTTTTTAACTCCCCTACTAAGTGATCAAGTGCACCTTCGTTGGTCGCGTAATCAACATTCTTTTCCGCGTAACTAATAATAATCAACTCACCAATATCATGAAGCAGACCGGCTAATAACGCCTGATCCGGATCAATGCCGGGGGTCTGCCGCGCCAGTATTTGGCTTATCGCGCCGACTTCAACGCTGTGCTGCCATAAGCGACGCGCGCGTTCTACCAGGAGCGGACTTTTAATTTTATTACTAAACATATTGCGTAAAACAAAACTAACAACTAAATGCTGTGTCGTTAATAAACCTAAACGTGATGTTGCACGGACACAGCTTTCTACTCTGGGTTGTCCATGATAAAGCGCACTGTTGGCGGCTTTGATTAACTTGGCACTAATTGCAGGGTCTGTTTGTATTACTTCAGCAATACCTTCGATGGTACTGTCGTCCCGGTCAATCATTTCACGAACACGTAAAGCGACCTCAGGGATAGAAGGTAAATCTAAACGGTCATTGATCATGTCATCATAAATATCGAGGTAGAGTGGGTTATCCATCGGTAAACCACTGATGAAGCCTGTCTCTAAACTGCCTTCTTCATCGGTATCCTCACTGTGTAAATTTTCAAGCAAACTTATTTTAACTTGCAAATATTCAGTCGGCTTCATGGCCACTACGGTGTAATGTCGTGGCTGCAGATGGGCAACTGCTTGTTTACACTTTTCAGTACCACTAATGATACGTTGTTCTTTTCCATCATCAGCAATTAATTTCAGTTCACCTTCCACCAAAAAATAATCCCATTCATCGGAACTACCTGCCTGCAGAATAAAGTCACCCTTTTTAACCGAAGAGAGCCGACTATTATCAGCGATGATAATCAGCTCTTCTTCTGTGCAGTCTTTAAAAGGCGTAAACGTCTTTAACAGCGCAGGTGGTATTGATAGTAATGGGTCGATTTTCATAATTTTCTCGGTTTAGCGTTGTAACAAAAGCCGTTACTAAGCGTCTTATTAGTAGATCGACCTTTAGGCGTATTTCTTTAACCCAAATTTGCCATAATCAGCTATAATCCAGCATAAGATGTAATGTTATTTATCCCATTTACGAGACTGTTTTAATGCGAAACCTAGTCACGATTAAACTGCTGAATAATCTAATTTTAGTCTGTGCGCTATTGAGCCTGCCGCTAACATCTTCTGCCGTAGAGTTAAGTGCTAAATCAGCAGTGACCACCGATAAAAGCCTGCCAATATTCAGTCGCATTTACGACCCAAAGCGTGATCCCATCGCCGATGGTATTGAAGCGCTGAAGATTGCATCGGCTAATAACCGGAAAGTCATCATCGAAGTCGGTGGTAACTGGTGCGCCTGGTGTCATAAGTTAGATAACTTTATTCACTCACACCCCAAATTAAAGAAAGATTTCTTCGATACTTTTGTTCTCGTGAAGGTGAATGTCAGTGAAGAGAATGATAACCAGGAATTTCTTAAAGTCTTTCCCAAAACATTTGGTTATCCGCACATGTATGTAACCGACGAAAAAGGTAAGATATTACAATCAAAAGACACAGGTGAATTTCTCAAAGATAAGCGTTACTCTGTTGAGAGATTCTATACTTTCATTAATCGCTGGAAAGCAAAATAAGTTTTTAAGCCTATGCGTAAAGAGTTGATCAAAAAGACACTTAATCAATGGGATGACACTATTCCCGACGGTTTACTTGAGCGAATGCAAAAGCGCCAAAGTCGTCGAGATTTTTTAAAAGTCGCCAGCATCCTGCCCGCAGGATTACTGCTCACTGCTTGTGATAAAACAGCGACTCAAGCCCCCGTTGAAACCAACAGCCCAGCATCAGAAAAGTCACCAATACTCCAACAAGCGCCCTGGAATACTTTCACTGCAGTGCATAATCATCTATTCCCCAAAGATAATGATTCAGCCGGCGCCGATGACATCAATGCAACGTTATATTTAAAGTCTGTTCTAGAATTGCCCGGTGTTGATGAAGAAGATAAAAAATTCATTCGTGATGGCGTGACCTGGCTCAATGGAATGGGCCAGCAAATGTATCACCAAGAATTCTACCAGTTAGAAGAAAATCACCGTGAGACGGTATTAAAGCGCATCGCCACCAGTAGTGCCGGTGAAAATTGGCTGTCACTCTTATTGCTGTATTTATTTGAAGCTCTATTAGCTGATCCTGTTTATGGTGGCAACCCAGACAAAATCGGTTGGCAGTGGCTCGAACATAAGCCAGGCTTCCCGACACCGAGTGAAGATAAAAGGTATTACAACTTAATATGAAAGACTTCGACGTTTGCATCATAGGAAGTGGTGCCGGTGGTGGCCCCGTGGCACTGACTTTAGCGGAAGCGGGTTATTCAGTATTAGTGCTGGAAAAAGGCCCCTGGTTTACCGAGAAAGATTTTTTTAAAGACGAACTCGCCTGTTGCCGCCGCTCTGTCTACACGCCGAATTTAAAAGACGAACAACACGTGCTCGAAGAGTACAACGGCAAAAATGATGACGGCAGTTATAAATGGCGTGCCGAAGCCAGTTCTGATTCAGGTTCAGATTTTTGGAATGGTAGTTGCGTTGGCGGCTCCTCTAATTTTATGAGCGGTTATTTTTACCGTCTCAAACCTAAAGACTTCCGTTTACGTTCAGAGTTTGGTGCCATTGAAGGTGCTAACGTGGTTGACTGGCCGATAGACTACGCCGCCATGGAATCTTATTACACTAAAGCCGAAACTGCCGTGGGTATCTCCGGCAAAGCGGTTGCCCACCCTTTTCTTGAACCACGTTCAACCAGCGACTTCCCTTACCCGCCCACCGCAGAACACGCCGTCAGCGGTTTAATTGATAAAGCCTGTCGTGACTTAAACATGCACCCGTTACCGACCCCGCGCGCGGTGTTATCGCAACCGGTTGATGACCGGCGCAGCTGTGAGTACTCAGGATTTTGTGGCAGTTATGGTTGTTCTTCTGGCGCTAAAGGTAGCGCACGTGCTGCACTACTAAACAAAGCTGTTAAAACGGGTAACTGCAAAATTCAACCGCACGCCAAGGTCTATCACCTGCGCTCAGACGAATCAGGCAAAGTCATTGGCGCTGATTACTATGATGAAAATGATGCCAAACAAACCGCCACAGCAAAAATATTTGTGGTTGCTTGTCAGGCCATTGAAACCTCACGTTTACTGCTTGCCTCGACTGGGCCGAAACACCCTGATGGGCTAGCGAACAATTCTGGACAAGTGGGTAAAAACTTGTTGTTCTCTGCTGGCGGTTCAGGCACTGGAGAATTTTCCTACTCACAGTTTGACAACGCATTAGCTGAGGCCATGAAACAACGTGGCCCGTTCGTTAACCGCGGCTTGCAAGACTGGTATTACATTAATGACAAAAACTTTGGCGCACCTGCCAAGGGCGGCACCATCGATTTTCTGTTCCGCCATCCAAACGGCATTAGCAAAGCCAATGGTGAAAAGTGGGACGACGATGGCAAGTTACTGTGGGGCAAGCCACTCAAACAAAAACTAAAACGAGTGTTCGCAGAGACTAAATACCTGCGCTTTGAAGTCTTTAACGATTGGCTGCCAACCGATGATTGTTTTGTCAGCCTTGACCCTGAAGTAAAAGACAAATGGGGTAGCCCAGTGGCCAAAATTCGGCTTGGCTATCATGACCATGACTTAAAGGTTGGCAACTATCTGGCTGAAAAATCAGAAAGTGTCTTAACCCAAATGGGCGCCAGCAATGTTCGTTCTAGCGTGAGTGGTGCACCGCCACCGAATTTAGTCGCCGGTGGTTGCCGTTTCGGTAATGACCCCGCTACCTCCGTGCTAAACGCTGACTGTCAAGCCCATGATGCTGAGAACCTCTACGTCACCGATGGCAGCTTTATGCCAACGGGGGGCAGCGTTCCTTATACCTGGACCATTTACGCCAACTCGTTCAGGGTCGCCGACATCATAAAGAAAAGACTGTAAGTAATATGCCGCCAAACTACTTTCAAAAGATGCGTGGCGGCAAACGAAACCCACACCGAGCGCCTAACCATGAAATATTTTGGTCCGCTTTAGGTAGCTTTCTTGGCATTATCGCCATCTACACTATTGGTCACTTTCAAGAACTTGAACTTAACAACAGTCTGTTTTTAGTCGGCTCATTTGGTGCGAGTGCCGTGCTGCTTTACGCCACCCCCACTAGCCCCTATGCACAACCTCGCAATCTTCTCCTTGGACACACACTCTCTGCTGCCGTTGGTGTGAGCTGCGCACTGTTACTGAAAGATAATCTTGCGCTGGCCGCTGCAACCGCCGTTTCACTATCCATCGTATTAATGCACCTAACGAGAAGCATTCACCCTCCGGGCGGTGCCACTGCCCTCATTGCCGTTGTGGGTGGCGACAACATTCATGCACTTGGTTACTGGTATGTACTAACACCTATCGCGATGGGTGCAACCTTAATGCTTATTATCGCTCTTTTGATTAATAACCTATCACCACATAGGCGTTACCCACAGTTTTGGTATTAGCCGGCTTTAACGCGACCCATCAACAATAATTTTTATAAACCTTTTAGCATTCTACACAATAAATCCATTCTCATTTTCATCACGTAATAGTGTTATAAATATAATACTTTTAAATAATAAAAATTTAACAAATTTGAAAGGGATCAATGATGTCGGAAGAAAAGAATATTTGCGGATTGGGTGGTTGGTTGATTTTAGTTGGGTTAGGTCTTGTTATCACACCTTTTAGAGTTATCGCCACCACCTTCCCTATTTATCAGGAGATATTTGCTTCAGGCACATGGGATACATTAACAACAGAAGGCACAGAGTTTTACAGTCAATTCTGGGCACCAATTATATTAGGTGAGGTATTTATCAATGCCTGTCTTGTTATAGCCGGATTCATTATGCTCTTTTTGTTTTTTACAAAAAATAAGTTTTTCCCCAAGTTATATATAGGTGTCGCCGTATTCAGTTTAATTTTTATTATTATAGATGCTTTTTCAATATCATTAGTTTTACCGAATGAGCCTATCTTTGATCCTGAAACCACAAAAGAACTTGCCCGTGCCTTAGCTCAAGTTTTAATCTGGGTGCCCTATATGCTCGTGTCAAAAAGAGTAAAAGCAACATTTATTAATTAGCCACAATAAGGTATAACAACCTTTGCAAACTGATAGCTAAACAACGCTTTAAAATGGACTTAACATGAATAAACGACCAACATCAATCACAATAGTTAGCTGGTTTCTCATAGTAACAGGAGTGATTTCACTAGTCGCACCATTGATTACCTATGGCAATCCAGAAGTCAGTAAATTAATGGATTTAAGTTCTGTGCCTGTACCCATTCAGTACTTAATGATGATAGTTGGCGTCACTATTATTCTATATTCAGGAATTGGGATGCTACTAGGTAAGAAGTTCGCGAGAACCTTATATGTTTCTTGGACACCGCTAGCGCTGATTTATGCACTAGCGACTTCGCCAGTTAAAATATTGATTGCCCCTAGTCTTCTCTTCTTTCTAATTATCGTATTTTTTCTTTTCAGGAAAAACTCTAACGCTTACTTTAATTTCTCAGATGAGGTAAAAACAAGTGACTCGTAATGTTTTTGGAATCATCTTCTTCGTCGCATCAGGTTTCTTCGTATACATAGTCAACCTACTATCATTTATTGATTTTCCTGACGTAGGATCAGGCAAGTTCTTAATCATGGCATTTTTTTGTATTCCATTAGTCATATCTCACAGTATAGGCTTAGGATTATACCGCGGTAATAACTGGAAAATTTCAACGGGGATTACTTTCTTTGTTGGTGCATTAGTAAATTTATTTATTGTTATTGTTATATTGTTAATGGCATCTTCTCCGGAATTGGCTGAAATCACCGACACAAGTAGCTTATCTATGTTTAGTGATTATTCTTCAGGTGTAACTACTATGGCCATATGCTTTATCTCAGGTATAACATTGTATATATTCGGAAAGAGCAACAAAATAGAAGCATCATAAGAAAGTTAATATATTTAAAGTATTAATTATTCACTCCCAATAGTGTCTTCACGTTATTATTTCTTAAAATCTAATAAGCGCGCAGTAAAAACACAAAGCCGTGATTGGAGTGGTAACGTTCACGTGCTCAGTCATTGTTATGTGCTCACCCCTGTCGTCATTGGTGCAACACTAAGGTTAATCAACGACTTTATCCTCAACATTGGTACTAACCGCACCTGATAGATAATAACTCAATCAATTATGTCGCTTTGTCTATTTAATATGACACCATAATTTATGACTATTTAACAATAGTAGATAAAAAACATTAATAGTAAATATTGCATAATTAAAAGCTCAATAGGCCCAATGCACCACAAAAAGTTTATAAAGACTTTGTAACATCTTGTTTAATAAAATAATTACCCTGTAAACAATCAATTTTCAGTAAACCATAACACTATGTTTCTGTTATGCATTTAAAGTTTTAATTACTTTATGCGGCAAGTTATGATTAACTCAATTAATAAATCAATTCATATACTATACGACATGTCGTATAACAAGGAACATTGCGACATGTCGTCTAATACACTGTTATAACGCTTTCAAAGATTTATGTTGAATTATATTTATGAAATTAATAGAAACAGTTAGGTATTGGTTAATAAAGGAAAAGATAGGATTAATTTCCAACAATGACCTCATGATTTCGATAGATGAACAAATATTGAAATTGGATGATCCGCCAGATTATCTAATATCGATTTCATTAGCCGAAGAACTTAATCGAATCCCTAGATTAGATTTTGTTATGGATCAAGTTAAGAACGAAGACTGTAGCCGAGTAGCTAGAGATATTATTGAATGGCTGAATAAAAAGGATTCCACTTTTGATGATATTGGTTTATTTTCATTGAATTTATGTAAAATATTGGATAAACAAGAAAGTTGTTACGAAAAATTTAGCTGGATAGATGATGAAATTTATTTAATGAATGAAGGGGTTAAAGATGAAGTTCAGTCAAAGAAAGATATCCTTGAAGTTATTACCGAGATGGCGCGTTATAACAAGGTTAATTAACTCGGACAATTTACAGCGTTGTTTGTTTTGCGTTTTCGCTGGCACTCAATTTTACGCAAAACAAACAACGCTGTAAATTGCCGGTTATTAACGACGTTAGAGGTCATCACAATAAATGCACAGCAAAAAGGAAAGTGTAAGTGAAGTAGAAGGTTTCATAGATATGTTACGTGCTGCTTGTGAAGATAGTGGCATGAATGAGATGCTTGAACGCATACTC
>Ga0316205_10000269_pt1 | contig 109823 bp, 108 predicted proteins | sample 3monthpyrite_MG_FD_204941 | JGI IMG/M metagenome (GOLD analysis project Ga0316205, IMG submission 204941) | Microbial mat bacterial communities from mineral coupon in-situ incubated in ocean water Damariscotta River, Maine, United States -... | ecosystem: Environmental > Aquatic > Marine >... | reverse complement strand
CCGCAGGTACCTACAAGGTTGTACTTGGTAAAGGGAAAAATAAGTACGAAACTACGATGGAGTTGACCTATGACGAAAATGCCATTACAACCTTAGCAGAACGTAAGGAACAAGAACAAACTACTCAAACCATGTTTAACATGATTGAAGAGCTTGCCTATATGGTACATGAGATCAATGTAATTCAAGATAAAGCCCAAGAGGTTATTACCAATAATCCAAAAGGTAAAAAAGTGGCTCAAAAAGCGTATGATGCTCTGGAAGAGTTACGAAAAGATCTCGTAATTACCACGGGTGATAACTATGTGGCTTCTGCAGAATCTGAATTACGTGAAAAGATGGCAGATCTATATAGTGGAATTGCGACCAGCTATGATCGTGTTTCTGGAGCACAAAAAGAAAACTTTTCTCTTATTTCTGAAGAGTTTAGTCAGGCTAAAGATCGCTATGCCGCAATCAAAGGGAAAGAGGGTAAGAAGTTTATGTCTTTCCTTGAAAAGAATGAAATGACTTTGGATGCGTTAAAAAGTAAAGAAGAGTTCTTAAAAAAGAACTAAACCATTTAATGGTTAAAAAAAAGCCCTTATGGATTTTCATAAGGGCTTTTTTAATTACAACAAGTTTTAACTCATTAACAGCAAGACAGTTGTGTAAAGTTTACCTGTTGAAAACCCGTTTATAACTAATGTAGTTACGAAAAAGAAACCAATAGGGGATTTCCTACTTTTAATAAAACCCGAAGGATATGAATTCTCGTGATACAGTTCTGGTAACATTACGCCCCCAAATTGCTTCAGCCATCGTAAACTCTAATATGTCTTCTGAAGAACGTTTTCAAAATAAAACACTGCGTCCCGTGGTGAAATTACAAAACGATCTACTTATTGAGATATTCAGAAATTACATCAGAAAGCATAAAAATGTGTTTTACGATCTATCTGTAGAAAAAAGGCTTGATTATATTGAGAACGCAGTTCATAAGGACATGAAATTCAGAAACTCGCTTAAAGGAACTATTATTGGTCAATTCACCATAGAAGAATATCGAGAATACATCTTAAATTCATCTTCCTTAAATAAAAGAATGATGAATATTGTAAAAGAGCGCCTTAAAAGCAATGTCCAACTATTAGAGCACGGGTTTGCCCATGCCATTTAGTCTTCAAGTAAAGACACTCCATTTAAATCTGTGGTGAGCACTTCACTCATATAGTCAAAATAGGGTCGCAACAATCTGAAATGGTGTAATACATTCTCCTTAAAGTCTTTTGAATGTACCTCTTTATCTGTAAAGTTATGCGTTACAAAATAGCTTTTCAGTTTAATAAGGTCAATGTTTGAATGTTCTTTATTAAAACCCTTGGGGGCCGTCTTAACGGCATATTCCTGATTGAATCCATCGAAAGCCTTTGCAAATTCTGAATTGCTTAAGATCTTCCGAATCTCAGAAGCGTCCATTTCAAATTCCTTCCGAATACGAAGAAGGTCTGCCGGTTCTGGAGAGAAGAAACCTCCCGCCATTAATGAGTTCCCCGGTTCAAGCCGAAGATAATATCCTCCGCGTCTATGCGCTCCTGCCCTACTAAAGCTTACACTTCTGTGTACATTATATGGAGTCTTATCTTTACTAAACCGAACATCTCTGTTTATTCTAAACACTTTAACTTTCGAAATTTCATCGTTTTCATTAAGTCCGCTCTCAACCGCAGCATAAAACTTCTTTAATTCCTTCTCATTGGCCAAGTATTCCTTCTTATGTGTTTGCATCCAATCACGATGATTATTCTCTTTCAATTGGCCAAGAAAGTTAAAGGCAGATTTTGGAATGATACTATCCATATTGGAGTGTTTAGAGTGCTAAAAATTCAAACTTAAAATTACAAAAAGTTTCCACAAAGAAGCTATCAAGCAAAGCATAATCTGACATGAAGAAATAAAAATTATGTACATTTAGATAGTACAACTATAAAAACCAATCAAAAATGACAACAAACAACAAACCCAGTACCGGTTTTTGGATTATTGCCGTTATTGCATTTTTATGGAATGCATATGGTGTTTATGCCTACCTCTTTGAAGCATTTCTCAATGAAAAAACAAAGGCTCTTTTACCTCCAGAACAGGTTGAATTTATTGAAAATACGCCCGCATGGGTAACCGCGGCATTTGCTATTGCCGTGTTTGCAGGATTGCTAGGATGTCTACTACTCTTAATGAGAAGAAAGTTTGCTACGCCTATTTTCTTAATTTCATTATTGGCCGTTTTGGTAAGGTCAGTTTATTTGCTCTTAATGTCCAATGCTATTGAAGTCTATGGAACAGCTCTTGGAATTGTGCTTACAGCTACTGTTATCATCGTAGCAATATTCTTATATATGTATAGTAAGAAAGCAACGGCTAAAGGTTGGATGAGATAACATCAACCTAATATATAAAAAAGGGCATTCTAACAAATGCCCTTTTTATATATCGCATTATTGCTACTAAGTAACATCACGATCATACTTATGTCTTGAACTAAGCGTTTTTTCCACATTTTGCAAACGAAACCCTTTGGCCTGTAGCAATACTAAAAAGTGAAACATTAAATCGGCACTCTCATTTAGAAACGCTAAATCGTCATCATCTTTAGATTCAATAACCACTTCAACGGCTTCTTCTCCAAGTTTTTGTGCTATTTTGTTAATTCCCTTTCTGAATAACAATGCGGTATAAGAGTTAACTTGATCTTTATTGTCCTTACGATCCTGAATAACGTTTTCAAGAAAAGTCAGAAAACCGAAGTTAGATGTGTTCTTTTCTTTCCAACACGTATCAAAACCCTCATGGCACACTGGGCCATTAGGCTCTGCTTGAATTAAAAGGGCATCGCTATCGCAGTCAATAGATATGGAAACAAGGTCTAACGTATTACCAGACTCTTCACCTTTAACCCACAAGCGTTGTTTACTACGACTAAAAAAAGTGACCTTTTTACTTGCTAATGTTTCTTGATAAGCAGCTTCGTTCATATAACCTAACATGAGTACATTTTTGGTCATTGAATCCTGAATAACAGCAGGAACCAATCCGTTTGAAAATTTTGAAAAATTAATGTTCATCGTTTTTATATTTAGATTCTAATGGGGATATTTTGTTTTGTTAGTTGTTTTTTTAGTTCAAAAATTTCAACATGCCCAAAATGAAATACACTTGCGGCTAATGCAGCATCCGCTTCACCATCGGAAAACACCTCTGAAAAATGAGATATGTTCCCTGCTCCTCCCGATGCTATAATAGGAATATTAACTTTTTGAGACATCTTTTTAAGTGCGCCATTGGCAAATCCTTTTTTAGTTCCATCATGATCCATTGAAGTAAATAAAATTTCTCCAGCGCCTCTTTTTTCCACTTCCGAAGCCCATGCAAACAAATCAATATCTGTGTTTTTACTTCCACTCAACACATGCACTTTCCAGGAGCCGTTGTGTTCTTTTGCATCTATTGCCACGACCACGCATTGAGATCCAAAAATAGATGCCAATTGATTAATAAGTGATGGATTAGCAATGGCCGACGAGTTCACCGATATCTTATCTGCTCCATTGTCCAATAATATCTTGACATCTTCAACCGAAGATATTCCACCTCCTACGGTAAAAGGTATGTCTATGTTCTTTGCTACATTTCGAACCAATTGGGCAAAAGTCTTGCGTCCTTCTACGGAAGCTGATATATCTAGCAACACCAATTCGTCTGCCCCTGTTTCGGCATATATTGTTGCAAGTTCAATAGGGTCACCAGCATCTTTAAGGTTTAGAAAATTGATTCCTTTTACGATACGCCCATTTTTAATATCAAGACAGGGTATAATTCTTTTTGTTAACATACTTTAGTTATTACGAATATAATTTGCCAAATCCATCAGCGGTATGTTCCCTTCGTAGATGGCCTTTCCAATAATGACACCTTCACAACCCAGTTGCGCCAACCCATGTATATCTTCCATATCGGTCACTCCTCCAGATGCAATCAATTGTACACCATCTATGGCTGTTAGTATTCGTTCATATAGATTCATTGATGGCCCTAAAAGCATTCCATCTTTACTAATATCGGTACAAACCACATACTCAAACCCTTCCTTTCTATAATCCAAAATAAATGGAATCACTTCTTTACTAGAGGTATCTTGCCAGCCAGAGATGGCGATTCGATTGTATGCAACATCAGCTCCCAGGATGATTCTTTCAGATCCATACTGGGCCAACCAGTCTAGCAATACCCTAGGTTTTTTTATGGCTATGCTCCCTCCTGTAATCTGTGTTGCCCCACTTTCAAAAGCGATCTTAGCACTTTCTGTCGTTTTTAGTCCGCCACCAAAATCAACATTCAGGTTTGTTTTAGAAGCCACTTGCTCCAAAATTTTATAGTGGACCACCTCCCCCTTTCTGGCCCCATCCAAATCAACAAGATGTAAGTGTTTCATGCCATGGTCTTCAAAGGTCTTTGCCATCTCTAAAGGGGATTCACTGTATATTTTTTTTGTTTGGAAGTCACCTTTTGATAAACGAACGCACTTTCCATCGATGATATCTATTGCCGGTATAATTCGCATTTTATAGTTTTAAAAAATTATTTAATAGCTTGCTCCCCATTTTGCTGCTTTTTTCAGGATGAAATTGTACCCCAAAGAAGTTATCCTTCTCTAAACCCGAAGTATAGGCCATTCCGTAGTAGGTTTCTGAAACAGTTTCGGTACATAATGGCGCATAGTAACTATGTACCCCATACATAAAACTACCTTCTTCTATACCCTTGAATAATGGAGATTCTAAGTTGTAGACCGTATTCCACCCTACCTGCGGTACTTTTACTTCAGAAGTAAAACGTCTAATATCCACATCGAAAACGCCTATTCCTTTTGTATTTCCTTCTACCGAAGACTTACACAACAACTGCATACCAAGACAAATACCCAAAACAGGTTGTCTTAATGTTGGGATGAGGCTAACCATATTGGCTTCATTGAGTTTATGCATAGCACTACTCGCCTCTCCAACACCTGGAAAAATCACTTTATCTGCCTTGAAAATATCCTCTGGATCTTGAGTTAAAATAGCCTCATACCCAAGTCTTAATAGGGCAAATTTTATACTCTGAATGTTGCCAGCACCGTAATCGATTATTGTTATTTTCATATTACAACAGTCCTTTGGTAGAAGGAAGTACTCCTTTTTCAACATCTCTTTGTATGGCCATTCTAATTGCCTTTGCAAAGGCCTTAAAAATCGCTTCAATCTTATGATGTTCATTGACACCTTTAGCTTGGATATTAACAGTAGCTTTAGCTCCGTCTGTGAAAGATTTAAAAAAATGAAAAAACATTTCAGTAGGCATTTTTCCAATCATTTCTCGATTAAATACTGCATCCCATACCAACCAATTTCGTCCTCCGAAGTCAATAGCTACCTGAGCAAGACAATCATCCATAGGTAGGCAGAAACCGTAACGTTCCATTCCCAATTTATTGGTTAATGCTTGCGAAAATGCTTCGCCCAGGGCGATTCCCGTGTCCTCTATGGTGTGATGTTCATCCACCTCGAGATCACCGACCGATCTAATTGACAAGTCCAACTGTCCATGTCTCGCAACTTGTTCTAGCATGTGGTCAAAAAAAGCGATTCCTGTGTTGATTTTTGCTACTCCCGAACCATCTAAATTAACTTGTATCTCGACGTTCGTTTCATTTGTGATACGTTCTACTTTTGCTGTTCGATTGGGCGCACTCAAAAATGTACATATCTCTAGCCAATTGGTACTTTCTAGGACAATGTGTTCACTCAAGTCTGATGCATTGATTGAAATTTCATTTGTTCCTAAGAAAGTTTGGTCATTGATGTAAATGCCCTTTGCTCCTACGTTTTTTGCAAGTACCATATCTGTAAGTCGGTCTCCAATCACGAAGGAGTTAGCAAGATCATAGTCTTCAGAAAAATATTTGGATAATAAACCCACTTTCGGTTTTCGGGTATTGGCATTTTCTTCAGGGAACGTGCGATCAATGAATATTTCATCAAAAAAGATACCTTCGTTTTCAAACGTTTTTAATATAAATGTATGAACAGGCCAAAACGTTTCTTCTGGAAAGGTATCCGTCCCTAGTCCGTCTTGATTAGTAATCATAACAATCTCAAAATCTAGTTTCTCGATTATTTTCCCCAAACCAGAGAACACTTTCGGGTAAAACTCCAGTTTTTGAAAGCTATCAATTTGTTCATCGCTCGTTTCTTTGATAAGCGTTCCATCTCGATCTATAAATAATACTTTTTTCATGGTTTCAATCTCTTTAATACCTGAATTAATTTTTTGTTTTCAGCAGGGTTCCCAATAGTTATTCGCAAGGTGTTCTTACAAAGGGGTTCTTGTCCTCGATATCTCACTACAACGCCAGCAGCAAGTAATTGATGATAACGATGTCTTGCATCATCCATAGCTACAAGTATAAAATTGGCATCACTATGGTAGATTTTAACAATGCAACGAATATCTTCAAATTGAGCCATCAAACTCATTCTTTGTACCTTAATTTCTTCAACTTCGGTAGCCAGTTTCTTCCTATTTGCTAGGGCATGTAAGGCACGTCGTTGTGTGACCGTATTTACGTTATATGGGGGTTTTATTTTCTTTAGAACCGAAATGATCTCTGAAGAGGCATAACAAGCTCCTAGGCGAATTCCTGCCAATCCATACGCCTTTGAAAATGTCCTAATCACCACCAAGTTTGAATATTGAGAACTTCGAGATATCCAACTTTCGCTATTAGAAAATTCAATATAAGCTTCATCTATAACTACTAAGCCTTTAAAGCTGTTCAATATTGTTTCTATTTTTTCTTCTGAAAAACTATTTCCCGTAGGGTTATTTGGAGAACACAAAAAAATCAATTTTGTCTCACTGGTTACTCTTTCTAAAATTGCGTCAACTTTTGGTTCAAAATCATTCCCTAACAGGATTTCTATAATTTCTATATTGTTTGTTTCGGCTAATACCCCATACATCCCGTATGTTGGTGGTAGAATTATAATGGCATCCGTAGCAGGCTCACAAAATGCCCGTATCAATAGGTCCAAGATTTCGTCGCTTCCATTTCCCAACAATACATTATCTGTAGTAATATTATGGGACTTAGCGAGTTCACTTTTCACATCCAGTTGTTGTGGATCTGGATATCTATTTAATTCTGTGTCGTAAGGATTCTCATTGGCATCTAAAAAGATGGTCTCTAAGTTTTCCATTTTGAACTCTTCTCTAGCCGAACTATATGGGGTTAGTTTGGCAACATTTGGCCTAATTAAGCGCTGTAAATCAAATTTATTACTCATCATCTCCTTTTTTTAAACTGTCTAGGCGTAATGAAATGGCTCTTTTATGTGCCAAAAGACCTTCGGCTTGGGCCATCAACTCTACGGCAGGTCCAATAATCTGAATTCCCTCTTTGTTTATTTTCTGAAAAGTGATGCTTTTCGTAAAACTGTCAAGACTAACACCGCTATACTGTTTTGCAAACCCATTGGTGGGTAATGTATGATTCGTCCCTGATGCATAATCGCCAGCGCTTTCGGCCGAAAAACTTCCAACGAAAACCGATCCCGCATTGTTAATATGCTTTAAGAAATAATCTTCTTTCTTGGAAACAACAATCAAGTGTTCAGGAGCATATGCATTAATAAAATCAAGTGCTATTTTTTCGGTTTTCATAAAGATTAGGTTTGTATTTTTTAGTACTTCTGACACTATCTTTATTCGAGGTAAGTTTATAATTTGATCTTCAATTTTTGCTTCAACAGATTGTATAAATGTTTTGGAAGTAGAAACCAAAGTCACCTGACTATCTTTACCATGCTCGGCTTGCGAAAGCAAGTCTGAAGCCACAAAACTTGCATTGGCCGTATCATCAGCAAAAACCAACAACTCTGATGGGCCAGCAGGCATGTCAATAGCCACTCCATATTTTGTTGATAGTTGTTTCGCAGCAGTTACAAACTGGTTGCCGGGGCCAAATATCTTATCTACTTTTGGTATACTTTCGGTACCAAATGTGAGACCAGCGATGGCTTGGATACCCCCCACTTTAAAAATGGTCTTAATTCCACATGCCTCTGCGGTATATAGTATTGCTGGATTTATGTTCCCATCTTTTCCTGGTGGGGTGCACAACACTATTTCTTTACACCCAGCAAGCGTAGCTGGAATTGCTAACATAAGTATGGTTGAAAACAAGGGCGCTGACCCTCCTGGAATGTACAAACCAACCTTTTCTATAGGTCTTTGCTCTTGCCAGCATAATACTCCTTTTGAAGTTTCAACAAAAACACGTTCTCTTTGTTGAGCGGTATGAAACTTTGTAATGTTAGTTTTAGCTAGATCTATGGCGGCTTTTAATTCATCAGAAACTTCAGAAATAGCTTCTTCCATTTCAGATAATTCAACAGTAAACCCAGAAAGTGTCACCCCATCAAAAAGTTGAGTGTATTTATGCAAAGCGACATCTTTCCTTCTTTGTACTTCCGTAAAAACTTCGGATACAGCATTTTCAAGGTGGTGAGCAGTTTTAGTTACTCTTCCTGTTAATTTATTCCATTCGGTGGGGCTTGGGTTATCTATTTTTATCATCATTTGGTGTTTAGATTATTGTACCATTTTTTCAATAGGGCAAACCAAGACTCCTTCGGCCCCCGCCAATTTAAGTTTGTCAATTACCGTCCAGAAATCATCTTTGTGCACTACAGAATGTACGCTACTCCATCCGCTATTCTTAAGTGGAAGAATCGTTGGGCTTTTCATTCCTGGCAATAAATTGGTAATGGTATCAAGAGCAGTATTGGGTGCATTAAGTAATACATATCTGTACTTTCTTCCCTTTAAAACAGATTGAATTCTGAATCGCAATTTTTCAAGTAATTCTAAAGTATCAGTTGTAACGTTAGGAGAGACGCAAAGCACGGCTTCACTCATCAAAATAGTCTCAACCTCTTTCAAATTGTTCTTAAATAACGTACTACCGCTACTAACAATATCACAAATGGCATCGGCCAAGCCAATATTCGGGGCAATTTCCACGCTTCCACTAATCAAGTGAATCTCTGCCTCAATCTTATGCTTCTTTAAATACCTTTTGAGGGTATTTGGATATGATGTTGCTATTCTCCTTCCACTTAAATCCTGTAATTCACTGTATGGAAAGGACTTTTGAACAGCAATTGACACCTTACATCTTGAAAAATTCAATTTCTCTAGGCGTTCAATTTTATCATCTTTTTCTATCAATAAGTTTTCCCCGATAATGGCACAATCTACCACACCATCTCTTAAATACTGCGGAATGTCTCCATTCCGCAGATAGTAGACGTCTAAAGGGAAATTTTTTGCAGACGCTTTTAGTTGATCTCGCCCGTTGTCAATCGAGATTCCACAGTCCTTGAGCAAAGTAAGAGACTCATCGTGTAATCTTCCAGATTTTTGAATAGCTATTTTTAGTTTTTTCATGGTGAAATTTTTGAAATAAAAAAACCCGTTTGAGATAGCTCAAACGGGTTTACAATATTGTTGTGTTTATTCAATACCATATCACCTCGCGTGAGCGAAGGAGAAAATATGGTGATGATGTAAAACTGATATGTTCATATTTAAGGCACAAAGTAAATAAATACAATCTTAATATCCTGTGAAAAACATATTAATTTATCATAACGTTTTCGCAAATATTTTTTTTAGATTTGTTTAAACCGATGTCATGCCTTCAAATTCACTAACATCTCTGCTTCTATCATGAAAAGTTTTCTGATTGCATTTATAGTGTTTTTGGTTTGGTCTTTTTTCGGTTTATGGTTGTATTCATGGCTTCAACCCCTAAACAGTGCAGAACTAGCTGAAGATTTAGTATCCTCAGAAAACATTCAAAACGAATTAGAAATTCCAACAATTCTGACGAATTCGGGCGCTAATGACTCAAAAATTGATTCCCTAAACATTACAAACCGTAAAGAAAAAGAGGATCATTTTGGACTTAAGGCAGTGAATTATGAAGGAGATGTTGTCTTCTTGTTTGATGAAGGAATGGGAATTGTTAAAAACAGTCCCTTAGTGACTATCCCTGAAAGCATAGTTGATTTCAAGTATAAACTGAACACCTACATGTTGGAGCACCCAGAAAATGAATTACACATTATGAGCATGTACGGAGCTGGGGAAAATATTGAAACTCCAAACCTTGGGATACAAAGAGCCAAAATGATTCGTGATATATTAATAAGCACAGGTGTTCATCCCGATAAAATTGTTATCAAACCAGTCATTAAAGAACTCACTTTTAATGAAAATGAAACATATGCCAATGGCGTATCTTTTTATTTTAAACCTCTGGATAACAAGCGACTCGAAAACTTAAAAAACAAACCCTTAACTCCAAACACTAAAGTTGTCTATCCAAAATTCTCGAGTCAAGGAATTATGGTGAATGACGCACTGCAAGAGTTATTAAAAGAAGTTGTACTTTTAGTTGAGTCTAATCCTGAAATAAAAATTGAAGTGATTGGACATACAGATAATATAGGTAATGACACCGATAACTATACAGAAGGGTTGAGTTATGCTAGGCAAGTGCGATGGTATCTTGTAACCAAAGGGAACATTGATAGAAAACAGGTCATTGCGACATCCAAGGGAGAGTCAGAGCCCATTGCAAATAATGGGTCTCTTCAAGGAAGACAAACAAACAAAAGAATAGAAGTGTCCTTTCAATAGGAAAAAATATGACAAACCTCACAGAATTTTTACATAGTTGGCAAGACTATATTGGTATTTTTATTCTAATGCTTAGTACATTTTTTATTGGGTATTTCTCCGCATGGTGGTCTCAAAAAGCAAAGTTCCAAAAGATAACCAAAAGGCTTATGAATGAAGTGAACGCCTTAAAAATGAAAGAGCAACCTAATAACATAGAAACCTTATTTACAGAAATTAAGCCTAAGATTGTTGAAGTGGTCAAGGAAACTCAAGAAGAGATCATGGAAACACAAGCGCCGCAAAATATAGCTCAAAAAGCAAGGACCAGTTACATAACCTATACTAAAACCAAGCCTGAGCTTGACTTTGAAAGTTTCGGCCGTGCAGATATTGACCATCGGGATGACTTAACACGAATTAATGGAATAGGTCCATACATTGAACAAAAGCTGAACGAAATAGGTGTTTTTAATTTTGATCAAATTAGTCGCTTTAGTGAATCCGATATTAGAATCGTTACAGAGCTTATCGATTTTTTCCCAGAACGTATAAACCGAGATGATTGGGTGGGTCAAGCCAATGCCCTTAAAGTTTATTAAATCCTCTTCTCTATGAGATTAACCACACTAGACTGGACATTAATCATAGCATTTTTTGTCATTTTTCTGATTATTGGAATAGTTGTATCAAAACGATCTGGTAAAGACACTAAAGAGTTTTTCCTCTCTGGTCGAAACATGCCATGGTGGCTATTGGGGATATCAATGGTGGCTACAACATTCTCCGCAGATACACCCAATTTAGTTACCGATATTGTACGGCAAGATGGTGTTTCAGGAAACTGGGTATGGTGGATCTTCCTAATAACGGGAATGCTTACCGTATTTGTCTATGCAAAACTATGGCGCCGTTCTAAGGTACTCACTGATCTTCAATTTTATGAACTTAGATACAGCGGCAAAGAAGCTGCTTTCCTAAGGGGGTTCAGAGCGCTTTATCTAGGAGTTTTCTTTAACGTAATGATTATGGCAGCCGTGTGTTTGGCAGCCATCAAGATAGGTGGTATATTGTTTGACCTTGCCCCTTGGCAATCGGTTTTGTATGCCTCTGTAGTAACGGTTGCGTATAGCTCTTTTGGTGGACTCAGAGGGGTTATTTTTACCGACTTCCTTCAGTTTATAGTAGCCATGGTAGGCTCTATTTGGGCTGCTTACTATATTGTGTCTATGCCAGAAATTGGAGGTCTTGAAAATTTACTGGCTCATGAAAATGTTGCCGATAAGCTAAGTTTTTTTCCTGATTTTAATGATAAAAAGTCTCTCATCACACTACTCGTAATTCCGTTAGCCGTACAATGGTGGAGTGTTTGGTATCCAGGCGCTGAGCCTGGAGGAGGCGGTTATATTGCACAACGAATGCTTTCTGCGAAGGATGAAAAGAATGCCATTGGTGCTACCTTGGTCTATAATATTATGCACTATGCGTTGCGGCCCTGGCCTTGGATCATTATAGCTCTGGCATCTTTGGTACTATACCCTCAATTGTCAGACATTGGTAATGAGTTTCCTAATGCCGTCCTAGGGCATGACCTAGGTTATCCGGCCATGCTTACCAATTTGCCGTCAGGGTTATTAGGATTAGTGGTCGCCTCTCTTATTGCCGCCTTTATGAGTACAATCTCTACGCATTTAAATTGGGGGTCGTCTTACATTTCTCTTGATTTTTATAAGCGTTTTGTAAAACCTGAAGCTTCTGAAAAAGAACTCGTTGGAGTTGGTAGGCTTTCAACAGTAGTTCTAATGTTTTTTGCTGCACTTCTGGCTCTGGTTCTAAGTGATGCTTTGAGTACCTTCCAGATACTGTTGCAAATTGGTGCAGGAACAGGACTTATATTTATCTTACGATGGTTCTGGTGGCGTGTTAATGCCTACAGTGAGATCACTGGTATGATCGTCTCTTTCGTTCTAGCGCTATTTTTTGAATTTGTAGAACTAGGGCTTGAAAGCCATGAGAAACTGGTATTAGGCGTTGGTATTACTACTATTAGTTGGGTTCTCGTCACCCTAGTTACGCGACCTACCGACGCAAAGACGTTGTCCATTTTTTATAATGCCATAACTCCCTACGGAATAGGATGGAATCCGTTTAAGAAAATTGCCAAAGCCAACGACTTGTCTCTCAAGACTACAAACGATGCCTTTACTATTGACCTTGCATCTATGCTATTGGGTATCTTATTTGTGTATTCTTCGCTTTTCGCTACTGGATATGTTATTTATGGAAATGTATTAGGCGCTAGTATTTTAATTGGAGTAGCTCTAGCCTCGGCTGTCATTATATTTACGCTCTGGAGGCGAAAAAAACAATAGTGTGCTGAAGCCGCTGTAACATTTTTATTTGTTTAAAATTCAATACCTTAGAGTATCGAACCTTAAAACTAAACAAATGAAAAAATTACTACTCTGTATTTCCATGTTATCGCTGTCTATTATGACGGCGCAAGACATTCCAATTTTCGAACCTACTATGGCCATCACTGGGCTAGGGTTAATAGACTCTCCTGTTGGTGAAGAAGTGGACAAAATTATTGATGGCGATATTGCTACAAAATTTCTTGATTTTGAACTTGGTGACGGCATGGGTTTCACTGTGGACCTTGGAGGTGTCTCGAAAGCAGCAATTGCCATTGAAGTGACCACAGCCAATGATTTCCCAGAAAGAGATCCAATAGATTTTGAAGTCTTAGGTTCTACCGATGGAGCTTCGTTTACTTCTGTTGCTACCGGAGCAATAACCTGTATCATAGATCGATTTGACACAAGGAGGTTCGATTTTACGAATTCGGAGGGCTATATGTTTTATAGAATCAATTTTACAGCACCCTGCGACCCTTCTGGAGGCGCTGGTATTCCTAGTATCCAGCTAGCTGAAGTTCAGTTATATGAACCCGAATTGGGTGTTGATGATAACCAATTGCTTGGTGATCAAATCTCTATATTCCCAAATCCCAATAACGGAACGTTTACGCTTACCTATACTGGTAATGAGTCCTTAAATGAACTAACCGTTATTGATGTAACAGGTAAGCTTGTAAAGAAAATTTCTCTAACCAATTTTAACGCAAGTCGAGAGGTTCAATTGAGTTCAATTGGATCGGGTATATATTTTCTGAATATATCAACACTTAATACCGAAGTCACCAAAAAGATCATCATTCGGTAAAATCGCTTCTTACCAATAAAAAAGCCACTATATAAATAGTGGCTTTTTTATTGTCTTTAAAAGAATGTTTTTTAATTGTCTCCAAGAATTAGTGGCATACCGCTCTCTCCTCCTCCAATAACAATAACCTTGGTGTTATCTGATTCTGAAAGCTTTATCGTGGCTTCAATTCCTTTGTCTTGAAGAATTTTGTCCGTTAGTGATGCACTAAGAATACGGTTAGCATCTGCCTTTCCTTGCGCTTCAATGATTACTTTCTCTGCTTCTTTCTGCGCAGTAACCAATCTAAACTCATACTCCAGAGATTCTTGTTCTTGTTTCAGCTTACGTTCAATGGCCTCCTTAATTGTTGGAGGTAAGGTTACATCCCGTACCAATACCTGATTTAACTGTATGTATTGATTATCCAATATTTTCTTGGTTTCTGTAAAGATTTCGTCCTGAATGGCATCTCTTTTACTTGAATACAACTGCTCCGGTGTGTATCGTCCCACAACACTTCGCGCTGCACTACGAATCGCTGGTTGAATAATTCGTTGTAAATAGTCTTGACCTTTTTCTTGATGTAACTTCCCTATTTCTGAAGCAACAGGCTGATACCAGGCTGAAGCATCTAATTTAATCTCCAATCCATTGGAGGAAAGCACCTGCATAGGTTCAAAAATTTCCTGCTGTCTAACTTCGTAAACAATTACTTTATTCCAAGGCGCAACTAAGTGAAAACCTTCTCCTAATGGTGGCTCATCGGTGACAACACCACCTCCAAAAGTTTTGTAAAGTACTCCCGCTTCTCCAGAGCCAATAGTAACTGCTGATTTTGCAAAAAGAACAATTAAAATAATAAAAATAATAATGATCGGTATCCCGATTTTAGGTAATTTATCCATGATATGATATATTTAGTGTTATATAAGTCCGTTATATTTTCGAATGAACCATTCTATGGTCAAGGCAGCTACAATAAGAGCAAGTAAGTATTTCCAATCAATTAAAGGTACAACTTTTTGCTCGCTTTTTTGAATGGATTGAAAACGGTCGTCTTCTAGTAAGGCATCTATCAATGATTTAGTTTCAGTAATAAAATAGGCTCTTCCATTTGTATTAGTCGCTATCCTCTGAAGTTTCGTTACATTGGCATTCAAGAATTGTTTTTCAACATTAAAATCAAGAATGGTAAAATTTCCACTTCTTGCTACGGCTTCATCCCGTACCGAAACAGTATAGGTATAATCTCCCGCGGGTAAGCTATTGAGATCTACCTCATAAAAGTTATTTCTAAGTAGCATTGGGAACACAGTAGCCTCTTTACTTTCAGAATTAACCACAGTAATAGTGAGCGATGCCCTACCGTCAAAAACAAAGTTTTGATCAAAATATTGCCCCAAAATTGACACCGTATTATTATTGTAATAAAACGCCTCACTGCTCACTTCCAATCTACTTCTACGTTTATTGGAAGCCAGATATTGCACCAGTTTTCCGATAAAATTGTCAAAATCTTCAAAAGTTCCATTAGCCACAAACGATTGAGCTCTCCATTTCCATATACCCTCACCATCCCAAATAGCATCGCGCTTCCCATTCAATTCCATGGTGGCCAACATCGGACTTTCTGTAGTGAAACCACTAATGGTTTGCGCTAATAATACTTCATGCGGAACAATCACTTCTAGCTCTCCGAAAAGTGTCTCTAGCGGAGGAAGGTCTTCAAATCCAATATCTTCAACTCCAAAGGTAGAATAGTTAATATTCAAATTTCCTTCAGAATCCTCCGATTGTGAGGTTGCATCTTTAATAAAATTAGGTTGTGCAATGCTCAAATAATCCCAATCCGTATTTAATCCAGTAATTGTAAATGTATTTTTATTGAGTACGTCTATCTGTGTAAAAACAGCTTCAAAACTTCGATTTGGTTGATACAAAACGATTAATTGATAATCATTAAGCACACTGGCCGCGTTGGCAGGTTTCATAAATGTGATGGTACGCTGCTCGTTAATGGTCACAGATTTACGCAATGCTCCAAGATCGGGGTGAATAATATCGCTAACAACCAATACGTTTGTTGCTTGATCAATGACTTCTACCGCGAACAATTTACTATTGTTGGTTGTATTCTTTTCTTCTGAAAGCGGTGTGATTTGCGCCGTATAGCGCTGCAATCCTACCCGAGATGCGGGCAAGGTCAAAGAAATGATTTTGGTATTATTCTCAGGACTCAATGAAAGTGTTTCTCTATATAACACAGCAGCACCCTGCTTTATAACAAATTCAGATGTCACAGCCTCATCCCCTTCAAATACCAAAATTGCTTCCACTGGAAACTGATTCTTTAAAAATGCATATCGATTGGTATTTAGCTGCTCAATCTTGAGATCAATATATTTGGTAGAATCCCCAAGGATTACAGGAAAAATAGGGTTTTCAATACGCTGTGTTGAAAATTCATAATCACTGCCCAGAGTTTGGTTTCCATCAGTAATTAAGATTGTAGGCGAAGGATTATTCTTAAATAAATCATGTGCAGAAGAGAGTGCTTTCGAAATATTCGTATTTCTATCTAAAAAGGAAGTAGAATCATTGTCTTTAAAATTACTTCCGAAGGTAAAAAAAGACAGGTCAAATTTATCATTGAGTGCTTCATGCTCCTTTAGCTCATCTATTAACCCTAGGGCGTTTTCGTTTTGATTGAGTTCTACGATAGAGGCAGAATCATCAATAAGCACAGGAAGTTTGGGCTTTTCAATAGTTAAGGTTTCACTCTTAAATTTTGGATTAATAAGCAAAAGCATTAAAGAAAACAATGTAACCCACCGAAGTGCGCCAAACAACCACCTATAGGAGGATGTATACTTCGTTTTAAATCCATACATAAATATCGCCAGCGCAAAAGAAACTACTGCGGCAATAACAATATATAGAATGGTTTCTGCGGTCATTAATTATGCGTCGTTGTGAAGGTGTTTTTTAGGTTTTTGTCTATCGGCATTTCCATCTTTTCTGAATTGTTCCTTAAAAACTAGTTAGGATAACCACATCAGGTGAGCATTCCTCCATCCACATTAAGCACCTGCCCCGTTACATAACCCGAAAGGTCACTTCCTAAATAAACACAAGCATTAGCTATGTCTTCTGGTGTACCCCCTCTTTTAAGTGGAATAGCATTTCGCCAACCCTGAACGGTTTCTTCGTTGAGTTTAGCCGTCATTTCAGTTTCAATAAAGCCAGGAGCTATTGCATTACAACGAATATCACGTGAGCCGAGTTCTAGTGCCACAGATTTTGTAAAACCTAATATACCTGCTTTAGAGGCCGCATAATTGGTTTGTCCGGCATTTCCTTTTACTCCCACAACGGAACTCATATTAATAATAGATCCTTTGCGTTGCTTTAACATGGTGCGTTGTACCGCTTTTGTCATATTAAATACCGATTTTAAGTTTACCTCGATCACGGCATCAAAATCTTCTTCTGAAATTCGCATGAGTAGGTTGTCTCTGGTTATTCCAGCATTGTTAATTAAGATATCTATGCTTCCAAACTCTTTCACTACTTCGGCAGCCAGTTCTTGTGCTTGATCAAAGTTTGCGGCATTGCTTTTATACGCCTTCACCTTTACTCCGTTTTTTGAAGCATCAAGGGCTATGGCTTCTGCAGCTTCTGCCGATGAATTATACGTAAAAGCTATGTTGGCTCCATGTTTGGCAAAAGTTTCTACAATACCTTTTCCAATACCTCGGCTTCCACCGGTTATGATTGCTGTTTTACCTTCTAGTAGTTTCATCTGTATATACGTATTTAATGGATGGTTGTTTTGATGAATTCCAAATATAGGAAATCACTTCGGCTTTGCCATAAAAAAAGCCCTGCAAATAAGCGGGCTTTTAGTTAATTATATGATAAATTTTAAGCCATTACTTCGGCCATTTTCTTTCCTATTTCTGCCGGAGAATCAACAACGTGAATTCCACATTCTCTCATAATTTTCTTTTTCGCTTGTGCTGTATCATCACTTCCACCTACAATGGCGCCAGCATGACCCATGGTTCTTCCAGCAGGGGCTGTTTCTCCCGCAATAAAGCCTACAATAGGCTTTTTGCTACCGCTTTGTTTGTACCAATATGCAGCATCGGCTTCTAATTGCCCGCCGATTTCACCAATCATTACCACGGCCTCCGTCTCTTCATCATTAATAAGTAATTCAACGGCTTGCTTAGTAGTTGTTCCAATAATAGGGTCTCCCCCTATTCCAATAGCTGTTGTAATTCCAAGGCCTTGTTTCACTACTTGATCTGCAGCTTCGTAGGTTAATGTCCCAGACTTAGAAACAATACCAACACGCCCTTTTTTGAAAACAAATCCAGGCATAATGCCCACTTTTGCTTCGCCTGGTGTAATAACACCGGGGCAATTTGGTCCTACCAAACGACAATCCTTGTCTTTTAGATAGTCGGCTGTTTTGATCATATCAGCCACTGGGATTCCTTCTGTAATTGCAATAATAACTTTGATACCACCATTGGCCGCTTCCATAATGGCGTCTGCCGCAAAAGCTGGTGGCACAAAAATAATAGTAGTATCTGCCCCAGTAGCTTTTACTGCTTCTTCTACAGTATTAAAAACGGGTTTATCCAAATGAACCTGTCCTCCTTTTCCTGGTGTAACACCTCCTACTACGTTTGTTCCGTATTCGATCATTTGACCTGCATGAAATGTACCTTCACTACCGGTAAAACCTTGAACAATAATTTTGGAATCTTTATTGACTAAAACACTCATGCTTTTTTTGAAATTTTAATGAATTATTTGGCCTGCAAATGTAGTTTTTTTACGGAAGCTTTTAAAACAATTTATACTTTAACCTTATGATACGATTCTGAAGTATCATCTTTATCCGTAACAGGCTGGCTCACCTGATATCCCCGGTATAATTTTTGGTCTTTGACTTCCCAAATTGCGATGAAATGAGCAATCCCTAATTCTTCGTCAGGATTCTCTATCGTTCTAATATAGTACTTGTATCTAATAGTCACATGATCTCCATCTTCCAGCAAATGACTTACCTCAACACGAAGGTCATGGTAGGTACGCCTAATCTCCTGAAAAAATTCCAAGATGTCATCGTGATGCATAATGGTTAGACCATCTGTGCTATTCCATATGAGTAATAAATCGGGGTGGAAAAAATTATCTAGTACGGTTTCGTCTCCTAGTATATCTGAAAGATAGAAATTTCTAACTATCTCTTTAGCGGTTTTGCTCATTGTAATTTGTCTAGTTTTTCAATTATATCAGGAATCAACCGAATAGAAGCCAACTCTTTATATTTTTTTCTAAAATCATCTGCTGGGGTACCAAAATACGATTTGTTTCCTGGTAAAGATTTACTCACGCCACTTTGTGCAGAAATAACGGCATTTTCGCCTATGGTAACACCACTCGTAATTCCAACTTGTCCCCAAATGGTAACAAAATCTTCTATTAGCACACAACCAGCAATACCTACCTGCGACGCAATAAGGCACCTTTTTCCAATCACAGTATCATGTCCAACATGCACTTGGTTATCTAACTTTGATCCTTCACCAATAATCGTTGAAGCGCTTACCCCTTTATCAATAGAGCACAGTGCTCCTAGGTCAACATTATCTTCAATGACAACATTTCCTCCACTAAGAAGCTTATCAAACTTCTCTGGCCTGTTTTTATAATAGAATGCATCGGCTCCCAGTACAGTTCCCGCGTGGATGGTTACATTGTTTCCTATAATCGTATTATCGTATACACAAACATTAGAGTGGATAAGACATCCTTCTCCAATGGTCACATTGTTTCCTATAAACGCATTGGGCTGAATTACTGTGTTCTTTCCTATGACCGCAGATTCTGAAATCACCGCGGTAGCCTGAGTAAAAGGTCTAAAGTGTTGTGTAAGAATATTAAAATCTCTGAAGGGATCGTCAGAAACAAGAAGAGCTTTCCCTCTTGGGCATTCTACTTTTTTGTTTATGAGAATTACAGTTGCCTGAGATTGAAGCGCTTTATCATAATACTTTGGGTGATCCACAAAGACAATGTCTCCTGGTCTGACCACGTGAATCTCATTCATTCCAAGTACCGGAAAATCTGCATCTCCTACATAATCACAATCTATGATAGAGGCAATATTTTCTAATGTTTGAGCACCGGGAAATTTCATCTAGTTGTATTATAAAGTCTCAAGAAATGATGTGATAACTACACTTAGAATCTGTTTTTAATAAATTTTTAAAAACGTCAACACCAGTTCAGGGTTCATTCCGTAACCTCAAATATAAAAAATCCCGCGAAAAGCGGGACTCTTTTTATTCCTTAATACGTTCTTGATAATTTCCTTTTTCGGTATCTATCCGTATTTTATCGCCTTCGTTAATAAATAAAGGAACATTAACCGTGGCACCTGTCTCTACTTTTGCTGGTTTTGTAGCGTTGGTCGCAGTATTTCCTTTTACTCCAGGCTCGGTAGATATTACTTCTAAGACAACGTGAGTTGGCATGTCAATGGACAAGGGTAAACTGTCTTCAGAATTAATAAGTACTGTTACCACCTCTCCTTCTTTCATAAGATCAGGTGTATCCAATACTTCTTTTTGAAGTTGAATTTGAGAATAGTCTTCCGTATTCATAAAGTGGTAAGTATCCCCTTCATTATATAGGTATTGAAACTTATGTGTTTCTACCCTAACATCTTCAATCTTATGTCCTGCAGAAAAAGTGTTATCTATTACTTTGCCTGTGGTAACACTTTTAAGTTTCGTTCTCACAAATGCCGGGCCTTTACCGGGTTTTACATGTAGAAACTCTATAATCTTGAATATATCATGGTTGTACTTGATACATAATCCTTTGCGTATGTCTGACGTATTTGCCATATCAATAAAGTCTTTGTTTTTTTATTAGTTAGAGCTGAAATACCCCTTCATTATACCTCGTTTAGAATTCTTAATAAACTGAAGTATTTCATCCCTTTCTGGAGTTGCTTCCATCTCTGCTTCAATAATTTCAGAAGCCTGTGTTGTGTTATAGTTCTTTTGGTATAAGATCCTGAAAATATTTTGAATCTCACTAATTTTTTCTGGTTTGTATCCTCTTCGGCGAAGCCCAATAGAATTGATTCCTACATATGACAAAGGTTCTCGCGCCGCCTTTACAAATGGGGGAATATCTTTTCGCACTAAAGATCCACCCGTTACGAAAGCATGATTGCCTATCATACAAAACTGATGTACAGCTGTCATCCCTGCTAAAACTACATAGTCACCTACTGTGATATGTCCCGCCAATGTGCTATTGTTGGAAAAGATACAATTGTCTCCTACGATACAATCATGAGCAATATGGCAATATGCCATTATCAAGCAATTTTTTCCAATAACCGTCTTTCCTCTATCTATCGTCCCTCTGTTTACGGTGACATATTCTCGTATTGTTGTATTATCGCCAATAACCGCAATGGTTTCCTCATCTTGAAATTTGAGGTCTTGCGGTATCGCAGAAATTACAGATCCAGGAAAAATATTGCAATTCTTCCCAATTCGAGCTCCTTCCATGATTGTCACGTTGGAACCAATCCAAGATCCTTCTCCTATGACTACGTTACTATGAATAGTTGTAAAGGGTTCAATGACCACATTCTTGGCGATCTTAGCACCTGGATGTACGTATGCTAGCGGTTGATTCATTTAAGTGTTTTTAGTTTTTACAATTTGGGCCATAATTTCTGCTTCGGAAACTAACTTTCCGTTGGCATATGCTCTCCCTTGCATTTGGCAAAGTCCTCTGCGTATGGGTGACATTAGATCCAGTTTAAAGATAAGCGTATCTCCGGGAACCACTTGATGTTTATACCTAACATTATCAATTTTAAGTAAATACGTAAGGTAGTTTTCGGGGTCAGGAACAGTGCTCAATACGAGGATTCCACCCGTTTGTGCCATTGCTTCAATCTGTAACACGCCTGGCATAACTGGAGCTCCAGGGAAGTGCCCTACAAAGAAGGGCTCATTCATGGTCACATTTTTGATCCCTATAACATGCGTCTCGGACAGTTCCATAATCTTATCCACTAACAAAAATGGTGGGCGATGCGGGAGCATAGCCATAATATCGTTTATGTTCTTTACGGGTGTTGCATTTAGATCCACCTCGGGCACATAATTACGTCGTTCTTGTTTGATTATTTTTTGCATTTTCTTTGCAAACTGTGTGTTTACGTAATGTCCTGGTTTGTTAGCAATGATCTTTCCTCGAATACGAGTACCTACCAAGGCCAAATCTCCTATCACATCCAAAAGCTTATGCCTAGCCGCTTCATTGGGGTGATGTAAGGTTAGATTATCCAGTATTCCATTTGGTTTTACAGAAATATTATCTTTTCTGAAGGCCACACGTAGCTTCTCCATAGTTTTTGGAGACAGTTCTTTATCTACATAAACAATGGCATTGTTTAGGTCACCTCCTTTGATAAGCCCATGTTCGAGAAGCATTTCAATTTCATGCAAAAAACTAAACGTTCTAGAGTCTGATATTTCTTCTTTAAAATCTGATATGTGTTTTAAAGAAGCGTTTTGCGTACCCAACACCTTTGTGCCAAAATCAACCATAGTGGTTATCTGGTATTCATCTGCTGGCATTAAAATGATTTCACTTCCAGATTCATCATCTATATATGAAATTACTTCTTTAACAATGTATTCATTCCTTTTTGCTTCTTGCTCAACAATGCCAGCATTTTCAATGGCCTGAACAAAAAATTTGGAAGATCCATCCATAATGGGAGGTTCAGAAGCATTCAGTTCTATCAAACAGTTATCTACCTCCATCCCTACCAAAGCTGCCAAAACATGCTCCGAAGTTTGAATTTTCACACCTCGTTTTTCTAAATTTGTCCCGCGCTGTGTATTAACCACATAATTGGCGTCAGCTTCAATTAACGGGTTTCCTTCAAGATCAAGACGTGAAAAAACATATCCGTGATTTTCTGGAGCAGGTTTAAAAGTAATGGTTACTTCCTTACCAGTATGCAGTCCCACTCCGGTAAGAGAGATTTCTTTACCAATGGTACGCTGTTTTGCCGTGCATTCACTCATCATATATTTTTTTTTCAAAGGTATTAAGTCGATCAATTATTTTGGGAAGGTTCTTAAAGTGAACATAACTTTTGTTATAATCTCCATAATTCAATGCTGGAGACCCCTGCAAGGTTTCATTGTCCTTCACATTTCTACCTATACCACTTTGTGCTTGGATACGCACATTGTTTCCTATTGTTAGGTGCCCAACTATTCCTACCTGGCCACCAATCATACAGTTTTTACCAATTTTTGTTGAGCCTGCAATACCTGTTTGTGCCGCAATGACCGTGTTCTCTCCGATCTCAACATTATGTGCAATTTGTATCTGATTATCTAATTTTACTCCTCTCCGTATGACGGTAGAACCCAGGGTAGCTCTATCTATAGTTGTCCCTGCTCCTACATCCACATTGTCTTCTATAATGACATTACCCGTTTGAGGTACTTTGGTATACTCTCCCTTTTCATTAGGCGTAAAGCCAAATCCGTCTGCGCCTACAATCGCTCCGCTATGTATTACACAACCATTTCCTATGACAGATTCAGAATAAATCTTAGCTCCTGCGAAGACGATTACGTTATCTGCAATAGTCACATTGTCCCCTATGTATACATTAGGATATATTTTTACATTATTTCCAATAGACACATTATCTCCCATGTAAGAAAAAGCTCCCATATATAGGTTTTCTCCATAAGTAGCCGACTCAGAAATAAAAACAGGTTGTTCAATACCTGTCTTATTCATCTTGACTTGATTATAGTATTCTAACAGTTTAGAAAAGGCCTTGTAAGCATCTTCTACGCGAATCAAGGTAGTACTAACTTCATTTTCGGCTATAAAGTCTTTATCCACTATGGTAATTGAAGCCTCAGTGGTATATATATAAGGAGTATACTTTGGGTTGGCTAAAAATGTAAGGCTCCCCTGTATGCCCTCCTCTATTTTGGCAAGCTTGGAAACCTCTATATCCGGGTTCCCTTCAATCTCACCATTTAATATCCCAGCGATCTGGGTTGCTGTAAACTTCATCTGTTGGTTTAGTTTATATGGGACAGATGCCACCTCACACTACATAAAAGAAAAAAAAATAACTTAACTGTTAGATTGTGTTTTGGTTTCATTTGTGCAAAAATAGAAAAAAAGGATTACTATTTGGATTTAGGATAGCAGAGATAATACTTTACTACTGTTTTAGAAAGTGCTTTTATATTTAATTGATCACTCGCCCTTGCCACATCTATTACTTTTCCTGACTTCGTTAATAAATTAATCATGTCTTTATCCATGCTATAGGCGCGGTTAGAGATTTCTCCTTCAAACACAAAATATTGAGCTTCCTTCTCAGAAAGGTTGTGTTTTTTGATAACAGCCTCTGTCTTTTTGGCTATTTTCTTTTCAGAAAAAGGCTTTTCTTTAAGTTTAATTTTAAGAAGGTCACGATCCAATAACATTTGAGATAGGTTTTTAAGCACAAAATCTTCAAATACCGTCCAAGATTTTATACCTGCTATAACATCAAAATCGTCTAATTGTGCAAATTTGGATAATACTTCACCAGTAAACTCTTTTGCACTTATCGTTTGTTTCAAAAAGAATAAGAGAGAATCGGTACCTGGCAAGGTCGCTCCTGCCATAATTAATTCCTTGGCCCTCATAAGAACCCTTAGGAGTAATTGCTCTGCCACTAAGCTTGTCTTATGGAGATATACTTGCCAATACATCAATCTACGAGCAACAATAAATTTCTCTACAGAATAAATACCTTTTTCTTCAATCACAAGTTTATCCATATGAACATTAAGCATACTAATAAGGCGTTGCGAATTGATATTGCCTTCAGGTACGCCCGTATAAAAACTATCTCGACGGAGATAGTCCAGTCTATCCATGTCTAGCTGCCCAGAAACAAGTTGATGTAAAAATTTTCGATGATATTCATCTTTAAAAATAGTAATCGCTAGTGCCAATTGACCATCAAATTCTTTGTCAAGAGCTTCCATAAACATTAGCGAAATTTGTTCATGAGAAATACCTTCAACAATGCTCTGTTCCGTAGCGTGTGAAAAAGGTCCATGTCCAATATCATGTAACAAAATTGCAATATAGAGCGCCTCTTCTTCCTCTTTAGAGATTTCAACTCCTTTATATGAAAGTACTTGAACTGCTTTTTGCATCAAAAATAGAGCACCCAATGCATGATGAAATCTTGTGTGATGCGCTCCGGGATATACTAGGTAGGACATACCCATTTGAGAGATGCGTCGCAGTCGTTGAAAATAGGAATGTTCTACTAATTGATAGATAAGTGTACCCGGAATGGTAATAAAACCATAGATAGGATCGTTTATAATTTTAAGAGATTGATTCGAATTCAAATTTTAACTTTTAATTAATACAGATAGGCATTTTTTTAGGTGACTTCGGAATTAATTTTGATATAACAACCAGAATCCCACTCCCACTTAACTATTACAAAACAAATATACATATATGAGCGACATTAAAGTACTTTGGGTAGACGATGAAATAGATCTGTTAAAACCGCATATACTTTTTCTTGAAAATAAAAACTATCATGTCACTACGGCCCAAAGTGGTACCGAAGCCTTAGAGGAAATAAAAAGAGAGGCTTTCGATATTGTCTTTCTGGATGAAAACATGCCCGGACTCACAGGTTTGGAAACTTTATCAGAAATCAAAGAACACGAAGCTACACTTCCTGTTGTGATGATAACCAAAAGTGAAGAAGAATATATTATGGAAGAGGCCATAGGTTCTAAGATTGCCGATTACCTAATAAAACCTGTCAATCCAAATCAAATATTATTAAGTTTAAAAAAGAACCTAGACCACTCACGTCTTATTTCAGAAAAAACAACTTCCAATTACCAGCAAGAGTTTCGGAAAATTGCCATGGACCTTTCTATGGTCAACTCCTATGAAGAATGGGTTGAGCTCTATCAGAAATTAGTGTATTGGGAACTTGAACTGGAAGGTATTGAAGATAGTGGAATGTTTGAGATTCTGGAATCTCAAAAAACCGAAGCCAATATTCAGTTCTGCAAATTTATTGACAAAAATTATCCAGACTGGTTTCGTCCTAACAGTGACGCTCCTACCATGTCTCATACCTTATTTAGAGACAAAGTGGTTCCGCAAATTAAAAAAGGTACGCCTACCCTATTAGTAGTTGTAGATAATTTACGTTACGACCAGTGGAAGGCCTTTGAACCATTTTTGGCCAATACGTATAAGAAAACTAGCGAAGAATTATTTTATAGTATTCTCCCAACCGCGACTCAGTATTCAAGAAACGCCATATTCTCAGGGCTAATGCCTAGCGATATGGAAAAACTACATCCAGACTATTGGCTTAATGACACCGAAGAAGGTGGTAAAAATCTGTATGAAGCCGATTTCCTGAGAGCGCAACTCAAACGTTTAGGGATGCAATTGGATTGGAGCTATCATAAGATATCTAGTCTACGCCAAGGAAAAAAGCTATCGGAAAACTTCAGAAGTCATAAAAATGAAGACCTTACCGTGATTGTTTACAACTTTGTAGACATGCTTTCCCACTCAAAAACAGAAATGGAGGTTATTAAGGAACTAGCGTCTAATGACAAATCTTATCGTTCCTTAACTCAAAGCTGGTTTAAGAATTCTCCGCTCATGGATATTATACAACAAGCGGCCCAGTTAGGATTTAAATTGATCATTACTACCGATCATGGCACGATTAATGTGAAAAATCCATCGAAAGTTATTGGTGATAAAAACACCAGTTTAAACCTGAGGTACAAAACAGGTAAAAGCTTAACATTTGAAGATAAAGACGTGTTAGCAGCACGTGATCCAAAAACTATTCATCTCCCCACTATAAATATGAGTAGTTCGTTCATTTTTGCTAAGGGCGATTTGTTCTTCGCCTATCCAAATAACTACAATCACTATGTTAGTTATTACAGAAATACCTATCAGCATGGTGGTGTTTCTTTGGAAGAAATGATCATTCCCTTTGCCACATTAGAAGCAAAGTGATATATATTGTAGGAATACACTTATAAATATACATATTATCGGTCTTTTAGGCTAATAATCGATTATTTTTTTATATTTGTTGTAACCCGACATAATGAAGTATACCTATACATTGGAAGAACTACCAGAAATTGCTGGTAAAATATTGTCAGACACCGCGCATAAAACGCTATTGTTTTATGGGGAAATGGGCGTTGGTAAAACAACTCTCATTAAAGAGCTTGCTAAAAAGCTAGGTGTCACCGATACTATTAATAGTCCTACCTATGCTATAGTCAATGAATACCATACAGAAGCGGACAAATTGTACCACTTCGATTTCTATAGATTGAAAAATGAAGAGGAAGCTATGGATATTGGTGTTGAAGATTATCTCGAGTCTGGTCATTGGAATTTTGTAGAGTGGCCACAAAAAATTGAAGGTCTTTTATCCGGGGAGAATACAAAGATTCAACTAACTAAAAATCAAAACGGAAGTAGAATGCTAAACATGATGCCAGTGAACTAAATTACGACGATTCCATACAGGCTGTAGGTTTATCCAAAATTTGTGTCCCAAATCGCAATTATTTGAAGGGATATTTTTGAAAAAAGGTCAAACTTTACAAACTACGGCCAACTTAATTTAAATACTTGTTTTTTTTCGTAATAGGTTTGTAGTATAAACCTCACAAAATAACTAGTATTATGAAATTAACAAAGTACCTATGTATCGTCGCAATTTTTGGAGCCGCATTATTTGTATCTTGCACCCCGGAAAGCGTAGAAGATGACAACACCGAACAACAAGTCGATCCAAACAAAGTCGGACCACCAGCTAAAGGGTAAAAAATCTCTTTTTGTTGGCGGCTTAATAGTTTTACTATTCGCTGTTTCGCCATTAATATTTTATGCATACAAAAGTTTCCCAGACACCGGTGTCTGGGAAACTTCTTTTTTTAACCTAGAGACTGCTTATGGTTCATGGTATGTTTTTTCTTGGTACTTAACTAGCAAAATTGTCCCTCTTTACCTCCTATTCATCTGGTTCTTCACCTGTAGACATTGGTGGCACTGGATTATATTGGTTCCAATTTCCATGTATATCTTCCAGATTTGGAATGTAATTAACGAAAGTAATCAGGTTGATGAATTTGAAATATATTATCTACTTCCATTAATGATGGTGTTAATCCCCATAGTTTATCTTATTAGAGCCAAGTTATTTAATAAAATCAGTGGCACCGATTTAAAATCATTTGAGGAAGAATTAGGACAAAAAAAATCTACTTGGACCCAACTCAAAGACTTATTTCGATAGCCCTATTTCCTATTCTAATTTTAAAATAATTGCGTAACTTGGTACAACCAACCGTATACGCATGACAGAACCTAAATCCCCCTTTACTAAGGCTCAATTACTACCTCAAGAGGAAACCCTTGAAATATCCAAACAGAAGGGAGACCTTTTTATTGGCCTACCCAAAGAAAATTACTTTCAAGAAAAGCGTATTTGTTTAACTCCTGATGCAGTGGCAGCCATGGTTGCCAACGGGCATCGAGTTCTTATGGAGAAAGGTGCTGGTGAAGAGGCTGGGTTTTCAGATAAAAAATACAGCGATGCCGGTGCAGAACTCACCGACGATACTAAAAAGGTCTTTAGTTGTCCTACTGTCTTAAAAGTGGAACCCCCTACCCTGGAAGAACTGGAATTAATGAATCCGGGAACGGTATTGATTTCAGCACTCCAATTGAAGGCACGACAAAAATCATACATAGATGCCTTGGCGAAGAAAAAAATAACTGCCCTAGGCTTTGAATTTATTAAAGACGAAGATGGAAGTTATCCAGCTGTTAAGGCGCTCAGCGAGATTGCCGGAACAGCCTCGGTCCTAATAGCCTCAGAACTCATGGTAAAAGGCGACGAAGGAAATGGCTTTCTTTTTGGAAATATTAGTGGCGTGCCTCCAGTAGAAGTGGTTGTCATTGGTGCTGGTACCGTGGGAGAATTCGCAGTTAGATCGGCTTTAGGACTTGGAGCCAATGTGAAAGTGTTTGATAGTTCTATCACTAAATTAAGAAAATTGCAGGCCAATGTAGGCCAACGTTTATACACCTCGACCATTCAGCCAAAAAATCTCTTAAAAGCGTTATTACGTTGTGATGTCGCCATTGGTGCAGTACGAGGAACCAACCGTTCCCCCGTAATCGTCACCAAAACCATGGTGGAGAACATGAAAAAGGGTGCTGTGATTATTGATGTTAGCGTTGATATGGGCGGTTGTTTCGAGACCACAGAAATGACTTCGCATGATAAACCTACACATATTAAGTATGGGGTAATTCATTATGGTGTGCCCAACATTCCGGCGCGCTATCCAAAAACGGCCTCTATTTCCATTAGTAATATCTTCACTCCCTATCTATTAGAGATGGCGGAATGCGGCGGACTTGAAAATGCTATTCGTTTTGACAATGGTTTGAAAAACGGTTTGTACTTTTACCGTGGAATTTTAACCAATAAAGCGGTAGCCGATTGGTTTGATATGTCCTATCAAGATATTAATTTATTGATTTTCTAAAAAAATCAACCACGAAAACTAAGCCAAGTATATGAAGTTAGCACACCGTTTCGCCTATTACCTAGGTGGTTTTACCATAGGAATTATTATATTATTTTTCTTTTTAGGAGGCAAGAGAGCCTCTTGCGAGTACGGGCCAAACTCTCGAACGTTAAAAAATATTCGTCTTAAAAAACGTGCTTTCACAGAGGAAACACTACAAACGCTTTCTCAAAATGAGTTGGATACGGCAGCCATTTCTTCATTACTACAACATGGAGACGTATTATTTTCTGAAAGCAATACAAAACTTGATTCGTGCAAGCTGTATGCAATTGAAGGGAAAATAGGCGAAAGAAACCTAAAAATAAACGTTCAAAACTGTGATAAAACGGCAACGGTACTGAATGCTGTGATTGAACATTAGTTCCCTTTAAACTTCGACACAAAATTCTTTTAAAATATCTCTAAACCTTCCTAGACATGCGTGCTTTTTTGAAACAATGTTCGTATCGCATGAATGGCGGCAATAAATAGTAAAGGTGCAGTTATAAGTCCTGGGGTGTATGAATTCTCCATGACGGACCAAATCGGGTGCCCTACTCCATTTACCAATTCGATACCAATCCAGATCCACAAAATTATCAGCGAAAACGAGCGATTTTTTCTAACAATAAAAAGCCAGAATAACATTCCAATAATAAATAGGCCAATATTAATAATCAAAAACCCTCTTTCCAGATCGTCAGAGATCAATCCACAAAGGAATGTGGCGGGAGGAAAAGACTCCCAAAGCTTGCCGATATATTCTTCAATGGAATGGAAACCCTGTAATATAACCAAGATCAGAAAAGCGAAATGGGTCTTTCCGTTCATTACGTACAACTTTTACACTAAATTACTGAACAAATTAAAAAAATGAGTACAGTTTGCTGAATTTTAACTATTTATAGGACTAATCCTGTTCAAGTTTTTCTAACTGTTTTAAATAATACGACGGATATATCCCGTATTTACTGTAGAAGGCTTTGGAAAATGACTCCGCGTTTTTTAAAACATATTTAGAGTTAGGAATAAGAATACCGCAACATTTGGTCATGCTATGACTATCAACCCCTAGCCAAGCTATTGATCGCAATTAAGGCAGTTGGCATCAAAAACTTCATAAATTCTGTTAAGAGGCGTTAAACTTTTGTCAATATAAAAATAACTACGCAACGAATCATTAGTCCATTACTCTATATTCTAGAATAACAGCCGTACAAACATCCTTTACATAAGTTGTGGAAACGGTATTAGAAGTAAATAAAAAATCAACTTGCGACTTTTACAACCTATCAATAGGGGGGAAAATTTGATGGAAGTAAGAGTCCACAAGTTGATTTGTTAAAGATACTAATAAATTTTACTATTTCTTTAGGAAGCCAACACTTGCCTCATAAACTATTCTTAAAATAGTGTTAAATTCCGCGTCGTTCCTTTTCTTTTTTTAGCAGGCTTAATTCACGGCTTGTTTGCCCAGCAACGGATGTATTTTCTTCAGCCCTCCTAATAAGATATGGCATCACGTCCTTTACGGGGCCAAATGGAATATATTTCGCAACATTATAACCCGCATTGGCTAGGTTGTAACTGATATGATCGCTCATTCCATATAATTGACCAAACCAAATACGCGGGTCGTTTTTCAAATACCCTTTTGCCTCCATAATTTCCATGGCCAGATAACTACTTGCCTCATTATGGGTCCCTAAAAACAACGAAATGTCGTCCAAGTTATCCAGGATATACTGCATAACAGTATTGAAGTTATCATCGGTAGCAGATTTACTCTCGCAAATAGGGGAAGCATGCCCTTTCTCAGCTGCTCGTTCATTTTCTTTTTCCATGTAGGCACCCCTAACAACTTTAAATCCGAGCTTATAGCCCTTATCCTTGGCTCGCTGATGTGCTTTTTTCAAATAGTCCAGGCGATCCCATCGATAGCATTGTAGGGTATTGAAAACAATAGGTGTCTCCTTATTATAGATTTCCATCATACGCTCACAAAGATCATCGGCTGCATCTTGCATCCAGGTTTCTTCTGCATCAATCAGTAAAGCTATATCGCTATCGTGCGCTATCTTACAAACTTTATCATAACGTGTGACAATGCGTTGCCACTCTTCTTCCTCTTCGGTGGTCAAGGGTTCATTCTCCGTGATTTTTCTCCATATTTCAAAACGACCAAATCCTGTGGGTTTAAACACCGAAAAAGGCATGGCAGGTTTTTTTTCGGCAAAATTTGTTAAAGTGATCACTTTTTTCATAGTGGCGTCAAATTGGGCTTCTTCTTCCTTTCCTTCCACAGAGTAATCCAACACCGAATACACACCTGCTTCATAAAGACTATCTGCCACTGGCATGCAATCTCCTTCGCTTACACCACCACAAAAATGATCGAACACTGTAGATCGTATTAATCCCTCTACAGGAAGGTGCACATTGAGCGCAAACTTGGTGACTGCAGTACCAATACGAACCAAAGGTTCATTAGCTATCATTTTAAAAAGAAAGTAGGCCCGCTCTAGTTGAGAGTCATTTTTTAGTTTGAAGGCAATTTCCGTATTATCAAAAAGAGAATTTGGTGTCATATTGTAAGAATAATATTGACAAATATAATTAGATTTGATATCTCTTTAAACCAAACAAATAAGATTCTACCTGATGATGCAAATTATAAAAGATCGAGGTTCGGTATATTGCAATAATGAGTGTTGGGATACCTTAAACAACTATTTACTGTCACAGGCTCCTTCAAAGCTTTTTGTGCTTACCGATTCCAATACAAAAGAGTCTTGTTTACCTCACTTTTTGAAAAAATGTAAATGGCAAAACTCTTTCGAAATACTCGAAATGCCCGAGGGAGAAAAACATAAAACACTAGAAACCTGTTCTCAGCTATGGAACGATCTTTCTGAAAAGGGGGCCGATCGAAAAAGTATACTAATAAATTTAGGAGGGGGCGTCGTCACAGATATGGGCGGTTTTATAGCCTCTACTTTTAAAAGAGGGATCGAATTTATTAATATTCCTACCTCGCTACTCGCAATGGTTGATGCTTCCGTGGGAGGAAAAAATGGAATTGATTTAGGTGTTATAAAGAACCAAATAGGGATTATCCGAAACCCAAAAATGGTCATTGTTGATACTAGTTACTTACAAACACTTCCAAAGGCTCACATGATCTCTGGGCTGGCCGAAATGCTAAAACATGGATTAATCTCCAATAAACCCTACTGGGAAAGCGTAAAGATGTTCAATGCGGAAGCGCCATTATCCATGGAAGATCTGGTCTGGGAGTCTATTCAGATAAAGAATAAAATAGTAACCGAAGACCCTTTAGAAATGGGTAATAGAAAAGCACTTAATTATGGACATACATTAGGGCACGCCATTGAATCATACTGTTTGAAAAATGAAAACATGCCTACCCTACTGCATGGAGAAGCCATCGCAATTGGGATGATACTTGCTACATTTATCTCTTCTGAAAAACTATCTTTTCCGAAGGAAATACTCGCAGATGTCTCTGCGCATATCATGAAATTATTTCCAAAAATAGAATTTAATGTTGAAGATATAAATTCAATTATTGAACTCTTAATTTATGATAAAAAGAACGTTAATGGGAAGGTGTATTTTGTGCTTCTAAATCATATTGGATCCTACAAAATCAATTGCGAGGTCTCTAATGATTTGATTTTCAATTCATTCGAATATTATAAGAAATTATAAAATTTGTTGAATAATTAATTTTACGTAATTCTTTTTTTAGTAGCTTTAAATAGCGAACCATCCCAAATTGGTAACCTATGAAACGAATTATTGTAGATTATAAAAAACTAACCCCTGAAATATTATCACTCCTCGTTGAGAAGTATCCGGATGGCTATGATGATGGCCAAATAATCGTTTTTAAAAATTCTCGAAATCAAACAATTGAAGCGGTTGAAGTAAAAACAAGCGACACAATTTATTTGGTAAAGGTGAGTTCACATCTTGAATCTAGCATGGCAAACTTTGATGAAGATAACTATAGCGATGATCAATTCACAGAACTCATAAGCGAGATTCCTGCAAAAGAGCATCCTGAAGATGGTGAAATCAAATGATACAATATAGGCGCTTTTGCCCACTACCTTGTCGGGCTATGCCCTAGATGTATTTTTCGTTGATCACGTTGATATGATGCCTTTCATGCCCACAAATTAAAAAGCCTGCCGCTCTAACAGTGAGATCATTTCCGCTTGCCTTCCCTCCTCGTGCTAAAGTAGTATCATCAAAACTATTGAATAAGGCAATGCTTGCCCCCCGTACACTCCTGTACTCATTAAGTAGGTCTTTCAATTCTCTATCATTGACTTTCGCATTGTCTGCAAATATGTCTTGATCAAATCCTTGCAAATTTGCATTTTCAGTACGAGCAAACTGCAATGCCCTGTAGGCAAACACCCGTTCAGTATCAATAATATGCATTAATATCTCCTTAGGAGTCCACTTTCCTTCAGCATAGCGATACGTTTCACTAGATTTCGGTAGGTTTTCAAAAAAACTGAGGGTTTCGTTCATTCCTTGTGAAAGTGCTGTATCCAAATGGATATCATCTACAAGGTCAACATATCTCTTAAAATATGAATTGTACTCATTCGGGGTGATTTCTGAAGGTTTCATAGCTATATCTGTTTATAAAAATAAAGTATAAATGTATAAAAAAAGCCCTTGCAAATATGCAAGGGCTTTTTTCAATGTTAGCATTTCTAGATATCTTTAAAAATAGAATGCATCAATCGTTTCTTATCGTTAATACTCTCTTCCAAAGAAATCATAGTCTCAGTTCTTGTAACTCCTTCAATATCATCAATTTGATAAATAATTTCCTTCGCATGACTTGTATCTTGCGCTCTAATCTTACAAAAAACATTGAACTTCCCAGTGGTAACATGGGCTACCGTAACAAATGGAATTTCATTAATTCTTTCCAATACAAATTGTGTTTGAGATGTTTTTTGAAGAAACACTCCAACATAGGCAATAAAAGAATAGCCTAGCTTTTTATAATCTACCGTTAGTGAAGAGCCAGTAATAATTCCGGCTTCTTCCATTTTTTTAACACGCACATGTACCGTACCCGCCGATATCTGTAAACGTTTTGCGATGTCTGTAAAGGGAGTTCGTGTGTTTTCGATCAACATATCCAAGATATGATGATCAGTGTCATCTAATTTAAATTTTGCCATAACCGTTCGCTTAATTAATTGGGCGCAAAAATACTAATTTTGAGAAGAGATAAAACTAAGTATTTGAAAAAATAACATTGGAATGGTCGTTTTTATCAACAATTGTTGAAACATTATCACCGATTGAAACATTTTCTTGAAGATTTAACAACAAAAATGCCCCTCCTCCATCAATCGTTTTATGTGCAAAAAACTCTGAAAGACTTCCAATAAAATCAATAACTGGTTGAAAGACTATTCTTCCTTGCTGTAGTACTTCTTCATATTGAATGGAGACAGATGTCAGTCCGTGCTTCGCAACATGGACGTTATTAATAATGATATCTTTAAAGTTTACTATATTCTCCGGAATCCTAAAGTATTCCTCATATTTTTCACTCTTTTCGACATTGTCAACGACACCAAACAAACTCAAAAACGCATAAAATATAAACTCACGTGTTTTTTCACGATTATAATCCATTTCAAAGTGTCCTGCCTCAAACAATATGGTGGGTACCCCAGCCATCTGGAAAGTATCTCCCACACAATTCTCATTGAAAGAATCATCATAACGTCCCACTTGACCTGGGATAATTCGCTGTAAAAAGTTATTCATAGAGTTAATACCAAGCATGGCTTCTTTTCGTGCCAATGTAAGTGTTCGCTCATTATCCGCTGCAGGCGCAAGAAAGGATACGGTCGCAGAATGACCATTATCAAGTCCGTAAATAGTTCGTTGACCATGTAAGTTTAAGCACAATGTAGGGTTAACAGTCTTAAATATGTCACTTAAAACCCGACTCTCCTTTTGTGAAAGTGTCACGGCGTCCCTATTAATATCAATATTATTTGCATTCATACGGGTATAATTCGTAGCTCCATCAGGGTTCAATATTGGAATTAGATACAAAGTATGACTAGCTAAAAACTGTCTTTTCTCCAAATCCCAATCATTTTCATTACTGAAAAACTTTAAAACATCGAAGATTGATTTGGTTGTTGTTGATTCATTTCCGTGCATTTGTGACCAAGCCAACACTACTTTATTTCCATTTCCAATTTGAATCATTGGGATATCTCGACCCATTTCCGATTGTCCAATGGTCGAAATATTGAAAACATTTCTATACACATCGAGTAGAGGAAGTATGTGCTCAAGAGTGATATACCGTCCCTCCAAATTCTTTTCAAAATGCGAAGAATACCATGATGTGATTTCCATAATTATAACTATCAATTTACAAAGGTAAACAATGGATAGTTTACAATTGTAACTAGCATTTAGCATTGTCTTTTGATACAATTGTAACCAAAATTCAAGATAATAACGGCCAAATAGCATTATAAATGGTTCATTATTTATTTATCAATTATAAATCATTAAATATCAAATAGTTAAATGCAATTACTTAAAGTAAAAGATTATTTATATTTATTGATTATATCACATTCTCTTGTACGTGTCTATGTAATAATTTACTTTTGTAAACGTTTCTATATATAAGAACATGTTACAATGGTAAACAGTGGTGATTTTGCGAAAAGGTTACAGAAAATACTCGATTATTACGGGTTGTCAGCAACTGCTTTTTCTGAAGAAATCGATTTCAATCGTTCCACAATTTCGCACCTACTATCAGGTAGAAATAAGCCTAGTTTAGAATTTGTCATGAAGGTACTTCAGAAATTTCCAGAGGTAGAATTATATTGGTTACTTAATGGCACTGGAATTTTTCCTTCTGAAAAAAAAGTTGAGTCCTATGAAAAAAATCCATCCGCTAAAAAGTCAAAAGAAAAAACTTCAACCCTATTTCCAAATCTTGAAGAAATAAAAAGCACAAAGCAAAATATAACTGCAATTGATACAAATATAAGTTTGCAAGAAATTGAGCGTATTATCATTTTTTATAAAGACGGTAGTTTTAAAGCCTACGAGAATTAAGAATTTGCACTTTTTTTTCGGAAATTTGTAAAAAATAATTCATTCATGCGCCTTCTCTCGGTATTTCTGCTTTTTTTACTATTCTCAGGGTGTTATCAAGTTAAGCGTGACTGTAAGAGCTTTAAAACGGGTTCTTTTAAGTTTGAGGCGCTGGTTGGCACCCAAATACTTACAACTACCTTTGTGCGTAACGACTCTATAGAAATTGATTTTTTCGAAGGAAAATCTGATACATCAGCCATTAGATGGATTAATGACTGTGAGTATATAGTAACCAAATTAAGACCACGCAATCGAAACGAAGAAAAAGCCATACATATTAAAATACTTACCACCGAAGATGATACCTATACCTTCGAATATGGCGTTGTTGGAGAAACTCGTAAAGAAAAAGGAGTAGCCCAAAAAATTAATAACTAAGAAATACTATGAGTTTTTTAAAAGCGGAATGGAGAAAATTGGTGTTGGCAAATTATGAAGTGCCCTCTTCCCTCCTAGAAAAACATCTTCCTGCTGGTACTGAATTGGATCTATGGAATGGAAAATGTTATGTGAGTCTCGTAGGATTTATGTTTTTGAATACAAAACTATTAGGAGTTAAAGTGCCTGGGCATGTAACGTTCGAAGAGGTGAACCTTAGATTCTATGTTAAAAGGCATGTGAATGGAGCATGGAGGCGTGGTGTGGTATTTATTAAAGAAATTGTCCCAAAACCAGCCTTAACTCTTGTTGCCAATACCATATATAGTGAAAATTATGAAACGCTCCCTATGAAGCATTTATGGGAACAAAACGATGTACAGCGCTCAGTATCCTATGAATGGCGAAAAAATGGCCAATGGAATTGGGTATCCGTTACCGCTCAAATAGAACCCTCGGAGATCATTCCGGGAAGTGAGGCGGAGTTTATTATGGAACATTATTGGGGATATGCGAGAATCAACCCCAGCACTACCAACGAATATGAAGTCAAACACCCCACATGGCTTCAATACAACATCTTGGATTATGATACTTCGGTCAACTTTAAAGAAACATATGGTTCCGAATTTGAGTTTTTAAATCAAACAGAGCCTACATCTGTAATGCTCGCTGAAGGATCGGAAATTTCTGTAGAGCACAAAAAAAAAGTGCGCATTATCTAGTGAACTGAAAATTAGTATATTTACGCGATTAAATAGGCTATGTATAAAAACCTTGGTACTACAGATCGCGTTGCACGATGGGTAATTGCATCTATTATTTTGATACTTTACTTCACAGGAGTACTAACGGGAGTTATTGCCACTATCCTAATCGTTTTATCTATTGTTTTTGCTATTACGGGTACCATTAGTTTTTGCCCGATCTACCTTTTATTTGGTATAAATAATTATATTAAAAAACAGACTCCTGATGAGTAGGGAGGTCTAGTTATTATCCCAGCTACGTATCTTTACCTGATTGCTTTCGTAAGAGATCATTTTGCTCTTCCATTAATTTTTCAATATTTGATAACAAGGCAATATTCTTAGGAGTTTCTACTTCTTCGTTTGTTGGGTCTTCAGATTTCGATTTAAATCGATTCATAAATTTGATTACCAGAAAAATAGTGAGCGCGATAAGTAAAAAGTCAATACTCACCTCAAGTAGTTCTCCATATCCAATAGCCACCTCTTCCACTCCTTCTCTAGCTTCCCTAAGCACATATTTTCGATGTGCAAGGTTAACATCTTCTGTCATAAGAGATAAGGGAGGCATTACCACTTTCTTCACCAACGCACTTACTACATTATTAAATGCAGTACCTATAACCACAGCGACGACCATATCGATCATGTTTCCCTTTATAGCGAAACTTTTAAACTCTTCTATAAATTTTTTCATGATATCGCTTTAACCTAATTGTATCTAGAACAACAACGCTTGCCCCTCATCATCCAATTTTGGAGGCTCTTCTGGGGCCACATCGTCTTGTTTTGGGGGATCAGTAGGTTCCGTTGGCGCTTCTGTCTGCTCAGCTGTTAGGGTTTCTTCATCTACAACATCTATTTCTTCCGCGGGAATTGGCTCTGGTGGTTCATAGGGCAATGGTTCAAGAGCATTGATTTCAAGAATTTTCTCCTTTGTCAATTGATTACCCATGGCCCCAATTCCTTTTACTGAAATAAACTCTTCTAAATTTAATTCGACGCTTTCTTTACGATCCTGCCCTCTTTTCTTAGCAAAAACAAGTTCTGCCATTGGGCGGTAATCCATAAAAATTCGTTCTAAATATGACTTCGGATGATCGGTTATTACCGACTCCACACGTTCTGGGTGCTCTATAAGGAAACGTTTCACATAGAACAACTCTTTTTCTCCTTCCCAATAAATGGCGGATATGGGTTTTTTCATATCCCATTTTTCCAACACAATCATATCGTCATCAAAACGAAGCGTAATCTCTGGAATAACCGTCTTTATAATCCCTTTTTGATTAATGATGAGCAGTCTGTCTTCATTCGTAAACTCTCCTAACAATTCACCCCGACCGTCAACATTGAGGCGTTGCACGGTATCATCAAACCAAATCTTACGGGGTTTAAGTGTAGAAAGGCCTTTTTCTTTAAGTTCTATTCGTTTCACCGCATATTTAGTGACAATATTCCCTCGCGAATTTCTTCCTTTTACAATGAGGTCTGCAAAATCAAGATCAAATTTTAGTTTTTTAATACTTCCACTTTGCCTTAGTAAAATGGTAACAAGCTCGGCCTCTCCGTTTGGATTGGCTGTAAAATACCACACCTTGCTACCTTTTGTCCCTTTGGTTAAATCATATTCTTTATCACGCGTGACCGCAGTAACAGCGAAACGCTTTACATAGGTAGCACCACGGGCACCATCCTTATAGATCATATTATAGATGGTACGCTTGTCTTTCTTTTTAAACACGGCCACATGGATAATTCCTTTTCCTACAAAGGTCTTAGAGTCGACTTTTGTTATGAGCATCTTACCATCCCCTGTAAAGACAATAACATCGTCTATATCACTACAATCAGTCACATACTCGTCCCGCCGTAAACTCGTCCCTACAAAGCCTTCTTCTCTATTTACATACAACTTAGTGTTTCTAATCACTACTTTCGTTGCCTCTATATCGTCGAATACTCTAATTTCAGTCTTTCGCTCTTTTCCCTTGCCATATTCTTTTTTGAGGCGTGTAAAATAATCAATGGCATATTCAATAAGGTGTGCTAAGTGATGTTTTACTTCGGCGATACTATCCTCCAGGGCATCGATTTTTTGTTGTGCCTTATCTATATCGAATTTCGAAATTCGTTTAATCCTAATTTCAGTAAGTCGTGTAATGTCTTCTTCGGTAACTGGGCGTTTTAAGTGTTTTATGTGAGGCTGAAGACCCTTATCTATTGCCGAAATCACTCCTTCCCATGTTTCCTCTTCTTCGATATCTCGATAAATTCTGTTTTCAATGAAAATACGTTCTAACGAAGCAAAATGCCATTGTTCTTCGAGTTCATTAAGTTTGATTTCCAGCTCACTTTTAAGCAACTCAACGGTTCTATCTGTAGATCTCCGAAGCATTTCGGTAACACCTACAAACAAAGGTTTGTTGTCTTCAATAACGCACCCTAATGGAGAGATAGAGCTTTCACATGAAGTAAATGCATACAATGCATCTATTGTTTTATCTGGCGAAATACCACTGGGTAGATGAATTAGTATCTCTACTTCGGCTGCGGTATTATCTTCAATTTTCTTCACCTTGATCTTGCCCTTATCATTGGCTTTCAGTATCGAATCAATTAAAGAAGAGGTTGTTGTTCCATAGGGCAATTCAGTAACAACAAGTGTGTTCTTATCCATCTGGTTTATACGGGCTCGGGCTCGAATTTTCCCACCACGCAGACCATCATTATAGTTGGTGGCATCCATGATACCTCCTGTTGGAAAATCTGGTAATATTTGAAACCGTTTTCCTTGTAAATGCTTGATAGAAGCAACAATTAGCTCCAAAAAATTATGAGGTAGTATTTTGGTAGAAAGTCCAACGGCAATACCCTCAGCTCCCTGTGCCAATAGCATTGGAAACATCACCGGAAGGTTAATGGGTTCTTTCTTACGACCGTCATAAGAAGCCTGCCACCCCGTAATCTTAGGATTATATACAACATCCAATGCAAACTTAGACAAGCGTGCTTCTATGTACCTAGAAGCCGCAGCTCTATCTCCAGTCAAAATGTTCCCCCAGTTTCCCTGGGTGTCAATGAGCAGGTCCTTCTGACCTATTTGCACCAAAGCATCGGCAATACTGGCATCTCCATGGGGGTGATACTGCATCGTGTGCCCAACAACATTTGCAACCTTGTTGTAACGACCATCATCCAATTCTTTTAACGAATGCATGATGCGGCGTTGCACAGGCTTGAATCCGTCTTCAATAGCTGGTACTGCCCGTTCCAAAATCACATAGGAGGCATAGTCAAGAAACCAATCCTTATACATCCCAGTGACCTTTGTAATAGTATCTCCAGAGGTATTCTCCTCGATGGGAGTTAATTCTTCTTCGTTTGGATCGAGGTCTTCGCTCATTCTATTGGTAATTCGTTTACTTAATTCTGTTATTTATACGATTCGTTGCTGTAGACTGGTTTTTACCCCTTCAAACCAGTCTTCTTTTAATATACTCAAGATGATACTATCTCTGCGATCTAATATCCCCTTGCAATTACTTCTCAAAACACCTTCCTGTATCGCGCCTATACTTTTCATGGCGGCAATACTTCTCTCATTTCGGTTGTCCGCCCTAAACTCTACTCGCTCAACGTGCATTTTTTCAAAAGCGAACTCAAGCATAAGGAATTTACAGTTTTTATTGAGTCCAGTACCTTGAAAATCACTACCGTACCATGTATATCCAAGCTGAGTAGTTTTATGATATTTCTGAATATCGTAAAAACGCGTACTTCCAGCATATCTCTCTTGTTTTTTGTCAAAAACAATAAAAGGGTAGTCTACACCTGCTACTCTTCCTTCAATCGCCGTACTGATGTATTGTTTCATGTTCTCAATACCAGCAGCGGAAGTCAATGAATAGCTCCATATTCTTGGTTCATTGATTGAAAACGTCTCCAAATTGGTTAGATCGTTATATTGCAACGGCCGCATCAATACCCGATCATTCTCAAGGACATAGTCTGTGGCAGTATCAAAATATATGTTATGATCCAATGTTCTTTTCAAATTTCAGCACGAAAAGGTTATATCTTATCGAGTTCAACCTTCAAGTTTTCAATAATAAATTCTTGTCGACTTGGGGTGTTTTTCCCCATATAAAAAGAGAGCAACTCTTCAATACTTACGGATTTGTCCAGCATCACAGGATCTAGTCTAATGTCATCTCCTATAAAATGTACAAATTCGTCCGGTGATATTTCACCAAGCCCCTTAAACCTAGTAATCTCGGGTTTTGGCTTCAGTTTTTCAATAGCAACAATTCGTTCTTCTTCTGAATAACAATAAATAGTTTCCTTTTTATTTCTAACACGAAACAGCGGTGTTTGTAAAATATACAAATGCCTTTCTTTAATTAGTTCAGGGAAAAACTGAAGAAAAAAAGTAATGAGCAGCAGTCGAATGTGCATTCCGTCTACATCGGCATCCGTAGCAATCACAATATTATTGTACCGAAGATCCTCTAACGAATCTTCAATATTAAGCGCTGCTTGAAGCAAATTGAATTCTTCGTTTTCGTATACTATTTTTTTGGAAAGGCCATAGCTATTAAGTGGCTTTCCTTTCAGACTAAAAACGGCTTGGGTATTGACATCACGGCTTTTTGTAATACTTCCACTTGCCGAATCCCCTTCGGTAATAAACAAGGTTGTTTCTAAGCTACGTGCATTTTTAGAATCACCCAAATGTACGCGACAATCTCTTAATTTCTTATTATGTAAGTTCGCCTTTTTGGCTCTTTCCCGTGCTAACTTTCGTATTCCACTTAGTTCCTTACGTTCTTTTTCGGCTTGCATGATCTTGCGTTGGATCTTTTCAGCAACCTCACTGTTTTTATGTAAGAAATTATCTAATTGGGTTTTAATAAAATCATTAATGTAAGTACGCACTGTTGGCAGTCCCCCTCCCATTTCTGTTGAACCAAGTTTGGTCTTAGTCTGACTTTCAAAAATGGGTTCCATCACTTTGATGCTAATGGCCGCTACGATTGATTTTCGAACGTCACTGGCATCATAATTCTTATTATAAAACTCCCGAATGGTCTTTACTATACTTTCTCTAAAGGCGGACTGATGTGTGCCTCCTTGCGTTGTATTTTGACCATTTACAAAGCTATGATACTCTTCGCTGTATTGTGTCTTACTGTGTGTGATGGCAATTTCTATGTCATTTCCTCTAAGGTGAACAATTGGATATAACATATCTTCTTGAGACATACTATCTTCCAATAGGTCTTTCAAGCCATGCTGTGAAAAGAACTTTTCACCATTAAAATCTATGGTTAACCCTGGATTGAGGTAGACATAGTTTTTAAGCATTTTAGCTACATACTCGGTACGGTATTTATAGTTCTTAAATATTAGCTCGTCGGGTACAAAAATGACATGAGTTCCTTTTCTTTTTGTAGATTCCTCAACCGTAGCATCATTGGTAAGTTCTCCGCGCTCAAACTCGGCCGTTTTAATTTGATTATCTCGAACAGACTCCACCTTGAAATGAGCGGACAGCGCGTTCACTGCCTTGGTACCAACACCATTAAGCCCCACGGACTTTTTAAATGCACGAGAATCATATTTTCCACCCGTGTTCATTTTAGAAACCACATCAACTACTTTCCCAAGAGGTATTCCGCGGCCATAATCTCGTACTTTAACCTCTTTGTCTTTAATGCGGATCTCGATAGTTTTTCCTGCACCCATGACAAATTCATCGATGCAATTATCGATCACTTCCTTCAACAAAATATAGATTCCATCGTCTGGTGAAGAGCCATCTCCAAGCTTCCCAATGTACATTCCGGGACGCATGCGAATATGCTCTTTCCAGTCAAGGGAGCGGATATTGTCTTCGGTATATTGTGTTTGTGCCATAAACCAAGCGTGTATCGCGGCTAAGATAAAATTTCGATATAAAAATAGAAACCTTAACTGCGGAAAGTAATTAACAAAATACTTTATGGATTGTTAAGAAAAAAGCTACAGAATGTTTTGGCTAATTTCTGAGCAAATTATGCAGGTTATTTACAAATAACTTAATAGTAAGAAGGAACCGTCTTAAACAAGCAATCCTTAGACATTAAACCTAAAATGCATTACATCTCCATCTTCTACAACATATTCTTTTCCTTCAACACCCAGTTTTCCAGCCTCTTTTACTTTGGCTTCACTTCCGTAGTTAACATAATCATCATACTTAATAACTTCGGCTCGAATAAATCCTTTTTCAAAATCTGTATGAATTACACCTGCAGCCTGTGGAGCAGTAGCTCCTATTGGAATGGTCCAAGCTCTCACTTCTTTAACTCCAGCGGTAAAATAGGTTTGTAGATTGAGTAAACTATAGGCCCCTCGAATGAGTTTGGCCGAGCCCGGTTCTGTTAATCCTAAATCTTCTAAGAACATCTGACGTTCTTCGAAGGTATCTAGTTCAGTGATATCAGCTTCCGTACCTACGGCCAACACAATTACTTCCGCATTTTCATTGGCAACTGCTTCTTTAACCTTGTCCACATATTCATTACCAGAGGCAGCTGCGTTTTCATCCACATTACACACATACATCACTGGCTTGTCTGTTATGAATTGCATGGGCGCTATATATTCTTCTCTTTCAGAATCTGTAATTTCAATGGCTCTAACAGATATACTGGCTTCTAGACCCTCTTTAACTTTTAAAAGTGCCGCTTCTTCCTTCTGTGCTTCTTTGTTTCCGGTTTTAGCTGCTCTTTTAACCTTATCCAAACGCTTTTCTGTAGCGTCTAGGTCTTTTAACTGAAGTTCAATATCTATCGTTTCCTTATCGCGTACTGGATCAATACTTCCATCAACATGAACAATATTATCGTCATCAAAACAACGCAACACATGTAAAATAGCATCCGTCTCGCGGATGTTTCCCAGAAATTGATTCCCTAAACCTTCTCCTTTACTTGCCCCTTTTACCAAACCAGCAATATCAACGATTTCCACAGTTGCAGGCAAAACACGTTCAGGGTTTACCAATGTTTCCAGTTTTAGCAACCTACTATCAGGAACATTCACAACTCCTATATTAGGTTCAATGGTACAAAAAGGAAAGTTTGCGCTTTGTGCTTTCGCATTGGACAAACAATTAAAGAGTGTGGATTTTCCAACATTAGGTAACCCTACGATTCCTGCTTTCATCTGTTTTGGTATCTTTTAATTATAAGCAGCTGCAAATATACAGTTTCAATCAGAAATATAAGTCAAGAAGATAAATTGCTTTTCATAAAAAAGCTGTTCTATTTCTTCTTTTTTTTGTATATTTATTTCCTTCCTACTCACATATTTTATTTTTATAACACTCTAATAATCAGTTATTATGAAAAAAATTACTTTATGTTTATCCTTTTTGCTACTTCTTGGAACCGTGGTTATCGCACAGGAAAACACTGACGTTCAAAAAGAAACAGTCGTTAAAAAAGTTGTTGTTAGATCGGGAGACAAAGTTGAGACCAAAGTGGTTGAAGAAACAGTCGAAGAGAAAGAAGTGCTTCGTGTTTCAAATGACGACGAGGTGAATCAAGCCGTTGAGGTTGTTTCTGATAAAAATGAGTCCAAAGAAGTGGTGGTTAATGAGGTAGTAACAGATGAGCAAAATGAAGCTCTGGTAGCCGCTAGTAAAAAGCGCCAGGAAGAAGAGCTTAAAGCTTCTAAAGCGGCGGCAGCAGCCAAGGCAGCGGAAGAAAAAAGATTGCTTCAGGAAATGAAAGAAAAACAACTGAAGGAGATGGAAGAAAATAGAAAACGTCTAGAAAAACGAGGAAAAGGAATCGTAAAACTTAGTAAAAAGAAGAAGAACAATTAAGTAAGCTATTACTTAAGGACTTCTTGGATGGCTTCTGTATATTCCTTAAACTCGATCAAATCATTATGATTGCCTCCAGGAATGGTAACAAACTGTCCATTGTTGTTGGAAATTATTTCAAATAGTTTTTTCCCCGAATCGTAAGGAACGATTGAGTCGTCTGTGCCATGAATAATGAGTATAGGACTCTTCACATCCTTAATATACTCATTGGTACGCAGTTTATACTTTAATAATTTTTTCAGAGGAATTATAGGAAAGCGTTTTTCAACAAGGTCTTCCAAACTATAAAATGGAGTTTCAAGAATGAGTTTCTCAGGTGAATTTATAGATGCCACATAGGTCGCCATACTAGTCCCTATAGACCTACCATATACAATCATGTTTTCTTCTGAATATTGATTGTTAGCATATTCATAGAACAATTGAGCATCTTTCAAAAGAGCCGCTTCGCTCAATTTACCCGTACTTTTCCCATATGTTCTATAATCCATAACCAAAACATCGTATTCCAAAGGCACAAAAAAGGCTGCAATATTTCCCCAACGAGAGAGATCGCCTGCATTCCCATGAAAATAAAGGATGACTCCTTTTGGGGTCTTAGCCTTGAAATGTAAGGCGTTTAGCTTGGCGCCATCCTTAGTTGTTAAGAAAATCTCTTCAAATGGATGTGAAAATTCGTAACTGAAGTCCTGTGGAAGCTTTGTAGGTAAAAAAATGAATTTCTCTTGCATAATGTATAGAATCCCAGTAACAACGAGGCAAATAATTACAATGTATACTACTACCTTCTTTCCGCGTTGCATCTCACTTTTTAGTTGCGTGTTGTACACCAATGCTCGTTGATTCCAGGTCTATTTCTTTTTTTTCAAAATTAATGATTTCTCCTAGCATTCTATGGTAGGGTTCAAAAATATTTAAATTTTTATGCCCCCCTCCTATCACAGGATATAGTCGCGTTCTGTCCGGTTGTATTTGAGAGAGTTTAACGCTCGATTTGAAAGGAATCAACTTGTCTTTTGTTCCATGTATAATATGAATGGGACAATTCACATATTTCAACCATTTAAACGTAGGCATGGGATATTTTAATATCAATGACAACGGCATAAAAGGCATATACCTTCCTGTTACTTTTGTAAGACTATAGTAGGGTGCGTCCAAAATGAGCATTTTCGGGTTGTTCATTGAAGCTAATTTGGTAGCAAAACCAGAGCCAAGAGATCTTCCGTAAAGGATTATAAACTCTTCTCGCACCTGCTCTCGTATCTTGTTGTAAATGTACTGTAGATCGTGTTTAATGGCCTTTTGGGATCTTTTTCCTGTACTTTTCCCAAAACCTCGATAATCAACCATGATAACATCGTGACCATGTCTGGTAAAATCAACGGCAAATTTTCCCCATCCTTTTATACTTTTCGAATTACCCTTCAGATAAAGTACCACACCCCTAGGGTTCTCCACTCGAAAATGAAGGCCGTTAATAACCGCGCCATCCCGGGTCTCTATATTGTATTCTTCGACTTGTTGATTTTCATAAAGAAAGGTAAAATCCTTTGGAAGCTTTTCGGGTTTAAACAAAAAGTAATCTTGTAAATAGTAGAGTAGAATACTAATAACAATGTAAATCGCTACCACTATTAATGTTATGTGCAACCATGTTGGCATAGGTCTAAATTACAAAAATTAAGAGACCCATGGTGCATTATGTGATTTGATGTAAATGAGCGGCTAAATTTCGGCCTTCTTACTATAAAACCTACCATGAACGCTGCTTCTAAGTCGAAGATACCATTCTTTTCCCTGAATATGGAAATTGCTCAAGAAGATTAGGAAAGCGACAACATAGAGCCACCAAGACTGGGTATAATTGAGATAATAAGCTAGTAATAATACTACAAACCCAAGGGTATACACTCCTATATTAAGCCAGGCTCTGTTTTTATAATGCCTCCACATTAAGAGCAAACTTCCTCCTAAAAAGATAGCGAGTAATATATATTTCCATTCGGCAGGATATTCTAAAGTATCCAAACCTATAAAGCTAAAAATTGAAGCATAGGCCGCCCAACAGAAGGGGCATTTCGGAAATAGAAAAAAAACAACGCCCGTTATTATATTGAGGATACTCATTCTTTTGGCTCCTTTGGTTTTTTTTGGCCTTGAAGAGCCACATTGACAGGATGTGGTTTTTGTTGTTTCCATAGTTTTTTTGATCAATGGAGGATGTTTAAACTTTGCTCTGAGAACTCCTGTATAAACATCCTCCGTTATTGATTTCAATCTAATTTAATTACTCGGTTGGGTTGGTTTAGGAATGGAATCATTCCAATGTGCTTTTTGACTTAGTAACCAACTAAAATCACCCGATAATTGACCTCCCTGTACCAGAGAATCATTTGCTGGAAAGTATTGAGTGGCAAACCCAGCACTGGAGTGGCACCCCATACAACTTTCGGTTCCATAAATAGTCATGGTGGTTGGTTGTACACCATCTACAATGAGATTCCCTTCCATGAGATTTGTAGCATCTTGATTTCCTAACTGAAAAAAGGTTTCCATTGTTATATTGGTTAACAATGCAATGTTAGGATCTCCACCAGGTTTGTTAACCACAGACTCAGGAACTTGATAATCTGACCGTTGGTGCGGAGCTGCCGCTACATTTTGGTTAAGGGGATATTGCGTATCGACCAACATATAATATTGCCAAACACTATTTTGCTGTTCAAAATATTCCTGCATCATTTCATTTATTTGTTGCACACGTACTGGGATATTAACCATGCGTTTGGCCTGCGTCTTAGGTGTATCACTGTTTGTATAATATTTTGATCTTACGGTGTCCTTTTTCTTTGTTTTAGGGTCTGTCACAATATTTGTAACCAGCCAATACGGGCCATGTGGACCCGGTTCATATGTGTAACTATGCGCCGTTGTTAGATCAAGGTTTGCTGGACATATTTCGCAGTCAGGATCCCTAAGAGTAGGATGAATAATAGTTTCTGAACCATCCTTCACAATAACATTTTGATCCAAATTATCTATGTGTTCGAAGGTGGACCACACCCATTGTTTTCCAGTCGGTGTTTTCTGACTTATATGAAAACCAATCATTCCAATATCTTTTTTCGTATAGGTTCCATCATCGTTTATCACATAACCTTCATCTCTATAGTAGCGTTCTTTATGATCGGCATCTTCAAGAATCTTCCAGGCAAACTTGATCTCAACGGCTCCTACAGTATTATCTTCATAATTTCCCTTCGGAAAATTGGTCACCGTATTGTGCTTGGCAAATTCAAGTTGACCGTTAATATTGTAGAGCGTACTATCCACTACATAATTAAATTCGGCTTCATTCATTAGCACTTCATATACTACTAAGTTCCCATTTTGATCGAACAATTTCCCTGCAAACGCTTGATCAACTTCATCTACTATGTTAGGATCTTTGCCCGTGGGTGTAAACGAAGAAAGGACTATTCTGGCATCCGTATCGTTAAGATGTGCATCGTCTAGCCCCAAGCCTGAGGGCGTCCTTGGGCTTCCCCAAGGTGCGGGTTTCTGTCCATCTGCACGATATACCTGAAAGGCTTCTTTCCATCCCAACCAGGTGGCTTCGCCTTCATCAGTGAAATTAGGCATTGGGGTTCCGTCGGCATCCCGCGGCCATTGAATGGCAACAAAAGCTTGCCAGCTGTACAGGTTAAACTCTTGGTTAAGGGCATAAATATCGCCTTCAGCTTTTAAAGCAGCCTGCACCGCAGGGTCTACATCCACTGGAATATCGGGTGTGAAATTTACAGGCGGTTCTATTGGACCGTAGTCTGAACCTCCTCCGTTTTCAGGTTTACAGGAAAACAGTATCACAGAAAGTGTGAAAAGCCCAATTATGACTTTCATTCCGAAGAATTTTGTGAAGAAATTAGTCTTGTGTTTCATTGTATTAAAAATTTTGGTTAGTTATATAATTACATTTTGTCTTCGCTGCCAAAATGAATGGTTGGAAAACCGTTCTTCTTGCGCGTAATGTTCTTTCCATTTCTTTTGATATCCTTTGAACTCAGACTCCATGATCTGCTGATACCTAGGAAGTGCTTGAGGATTTCCATGCAAGCAATCCTTAATGGCAAAAGAGGCTAGCTGACTTGTAATTAAGGATTTAAATATTCCTAATGACGAAAGTGGATCATAACTCATAGTAGCATCCCCCACGCTAAGCCATCCATCCCCTGTGGCATTGTTCAAATATTGTGTGTTGGCAGCTACTACCTGTGGTGTGTTCCTAGTATCTTTTTCTGAAACCCGCTTCCACGTAAAGCGGCTTTGCTTCAAAATTCGATCAAACTGATCTGGTTTTCTCAAACCATGTGTATTGGCTATGTCAGCATCGGTCATATAGGCAACAACGGTTTTGTTATTCGGCAAAGTGGTGCTATACCACCACCCGTTTTCATCACTTTCTATATAAGTACCCTCTTGAAAATCTGAAGGCCTCTCCTGCCCTTCGTAAAATCGATAAATACCCACTAGTTGGTCTGTACTTATTTTTTCTATTCCCAACTTACTTGCGATCGCCGCTTTTCTGCCTGTGGCGTCCACAACAAAGCGTGCTTTAAATTGTTTCTGAGTAGTATTGACAATCCACATTTCATCGATCCTAATTACACTGGACATATGTGAGTTGAAGTGAAAATTCACTCCTTTTTGCTGGGCTTCTTGTATCATAAATTGATCAAAAACTGAACGATCCAAGCGCCAACCGTATCCAAACGGGGAATACATAAATTCATTACAATATAGTTTTGAACTTCCCCAAGCTGCAGACGTACCGTATGATCTTATAAAGTCTTGTTTCAAGAAGGACTCCCATATTCCTAAACTCCGTAATTGGGCGGATGTTTGTGGGGGTAAGGTTTCTCCAATACTGTAACAAGGACGGTTTGTATTTGACATATCTTCTTTGCGCTCAAGAATTGCCACCGAAAGTTCTGGTTGGCAATTTTTTAAGGCAATGGCTGTAGCGCAGCCGGCGACACCTCCACCTACAATAATCACATCGTATGTATAGGTTCTCAATTGCATTAGGAGGCGTCTTGTTTCACGGCGATCCATTGAGCCACGACGCCGGCTGGTGCCGTTGATTCTCCGTTAGGTCCTGTGGGGTGTGGTATTTGGCGAACGATGGTTCCAACAATAGCGGGTCTTTGGTCTACGCCGTTCATCCAATTAGGCACATAATAGCCCACATAATTATAAATCCATTCGGCACCACCTACAATCCCTTTTCCTTGAAATTGTAGTGTAAAAGGATTGCCATAGGCGATAGAGCCTTTTAAATCAAGCTCCCATCCTGGGCCATAGATGCTTCCATCAAAGGTTTGCATGGGCCCATCATTGATCTTAATATTTCCTCGTCCAAATTCCAACGAATCGAAATCGGCATTTATATCTGGATTACTTAGAAAGCTTCTGTATGTCCATATCCCTGTTAATATTTCTGGTACTCCTCCGTTTGTAGTTTCCATAATCTATGAGTTTTGCGTGTTATCTTTTGATGATTTTCCTACAGATTGACCCAGTATTCGGTCTCCAGGTGATACATCGGAGCCTAGTGCCTCATCATTTCTTTCTTGTTGATAAAAGCCTCCATCTGCCGGATCTTTAGCCAAGAAACCAAGGTCTTTCCAAGCTTCCACCATTTGAAGGTCTCCAGCTTTGTTCGCGGGAATTCCTGAAGCCCAATATACTTGAGAAGCATTGCCATTGGCATCTTTTTGATTCACAACAATAGGTCTATGCGCTGGCCACCACGGAATATTATAAGCTACCTTCTGTTCTGCTGGATCACCCGTAGATTCTGGATAGGTATTAGACCAGCCTTCGTAGGTAATATTAATATTTTGCATGGTACATTCATGAAAGTCTGCCTGCCAGGGAATACCTATATATTTGGTTAAATCACCGGGTTCTAACCCATTGGCCAGATTAGCGGCATTGCTTCCATCAATATCTGCACTTGGTTTCGGTAAGCTCAGTGCTCCCGCCACGTACGTAGCATGTTTAATTCGATACGCTTCGCTGTAAATTGCTGGGTTACCAACAATCCAAGACAATTCGGCACCAGGACAGAAAGCTCCGCCCAATACATTACTTAATACACCTCTATCAATACCCTCACCTGTTGTAGGTGGTTTTGACCATGGTGTTTCACAGGCGGGATCTCCCTCACCCCATTCGACACATTCATTCACAAATTTCCCGTCTGCCCATTGTTTCAGAAAAAACAATTGGGTGTCTGTCATCGCCAAAAATTTCTGAGGTGAAACATTAGACAATGGATTATTTCCACAAAGCATAGGCATAAGCCGCGGCATTCCTGATGTAGCTTTATAATCGGCATTACCTTCATACTGGTTTAATTGATAGGGTTGTCTCATAATACTGTACACGAATTGGCGCAAACGACAGTTAGGATCTTTACCATCTACGGGAACTTGTGAGAGTGCCTCTTTGCTTAAATTTCCTCCGGTGCCTTGATTGTGAGGGTCTGCGCCACTAAAGAAATCAAAGTCGTAGGTATATTTATAGTTATCAGGCCGCTTCAGAATAGGCCAGATCTCCTTGTAAAATTTCGGATAGTAGTCCGTATTGTAACGAGCTTCGGCCCTCCATATCTTATACTCTTCTTCTGTTTTAGGACTATTTTTGGCTTCGTCATAAGGCGCAATACCGTAAACCTGTGGATCGTATGCCAACTGACGTACAAAAAGATCATACATATTTTCATCCATGGTAATCATGTCTTCCATTTCGGGAACATATCTTGGATAACCCACTACTACCCATGCAGGTATTTGAACATCCATAGAACCGGGTGTGGGAACAAGTACTTCTTTGTCTCCGTCATAGGTTACCATATCATAGGTATAGTGAATTGTTGCTGTAACGGGGCCATCAGAAATATCATCAAACCAACCATCATTGTTTACGAAGCTTTCAATAACAGGGGTTTTCGTTGAGCCTGAATTACCATCCCCTCCCAACACAATCAAGCGACTACTGTCTTCTTGTTTGTTTACAATAAGGCTTCCTAAGGTTTCAATTGTATTGGGTTGAATATCAGAAGGTGGAAATGTCTGTGGATAAGACACTTTACTATTTTTACTAGAATCGCTCTTCTTTTTTTCAGAACCGAACTTGGCAAACTCCCCTTTATTATTGGTTAAGTTGACCGTTAAGGGACCTGGATCAATAATTAATTGTCTTCTTAAATCGGGTTGCATTACCTCGGGGTTTCTTAACGGATGACTAGGTGCGTAACCTGCAATTCCAGCTGTTTCCTGAAAGTCATACCACGACGCTTTTTTATTTGCCAAGTGGACCGTCCAATCAATCTCCGTGACAACGCCCTGAACAATAGTAGGGGCTGTAACCCCCGTTTCGTTCATCAAATTATAGGTCCCTCCAATTTTGACTTCCTCCCCTTTAGTATCCGTTTCACTGGTATAGGCGAATATTTTAAAACGTGCCGCCTGCTTCTTAATTTTAGACAAATCTGAGGTGTCTTTAAAAGTAGTTACTCTAACCAGATTTCCTTTTTTATCTCTTTTTTCCTTCCCTTGGGCATCACATGCTATGGGCAGGGCTCCAGGTTGTTCTGGAGCTATATAAAAATTAGGCGCTTTAGTGCTATTTCCAAGTCGTGCAATACCAATACTTGGATGTATTTTAAATGTTGTATACGAATTATCCATTGTATATTTTATTAGGTTAGTCCATAAAGTTTAGTGATACGCCGTCAACGAAAACCGCATTATCTATAGGTTTTCCGTCCAATCCCAAAACAACCAGTTGAATGGTAATATCATTTTCGCTTTTATTAAGCATGCGCTGAACGGCTTCTGAAGCATCTATTTTATAGTTTCTGGGTTCGTGATGATGTAACGGCCTACGGTCAAAACCACGTGTTTTATCTAAGGGTAGATCACAATGTCCAGGGCCTCCGAAACAGGTTCCGTGAAAGGTTGTTATCTCTTTTACAAAATGTTCATTGTTTATTGTAGGTGTGTCGACATTCGCTCCTGGCGAATTCAAGAAAACCCGTATCCTCGCATTGGGTAAATTTGCCCGTCTCATGCGATGTAGTTTAATCTCTGCTTTCTGGTGATTCTCTAAGGTATTCGCTGAAACTTTAGCCGCTTCACTGTCAAACTTGGTGAGTCCAACATCACTTGATACATTAAAAAACACTGAATCCCGCATATATGTATATCCAAAGTCTTTAATGTTCATAGTGTCCTTCACAGTCATTGGCCAAGGTGCTAATGATGCATCCATGGCTTCTGGAGTACCGTTGTGTTTGGTTTGCCACTTTGCCCATATTCTATCCACATTTGAGTGATGTCCCCAGAAAATGGGATCATAGGCCGTAACTCTGGCATCTACCATGGCTCCATTAGGAGGATTCTCTAAACTCTGAGGGTTCTGCGTAAGACCCAGTTTGCTGTATATATTTGCCCATTCCGTAGAAACGAGGGGATAATTAGGGTTGGTCGCTCCGGAAAAATTGTGCATTCCATTGTGTACTTCTTCCAGCGATCCAAAATGATGATCTGAAGCGGGGCCTCCACCAAAATCTGAGAAATTGTCCAATGCTAACAGGTTGCTTATATCCTTCTTAGTAGGATACGTAGCAGCACCTCCGTTTGCAGCACTCATAGAGCCTGGCCAACGGTTAGGGTACCATAACGCGTTATCTGCTTGGAGGGCGTTATATACAGCTCTCACTTTATCAGACCAGACAGCTTCTCCCGTTCCATTTAGATTTTTTAATTCGTATGGAATCCCTGCGGCAGCCAGAAATCGCAAACCAGAATTGTACATTGCATTGCTCTTTTGTAGTTTCTCAAGACCCGATATTTCTTTGGCTGTGAATAATGACTTATGGCTTTTTAGCATTGCTAATCCTTTCTTGGTAAGAAAGCATCTATAGGCTTCTGGAATAACCCCTAAATCGAATTTCGTATTGTTAAACGTATTTGTGTTTAGATCGGAATAATCCGTCCAGGACCAATATGGTAAAGCGATATGTGGGTTATAATCTTGTAGTTTCTGTTCAAAAAAGTATAAATACAGTCGATGCCAAGTAACAAATTGTTCCCAACCGTGTTGACACGAATTGGGGTGAATCTGCGCCCAGTATTTAAAACTGCGGTCGTCTTGCTCAAAATCATTGTAAGAATACATGCACGTCAATGCATCACGGAAGGTTTGTAATTCGTCCGGGGTCAAAGAACTTATCTCTTTCCGAACTGTTAGTCCCTTATTATCTAAATGATCTTTGTTTGTTTTGTTGGTAGATGCTGTGTGAAGCATCTCTCCTCGTGCCAAAGCTTCCTTCTTATTTTGAAGTGCTACCCATTGTATTTTTTTATCATTCTCTTTTTCGTCATCTGCTGTTAATGGACAATCCGCATCAATCCAGTTAGCAATAACCTGAATTTGATCTTCTGTAGCTTCCCTTTCGGCATCCCACAATAACTTCTCATAAATTCGTCCATCAAAAGGATACTGTCCACGAAGTCCAATGATAATTCCAGATCGATCGCTTCTCTTTACTCCCGAAGAATTTCTTCCACCACCCGAACCGCCAGATGGCCAACAATTACCTTCAGAGACATTACCATAGGGCGTCCCTACAGCTACAACAGCTGGATCTGCCGCTTCCGTGTCTTTGGGATCGCTCGAGCCACCGCAGCAACTATCTGTGCTTGCTTTGGGCGTTGGTGTTTTTTCAGAAGAACCACAGCAGCCTTCAGATTCAGAACTCGAACTATCCCCATCTTTCGGGGCTATAAGTCGTTGTCCAAATAAGATTGCTGTTTTAAATGTATCCGGATCTAACCAAAAGGCGTGTAAACCTTGATAGCTCGGAACTGTTTTTCCTTGAAGAGTATTCAGAATATCCTTTACCTGTTCGTAAAGGGGTTGTGCTTTCTTTTTACGAGGCATAATGATTGGTATTTGAAATTGGTGTCTATAAAGGGGAGTACTCAAATGTACCTCATAATACACCTGATTTCATATACGTATAAATACGTAATTCCAAAAGACCATACTATAAATTCATATTTAACGTTGATTATTAATCAATTGATTTACAACGACTTATTTAACCAATTAACTATGCCAAATGGCTCGCTATTAAAGATGAACGCTCGATTTATTTACGTTATTTTCTTAAGTACTTGTTGGTTTCTCACACCCGCTAATGCCCAAGAAATTGAGGCCATAGAAACTTCATGGGGCCATATTTATACCATTGAAGAAAACTACCCAAATAGTACAATGGACGGTTATAATCTATATGTGCCAAAAACAACCAATCGTTCAAAGCCGCTCCCTGTAATTGTATTTTTACAAGGAGGATTGGGTGTGGGAGGTGATGTAGATCGTATTCTAAATTGGGCACTACCCAAAATGCTTAAAGAACCTGAGGCATATGACAACGAATTGGAAACATTAGTATTACAAACCTTCATTGTTATCATGCCGCACATTGCTAACGGGCAATTCTATGAAAATGAAAGGGCTATGCGCGCCATTTTAAAGGAAGTAGCGTCAACATATAGTGTGGATTCCCGTAGAATCTATCTAACTGGATTAAGTCGTGGGGGCCATGGAACCTGGGGTTTGGGAAGTCGTATGAATGATGTTTTTGCCGCCATTGCCCCTATCTGTGGATCAGGACGTGGTATTACTGGTTATGAAAGCTTGTCTCAAATGCCCATTTGGATCTCACATAATACGGGTGACAATGTTGTTCAGTATAGAACTACACGGCTCACAGTAGATAGGCTTGAAGCAGCCAATGGGTTTCCGTTTCATCATTCGCGAAGTCTTTCCGAAGTAAAATACAAAGATTTTGACCGGGTTTTCACATCAACTCCCAACGACGCCCATGATGCTTGGACGGAATTCTACAACTCTCCCAAGCTCTACAATTGGTTTCTCAAATACAAAAAAGAGTGATTCAAACTAAGCATGAATCACTCCTTAAAATTATCTCAATTTATCTGCTTCCGCTAAACACTTTGCCAATTCTTTTTTTAAGTCTTTTTTTTCTTTCTCTATGTCCAAAATTTGTTGCGATAGATTGGCCAATTCCTTGCTCATCTCCGATTCTTTTTTCCCCGTATTTAATTTCTGGAGCTCGTTATTTGTTTTGTTCCGAAAAGAGACCAATAATGCAATATCTTCACGTAAAAAACGAATTCGATTGGCAGTCTGGGCGGCTTGAGCCATTTGATTATTGTTTACATAATTCAACCTAAGTGTTTCCAATCTGGGAATTTCTTTTTCTTTCTTCTGAATATCAATGGCAATTTCTGCAAGTCTTTCGTTGAGTCTAGCAACTTCTGCTGGTTTCAATATGTTGAGCCACGCACCAAGGGCTTCCTTTAGATCCTCTCTAAGATCATTTAGTCGTAACAATTCGTGCTGTTTCAGCTGAATGCTATTTTCAATAATTGGACAGGTATCGAAATTTACCGGAAAATCAATCTTCCACAAATCGCGCTGTGACGTCTTACAACGTTCTAATACATTCTTAAAATTAATTTCGTCTTCTTCCAAAGCATCCATTTTAGCGTAATAATACCTATTCAAATCGTCTGCCACCTGTTTTATGGTCATAAAGTCTTTGTTTGGGGCACGATAGGTCTTTGTAGTTCTTGAAATCTCTCTAAACTCCATATATTTTCGGTCTGGTTGCCATGTTCCATCTTTACACACCATTCTGGGAATACACTCTCCTATGATCTCTATAATTGGAATTTCCCAATACAATCGCAATGACATGTTCTCCATTCGTTTGCCCAATTTTGATAGGCCATTGTTCACATCTCTTAGCGCCTTTAAATAGAAGATTACCGCATTGGTTAACGACCCATCAATGGAGGTGTTTGAAGTTTCTTCAAACTCAACAGGAATGAAGTCAACTTTATGATACCCTTCTAGATACCAACCACCCAGCGCCGATAATGCCTGGCTCAACTCGCCGTCAATGATTACCTTACGGGGTATACTTGTTACCTGTAGTACGTCTTTTGCGGTAGTCAAGACTTCCACAACGGCTCCAGTATAACTGGCAGCCTTCTCAGCAATCTCATAATCTCTGGCAAGTACAGGTTGTTGTATAATAGTTGATGGTCTTGTGCGATCGTAAATGGTCCAGGTAACTGGGATTCCTTTCTTAAGCAGCTTATAGGTTCCATCTTCGCATTGGGTGACGGGCTTGGGGGGAACGGCAGATTCAACCCGAAATGACCGAACCATTTCCATCACTTTTTTTTCAATCTTATGTTCATCTAGATTTCTAACGTATACTGAGAACTCACAGAAATGTCCTTCTGTTTTAAAAGTAATAGAAATCGAAGCCATGAGATCCTCTTTTGCCTGGATGGGTCCATCAACCTCCCATTCCCAATCATAGGTCAATCTGGCATCATAAGATCCAACGTCAAAAGCTTCATTGCCGAGCGAAAATGTTCGATCGTTTCTAGTTTTAGCAAACTTAGGACGCGCCTCCATTACCTGTTCCGTGAGTTTGTTTCGAACCTGAGTACCTAGTCCAAATGAGATTTGGTATCCAGAAACTTCGTATTGATTCATCCCCGATTTTAGCACACCAAGAATATCATCCTCTTTAATAGCTTTAGTTATATCATTGGTGGTTAGATAGTTGGCCTTACCACCAAAGATATTCTTAGCTTCTAAGGGACGTGGTAATTTAACACTGAAAACAACCTCCCCTGCTGTAAATACAATTCTCCTATTGGAATAATTTTGTGTGGTGTTACTTTCTTCTTTTGGTTTTTCTGAATTCGTAGCCTCTTCGTTATTCGATAAGAGCTTACACGTATCGATGAAAGTTCCATTCAAAAAAGTAATTGTCTTTGGTTTGCCTAGGGTTCTATATACCTCGGCCGCTTTCTTACAGGCCTTAGCACTTAGCTGAAGCATGTATCGATTATCAAATTTTTCAGCCGCTATATTCGCAAAACGAGCGGCGTCTGAAAAATACCTTAATGCTTGTCTAAAATTAGCGCTCTTAGCGCTCTCCGAGGTGGCAATCAAGGCAATTTGATTGTAATTCCTGGCAATTTTATTGCATAAGGTTACTATTTCTGAATAGTCATTAAACGTACTTGGTGGTTTATTTACAAGAGTTTTAAGCTTATTTTCTTGTTTATCAATAACTAGCGCCAATGGGTTATCTTGAGCAATAACGGGACAAGTCATGAAGCAAATCAAGACACCGATTAAAAATCCTCTTTTCATATCGAGTGTTTTTACAGAACTATAAACTCTACTCTCCGGTTCATGGCACGTCCTTCGGGGGTATCATTGTTTTCAATAGGTAATGATTCACCAAATCCTTCTGTGGTTAATCGAGAACCACTAATTCCCATCTCGGTCAAGGCTTTCCGAACGGCATTTGCGCGTTCTTTAGACAGCTCCAAATTATAGACATCCTCTCCTTGATTATCTGTATGGCCATCAATTCTGAAAACAGCATTAGGTTGATCTTCCATGACATCGGCAATACGCTTTATCTCTGCATAAGATCTTGGGATGATTTCAGAACTATTTGTTTCAAAATGAATATTATTGGATACTATTTTACCTTCTAAAATTTCTTCCTTATACTTTGGGTGAGCGCCTGCCGACACCTTAAAGTTATCCATAAAGAACACTAGTTTTTCTGCCGTTTGACAGCAATTCCAGAGTGTAAACAGAATAGGTTGAGCGCCATCGGCCAATCTTGTATTAAACACACGATAGTCATTAAAATATGCTTTTACACTATTTCCGTTTACTGAAATAGAAATATGATTCCATGTATTTGCTAGATCTGATTCTGTGATTCCCGGTACTTTCCCATAGGCCTTATCCTTGATGCCCATGCTACCATGAGCAATACTAATTCTTCCTTGGCTTCCCCGATATCCTTCATCGTAGAAGGTAAGGCTGTAATCATAGCCACCAAAGCCTCTGTCTTTCCCTTTTGTGTTTGGCATGTACACATCAAACTCGATAGTATACGCTTCTGGCAGTACAAATCCTTCTTCCCAATTAGGGCGTCCGCCTCCTAAATCGCCAGTAACTACATGGTTATTCTGTCCGCTCACCTGAACCACTTCCATAAGGCCTTTTCGATAATACCATTTGCTAGGAATCTCGCCTATCTGTTCGTTCTCAAAATCGTCAAAGAAAATGATCTCTCTTCCCGGTTTAAAGTCATATCGCGTCATCCATATTTCCTGCGCTTTCTTATCGGACATGCCTGGTTGTATAACTGGGCCATCTTGCGTGGGTGCTTCATCTTTTTCAGTGCCTTCGGCGGTGTTTCCTTTTTTCTTCTTTTTCTTTTTAAAAATGCCTTCAACAGATTCAATCCCCTTGTCTATGGCATCTTCTTCTGTTTGATTTTTTTTCTTGGTTACTTTTTTCTTGATCTTATCAAAGACCTGTGCTTCTGCAGGAACCTGAAAGGCACCTATGAGCAAAAGGATACATAGTACTTTTTTCATTGTAATGGGTTTTGGGTTACTTTTAAAATGTATATTCGAGACTATGTCAATTATCACTGGCAGTTTGTAACCTCCCTCTCCCTTTTAATTATGTCAATCCAAAATACAGGGCCTCGATTTAGAAGAAATCAGTATCTTATGTTCCTAGAATATATAATGCCAGAAAACATATTTACTTTGCTTTTTCAATGTATCGCATGCGAACAAAATTAATTTTCTTCATATTCATTCCATCCTTTCTTTGGAGCCAGGAACATATAGCAGACTTTGTTTCTTTAGAGCCTCTACTTCAAAACACAAATTTTGAAATTCCAGACTCACACATTTTTCAAAAAATCATTGAGGCGGGTGATCCATTAACCGAGGGTGGTGTTTTACCTGAAAACAATGATTTTACAGGTTATGTTCCAATTAATGGTAGTAGCGAACATGGGTTTTTGAGCATAAATTCAGAAAAGATTCCAGGTGCCGTAAGTATTCTGGATGTTCAATTTGAATCCGATACAGGTATTTGGGAAACTACATTTTCCAAGTCCATAGACTTTTCAGAAGTTGCAGGAACATCTAGGAATTGTTCTGGTACCGTTACCCCTTGGAATACAATAATAAGTTGTGAAGAAGACATCAACGAAGAAGATACTAATGAAGATGGTTATAACGATTTAGGGTGGTGTATTGAAATAGACCCCTCCACAAAAACTGTTATAGATAAACGCTGGGCTTTGGGTAATTTTCGACATGAAAATATCGCTATTCATTCAAATAACAGGACTGTTTATGAGGGCGCCGATTCTAATCCTGGTTATTTATACAAGTTTGTAGCACAGGATGCTCAAGATCTTAGTAACGGAAAACTTTATGTATATAGTGGTTCTAAAAATGGCCCCGGAAACTGGATTTTAATTAATAATACTACGCCAGAAGAGCGAAATACGACTCTTGATCAAAGTAAGGCTGTAAACGCAACTGTTTTTAACGGTATTGAAGATGTAGAAATTGGTCTTGATGGGCTGGTCTATTTTGCCGTAAAAGGAGAAGGTATTGTTTATCGATTTCAAGATTCTAACCCTATTGACGGAACCACGGTTTTACATATGGAAACATTTGTAGGAAATGCCTCATATGAAATTAGCCATGACAATGGCATAACAAACATGGCTTGGGGATTTGGTAATGACAACCTCGCTTTTGATGATTTGGGTAATCTCTGGGTTTTGCAAGATGGAGATCAACATTATATTTGGGTAGTTGGCAATGATCATACACAAGTATTTCCCAAGGTTCGAATCTTTGGGATTACCCCAATGGGAGCAGAACCAACGGGAATTACTTTTTCTCCAGACTATCGTTTTTTATTTATGTCTATTCAACATCCCGATTCAGAAAACTCGGTGACAACACAATTGGATGCTCATGGAATTCCTGTGGGTTTTGATAGGAGCACTACATTGGTTCTTGCTCGCAATGGAAATCTTGGGGAACCACAATTACCTTCTGGGGTGTCTATTATCTACCCAAACCCTTCTAATGGCATTTTCGCAGTATCTCTGGGGGAAAAATACCAAAATGTAGAGGCGACAGTTGTAAACATTCACAATCAACGCATACAGGAAGTTTTTTCTAACGAAACAAATTCTATAGTCCTAGATTTAACTGCCAATAGTGCTGGTGTATATTTTGTCGTGATAGCCTCGAAGGGGCGGGTGATCGCCGTACATTCAATGATCGTTAAATAAGCATTTAGACCACTGATTATCAATTACATTAAGATAAATATTTTTAATATATTCGTCTAAATCTGTTTATTGATTAACGTATGAAATTCAAAGTTATATTACTGCTTTTATTTTGTTCAGTAGGCCTTTCTTGGGCACATCAAAAACAGGCGTCTCTAACTAGTATTTCCTTAAAGCCTATGCACAGTCCAGATGAGTTTGGAGAATGGCAGAGTGAATTTACCAAAGACACTTGGGCAATCGCAGCCTATGCCAAGCTAACAAATCCAAAATTTGAAATTGAAGACTTTTGGCACAACGTAGTTATGATATTACACAATTCTGATGGTCTAATCATAAAAGTAAAACCTATTGGTGAAAATAAATCCAAAACTTTAAAGAGCATTTCATTTGTGGGAGTTTTCGAATTAAACGATAAGCTTCCATCAGGATCTTACGCCTTTAGAGTGCTTTATGACGGGAAGAATATTGGTAGCAGATCTTTCAATATAACAGAGGGGCAAAATACGGTTCCTACCAAGAACTTATTAAATGTATTTGAATGGAGGTCGATTAATTTTGATAGTTCAATACAAAAATATAAAGGGGCGCACAAGGTTTTGTTTAAGAATACAAAACAAGGCTTAACGGTTCCTTTTTCCATCCATCTTTTAAATACCAAAAGAGGAATAGCAGATGTTGATATTATATTTAAAGTTGATCTCTTAAGCCCCAAGGGGCAATTGGTTGAATCCAAAAGGGTAACCTCCTTCATATCGAAAAAATGGAGAGATGTTGTTATAACGGAAAAGTTTGGCTCATAGAGAAAAGATTATTGGACCAATGGGAAATATACCATTAAGGCGTACAAAGATAACGGCGCATTTCTGGGAGAAAACTCATTCTATGTTCAAGGAATTTCAGAGGACGGTAAAGCTACTCCACCAATCAGCAAAAAAATCAACCTTTATAATCTACAAAAGAGCATGTCATTTCCCGCCGGATCAAGCATACTTACACCTGTTCAAAAAACAACATTAGTTCAAATAGCTGATTATATGAAAACCGATGTTTCGAAGGTTATTGTGATTGAATGTCACACGGGTTCTTCAGGGGCATATAAGTCAAATATTGCCTTAACTAAACAACAAGCCAACGCTGCAAAGGATTATTTGATTGATCTTGGAATTCCAGCAACGCGTATTGAAGCAGTGGGTTCAGGGTCCGACAAACCAATTACCATAGATACTTCACCTAAAGGCGACAAACAAAATACCCGAACAGAATTGTTTTGGTTAAGACGAAGTAATTAAACGAAATAACACTATACCCCTTCTACCAATCATTTTATTTAATACCTATGGCTTTTGTTTCCATAACCACATCCAAGTCGTTATTCACCCAGTAGCACCTTCCTCAATCCATCTTGGTATTCTTTGACAATATGCAAGGCGTTATGAGGCGCATCGGTAATTAATGTTAGGGTGACTTTCTCGGGAAATAACTGTTGTAAGGGTATTGAATTGGTTTCGGGCGCTATAAGGAGGTCCTTCGTACCATGAAAAATTTGTACGGGGCACCGTACCGTTTGCAGATACTCATGAGTTTTAATATCATATTTAACTAAAAACTTTGGAATAGGAGGTACAATTTCATCTGCTACAAGCGTTTTCCATGAATAATAAGGGGCGTTCAATATCAACTGCCTTGGACTGTTCTTAGCGGCAACATAAGCTGCCAACCCTGAGCCCAATGAATATCCCAATACCACTATATTTTGTTCTTCATACCTAGTTTTTACATAATCATATACGGTTTGAACATCCTTGAACAACTCTCCGTCATTGGTATAGACACCATCACTCTTGCCATAGCCCCTATAATCAACAAATAAAACATCGTATTGATTATTCAGAAATAAATGGGCACGCTTCCCCCAATCATGCAAGGCACCGGCATTTCCATGAAGATAAAGCACTACTCCCCTAGACATTTCTGTCTTAAAAAGAACTGCGTTAAGCGCTACTTTCTCTGCAACTTCAATTTCTATCTCTTCAAAATCTTCGGAAAATTGAAAACGATATGTTTCTTCCAAGTGTTTCGGATTGAAAAAAAACTTCTCTTGCTTAAAATAAAAAAAGGTAAGCGCCAGACCATACAGGATGGTAATAGCAGCGATAATACGAGCTAAACGTCTAAAAAATCTAGGTAGGTTAATTTTCAATTAATTCTTCTTAAATGAAATTATATTCAAAAGTAACTTCAATATAAAAGATTAAAAAATATATTGAGCTAATGAACTAGATAGATACGTTTAATAAATAAACAGTCGGGTTTATTCTAAAGAGAGAATATTGACTACTTAAAGTGCATAAAAGCTTGTTTCCCGAGCAAAACCTCTTCAGTTTCTACATTGTCCTCATCAGGAACACAGCAGTCTACGGGACATACAGCCGCACATTGAGGCTCTTCATGAAAACCTTTACACTCAGTACACTTATCTGCTACTATATAATAGATCTCATCACTAACAGGCTCTTGAGATTCATTGGCATCTACTTCCTTGCCGTTGGTTAATACCACCGCACCTTCAAGGTCTGTACCGTCAGCATAGCGCCAATCATCGGCACCTTCGTATATTGCCGTATTAGGGCATTCTGGTTCGCAAGCTCCGCAGTTAATACATTCATCGGTTATTATAATGGCCATGGGGTTTCTTTTTCTAACTTTGCGCAAATTTAATACCAAATACTGCTAACTCCAAAATTAGTATGCATTTACAACAAAGAATTAACGCATTTGTTTCATTGGGTCACTTTTTAGGTCAATTTGGCGGGTCTGATGTACAAAAAAAAGAAAGTATTCCTCATAATGCCGCCTTTTTTGACATTATGAACGAACAGCTTTTGGTAGCAAAAGCTCAAAATCGTTGGTTTACCGAGGAAAATTTACAATATACTTTTAAAAGTTGGGGCGATGCTCTTTCAGAAACCAATATTAATACTTGGCTTTCCAACTACGAATGGCAGGAAAAAGCACCAAAAACTGTGGGGCTGGTGATGGCAGGAAATATACCATTAGTAGGGTTTCATGATTTTTTAAGCGTTTTAATCTCTGGAAACAGGGTTTTAGCTAAATTATCATCCAACGATAAAGCACTCCTCCCTTTTATTGCCAAATACCTCATGACGGTCGAACCGGGTTTTAAGGAATTCATTGCCTTTACCGAAGAAAAACTGGAAAATTTTGATGCGGTTATAGCCACAGGAAGCGACAACACAGCTCGTTACTTTGAATATTACTTCGGAAAGTACCCAAATATTATTAGAAAGAATAGAAACTCGGTGGCTCTTCTCTCTGGTTCTGAGTCTGCAGCCCACTTAGAGTTATTGGCCAATGACATCTTTCAGTATTTTGGATTGGGTTGTCGTAATGTTTCCAAAATTTACATTCCAAGAGACTATAATTTTGATCCTTTCTTTAAGGCCATGTATAGCTGGAACCACATTATCAACGACAACAAGTATATCAACAATTACGATTACAATAAAGCCGTGTATCTAATGAGCAATATAAACTTACTGGATAATGAGTTTATGCTTTTAAAAGAAGACCCAGGAATGTCATCGCCCATTTCTGTTCTTTTTTATGAATATTACGATGACCTCACTGATGTAAAAGAACAAATACTGAATAAAAGAGATCAAATTCAATGCATAGTATCTCAATTAGGTATTGAAAATGAAGTTTCCTTCGGAAAAACACAATCTCCTATGTTATGGGAGTATGCAGACGATAAGGATACACTACAATTTCTTCAAAATTTATAGTGTTTATAACCACAGGTTTTTGTTGAAATACTCTTAATAAATTATGGATTATTTAACCGCTTTTTACGCTATAATTCACATCTTTGCACCTAAATTTAGCTAGGAATGAAAAAACATAATTTCAGTGCGGGTCCATGTATCTTACCTCAATCTGTTCTACAACAGGCATCAAGGGCCGTGCTAAACTTTAACGAATTAGACCTTTCACTTATCGAGATATCTCACAGAAGCAAGGACTTTGTTGAAGTGATGGAAAAAGCTCAGACATTGGCTCTTGAACACCTCGGATTACAAGACAAAGGGTACAAAGCGCTATTTTTACAAGGCGGTGCAAGCCTTGAGTTTTTGATGGTTGCCTATAACTACTTAAACAAAAAAGCAGCGTATTTAAATACAGGAACTTGGTCTGCGAAGGCTATCAAGGAAGCAAAATTGTTTGGAGAGTTAGTTGAAGTAGCATCCTCTAAAGATTTAAATTTCAATTACATACCAAAAAACTACACGGTTCCTGCCGATGCAGATTACTTTCACTGCACCAGTAATAATACAATTTTTGGCACGCAACTTAATCAATTCCCAGAGGCTTCGGTTCCATTAATCTGTGACATGAGTAGCGATATTTTTTCACGTCAATTGGATTTTTCAAAATTTGATGTGATTTATGCTGGAGCACAGAAAAATATGGGTCCTGCTGGAGCAACATTGGTTGTAATTAAAGAAGACTCTTTAGGGAAAGTAGATCGTGTTATTCCATCTATGATGGATTACAAGGTGCATATTGATAAAGACAGCATGTTTAATACTCCATCAGTGTTTGCAGTGTACGTATCTATGTTAACTCTTCAATGGCTAAATGGTGTGGGAGGAATTTCAGAAATTGAAAAAACGAATAACAAGAAAGCCGCTCTTTTGTATGATGAAATTGATCGCAATCCATTGTTTAAAGGTTTTGTAGGGAATTCCGAAGATCGGTCTAACATGAATGCTACATTCAACCTTGTTGATGAAAGTTTAAAGGAAAGGTTTGATGCTCTTTGGACTGAAGCTGGTATCAACGGTCTTAAAGGACACCGCAGCGTAGGAGGTTATAGAGCATCTATGTACAATGCCCTACCTTTGGAGAGTGTACATGTCTTGGTGGATGTGATGCGCGAATTAGAACAAAAAGCATAATTGTAAAAATATATTAGGTTAAAAAGATTACAATCAAATGAAAATATTAGCAAACGATGGAATTTCACAAAGTGGAATTGACGCATTAGAAGCGGCAGGATATGAGGTGTTAACAGTAAAAGTAGCACAAGAGCAGCTTATTAATTATATCAACGAACACAAAGTAACAGTGATCTTGGTACGAAGTGCAACCAAAGTAAGAAAAGATATTATTGATGCCTGTCCTAGCCTTAAGATCATAGGTCGTGGCGGTGTTGGTATGGATAATATAGATGTTGAATATGCTCGTGAGAAGGGGCTAAGTGTTATTAATACACCCGCAGCTTCCTCTGCCTCGGTCGCCGAGTTGGTTTTCGCTCATTTGTATGGAGGAGTACGGTTTTTATATGATGCCAATCGAAATATGCCATTGGACGGCGATACCAAGTTTAAAGATCTTAAAAAGAACTACGCTAGCGGAAAAGAGCTACGCGGAAAAACACTTGGTGTAGTGGGTTTTGGACGAATTGGAAGAGAAGTGGCAAAGATTGCCCTAGGATGCGGTATGAAGGTAATTGCGAGTGATAACTTTGTAGACGAAGCCGAAATCACATTGGATTTTTATGATGGCCAACAAGTTTCTTTCAAGATTATCACACAACCCATGTCGGTACTTATAAAAGAAAGCGACTTTATAACATTACACGTTCCTGCTCAAAAACAATACGTTATTGGTAGAGAAGAGATAGCTTCCATGAAAGATGGAGCGGCCATTATCAATGCAGCCCGTGGCGGTGTTATTGATGAAACTGCGCTCCTAGAAGCATTAGAAGAGAACAAATTGGCTTTTGCAGCTTTAGATACATTTGAAACCGAACCTTCCCCTTCCATCAAGGTTCTTATGAATCCTGGGGTATCGTTGAGTCCACATATCGGGGCAGCTACAGAAGAAGCTCAAGATCGTATTGGTACGGAATTGGCTGCTCAAATTGTAAGTATCCTCGAAAAAGCCTAACTTTCAAATATTATTAACAACCATCAAATTAAATAATAAGAAATATGGCAGGATTATTAGATTTATTAAACAGTGACGCGGGCAAACAGATCATTAGCGGGGTAAGCTCAGAAACAAACCAATCTCCAGATAAAACCTCTCAAGTGGTATCTATGGCACTTCCCATTCTAATGGGAGCCATGAAAAGAAATGCATCTTCACCAGAAGGAGCTGAAGGCCTTTTGAGTGCTTTAAACAATAAGCATGATGGGAGTATTTTAGATAACCTAGGCGGCCTATTTAGCGGTGGCGTTGATGATGAAGTAAAAAAAGACGGAGCAGGTATTTTAGGGCATGTATTAGGGGGTTCACAGAACAATGTAGCTAACGCTCTTTCGCAAAAATCTGGAATGGATACCGGTTCTGTTATGCAGATTCTTCAGGTGGCAGCTCCCATTATTCTTGGATTTCTTGGAAAACAAAAGCGCCAAAACAATGTACAATCTCAGTCCGGAATTGAAGGCTTACTTGGTGGAATGCTAGGTGGCGGTGGAAAACAACAGCAAAAGAAACAAACACTAATCGAGTCCATTTTGGATGGTGATAATGACGGAAGTATCATTGATGATGTAGCCGGTATGGTATTTTCTAGTGGAGGAAAGAAAAAAGGTGGATTAGGTGGTCTTTTAGGAGGCCTTTTTGGTAAATAATCGACATTGAAACGTATCGAAAAGCCACGTCATGCGTGGCTTTTTTGTTAAACCAGGTTAAAAACAACTGAAGTAACCAACATTTTAGTAATTTTATTAAAAATATGTTATGAGATTTCTACTTCTTAGTCTGGGCTTTATTGTAGCTATGTATAGCTGTGATTCCAGTAAAGCGATCGTAAAAGGAGACCCTGGAGAGGTGAATGTGGCTCAAAGCGATACGGTTCGTATTGCAAATGAAGCTCTGGAATACGAGATTATTATTATAGAGCCAGGATTTAATTCGTGGTTGATCACGCAATTTCCCAGAGAGTACTATAGTATAGGGTTTTTAGAGAACAAAAATGCTTTTTTTGTAAGTGCCTATAACCGTCGAGTAACCGATGGCAGGTTTTCCAGAGAGCTTTATTCCCAATTTATTAATTATGAGCCCAGTGTTAGGTATGGAAAAGAGGTGAATTACCTCCTCTATAATTACTTTGTCTATTTTGAACAGACCTTTGGACAAAAACTTTTATGAAAAAGCTTAAAGAACGTTGGGGTATTTCTTCCAACTGGCAAGTGGCAGTTATTTTTATCGTGTTTGCCGTAACAGGAAGCACAGCAGCCAAGTTAGCGGGTCCATTAACAGATGTAGTTGGCGTTACTAAAGAAATAGGAGGGTTTTTATACTGGACAATTAGAATTTTGATTATATTTCCAATCTATCAAGTGCTTTTGGTCTTTTTTGGCTGGCTCTTTGGTGAATATACTTTCTTTTGGAATTTTGAAAAGAAAATGCTGAAAAGAATGGGGTTAGGATTTCTATTTAAAAATTAATGGTATTTAAAAAAACCATAGTGCAATATATTGCGGCCCTAGCACTGAGCTTGGCGCTTGTGCTGCCTATGGCGATACAATTTTCGCATGTTTTTGAACACCATGAACATGTAACTTGTACCGATACCAAAGTCCATCTACACGAGAAGAAAATAGATTGCTCTGTTTGTGATTTTCACCTCTCTTCATTTGCTTTCTCCATAACCGATTGGTCTGATGCCCATGGCGTCAACAATTATAATAAACCGGTAACTTCATCTTCAATTGAAGTTTATGCCAATACTACAGACATTCCCTCTCCGCGAGGTCCTCCTTCTCTCTTTTCTTGATCGAGAAACAATAAATTAATTAAATTATAGACAAGAAAAGCATGAAATTATTTCATATCTGCTTTTGGATAGGCGTATTGTTTATCTATAAGGCTACAGCGCAAAATACATTGTCAGGCGCGATAAAAACACAAAGTAATGACAACTTGGTTTCGGTTACGGTTTACTTTCCGCAGCTAGAAAAAGGAACCGTTTCTGACCTAGACGGAAATTATACGATTACCAACATTCCAAATGGAACTTATAAAGTGATTTATTCGGCGTTAGGTTATGCCACAATTTCAAAGAATATTGGCTTCTCCGAAAGTCAATCCGTCGTTGAAAATATAACGCTCACTGAAAGTGCCGTAGAGATTGAAGAAGTTATTATCTCTACCCCTTTTCATAAACTACAAAGCGACAACATTATGAAAGTTGAACGCGTTGCAGTAGATGAGATAAATAGCAAAGGAGCTATCAATCTCGCTTCTGGGATTACAAATATTGCCGGGGTTGAATCCATAAGCACGGGAGTCGGTATTGGGAAACCCGTGATTCGTGGGCTAAGCTCAAATCGAGTACTTACCTATACACAAGGTGTAAGGCTCGAAAATCAACAGTTCGGAGACGAACATGGATTGGGGGTAAATGAGGCCGGTATTGAGAGTGTGGAAGTCATAAAGGGCCCTGCTTCTTTATTGTACGGAAGTGATGCTCTTGGTGGCGTTTTATATTTGAATCCTGAACGATTTGCCACAACTGGGCAGTTTAAAGGCAGTGCACGAAGCACTTATTTCTCTAACACACGAGGGACAGCTACAACACTAGGTGTAGGGCTTTCTGGAGAGCGCTTGAAGTTTCTGGTGCGTGGAGCCTATGTAGCTCATAGCGATTACGAAACGGGCAACTCTTCTCGAATTACCAACACACGTTTTAACGAAACTGATTTTAAAACAGGCGTACGTTTTCAGATGGGTACTATAAAATCGACCCTACGCTATAATTACAACAGATCAAATATTGGTATTCCAGAAGAACTTGGTGTTCAGGAAACATCGAAAGAACTCTTACAACCTTTTCAAGAAATTGACAATCATATTCTAAGTTGGGATAATACCCTATTCTTTGATAGTTCCAGTTTGGACATAAAGTTGGGGTATCTATTCAATGATCGGAGAGAGTTTGAAGAAGAGGAAGAATCTGAAATTGCGTTAAGAGCTCCCGAAGATGCGGCCTTACGTTTAAAATTAACAACCTTAAACTTTGATGTTAAATACAACCTTCCAGATTTGGGTTCTTTTGAAACCATCATTGGATCGCAAGGAATGCATCAGACCAATAAAAACTTTGGTGAAGAAATCCTTATTCCGGATGCAACTACGACCGATTTTGGTGTTTTTGCCACTACGCATTATCATTTAGAGTCAGTTGACCTTCAGGCGGGTGTACGTTTTGACAGTCGAAAGGTAGAAAGTGACCCAGCCAGAACACCTGGAGATTTTGATTTTATACCAGGATTGAGTCGGAATTTCACCAGTTTCAATGTGGCATTAGGTGCCAAGTTTGATTTTGGCGAAGCCCTTCTTGCCAGAATTAACCTAGCCACTGGTTTTAGGGGGCCAAACTTAGCCGAATTGACCTCTAATGGTGTCCACGAAGGGACCAACCGATATGAAATTGGTAATCCAGATCTCGATAATGAACAGAATTTTCAAATTGATGTCTCGCTAGAATACCGAAACGAACATTATGAAGTCTTCGCAAATGGATTCTATAATACTATAAATGATTACATCTTTATTTCACCCACAGGCGAAATGATTGACGAGAATTTTGTGTTCAATTATATTCAAACAGACGCTCGGTTATATGGCGGTGAGTTTGGTTTACATCTTCACCCACATCCGTTAGATTGGCTTCATTTAGAATCTAGTTTTGAAACAGTAACCGGAGAGTTGACGGGAAGTGTCCCACTTCCTCTGATTCCAGCCAATACTTTAAAAAATACACTTCGGGTAGAGTTTGAGTCTGACAAAAGGTTAAAAAGCTCTTTTGCCTTTGTGAGTCTTAACAACACCTTCGATCAAAACAATGTAAGTGTATTAGAGACGGCAACCGGGGGGTATAGTTTAATAAATGCTGGCGTTGGCGGCACTTTTGAATTTGCAAAATCTGCCGTTACGTTTAATCTTAATGTGACCAACATAACAAACAAAGATTATGTCTCTCATCTTTCAAGACTTAAAGTAGACGGTTTGAGTAATATGGGAAGAAGCGTGAATGCTTCGCTCAAATTTGAAATATAAAAAAAGCCCCGAATTTCGGGGCTTTTTTTTAATCGTTTATCTCTACCTCAATGGTTTGAGGGGTTGATTGCTCTTCTCGTTTCCAAACAAAGGTATAAAACCACATCAGTGTAAATGTTGGTATAAAATCTAAGCCTGGTAAAATTTCTTCTATAAAGACCAATACAGACGCAATCTTACCTGAAGTACCTTGGTACATATCACCCATCTTTTTTGCTGCATACGGAGCCCATAGAATGTCAAGAAACGGTCCTGCAAAGGGAATAAACATAGTAGCCATTCCCAAACAGTCATAGATAATTCCTTGACGTAATAATTTGTATTTTTTGTTTTTCATAATAATTTAATAGGATACTGTACCATATAACGCAAGAAGTATACCAAAATTATGAAAGATTGCTGCTTATAAGCTTCAAGAATTCGTTCCGTGTTTCTATCTTTTCAAATTGCCCTCTAAAACCAGATGTCGTCGTTACACTATTCTGTTTTTGAACTCCTCTCATCATCATACACATATGAGATGCCTCTATGACCACAGCCACTCCTTTGGGTCTTAACGTATCATTAATACATTCTAAAATGTCATGAGTAAGACGTTCCTGTACTTGTAATCTACGGGCGAATACATCCACCACTCTAGGAATCTTACTAAGACCGACAATATGGCCATTGGGTATATAAGCGATGTGTGCCTTGCCAAAAAATGGCAAAATGTGATGTTCGCATAGCGAATACACTTCAATATCCTTAATGATCACCATGTCATTATAGTCTTCAGCAAACATGGCTCCCTTGAGAATTGCCGCTGGATCTTGACAGTGTCCTGAGGTTAGAAACTGAATGGCTTTTGCAGCACGCTCAGGGGTTTTTACAATTCCTTCGCGTTCGGTGTCTTCCCCTATTCCTTTTAAAATTTCTGAATATTTATTGACTAAATTATCTGTTACTGGTTGGTCGTACTCTTCAAAATGTCTGTATGATCCCATTAGATGGTTTTTAATTTTTCTGAATAAAATTCTTTTATCTTGTCAATCTTAGGCGTTATAATAAACTGACAGTAAGGTTGTTGCTTATTTTCGTTATAATAATCTTGATGTCCATCGTCCGCTTCATAAAATATCTCCAATGGGCTAACTTGGGTGGTAATTGTCCCATCAAATACATTATTAGACGTTAGTGTATCTATAAAACTATCGGCTTTTTGTTTTTGCTCTTCCGTAGTGTAAAAAATTTCACTTCTATATTGAGTCCCTACATCATTCCCTTGTCTATTTAAGGTAGTTGGATCATGGGTCGCAAAAAATATTTCGAGGAGGGTTTCATAAGAAACTAACTCAGGTTGGAAAGTGATTTCGATACCTTCGGCATGTCCAGTTCTTCCCCCACAGATTTCTCTATAACTTGGGTTTATAGTATGACCACCGGTATAGCCCGAAACTACTTTTTCAACGCCTTCTAAACGTTGAAATACCGCTTCTGTACACCAGAAACATCCGCCCGCAAATACTGCTTTTTCTATCGTATCACTCATTAAAAAAATAAAATTACAATTAAAACAGCTACCCTTAACATACTGTCATTCTTTTTTAACTTTTCATTAATACAGACCGGTACTTTAGTAGCCTAGATTTGTTTGAACAACTTTCAACTTACTAAACTTCCTGTTATTAAATGGGTGTATCTCAACTATGATTAAACGAATCTTTCTATTTTCATTTTTACTGCTTTTCTGTATCACCTTTGCTCAGGAAAAAAAGACAATCGAAGCCGTAAGGATAGACACCCCTCCAAAAATTGATGGAATATTAGACGATGCAATTTGGCAATCATTACCTGCTTATGGGGATTTTAATATGTACCAACCAGGGAATGATGGAGCCATTGAAGCGGGCTACGAATCTGAAGTCAAAATGGCCTACGATAACAAAGCCGTTTATGTAGCTGCATACCTATACGACCCTAATCCTGACGCCATTTTGAGTCAGTTTTCTCAAAGAGATGAAGTGTTTGTTCAAGCCGATCGATTTGTGATTGCATTGAACACATACAATGACGGAATTAATGAAACAAGGTTCTATGTAACCAGTGCTGGAACCATTGGTGATGCCATTGTAGGGCCAAACAACTTTGATTTTGGATATAATGTGGTGTTTGAATGTAGAATCTCTAAAGATGAAAAAGGATGGTACGCCGAATTTAAAATTCCTTATAACGCCTTACGTTTTCCTGAAGTAGATGTTCAGGATTGGAGCGTGAATTTCTATAGAGCACTAATTACAAAAAATGAAACGCATACTTGGAATTTTATAGATAACGAGCAAGGGCGTCAGCAACAATATAGCGGGTTGGTGTCAGGAGTTAAAGATATAGACCCTCCTACCCGACTTACTTTTTTCCCATTTGCACAGGGAGTTGTCACAGATTTTGACGGTGAAACCGAAACCGATTTTAGTGCTGGTATGGATATAAAATATGGGCTGAGTGATAGTTTTACCTTGGATGCTACCCTTATTCCTGACTTTGGGCAAGTAGCTTTTGATGAAGTGTCTCTTAATTTGGGCCCTTTTGAACAGACCTTTGGTGAAAACAGACAATTTTTTAAAGAAGGTACCGCACTTTTTAATAAAGGAAGGGTCTTCTTTTCAAGACGTATTGGAAGTGGTCCAACCGGTGACGTGGGAGAATTAGGAGAGAATGAAGTAATCGATGAATTCCCAGACCGAGTCAATTTACTGAATGCATTAAAAATATCTGGAAGAACAAAAGGAAAACTAGGCGTTGGATTTTTTAATGCGATTACCGAAAAAACCTACGCAAAAATAATAGACACCGGAAGCAATACCAGTAGAAGAGTCTTGGTAGAACCTTTAAGTAATTACAATATTTTTGTGTTGGATCAACAGTTTGGCGGAAACTCGTCTGTATCTGTAATCAACACTAACGTAACCAGAGATGGTAGTTTTAGAGACGCCAATACTTCTGCCTTGGTATTTGACGTAGCAGATAAAGGAAATAACTTTAGAGCGTCTGGACGTGCTATATTTAGTAATGTTCGTAACCCTGATGGCACTAAAAGTGGATTTCTATCTGAACTGGATGTTTTCAGAATAAAGGGAAAATTTCGATATCGAATTGGGCATGATTTTGCCAATACCACCTACGATATAAATGACATAGGCCTTAATTTCAGAAACAACTTCAACAACTTTGTAGTAGGAGCTTCATACCGAATCTTTGAACCCGAAGGCGCTTTTAATAATTATAACTTTGGTTTTACCATTAGACACAGACGCTTGTACAAGCCAAGTGTACAAACGGGCAACAACTTTAACCTCAACTATTTCTTTTTCACAAGAAAGCGGCTTGCCTTTGGTGGTAATTTTGGTTTCAATAGTAAGAATCAGGACTATTTTGAGCCGCGCGTAGAAGGGCGGTTTGTAACGTTTAGTGCCAATTTAGGAGGAAGCGCATTCGTTTCAACCGATTTCAGGAAGAAGTTCGCATTTGATGCTTCTGTAGGGCATCGGACATGGCTTGATGACCCGCAGCGCAACTTCTTTATTGAATTTGAACCCCGTTATCGATTTTCAGATAGGTTCTTAGTGGTCTTTTCTTCGGAATTATCCCTTAGAAACAACAACTTCGGGTATATAGACAATACCGATACTGATGTGTTTTTTGGACAAAGAGATATTACAAATCTTGAAAACTCCTTGACTGCTAGCTATAACTTTGACCCCTATAAGGCCATTGATCTTAGGTTTAGAAACTCATGGAGTACCGCAGATTATAGTGATAATATCTTCTTCATCCTTAATGACAACGGAAGTAGATCTGAAATCGATTATGACACTTCAGAAAATGATCCCAATCGAAATTTCAATATCTGGAATTTGGACCTTAGTTTTAGATGGCGTTTTGCCCCTGGGAGTGAAGCTACTCTGTTGTATCGTAATCAAATCTTTAATTTGGATAATTTTTCCACACTCAATTATGGAGATAGTTTGAGCAATTTATTTGATCAGCCTCAACAAAATACGGTATCATTACGAATTACGTATTTCATAGACTACAATAATATTAAACATCTTTTTGGCAAAAACAACAAAAGCACTTCGGCCGTTGTATTATAGCGGGTAAACTCGTATTTTCACGTTTTCTATGTGCCCATGATCGTAGCTACGGATATCCATAAATATTATGATTCTCTTCATGTTCTGAAGGGAGTTGATCTTCAAATTTCAAAAGGAGAAATTGTTTCCATTGTTGGAGCTTCGGGAGCGGGAAAAACAACCCTCTTGCAAATTCTTGGGACCTTAGATTCTTTTTCAGAAAATGGAGGTTCTCTTCGAATAAATGATACAAACATTGCGACCTTAAAATCGAAAGAATTGGCGAGGTTTCGAAATGAAAACCTCGGATTTATTTTTCAGTTTCATCAACTATTACCTGAGTTTACCGCACTAGAGAATGTGTGCATTCCAGCATTTATTAGGAACACTCCAAAATCTGAAGCCATAAAAAGAGCAAAAGAGTTGTTGTCTTTTTTGGGCCTATCCGATCGTGAAACACACAAACCAAATCAATTATCTGGTGGCGAACAACAACGAGTGGCAGTGGCTCGAGCTCTCGTAAATAATCCTGGTATTATCTTAGCAGATGAACCTAGTGGAAATCTGGATACAGAGAGTGCAGAAAACCTCCATAACTTGTTCTTTAAATTGCGTGATGAGTTTGGTCAGACCTTTGTTATTGTCACACATAACGAAGAATTGGCCGAAATGGCAGATCGTAAACTAGTTATGCAAGATGGAAAGATCATTAATTAGTCATGACGCATTTGGAGCTCAAAGAATTCCTTGACCAAAAGGCCACTTTCTATAACAATCCAAAATTTATTGAGACAGACCCCATTCAAGTTCCACATCGCTTTTCAAAAAAAGAAGACATTGAAATAGCCGGTTTTCTTACGGCTACCATTGCCTGGGGTAATAGAAAGAGTATCATTAACAATGGTATTCGACTTATGGAATTAATGGGTAATAGCCCACACGACTTTGTGCTCAATTTTTCGGATGAACAAGCCTCAAAGCTCTCCGGTTTTGTTCACAGGACCTTTAATGGAGACGATTTAGTGTACTTTATGAAAGCACTTCAAAGCATCTATACAGAACGTCATGGTTTGGAGCATCTATTTTCCATCTACGCTCAAGAGAACTCTTTACAGTTGGCTATTCATCATTTCAAACAAGTCTTTTTTAGCCTTCCGCACCTTCCAAGAACTCAAAAACATGTAAGTGATCCCCTAAAAAATTCGGCAGCAAAACGTATCAATATGTTTTTACGTTGGATGGTTAGAAATGATGCTAATGGCGTTGACTTTGGAATTTGGAATACCCTACAACCTGCTCAGCTTTCATGCCCCTTGGATGTCCATTCTGGAAATGTAGCTCGAAAACTTGGTCTACTAAAACGTGCGCAAAATGATGGTAAGGCCTTATCCGAATTGGATGCTTCGTTACGTGCATTAGACCCTAAAGATCCCGTAAAATATGACTTTGCCTTGTTTGGCTTAGGTGTTTTCGAAAAGTTTTAGAAGGCAGCAACAAAAACTGTTAGTTCTGATTTGTTTTTTCGACTATCTTGTCTAAAACACAACTGCTATGAAATGGACCTATTTAATTGTTGCCGTATTCTTTTCTACTATTACACTGGCACAAGACATGAATAACAGTGCTCTCGAGGATATTCTAGCTAGAGAAGGAGATTCAATTATAGGGGTTTCTGGCAGATGGCAAGTAAAATACAAAGAGCTCACCATGTATGTGATCACAGATGAAACCAATGATCGCATGCGAATTATAACTCCTGTCACTGAAGTAGCAGAATTGGACCGAGAAATTCTCTTAGTAACTTTATCTGCTAACTACCATTCGGTTTTGGACGCTAAATATGCTATTTCTGATGATATATTGTGGTCTGTCTATATCCATCCATTAAGCCCATTAACAGATGAACAGGTAACAAGTGCTTTGTCTCAGGTCTATTATGCCGCTGTAACTTATGGAACATCATTTTCTAGTACGCAACTCATCTTTGGAGGAAGTAATACCGAAGGAAGCTCTCCCGTTAAAGAGAAAGGCTAACTTCCCTCCTACTAAGTTCCGTATTTTCCGCTAAATTCTTTTAGTTCTACCCCTAAGTCATTAAACATTTGCACAATGCTGCTTATCTTAAGTTCGCGTTCGTCATACTCTTGTGTATTAATACTGCAGGTAAATTCCCAAACTTCTATCACCTCATTAATGGGGACCTCAAAAGGGTCATACGTTTTATTATCAGACACCATTAAAAGTGTTCTTTTCTCTTCTATTTGATTCTGTAAACGTTTATATACAATCCCGTTATTGAGCGTCACCACTACATAAGTGCTTCCACTTTTTATATCCCGAATATCTTCCATAAATCGAGCTACTACATAAGACCCATCTTTTAAGGGCAGCATAGAGTCTCCTTTAATAGGAAAGGCCCTATGTTTTCCAGTAGGCAAAAACGGGAGTTTTATCTTCTCTAATTGTTCAATATACTCCGGATCATCATACCCCAAAAGATATCCAGCAGATGCCTTTACAGGGACTACTTCTATAAGGTTTTCATTTTCACTATCTACCATAATAGGAAACAACACGCGTTGGTTTCCCACCTCAATAAACGAAGTGTTTGTAGCTGCGGTGAGATCATTTTTCACCAAAATGTCTATGGGTACATTAAAATAGGCAGATAGCCATATCAGCATTTCAATAGGGGGTTCGGATCGCCCCTCTTCATAAGAACCTATACGTGAACGTGGAACATTCAGCTCGTCTGCGAACTGTTCCTGTGTCATTTTTTTAAGATTCCGAAGATGGCGGATGTTCTTCGCAATTTTTTTCACACGCTTATACTTTGTATTAATTTCATAATACTACAAATATAAGCAATCATTACTAAATTTTGTAGTTAATTTTGAATAATGTTTCTAAACACTCATTCATATTACAGTTTACGCTATGGCACCATAGCACCTAAAGACTTGCTAATACTAGCAAAGGAGCACAATATTGGCACCCTAGCATTAACAGATATAAACAATACTTCTGCCTGCTTAGACTTTGTGCGTTTGGCATCAAAATATGGGATAAAACCAGTGTTAGGCATCGATTTTAGAAATGGTGCCAAACAACAGTTTATTATGCTGGCCAGAAACAACCAAGGTTTTACAGCAATCAACAATTACCTGTCGTATTTTTTGTACCACAAAGAAATACCCATTCCAAATCGTGCTAAGCAATTAACAGATACCTATGTTGTATATCCTTTTGCTTCTTTTAAAGAAAAGGCATTGGCGCAAAATGAATTCTTAGGAGTCGCTCGAGAAGACATAAACAGACTCAAATTTTCTCCCTGGAAAGACCGCATGGACAAGCTGGTTCTATTACATACAGTCTCTTTTCAAAACAAAAAGGGATTTAATACGCATCGTTTGTTAAGAGCCATTGACAACAACATATTGCTAAGTAAATTAGATAGTACAGAGCAAGGTCTGGAAAACCACACTATGGCATCTACTGATGCTATAAAGCAAGGTTTTATAGACTTTCCAGAGCTCATTGACAATACAAAGGCATTATTAGAACAATGTACTATAGCTTTTGATTTTTCTAAAGAAACACCCAACAACCAAAACACATATACCCAGAATCCTGAGTTGGATTTCCGCCTATTAAAAAAGTTAACATACGATGGGTTAAACTATCGCTACGAATCGCCAGAGGCTCCCATATTTTCACGTATTGAAAAAGAGCTCACTATTATTAAAGAAAAAGGGTTTGTTTCCTATTTTCTTATCAATTGGAAGATCTTAAAATATGCTCGGAGTAAAGGGTATTTTTATGTAGGAAGAGGAAGCGGTGCCAACAGTATTATTGCTTATTTACTTCGTATTACCGATGTAGACCCTATAGAATTAGACCTTTATTTTGAACGTTTCATCAATCTTTATCGAAAAAACCCGCCGGATTTTGACATTGACTTCTCATGGATGGACAGGGATGATATTACTCAGTTTATTTTCAGAAGATTCAAACATACAGCGCTATTAACCGTATACAACACATTTAAATACAAAGCCGCAGTGCGGGAATTAGGGAAAGTATTTGGCTTGCCAAAATCTGAAATAGATATTTTATCTGCTGGCAGGTACAGTTATACTCATCTAGACAAACTATCGCAATTGGTCATTACTTATGGCCAACTCATTCAAGGTTTTCCAAATTACCTAGGAATCCATGCAGGGGGCATTCTTATCTCTGAAAAGCCCGTTCATTACTATTCTGCTACTTTCATGCCCCCTAAAGGGTTTCCTACTACTCAATTTGATATGGTCGTTGCCGAAGATATTGGGCTATATAAATTTGATATTTTAAGTCAACGAGGCTTAGGAAAGATCAAAGATACTGTTGAAATAGTACGGTATAATCATCCAGAACTTCCACCTATAGACATTCATGACATAAAACGATTTAAAGAAGATGAGCGTATCAAAGATCTATTGCGAAATGCCAAAGCCATTGGCTGTTTCTATGTAGAATCGCCTGCCATGCGCATGTTACTCAAAAAGCTACGGGTAGACGATTACTTAGGACTGGTTGCTGCCAGTTCGGTTATACGGCCTGGGGTCGCAAAATCGGGTATGATGCGTGAATATATTTTACGTTTTCGCTATCCAGAACGCCGAAAAGAAGCGCATCCGGTTATGCTAGGCATTATGCCCGAAACCTATGGAGTTATGGTCTATCAAGAAGATGTCATTAAAGTGGCACATTACTTTGGAGGGCTTGACTTAGGAGAGGCAGATATGCTTCGCAGGGGGATGTCAGGAAAATTTAGATCACGAGAAGAATTTCTGAAAGTCAAAGATCAGTTCTTTATTAACTGTGAAAAAAGTGGAAAACCAAAAGACTTGACCCATGATATATGGCGGCAAATAGAAAGTTTTGCAGGCTATGCCTTTGCCAAAGGACATTCAGCCTCTTATGCCGTAGAAAGTTATCAAAGCCTGTTTTTAAAGGCGTATTATCCACTTGAATATATGGTAGCCACTCTTAATAATTATGGAGGCTTCTATAGTACCGAACTCTATGCGCATGAAGCGAGAATGCATGGAGCTACACTCTTACCTCCATGTATCAATTTTAGTTATGCGGAAACCATTATTCATGGAAAAGACATCTATTTTGGTTTTAAATTCTTGCAATCATTAGGAACTTCGGTTGTTGAAAAAATTACTACTGAAAGAAAAGACAACGGGTATTACTCAAGCTTGGACGATTTTATTGACAGGGTGCCCATTTCAATGGAACAAATAGCCATTCTTATTAAGATCAATGCCTTTCGGTTTACTGAACGAAACAAACGTGAATTGTTATGGGAGGCACACATGAAGATCAAAAAAGTAGTCTTTGAAGAACATGTGTACACATTATTTAATTCTGAAAAAATAAGTTATAAAACACCTAAACTATCCAGCACACAATTAGAAGATGCTTTTGATGAAATCGAATTGCTAGGTTTTCCGCTTTGTAATCCATTTAAATTGCTCTTACATCCTTCAAGCAGTAGCATAACTGCCAAAAATTTGGTTTCTCATGTAGGAAAAACAGTATCCATAGACGGGTATTTGGTCACTAGAAAGAGAACCAATACCTCACAAGGAAAGCAGATGTATTTTGGAAATTTTCTGGACATAAAAGGAGATTTTATAGACACCGTACACTTCCCTCCTGTGGCAGCCAAGTATCCTTTTAGAGGCAAAGGTATTTACCGAATTACTGGAGAAGTCATGGAAGAATTTGATTGTATTAGCATAGAGACTTCTCGTATGGAACGACTTGCAATTATTGAAGACCCACGCTATGCCGATAGCAAAAAAGGAATTCGAATTAAAAAAAATAAATCCGCATGAAATTATTTGAGAAAAAAACGCAAAAATATGTTTCGCTAAGTGCCTCAGAACTATTAATCATATCTGTTAGTAGACCAAACAACGGCAGTCAAAGTAGCGTTCAAACAAGTTTTTCTACGGAAAAATTAAACATTCCAAATGAATACTGATCGCGCTATTGTACATATGGACCTTGATACTTTTTTTGTGTCCTGTGAACGTTTGTTAGATAGCAAACTCATAGGAAAACCTGTCCTTATAGGAGGAACCTCAGATCGTGGTGTCGTGGCATCCTGTAGTTACGAGGCTAGAAGTTTTGGAATTCACTCTGCCATGCCTATGCGTATGGCAAAAATGCTATGTCCTGAAGCCATTATACTACGAGGAAATTCGGGAATCTACAGTAAATTTTCAGATACGGTGACCGATGTTATTAAAGAGAGCGTTCCTTTATATGAAAAAACATCTGTTGATGAATTTTACATAGACCTTACTGGAATGGATCGCTTTTTTGGGTGTCATCAACTCGCTTCAGAATTAAGAACTCGCATTATAAAAGAAACCGGTTTGCCAATCTCTTTTGGTCTCTCTATAAATAAAACGGTGTCTAAAATTGCAACAGGAGAAGCCAAACCCAATAATCAAATACACATACAAAAGGGAACTGAAAAGCCATTCTTATCCCCTTTATCTGTACGAAAAATCCCCATGGTAGGAGAAGTGACCTACCGTGCTTTATGTGACTTAGGGATCAAAAAAATACATACCATTCAACAAATGCCCATGGAAATGATGCATAGAGTATTTGGGAAAAACGGTATGTCTATGTGGAAGAAAGCAAATGGTATTGATAATTCGCCGGTAGTACAATATCACGAACGAAAGTCTATTTCTACCGAGCGCACTTTTGACAGAGACACCACCGATATCAAAAAACTGAAAGGTATTATTACGGCTATGGCAGAGAACCTCATTTATCAATTAAGACGAGGGAACAAATTAACGGCCTGTGTTACTTTTAAAATAAGGTATTCAGATTTTCAGACCTATACATTGCAAAAAAGGATTCCGTATAGTGCTGCAGATCACAAAATACTACCTATTGTCATGGAGCTTTATAGAAGGCTGTATCAACGGCGTTTACTGGTACGCTTAGTAGGAGTCAAGTTTAGTCATTTGGTCGAGGGGGGACAACAAATCGACCTTTTTGAGGACAATGAGAAAACTATTAACCTGTATCAAGCTATGGATAGAATGCGCGAGCGTTACGGAGATAGAGCCGTTATTAAAGCATCTGGCATGGGCGCTAAAAGCATTAGCAGGTGGAACCCCTTTACTGGGGAACCGCCTCCGCTTTTGGCAAACCGAAGGCGGTAGTGCTACGATGTTAAAGGGATTCTATCTTAACCCAACAAAAAAGATTAAATTTATCTGAATTATGAATGGATATCTAGAGTTTTTTATGTGTCCAGTAGTTGTAGGTAACTTGAGAAATGAGAAACATCTTTAGAAAGAAAACGAAAGAAATAAAAGAAGAATTCTCAATTGGGAATTATAATTTCTCATTTGATTATGAAAACTCAACCGTCGAAATTGATGGAAATAGAATCGTTGATTTAACAATAAAAGCCAATGAAAATGTATTTGACAGTTTATGTGAAAAAGATGGCTTTGAATTTAGTAACGGACTTTATGCGCCTGAGTTTTATGCTCGTAATATTGATTTAGGGAAAAAAGCACAAATTGTAATAAATGAAAAAAATCAAAGCGATTACGAAACTGCTCTTTATTTTATGGAACATAACGATTTAAACGTTAATTTGAGCATACACCCGTATTGGATTTTAATCGTTGGTTGGACAAACATTAGCGGAAAAGAATACCCTATTGCAATAGGAATGAAAAGGTGAAAAACTAACTATAACAACGTATATAGTTAATTATTAGTTTCGTTTGCATTCGGAAAATCCGAGCTGCTGAACAATGGGTTCGCTCCTATTTGCTACCTTAGTTCTCCAACAACACAAACCAAACACGTACACCCTAGCCTTAATTATTACTCCATTAAAGTCATGCTAACTAAAACTGTTACCCACTGATAGCCAACACCTATTTTATAACTAAATTATTAGTTTAAACTAGTAATTTAGTTATATTTGAATTCAAATAACTTCTATGAAACCCTACACCCTCTTGCTTTTGCTAATCGTATCAACTTTGCTTGTAAATCAAAATATACATGCACAATCATCCGAGCCACAATCGGAGCAATTCGAAAATCAAATTATTGATTCCATTTATTCTAAAGTCCTAGGCGAAAACCGTGATTTTTGGGTGAAATTTCCAGACAATTACAGTCCAAATAGCGATGAAAAATATGCTGTGATTTACCTATTGGATGGGTTTTCGTTGAAAAGCACACTAGAAGCCGTATATGATAATTATTGGGGGCATTACCTACCTCATATGATACTTGTTGGAGTTTCTAATAGAACAAACAGAACTCGAGATTTAACTACGTCGCAGATACAAATGAGACGTGGTAGTGCAATGGATGGTCAAACAGGAGGTGCAGAGAACTTTACAAAATTCATTGAACAAGAGCTCATTCCACATATAGATAGCAAGTATCCAACCATAGCCTACCGCACATTAATTGGTCATTCTTATGCGGGTTTGTTTACCATAAATATGCTAGTCAACCATGGCCATCTCTTCCAAAACTATATAGCGATAGATCCAAGTTTGGACTGGGACGACCAAAAATTATTAAAGCAAGTCAAAGAAAAATTTAAAACAGAGGACTACAGCGGAAAGTCACTTTTTGTTTCACTCGCAGCAGAGCAATTACATATGCATAACGAAAGTATAACAATGGATAATGTAATGAGCGACACTTCTGAATTTTCCTTATTTGCTCGTTCGATAATAGAATTCTCAAACGTTGCGACGACCCAACATCAAAATGGATTAAACTTTCTGTGGGATGTATATCCAGAAGATTTACACGGCACTGTCCCCCTACCCTCTATGAGAGATGGCCTGATTTTTCTTTTTAAATGGTATCAGTTTAAATCTCCTCAAAAATACAATAATCCAGAAACACCCATTGAAGAATTGGTCGCACTTTTAAAGGAACAAGAACAAATCTACACTAAGCATTTTGGTGTCCCCACAGCACCCATGATAGGCGAACTGTTAAATGCTTATGGCTATATGAATATGCAAATGGGGCAACCAAAGAAGGCCTTCATGTTTTTTGAGATGAACATCAAACAAAACCCACAAAGCGCAAATGCTTTTGATTCGATGGCAGAGTATTACGAATCTCAAAATGACAAGGAGAATGCCTTAAAATGCCTAAACAAAGCCTTTGAAATAAGCGGTGATGATTATTACAAAGAAAGGATTGAATCACTAAATATTAAATAACCAAAGGTCAACAACGTTGATAATTATTTGCCTAGTTCTAGCCTACTCAGAAAATCTTGAGAATTTCCCCCTTGCACGTTTTTGTTTACTAAATTAGTTGTTGAAACACATAACTAGCCATGTACAAGCACTTAGCTAAAACCGAGCTCGTTCGATCATACTACTCGCTTTAACTGTACGACCATTAGGCAACATTTGAAATGAACATCTTCAATCGAAAGACAAAACGGAAACACATTGAACAATTTGAGCATAAAATTGCCGACTTGTTAGAATCTGAAATGCCTCAATTGAAAAAAGCCATGAGAATCTCAAAATTGTACGGGATTAGCTTTATGCATAAACCAAGAGGAATTTTTATTTCTAGAGGTTATAATCCAGAAGCAATCGAAGAAATAAATCGGAATTATAAAACCCACTTTAATCTTACTGGAATTTCAGTTTGGAATTGTAAAACCGAAAATCATGAGCCAATCAAATTAAATTATCATCGCGATACTCTGACTAAAATTGAAATTGAAAACCCAGAGTACTTTCATAAAACATTTGACCTAAACCGAATTCAAAAAATCGACATTGAATTAGAACATTTGAAAATGGAAAATCCTGATCGAAAGATTGCGGAAAAAGCTCTCAATTTGTTAACTAAAGAACAGCTTGACCTCTTAGAATTGGATTTCACTTTTGAAATTGAATTTGACCAAAAACTATTTTATACCATTTTGGATATGGAGGACGGAAATTATATTGCCGTAGATAAAAAAGGGAAAATTTATCGACTGAATCATGATCACCAAGAAAGAGTCAAATTAATTGCAAACAAACCAACTGATTTTTTTGAAATTTATACTGGGCAAAAAAGCGAGTTAGAAAAAACCATGTATGAATAAAAAACGTTTGCCAACAGCGTGTAAAAAAGAGGAGGACAGCTATGAAAATTGAAATTCTTACATTTAGAAAGCAATAATTATAGCTAAGACCATACTATTCTTATACTCGACCGTTGTTCACAATATAAACAAACACAATGCACAGAAAAATAATTACCCTTTTAGCGTTACTCTTATTCACTAGTATTGGATATTCTCAATCCGAAAAAATCAAGATAAAAACCGATCATTTAACGGAAGTAAATTATCTTAAAATGGACGATTTTTATTTGACTCATCATCTTTACATCGATTTATTTTTGAGGGAGAGTTTATTTCTAGAAGCAAATCCTGAAGAGGTTTCATCTATCTTAAAAGCGCTAAAGAAATATGTTTCAGTAGAAAATAAATTAGATATTGAAATTGAAAAACCCGGAAAAAGAAATTACCTAATTCGATTTGCAATCTTGAAGAAAGATGACGGTACCGAGCTTTTAATTGCTTTTACAAACTGGAGTACAAAAAAACGGGAATTTGAAAAAGAAATAAAATTCGAAAACGATTCTTATACGAGATGGTATTTTCTAAATGGAAACAAAATGACCTACAGAAAAGATATGTCTACTAAGAATGATTACTCAGGTATGACCAAAGCTGACTTAGCCAATGCCTATCTGTTCGATGAACTATTCGAGAACGATACGAAAATAGAACGAACAATAGACGAAGCTCTAAATGAAAGTGATTTGACTGTATCAGATAATATTATGGCTAATTTAGTTCTCTTAAAATATCAAATTCTCCAAAGAGATAACGACAATGTAATTAAGCAGACCAAATACTTGGATGAGCTATTTGAAAGTAATAAATCTGAATCTAATCTAAGGGGACTAAAATTAGCATTCAACACGACAAAGTTTCAAATCGAGTTAATGAAATAAATACTTTGTACAACAATGACTATACGTAACTCCTTGTTCTCACCTACTTCTGAAAAGTGTAACGCTAACCCACTTAACTACTCATAGACGCGACCATTGTATGCAATTTGAAAGAGACAGTAAATCACAATTTCAATAGAAATTCAATATGGGAATATTCTCTTATCATCTAGTCCAATTACCATTTTTTACGGCAATAAAGGGAATGCTGTCAAATCCAATTTCAAAGAATACTAAAGGGCTCATTCACTCCGAGTATATGACGGCAATGACTTTAGGGTCTCCTATTATATCTACCTCTAGATTCTTAATAAAACAGGTGGCCATTTTTGCGCAATGGGAGAACGAAATTGCATTAGATCAATATTTGGAACAGGACAATTTTGGTAGAACTATAGCAAAGGGTTGGCACGTACGCCTGTCTTTTATAAGAGAATGGGGTAAATTTAGTGGATTCGAAATACCTGAAGAGAAAGAAAAATTAGAGAGTCCCAATGCTCCAGTGGTTGCTGTAACTATCGCATGAATGAAACCGTTTGCAGTCCCACGGTTTATCCATTGGGGACGACCCGTAGAAAAACTAGTTCGAGACCATCCAGGAACTACACTTTCATTAGCTTCAGTAAGATTTCCATATACTATATCAACATTTTCCATTTGGAGGATAGAAAAAGAAATGACCGATATGGTTCACGGTCATAGCGCTATTCCAAAACCTAAAAGGCATTCTGAGGCAATGAAAGAAAGAGATCGAAAAAACTTTCATTTTGAATTCACAACGTTAAGATTTAAACCCATTGCAGAATTTGGCACATGGAAAAGTCAATCGAACTTTATTCCCGACCTCTAAAAGATTTCAGCAAATAGGATTAGTACATCAATAGGCTTTTCTTTTTGGAAACAACGATTCCCTGCCTTACTACGTAATATAAATTTAGTTAAGTTTGAAGTTGTCGTTAAAGTCGTTAACAGTCTCGTGCGATTAACGTTCTATTTAATCCTCATTTTGTTCAAAAAAATTAGAGGTAAACTAGCACTTAGCTTACGTCTTAAAGACCTTAGCAAGATTGATAGTTCACCCCTAATTCTTGAAATAAAAATTAAGTGATTTAATAATACGGTAAGCTAACAGCGATGTGAGCTATCCTTTTAACCAAGCCTTTCGTAAAGAAACTTGAGCTTCTGTGGCATTTACTACAGGCTTTAGTTTTTTTCCAGAGGTATATGAAGTCGTTAATGTGGTTTTAATTACAACCTCTTCTCCATTTCTATTTAGTTTTACCTCTACTTCTCTTCCAGGTTGCCAGCCAAATACTTCTTGGAATACCTGATTTGCGTTATTCAAAGAAATTTCTGTTCCATCTATAACAGAGATTACATCTTTAGGCATCGCTCCTTGTTCTTTCCAAAAACTATTGTCTAACACCAAGTCGTTAAAAAAGATTGTTCCTGCAGTTGGATCCGCTCCTACAATAAGAGCACCTCCATTTTGAATGTAATTGGTTTCTATTACATCTGTGACCATTTCTAATCCAACCTTATCAAAAAATACTTTATAATCTATGGGTGTCGTTCCCACAACATGTGTTTCAAAGAAATTTTTCAAGGATGGGTATGACATGGCTACAATCTCACTAATAATAGCATCATCTTCAAATGGCTTGCTTTTACCATATTTGGCAGAAAGCTCTTTCATAAGAGACAATATTCCTCTATTACCATTACTTTCTTCCCGAAGCAAGATATCAACACACATACCAATTAACGCCCCTTTTTGGTAGACATTAAAATAGTTGCTCGCATAAGGTTCATCCAAGATGTTCTCACTCATCACCGTAAAGCTCATTGTATCGTCCAATCCAGCTGCCGATTGAATTTTTCCCACCATTTTAGAATAGAACTCTTCTTCAGTAACTAAGTCTTGATCTATTTGGAATAAACTGGCAAAATATTCAGTAACTCCTTCATACATCCATAGATGTTTCGAAAAAGTCGGGTTTGCATAATCAAAATAATGTACGTCTTCAGAATGTACACTTAAGGGTGTTACGATATGGAAAAATTCATGGGAAACCACATCAATCATACTTTCCGCTAACTGTTCGTAGGGCATTGCTTCTGGCAAAACAACCACCGTTGAGGTATGGTGTTCCAAAGCTCCAAAGCCTGTTGGTTCGGTCGCTCCCTGATCTGCCAAATATAAATAGATGTCATATCTAGGTGTGCTATCAACATCACCTAAGTACGTTTTCTGAGCTTGCATCATGGTGTACATGGTTTCCTTAATTTTTGCCGCTGTGTGTACATTATTAGGAGAATACACACTCAATACGATCTTAATTCCACCTACGACAAATTCTTCAACATCTAATACGCCATACATCATGGGGTTATCTGTTATCTCAAAATAACGAGAAGCGAAGTAACTTGATGTTATTAAACTTCCATCTTCACTTGGAGTGTCGCCCACATTTTGCAATGCAGAGGTACGCACAAACGACGCTGGAGCCACAACATCCAATTTATATTGGTTGTTCTTCAAGGCATCAAAATAACCAATAAATCCATGAAGGTTTAGAACATAGTTTTCAGAAGAGATGTTTGTTCCCGATGGAGAGAAAGGCGTTGGTTGTCCGCCAGCCTGCTCAATATCAAATGTATCATTTACCAAATAGGTGATTTTATCCAGTTCTTTCGCATTTGCGATGCTCCATGTATTTGCATCTATTGATGTTACTGCCAATTCGTTTCCTTCATAATCCAAGGCTTTGAAGTTTTCTACAAAACTTCCAAAATCACTAACCGCATAAGTTCCTTGTACCACTTTCGGCAATCGATAAGTCACAGTCTCTTGTGTAAACCTTCCCGGATTAATTAGTACTGGAGCCTTATCATCTACCACTTTTGAGAGATCAATACTGGTTTGAACAGGCACCGAAGTTGCGATGTCCATATTCGTAGATTTTGTACCGCTACATCCAACTAAAAAGGCACTCGTTATTAACGCACTTGCTATATATTTCATTTTTTACTATTTGGTTTCTACTTTTGACGCCTTAAATATAACTTCTGTTACTGTTTTTATACTTAAGGTTTTGTTAAATGCAATGATAACAAAAATCATGTATTAAATTTGTGATACTCGTGTAACAAAATATGTATCTTTGACCAATATTAACAGGAATGCAGTTTAAACATCCGGAATTACTTTACGCACTTTTCTTACTGCTCATTCCTATTCTTATTCATCTTTTTCAGCTACGTCGTTTTCAAAAAATAGATTTTACCAATGTTGCTTTTCTGAAAAAAGTAACTATTCAAACACGTAAGAGCTCTCAATTAAAAAAATGGTTAACGTTAATGGCCCGTCTTTTGGCTATGGCTTGTTTAATTCTGGCCTTTGCACAACCTTTTACAGCCTCCAAAACGGCTCTCAATACGCAAAAAGAAACGGTGCTGTATGTGGACAACTCTTTTAGTATGCAGTCTAAGGGATCCCAAGGCCCCTTATTACAAAGAGCGCTACAAGATCTATTTGCACAATTCTCAGCAAGTGAAAATTTAAGTTGGTTTACTAATAATCACATACGGAAGAATGTTTCTGTTGCCGATTTCAAAAGTGAAGTTCTTTCGGTGGACTATTCTCAAAAGCAACTTACACCGGAAGAAGTTTTATTACAGGCAAATCAGTTGTTTTCTAAAGAACCAGGTGCTGAAAAGCGTCTTATCTATGTTTCAGACTTTCAAACAACCACTGGTTTTCCTGCCGTGCCAGAGTCCATTCAACTAGAAGCTGTACAGTTACGACCCGTCGCGGCTAATAATATAACCATTGATACGGCATATGTAGTTGCCAAAAACACGGCAACCACCCAATTAAAAGTTACGGTTTCTGCTCAAGGTGATGTAGCGCAGAGCGTTCCGGTTTCGCTATTTAATAACAACACACTCATTGCAAAAACGGCAGTAGATTTTTCAGCAAATAATAACAATACGGTTACTTTTGATATAGAAGACCCTGCTGATTTTAATGGAAGATTAACACTGAACGATGCCAACTTAACGTTTGACAATTCCATATTCTTTAGTATTAATTCACCAGAAAAAATAAAGGTGTTGTCAATTAATGAATCGGAAGCTAATTACTTACAACGGCTCTTTAATCAATCAGAATTTGATTATACGCAACAATCATTTAATAGTCTGAATTACAATGACCTACCAGCACAGAATTTTATTATTCTTAATGAGGTCAAAGATATTCCAACCTCACTAACTACTGCGCTAAAGGCGTTCGTTGATGCGGGCGGTAGTCTTTTTGTAATACCCTCCAATGAAGCCAATATAACAAGCTACAATGCCCTGCTCTCTGCAATGGGGGTTGGTGCCTTTTCAGAATACATAATTTCGGAAAAGAAGATCACTCAAATTACTTTTTCCCACCCCTTATATGCGGACGTGTTTGAAAAACAGGTGGTCAACTTTCAGTATCCAAAAGTAAATTCATTTTTTGAGATAAATTCAGGAGTTGGTGCTGCTCTTCGTTTTGAAGACAGAAAGCCATTTATTTTACAGCAAGGAAAGAGTTATGTGAGTACGGCACCCATGAATAGTCAAAATTCCAATTTTCAAAACTCACCTCTTATTGTACCTACTCTATATAACATGGCCAAATTGAGTTTGCCATTGCCTGAGCTTTATTATCAAATAGGAACACAAAATACATTTGCGGTCCCTATAAAGCTTATTCAGGACGAAATACTAACGCTAAAAGACAGCACCGTAAATTTTATTCCGTTACAGCAAACCAAAGCCAACCAAGTAATCATAACCACTACCGACGAACCCGGAAGTGCCGGAACCTATAGCGTTGAAAACGAAAACACTTTTATTGAGAACGTTAGCTATAATTATACCCGCGACGAGAGCAGGCTACGATACGCTAATGCCGAAGATTGGAGCGGTGTTCGTGTCTATAATTCTATTGGAGATGTGTTGGATACTTTGAATGAAGAGAGCTCTATTAACAGTTTTTGGAAATGGTTTGTTATTTTTGCACTTATATTCCTTGTTTTGGAAATGCTTATTCTAAAATTCTATAAATGAATATTTTAATCAAATCAGCTACCATAGTTGATGCTACGAGCAAACATCACCTCAAAAAAAGGGATGTTCTTATTGAAAATGGAACCATTGTCAAAATTGCTCCGTCCATTACAAATTCAAAAGCGAAACAAATTTCTTTCAAAAACCTTCACATTTCTCAGGGTTGGTTTGACAGTAGTGTTTCCTTTGGGGAGCCGGGTTATGAAGAAAGAGAGAATTTGGATAATGGTTTAAAAACAGCAGCCTATAGTGGGTTTGCTCATGTAGCTGTCAATGCCAATACAAATCCTGTAGCAGATACTAAGTCGAACATTAAGTTTCTAAAATCTAGATCTGAGGGAAATGCAGTGCACCTCCACCCTGTTGGTGCTCTTACGGTGGGCAGCGAGGGAAAAGATCTTGCTGAACTGTACGACATGTATTCTGAAGGAGCTGTTTCTTTCTACGATCATAAAAAACCAGTTCAAAACCCAAACATGTTGAAGATTGCGCTTCAATATGCACAAAACTTTAAAGGATTGGTACAATCCTTTCCTTTTGAAAAGGGCATTGCCCAAAACGGAATGGTAAACGAGGATGTAAATAGCACCAAATTGGGATTGAAGGGGATACCTCCTTTGGCTGAAGAGCTTCAAATAATCAGAGACCTTTATATTCTTGAGTACACTGGTGGCCGACTTCATATCCCAACCATTTCAACAAAAAAATCATTAAGCCTAATAAAAGAAGCAAAAAAGAAAGGATTAGATGTAAGTTGTAGTGTTGCTGTTTCAAACCTCTTTCTTACCGATGCAGTTTTGGATAGCTTTGATACTAACTATAAATTGCTTCCTCCATTACGAACAAATCAGGATACCAAAGCCCTATTAAAAGGGCTACAAGATGGCACTATTGACGGGGTTACTAGCGATCACGATCCCATCGATATCGAAAATAAGAAAACAGAGTTCGATCATGCGTTTTTTGGTAGTATAGGCTTAGAAAGTTGTTTTGGAGCACTAAACGCCTTAACTAACATAGAAACTTCAATAGCCGCACTGAATGGTCTTAAAAAGGTATTCAATATTCCTACAGCCGCCATTGAAGAAGGACAAACAGCTACCATTACCTTATTTGACCCAACCATAGCATGGAGTTTTGAAGAGAACCATATTCTCTCCACATCCAAGAATGCGGCGCTATTAAACTGCAAATTACAAGGAAAAGCTTTGGGTATCTATTCCAACAAAAAATTGGTACTATAAGTTATGAGTCAATCACCTCCTGGAAAACTTAAGGCAGTTTTTGCCTATGCCACTTTTATTGGTCTAATCATCGTGTATTTTATTAATAAAGAAGACAGGCACAGTTACACCACTTGGCATGTTAAAAATATGTTTGGGTTATTGATACTATTGTTTATCTCTCAAATAATGCAATCGTACTACCCTACTGCTGGTTTGGCTACCTGGTGGGTCGTGTTTTTTCTATGGGCCTATTCTATTATTATGGCTATTACCAATAAAAAGCAAGGAATTCCCCTACTCAGTGATAAATTTCAGGAGTGGTTCACATTTTTAAATTAGATGCCTTATCTTTAAGGAAGATATTTACTAACCAAAACCTATAAAAATGACTACAACATCTTCAGATAGTGGAAAAACGACCGGTATAATTGCCTATCTGTCCCTCATAGGATGGATTATCGCACTTGTCATGAACAACAATGACAAAAGCGAATTCGCCTCATTTCACATACGTCAAATGCTTGGAATAATGATCGTGGGAGTTGCCCTCTCCATTGTAGCTTCCATATTAGGTATTGGTGTCCTGTGGTGGGTTATAAGAGTAGCTATGCTAGTATTATGGCTACTTGGTTTTATTGGTGCTGTTCAAGGGGAGAGAAAGGTGGTGCCTGTGTTAGGAGATCAGTTTCAACAATGGTTTAAGGGCATAGGATAAACCTACTAAAAGAATTATATTTGTAGTGCCGTCAGTATGGAAAACCCATATTGACGGCACCATTTATTTTAGAACCATGGAAAAACAGACATTGGGACTACCCCACAATTTTAAGCCTGCGGCAACGTCTTCTGAAAAAGCACCTGCAATTATCATGTTGCACGGCTATGGTAGTGACGAGAATGACTTATTCTCTTTTGCCAGTGAACTACCAGATAATTATACCATCATTTCCTTTAAGGCTCCGCTTCCTATGCAACCTTATGGTAATGCTTGGTATGAGATTTACTTAGATGCGACTAATGAAAAGTTTAGCGATAATGAACAAGCTGTTGTATCAAGAGATCTCATTGCAACATGCATTGACGAAGCCATAGCAGCATATCAACTAGACCCATCAAATATTACTTTATTAGGTTTCAGTCAAGGAGCTATACTCAGTTTTGCTGTGGCATTAAGTTATCCTGAAAAAATAAAGAACGTGATAGGTTTAAGTGGATATATTAATGAAGATATTTTAAAAGAAGGATATGTTAATAACGACTTCAGTTCACTACAAGTATATACTTCTCATGGCTCTGTTGATCAGGTGATACCAGTGTTTTTAGCTCAAAAAACCAAACCTTTTCTTGATAATTTAAATATTGAATGCAGCTATTCAGAATTTCCTGTAGGGCATGGTGTCGCCCCTCAAAATTTTTATGAGTTCAAGGATTGGTTGGGCAAAAGAAGTTAAACCTCTAAGGAATTATGCAACGATCTCGATGTTTTATAATTAATTCACATACATCGTCGAGCCTATGGGAGTAATAGATAGTTCATTGTTTTCGTCAAAGAAATACTCTAAAACCACCTCACCCCAATAAGTGCCATCGGTAAAATCAGCCAAAATCCATCGATGATTCAAAAACCTGACCTTATTCACGCGCATAGGTGATTCTGTTCCTTCGTAAGGTATGAGAGGGTTCCCTCCTTCTTCCATATTTTTCTCGTAAATAGCATCAGTAATGGATAATTCTACTTCAATAGCTTCAAAACCAATACCTTCCAGATATGACATCGCGTTGTCATTTCCTTGCAGTGTGAAATAGTCCAGATCTAATACCTTATCGTTAAGCGCACTGATTGAATCATTAGCACGATCTAATTTATTAGTCAAAGAAGTGATTTTTGACTCTTGTGTTTCAAATATTTTTTTTTCATTCATATATTGAAAAATCACCAGTAAAATGGCGAAAAAAAACAGGTACATAAATATTTTAGATCTCATAATAGACTAGTCTTTTATAGGTGTATGTGTGTTCTTAATCTTTTTAAAAATTCTCTTCATTCCTCCAACAATCATATCTCCAGCAGATTTTGATATAACAAAATCTCGATGTTCGTCTTCAGCAGTAATAATTCCAGTTACCTTCTGAAAGTAGATTCGTTCTTTTAAATTCAGGTCATATATTTCAAGATATATCCATCCTTGGTTGACTTTTTTCTCTCCGTGGTCTACATCTCCAATCTGTAGGCTTCCCATATCATCACTGTCTATTTTTCCCCTAATAGAAATAAAGAAATCAAAATTGGTTCCCACTTTAAGATCGGTAAGCTGTTCTTCTGTATAATTAGACACCAATCCTTTCGGAATTATCAATCCATTTTCTTTCCAGGCATAGTGCAAACTATAGCCTAGATAGGAACTAAACTCTTCTACGGCCATTTCAGTGAGTTTGTCATTTACCGCAGCCGGACCGTCCACATAGTTAAGCAGCCACTCCCCATTGTTAAAATCTACACCATATCTTGAACTTTCCATATCAAACGTGTATTTAGGAAAGTGACATCCAGAAAGTATAAAAAGCAGTACGAGCAATGAGCCAATTTTCTTCATAGAAATTTATAACGTAAGTTGCAAGCCATCATACGCAAGTCGTACGTGATCTGGCAGGTTCTTCTCTACTTCAGCATGAAACCCCAATAAATGACTTATATGCGTTAAATAAGCTCTTTTTGGCTGTATCTGGTTAATAAAATCCAAGGCTTCGGCCAAATTGAAGTGAGATTCATGTGGGGTTTCACGTAATGCGTTTATCACAAGAACTTCGGTGTTTTTGATCTTTAGAATTTCGGCTTCCTCCATTGTTTTTATATCGGTGAGGTATGTAAAACCATCTATCTTAAACCCCAAAACCGGTAATGTATTGTGAAGCCCTTCCACGGGTTGCACTTTCTTTCCGCCAATAACAAAAGACGTGTCTTTATCAATGACGACCTCTTCTATCGTTGGGGCGCCTGGATATTTATTCTCAATTTCAAAAATATATTCAAATCGTTGGTGCAAGGCATCAAAAACTCGTTGATAGGCATAAAATGGAATGTTCCCCTGTCTAAAATAGAATGGGCGTATATCATCAATTCCGGCGGTGTGATCACTATGCTCATGCGTGAGTAAAATACCATCTAGTCTATCACAGTTTGCCCTTAGCATTTGTTGTCTAAAATCGGGTCCACAATCAATCACATAGGTATATGTCTCCCACTGCAAAAGAACCGAAACGCGCAAGCGCTTATCTTTTGGATTGTCACTCAAACAAACCGGATGTGTGCTACCAATAATAGGGATTCCTTGCGAAGTACCCGTTCCCAGAAATGTAACGGAAAGTCCTGATTTCATTAGCACAAAAATAGCAGGTTTTTTTTTGTTTACCTATTGTAATTGTTACCTTTGTTATATCTCAATTTAATAGAGGATTGCTATGCCCGAAACCATTTCAGGAGATAAAGATTTTGAAGATATCCCTTCCATACGAAGCAAAGCGCTACGAATCAACCTTAACGAGAATATCTATGGCACCTTCGCCGAAATTGGTGCAGGTCAAGAAACAGTTCGAAATTTCTTTAGGGCTGGTGGTGCTTCTGGTACTATTGCGAAAACGATTTCGGCTTATGACAAAGATTTTAGTGATGCTATCTATGGTGTAGAAAGTGACGGACGTTATGTAACCGAATCACGTTTGAAAAAGATGATTAATCATGAGATCAATTTGATCGAAGAACGTATTAATCGAGAAAATCATCCTAATAAGATGTTCTTTGCCTATGCCAATACCGTTGCTACCATTGACTTTGCAAAAAAATACAAAGGCCATGGGTGGATTGGGATTAGATATCAAATGGATCCAAATGAAGGATATAATGAGATCATTCTTCATATTCGGTTTCATGAAAACGAAGCACAATTACAGCAAATTACATTGGGTACGCTTGGAGTTAACCTAATATATGGGGCATATTACAAGTATGACGAACCTAAAAAATTACTACGCTACCTCTATGATCATATAGACAAAGACAAAATAGAGATTGATACTATTAATTTCTCTGGACCAAGATTCGAAAACGTCGATAATCGTTTAATGAGTTTGCAGCTTATTAAAAACGGTATGACCGAAGCGATAATGTTTGGCCCTGACGGCAATAACATATTGGCGGCTCGTATTCTTTATAAGAAGAATATTTTGGCACTTAGAGGAAGTTATCGCCCCGTAACTAAGGTAAACATTGACATGTATGAGAAATCATACGAGATGTTTTTGAAAGAAAACAAAGTTGATAAAGAACGTACTGAGGTAGTTTTTGAAATAACACTTTCTAATCTTCGTGCAGAAGGAGAGATTGATGAGGAAGATTTTATGTACCGCGCCAGGCTTCTTTGTTCTTTGGGACATACAGTTATGATTTCCAATTTTCAGGAATATTATAAGTTGGTTGAGTTCTTTTCAAGGTATACCCGTATGCGCCTAGGATTATCTATGGGTGTCAATAATCTCATTGATATTTTTGACGAAAAATATTATCGTCATTTGAGTGGTGGTATATTAGAGGCCTTCGGAAAACTATTCTTTAAAGACCTTAAAGTATACCTCTATCCCATGCGTGATACAGAGACCGGAGAATACACCAATAGTGAGAATCTAAAGGTTCACCCCAGAATGAAAGAACTGTATAAGTTCTTTAAATACAATGGTAAAGTAGTTGACATAAAGAACTTCAACCCTGAGATCCTTAGTATCTTTTCTCGAGAGGTCTTAACTATGATCGAAGACGGTCAAGATGGTTGGGAAGAAATGTTACCACCAGGTGTTGCCGAAATAATTAAAGAGAAAAAGTTATTTGGATGTCAGACTCCTGCGCAGCTCAATAACTAATCAAGTATTTGCTCAGCGTGTTGCTTACTTTTTACTTTATCAATAACACGTTCAACAATACCTTCTTCATTAATTAGAAAAGTGATACGGTGAATTCCGTCATATTCTCTACCCATAAATTTTTTAGGTCCCCAAACGCCAAAAGCGTTAATTACTTCTTTATCTACATCTGCCAATAACGGGTATGGAAAGTTAAATTTTTTCTGAAAGTTCTTCTGCTTCCGCTGAGTATCCTTGCTAACACCAAGAATCTCATATCCAGCTTCCTGCAAAATTTTATAATTGTCGCGTAAGTTACAGGCTTCCACGGTACACGTAGGTGTACTGGCCGCAGGGTAAAAGAACACAACTAATTTTTTTCCTTTATAATCAGATAAAGAGATTGAATTCCCATCATGATCCGTTGCTGTAAAATTTGGAACCTTGTTTCCTTCTTTTAGAATATTCATTCGTTTATTTTTGTGTAAAATTAGGCAAATATGACCAAGCAGGAAAAAGTAAATTTTGTTATTCAAACATTAGAGCGTTTATACCCCGAAGTTCCTATTCCTTTAGATCATAAAGACCCTTATACATTGCTTATTGCCGTACTCTTGTCTGCTCAAAGTACAGATGTAAGAGTGAATCAAATCACACCACTTCTGTTTGAAATTGCTGACAACCCCTACGATATGGTTAAACTATCCGTGGAGGAGATTCGTGAGATTATAAAGCCGGTAGGATTATCTCCCATGAAATCAAAGGGGATTCATGGGCTTTCTCAAATGCTTATTGATACATATAACGGGGAGGTTCCAGCAGATTTTGAAGCCTTAGAGTCGTTTCCTGCAGTAGGTCATAAAACGGCGAGTGTTGTTATGTCACAAGCCTTTAATGTTCCTGCATTTCCGGTAGATACGCATATTCATAGACTGATGTATCGTTGGGGGCTATCTAATGGTAAAAATGTGGTGCAAACGGAGAAAGATGCCAAGAGGTTGTTTCCAAAAGATCTTTGGAATAAGCTTCATTTACAAATAATATGGTACGGAAGGCATTACTCTCCAGCGAGGGGTTGGAATCTAGAAAAAGATATTATTACTAGTACAATTGGACGAAAGTCTGTACTAGACGTCCAGATAAAAAAAACCCCGAAATAACATTTCGGGGTTTTTCCAAAGTTTAGTTTAGAAGTGCTTCAAACTTCAATTTATTATAATCTATAACACTTAAAGCCTTAGAATAATCTAAAAGAAATTTAATCGTTTCTTCTTTTGGAACCAAGTTTTTATTCACGCGTTCCGGTCGTGAAGTTTCAGAGTACATTTTTGGCATAGAACGTCATTTTGAGGTTAATGTTACCTAATAACGGCCTATAATATACTTTATTGTATTAATTTGTTAATATAATATTATGCTTGTCAATCACCTTACGCAAATTAATAAGTGCGTATCTCATCCTTCCTAACGCTGTATTTATACTAACACCAGTTTGCTCACTGATTTCTTTGAAACTCATATCCTTATACATACGCATTACCAGTACCTGCTTCTGGTCATCTGGTAGTTCTTCAATAAGACGTCTTACATCATTCTCAACCTGGCCTTTAATCATTCTTTTTTCAATATTTAGCGCATTGTCAGACAATACAGAAAAGATATTGAAGTCGTCATTATTTTCAAACTTTGGCATTCGATTATTTTTTCTGAAATGATCAATTACCAAATTATGGGCAATACGCATAACCCAGGGAAGAAATTTCCCTTCTTCGTTATAAGCGCCTCGTTTAAGAGTCTTTATAACTTTAATAAAGGTGTCCTGAAAAATATCTTCGGCGACATCTCTATCAAATACTTTCGAATAAATAAAGCTGTATATTCTTTGCTTGTGGCGGGTAATTAATTCGCAAAGGGCAGATTCATTGCCTTTCATATATGCACTTACAAGTAGTGCATCTGTGGTGCTTTTATTTAGCTTCATATCAATACTTTTTCAAAAACATGCAAAGACAACGATAAGTTGCTTTGCTTTTATTTTTAGTTATAAAAAGTAATGATATACTATAGGCAATGGTATTTAGTTAGCACTTGTATGTCGTAAATATAACAACAATCAATTCAGAAATGCAAAAAAAATTGATTTATTTCCTAAAAAAATAACTTTTCCCTAGAAGTAAAATCCCCGAAACTATGTAGTATCTTTGCAAAATTCTATAATAAAATGCACGCTTAAAATTGAACATAGACACCTTAGATACTCGTAAAAACATCATTATTCAGGGAGCAAAACTTCACAATCTCAAGAATGTGACCGTTGTGATCCCTAGAAATAAATTGGTGGTCATTACGGGACTCTCAGGTAGTGGTAAATCAAGTTTGGCTTTTGATACCTTATATGCTGAAGGCCAACGTAGATATGTTGAAAGCCTTTCTTCTTATGCACGACAGTTCTTGGGAAGGTTGAATAAGCCCAAAGTAGATTCCATCAAGGGAATTGCCCCTGCTATTGCTATTGAACAAAAAGTAAATGCCACCAATCCTCGCTCTACTGTGGGTACTTCGACAGAAATTTATGATTACCTAAAACTGTTATATACACGTATTGGAAGAACCTACTCCCCTGTTTCGGGTGTTGAAGTAAAAAAGGATAAGGTAACAGATGTTGTTGAGTATGTCAAATCATTCCCTGACGGTGAAAAGTTATTGTTATTGGCACCTGTTTTTTTGGAAGAAGGTCGTTCCATGGAAAACAAGTTGCAGGCATTAAGCCAACAAGGATACTCAAGGGTTAAAGTGGGTGATACTGTAATTCGTATAGATGAATTAAAAGGAGCATCACTTCCAAAAGACATTCAACTTGTTATAGATAGGGTGATTACCCAAAATGACGAAGATTTTTATAATCGATTTGCAGATGCTGTAGGCATTTCTTTTTTTGAAGGAAAAGGTGAATTGTACTTGGAAAAACTTTCGGATAATTCGATACGAGAGTTCAACAACCGGTTTGAAGCAGATGGAATGGTGTTTATGGAGCCGAATGTACATCTATTCAGCTTTAATAACCCTTATGGAGCTTGCCCTACTTGCGAAGGCTACGGAGATGTTATAGGAATTGACGAGGATCTTGTTATACCCAATACAAGTTTATCTATCTATGAGAACGCCGTTTTTCCATGGCGAGGAGATAGTATGGGTTGGTACCGAGATCAATTGGTAAACAATGCCTATAAATTCGATTTCCCTATTCATAAGCCTTGGTTTGAACTTACCGCTGCGCAAAAGAAAATGGTTTGGGAAGGAAACTCATTTTTTGAAGGCCTAAACGACTTCTTTGCGTTCCTAGAATCAAAGAGTTATAAGATTCAGAATCGGGTCATGCTATCCAGATATCGCGGTAAAACCAAATGTGGTACTTGCCATGGTAAAAGACTTCGCCCAGAAGCAAGTTTTGTAAAAATAGGCGGGAAATCTATTGAAGAATTGGTGGAGTTCCCTCTAGACGTTGTCTTTGAATTTTTCAAGAATCTCACTTTAAATAAATACGATCAACAAGTCGCTAAACGATTGTTATTAGAGATTAATAACCGTCTTTCCTTTCTGATGGAAGTAGGCTTGAGTTATCTAACGCTCAATAGAAAATCTAATACACTATCGGGTGGGGAATCGCAACGGATTAATTTGGCTACATCTTTAGGAAGTAGTCTAGTGGGTTCCATGTATATCTTAGATGAACCTAGTATTGGTTTACATCCAAAAGACACCGAAAGGTTGATTGGAGTACTAAAATCCTTACGAGATCTTGGAAATACAGTTATTGTAGTAGAGCATGACGAAGATATCATGAAAGCTGCCGATGAGATTATAGATATTGGTCCAGAGGCTGGCACTTTTGGTGGAGAAATTGTAGCGACCGGAAATTATGATGATATTCTCGCATCTTCTTCCCTTACTGCTCAGTATTTGAATGGCACCCGTACCATTGTAGTTCCAGAAAAAAGAAGAACATCTACACAACATATCCACTTAAAAGGGGCTCGACAAAATAACCTAAAGAACATAAATGCATCATTCCCATTGGGAGTGTTTACTGCCGTGACGGGAGTTTCAGGCAGCGGTAAAAGCACCTTGGTTAAAAAGATCCTCTACCCTGCTCTTCAACGCCAAATAGGTGGTTATGGAGAAAAACCAGGGCAGCATACTGCTCTTGAGGGAAATTTCGGAAACATAAAAAATATTGAATTTATTGATCAAAACCCCATTGGAAGATCAAGCCGCTCAAATCCAGTCACCTATATTAAGGCGTATGATGATATTCGAAATTTATTTGCATCGCAAAAGCTTTCAGATATACGGGGATATAAAGCGAAGCATTTTTCATTTAATGTGGATGGTGGTCGTTGTGAAACATGTAAAGGCGAAGGTCAAGTGACCATTGAAATGCAGTTCATGGCCGATGTACATTTAGAATGCGATACATGTGACGGAAAACGATTTAAAAAAGAAATTCTAGAGGTAACCAGCAATGATAAAAATATTGACGATGTCCTAAAAATGACCGTTGATGACGCCATTGCATTCTTCAGCCTTCACAACCACACTAAAATTGTTAATAAGCTACAACCATTGCAAGATGTTGGACTGGGGTATGTTCAGTTAGGACAAAGCTCTTCCACGCTCTCTGGTGGTGAAGCGCAACGTATTAAACTAGCCTCATTTTTAGTGAAGGGAAATACAAAAGAAAAAACCCTTTTTATTTTTGACGAACCAACTACGGGCTTACATTTTCATGATATTAATAAGTTACTCGCCTCCTTCTACGCACTTCTGGATAAGGGCCACACCGTTATTGTAGTAGAGCACAATTTGGATCTGGTAAAATGTGCCGATTATATCATTGATCTAGGCCTTGAAGGTGGTGAAAGAGGAGGAGAAGTTGTTGCGGAAGGAACTCCGGAAGAAGTAGTAAAGAACACCAAATCATTTACAGCCCAGTATCTTAAAGAGAAAATTTAGTGTCTTTAAGAAAAAGGGGATATGAAAAAGCTACTTGTTTTATTAACTACATTTTGTGTTGTGCACGGTTCATTTTCTCAGGACTATATTCCTATGTTAGGTGAGGCAAATGAGTGGCATGTCCAGTTTGATGTTGGTTTCGGTTTACGGAGTAATTCGGTGCGGATTGAAGGAGAAGAAACCATAAACGACATTGTATATAAACAAGTGTTTTTCAATGACTTCAATAACCCCAGTTGTTATCTTAGAGAAGAAAACGAAATTGTATATTTGTTGGACGATCCTTCTGATACCGAACTCGTTTTTCTGGATTTCACCTTAGAAGTTGGAGATTCATTTTTTTTACTAGACCCCTATAATGGTTTTTGCTTGCGACCTCCATCTCCTCATATTGATGAACTTAGGGTTATGGATATTCAAACCGAGTTTATTGCTAATCGTAATAGAAGAGTCCTTCAAATGGAATATTATTATAATGACACTCCAGCTGGAGAGGGAGAATTATGGATAGAAGGTATTGGATCTACAGGATATATTGGCCCTAGAGGGTTTGACTATGACAATTATTTCGCTTTAGCATGTTTTACCCGTGATGGAGAAACAACTATGTTCAATGGGGCTAGTCAATGTGAAATCCTTGGAGTAACAGATTTTATCAAAGAACGTATTTATATCTATCCAAATCCTGTAGTCACCACCTCCACCTTGAGGCTGCCTAGTGAAGTTTCGGCAGATCAGGTAAAAATATTCTCCATACAGGGCACATTAATTAAATCAGAAACTATAACCGCTGATAATCTAGAAATACATAATTCTGACTTCTCATCGGGATTGTATTTTTATCAAGTATTTAGCAATAATGTCCTTATTAAAACGGACAAAATCATTATCAGTTAAATTCAAATCTATATAACATTCTCGTAATTAACTATTTACATTTTTGGCATGGTGGTTGGTTTACACTATACAAATAGCGTAAGCGGGCTCGCTAAAAGCTCAGCATAACCCTAAATACATTTTAATTATGAGAAAAGTAATTGTATTAGTAGCAGTATTCCTCGTTGGAATCACTACGCAGACTTTTTCAACCAACCAATTAAGTGTAGACCAAAATCCGGGTAAGAAACATCGCTATGACAAATCACAATATATTGATTTTGTAGAAAATGGTGTTCGTTATATGGTGTATACTGATGGGACTTTTGATTTCACTATTATAAATCCAGCACATCTTTATAATAGAGGAAGACAAAATCAAAACGTTATCTATTATTCGTCGGCTCCAGGTTCAGTATATAATTATAATAAACGACGTCGTTCTCGATCAGCTATTCGAACTGACAGATATGGTACTATTATAAGCATTGGATCAACTCTTATCACCTATAAGCGAAATGGAAAAGTTAAAAGCATTGGTATTGTTCCTTTGCGCTACCACAGGGGTACCCTGGTTCAGGTTGGGAATATGGAAATTTTTTATAACAGAAATGGTCGTATTCGTAACACTATTGGAAATATAAATAGATTCAATAGAAAAACTTGGCACGATGATTGGTATATAAATAATGACTGCGATATAGACGATTATTGGAAAAATGATTTTGGAGATCGCAGAAGAAAGAGAAATAAAAGTTAGAGATTATATAGTTTTTTTGGTTGGTTAGTTTTTAAAACCCGTCGTTTCTAAAATTAGATTCGGCGGGTTTTACGTTTTGAAAGCCCCGTAAACACAGGGGTTTAATTTTTTGGCACGGTCGTTGGTGTATCAAATATGTACAGCTGGCCAAAAAAGTAAAGCAAGTACAACCTAAATTTTAATATCATGAAAAAATTAACAGCACTCGTAGTAAGTCTATTCGTAATGAGCTTCGCAATTAAAGCAGCTCCTACTGTACCTGAAGCAACTTACTCAAATTATGAATATGGAAAATCGTACATCTTTGTAGAGGATGGCGTTGAATTTTCGGTATTTCCAGATGGTCAGTTCGACTTTGTATATGTAGGCAACGAAGGAAACGGGGTCAATGTAAATATTAACTCGCCAGGAGTAAGTGTTTCATTTAACTCAGGGTACGATTATGATGCCTATGTTCAATATGACGATTACGGTGCCGTGGTACAAGTTGAGAATGTTCCCGTGTACTACGATGAGTTTGGTCGCATCATTCAAGCTGGGAGCGTAGAAATTAGATATACTAATAGACGTATTGTACGTGTTGGTGGACTATATGTTAACTACGATGCCTATGGATACTTTTCATATTGTAGTGGATTTATAAACCCTTGGAACAGGTTCTATGTATATCGCCCATGGCATGTGTACTATGCACGCCCTTTATACGCCAGTTGTATCGTATATGACTACCCATATAGAAGATTTTACACTCCTGTTCGTTATAGCTATTACAATCACAACAGATATTATGCAAACCGTCATAGAGTAGCTTATAACAACGGAAGAAGAAACTTTTACCGTCCTGGAAGCCGTATACATTATAAAAATGGACGTACCGCGACCAATAGAGATTACAAGCCAAACAGAAGAAATACAGCCTATTCAGATACTGGTCGTCGTGATAAGCCAAGCACGCAAAGAGGAATCGCGAAAACTGATAGAAACAACGCAAGGACTGAAAGAGGCATTTCAAAGACGGATCGTGGCACCTATAGTAACAATAAATCTACTAATAGTAGAGGTATTGCTAAAAAGGACAACAACGTACGAAACACGCGCCCTACAAGTCGAGGTATTTCCAAAAGCGATGGATATAACAAACCTTCTTCAAGCAGAGGAGTTGCAAAAAAAGATACTCGTCCTGCTAGTAATTCAAGAGGCATATCTAAGAAAGACCGCCCTAAAAGTACGAGTACGCAACGTGGCATTTCGAAGAGAAATCCAAAGACAACGGGTTCAAGACAGAACAAATCTGTCTCTCGTAAAAGCACTAATTCAGTAAAGAGAAATAACTCTTACAGTGCTCCTAAAAGAACTACGACACAGCGCAAATCGTCGTCAAGTTCAAAACGAACAACGACTAGAAGCGGTAGCGGCAGCTCTCGTTCTAAAAGCACATCTTCTCGAAGAGGAAGAGGATAAAGATTTTTTTGGTTGGTTAGTTAGAAACCCCGTGAAGCTTCGAGCTGAGCGCGGGTTTCTCCTTTTATATATATCCCTAAAATAACCAATATTTACTTCAGCATCTTGAAAATAGTATTGGACATCGTTTCTGTGAGAGCTTTTCTACTATATTTTTCAATTCCTTTTGAATCTACTAGTAGCAAATCATTTTTATATTGATTATAAGATGCCTGAAGGGTCAAATACAACTGAGTCTCTTCTTGATACGAATGAAACGAACCCGATTGAGTTTCATTTAAAATCGTTTCTATATCGCTAGCTTCTGGTCCCAATGCAACTATCGGCCTCCTTGCCGCTAGGTATTCAAACAACTTTCCTGGTATGATAGCCCGCGTTTCTGGGGTATCTATTTCTACAAGGAGCAATAATTGTGCTTTCCTTTGAAACTTAATCGCATCTTCATGAGGGACATAACCGATCAATTCTAAAGCATCACCCAACCCATGCTCTCTAATACTCTCAACGATATCGTTACTTACAGCTCCAACCAATTTGATCACGAGATTTTTGGCTATCTCAGAATGTTCTTCGCAAAGTCTTGACAAAACCTTCCAAAGAACATTTGGATTTCGCTCGCTCAATAAAGAACCTACGTGAACAATAGAAAATGATTCATCAAAGGACGCGATTTCTTCTTTGGAAATTTCGTAACCATTGGTAATAACTTCAATAGGCGTATTAGTTAAACCCTCAAACTCTAACTTCGCTGTGGGGCTTGTCACCACAACTTGATCACAGTTATTTAAAACCTGAGATTCAAGTTTTTTGTGTTTTCGTTTTGACGAAACACTTAAACGTAGCGCCTTGTGATAGTGAATGGTGGTCCATGGATCACGAAAATCGGTAAGCCAAGGAAGGTTCAATGTTTTTTTTAATTGCATTCCAATAAGGTGCAAGCTATGAGGAGGTCCCGTAGTTATTATAACATCCACCGGATTGTTGGTTAAATAGTTCTCGAGATAAGCAACAGATGGCTTCACCCATCCAATTCTCGCATCAGGAATAAAAAAGTTACCCCTAACCCAAAGCATTATTTTTTCTAAAAACGTCTGTTTTCGCTTTGTAATAATTCCACTACTTATCTTATTGGTTCTCTTCTTTGACAATAATCTTGCAAAACGATACGGTTCCTTGATTGGAGTTTTAATTATTTCCACAGAAGGCACATCCATCATAAAGCTTTCGTCTACTAATGGATAATGTGGGTTTTCTGGAATGTAAACAACGGGAGTGATTCCGAATTCCTTAAAATAGGTAACAAATTTCAGCCATCGTTGAACGCCAGGCCCGCCCGCAGGGGGCCAGTAATACGCAATGATTAGAGCACGTTTCATAAGAAGTTATGCTTTAATTTCTGATTTTTTCTTTCTGAAACCGTAATAGAGGCCTCCCAATAATAAAACCATGAAAACAATGCTACTTGATAGACTTATCATACTTCCATTTTTTATTACGGTAGGCTCAAATTTAAATTCAATCTTATGGTTTCCTACAGGCACCTTTAAGCCCCTCAATGTATAGTCTACCCGTATATGTGTTACTGGTTGGTCATCAATATAGGCATTCCAACCATTTGGATAATACACTTCCGAAAAAACAGCCAACTGTGGCGATTTTGTAGAGGACTCATAAATTAAATGATTAGGTTGATGGCTTACAAGATCAATAGTAGCAGTACTATCTCTTACAATTTGTCCCTGTGGAACCTCAGTAATAAACTCGCTGTTGACTACTGCAATCTTCTTTGTGTCCAGACTATCTAAAAATCTAATTTCTTCGTTTGCATTCTCAGCCAAAAGTACATTTTCAACATACCATGCATTCCCATTAGCATAAGGGTTTCGTTGTGCAATGACCGCTCCTTCCCTATTTTGTGTAATAATATATCGCACGTTCATCATATCCAATACTCCATTTATATTTCCCGGTCGCAAATAAAAATCATCCAAATCCTGAATACGTCCAGGTTTTGCTGCGTGATATCCACCTAGTGCATTGTGATAGTAGCTAGCTCGCCCACTACTAAAGGGGTTTGCTGTGGCATCATATACTCTAAAATGGCCATCATCTTCGAGTATTTGAGTATCTGCTTCATATTCAGGAAAGGGTTTGTTCATAACTCGGGCTTGAACAAAATCATCATTCGCTACATAACGTTTATCCACTCCAGCTAAATCTATTATGATTAGTACAGCAATCAGTGCGATCACGGTTTTCTCTTTTAGTTTTCCTTGTATAAAAAACCACAATACCCCAGCGCATAGCAGAACAAAGATCAATGAACGTATGGCATCAGATGTCAATAAACTAGCTCTATCTTCTCTCACAGCTTCTATGAACGGTAATCCAAGTTGTTCAATGAAGTAACTGTCGTACGGGCTCACAAAATCAAACAAAATTGAATTCAATAAAACAAACAGTAGTGCAATACCGCCAACGATTCCAGATGACCAAAGCAGGGCTTTCTTTCGCGCTATCGTATCATCGCTAGTAAAAAACTTATGCAATCCAACAATTGCCAAAATAGGTAGAACAAGCTCTATAATTACTTGAATGGAAGATACAGCTCTAAACTTGTCGTAAAATGGTACGTAATCGATAAATAATTCGGTTAGTATTTTAAAATTGTCGCCCCAGGATAGCAAAAGTGCTAAAAGAAAGGAAGCTAGTATCCACTTTTTTACTCTTCCTTTCACTAAGAACAGGGCTAGTATAGCCAAAAATATAACCACGGCTCCAATATAAGCAGGGCCGGCCACAATGGGTTGGTTCCCCCAATAAACAGGTATTTGGTTAAGTATCTGATTAGCCTCTTGAGGAGAGGCTCCCATTTTTAATAGTTCGTCAATAGTTTTG